>Ga0315547_1000284_pt1 | contig 54464 bp, 46 predicted proteins | sample SalMarSW160240MG_2_FD_202542 | JGI IMG/M metagenome (GOLD analysis project Ga0315547, IMG submission 202542) | Salt marsh sediment microbial communities from the Plum Island Ecosystem LTER, Massachusetts, United States - Salt Marsh Sediment SW1601-240 ...
TAACTTCCTGACGAAAAATGAGCTTATCACAGTCCCATAGAGCAGAGCTTTTTGATCCACTCAACGCTTTACCCTACCCTGAAGTCTAATAAGCTAAATAGAGCTCTATCGACTTCTCTATAAGGTATACGAGTAAGGGCTGTTAAAGATTCGGGTCCTCCAGGAAAAGCCATGGAACCCAAGGGCAAAATCTCCCAATTAATTGAGACTCCTTCGGTTAGATTTTAAATGATTCAATCACTCTTAATTGGGTCAGGTGGTTAAATGATTTGACACGGAAGTGCCTCAGGACAATTTCTAGCGTTTAGCGTGTAGCGGGTAGCGTATAGGATAAGCCACCCTATACAAAATACTTCTTCTTTCTTTACTAAACTAAAAGCACAAAGCTAAAAACCACAATTCACCATCTTGTTCATAGTTCATTGTTTGTTGATTAAAATCTTCTGTTTGTTCTTGTTTTCTGTCGATGAACTATGAACAATAAACTATCCACCATAGTTTTGCGTTTTTTGTTTTTCACTATACGCTATACGCTAAACGCTATACGCTTTAGACCTTCTTGAATGCTTCCAGAAGAACCTTGAATTCTTCTAATTTTAAAAGATAGGACAAAGAGAAAAAAACAACCACCCCTGCTGTCAGGGCAAGGCTCACCTGAATAATACCAGACACCAGTGAAGGCATATCTAGAGTAGAGACACCTTTGAGCATGAGATAGACTACCATCCCCATTGTAATGGTGATAAAACTAATCTTCGCCAGAGAAAAGAATATTTTCTTTCCTTGTAATCGCTTTAACCTTCTACGCAGGAGAAAAAATAGGATTATTACATTGAAAATCATAGAAAGTGAAGTAGCTAAAGCCAATCCGCTATGCTTTAACGGTGAAATCAAAAGGAAATTGAGAAGGATATTTAAAGCCAACACCGCCAGCGAAACCTTTACTGGTGTTAAGACATCCTGTAAAGAATAGAAAGCCCGGGCAAGAACCATAACCTCACCCATAGCCAACAACCCCAGAGAGTAATAAAATAAAGCATGCCAGGTCATTAAAGTATCCCTGGCAACAAAAGCTCCGTGTTCAAAAAGTAAAGAGATGAGGGGCTTACCAATCAAAATTAACCCGACACTGGAAGGAATCAAAACCAATAAAACCACTCTCACCCCCAAAGATACTGTCTGCCTGAGCTCTTCTACTTTACCCTCTGCTGCCAGAGAAGAAAGACGAGGAAATATAGCTGTAGATAAAGCTATAGCAAAAATACCCAAAGGAAACTGAATTAACCTCATAGCATAAAGAAGGGCTGAAACGCTACCGGTAGCGAGAGTAGAAGCAAAGATGCGATTGATTATTATATTAACCTGCAGGGTTATCCCCCCCAGGATTGCTGGCCCTGCCAATTTAGCAACCTTACGTACACCAGGATGGTTAACGGATAAAAGGGGATAGTACTTAAATCCCTTTCGAATTAATGGCGGAATTTGAACGAGGAGTTGTAGAACTCCTCCTATCACAACTCCAATACCCAGACTATATATTCCGTATTTTGGTGCCAGTAAGAAGGCACATGAAATAAGAGCCAGGCTAAAGAAAATCGGCGCAAAGGCAGGAGCAGCAAAATGGCCTTTACAATTAAGAAAAGCCATTACTAAGGCAGCTATGCTGATGAAAAATAAAAAAGGAAACATAATCTGGGTCAGCCTTACAGTTAACCCCATCTGGGAGGAGACTTGCTTGAAACCTACAGCTAAATAGGGAACATATTTTGGTGCGAAAAAAATTCCTGCTGACACTATTAGCAAAAGAAGTAGAATTATAAGATTAAGAACATTATTGACTAATTTTCTGGCACTTTCTTCTCCTTCTTTGGCTAGCCATTCACTAAAGACAGGAATAAAAGCAGTACTCAATGCACCTTCAGCCAAAAGTAACCTGAAGAAGTTAGGTATGGTAAAACCAAGCCAGAAGGCATCAGTAGCTATTGAGTAGCCGAATACATAGGCAATAACCTGAAGTCTTACCAAACCCAGAATACGAGAGAATAAAGTTCCCAACCCCACTATTCCGGCAGCTTTGATCACTTTATTCCTGTTCACATCAACTCCTATCTGAGTCAGTCCATTGTCAAATATAGCGCATAGCGTTTAGCGGATAGCGTATAGTAAAAAACAAAAAACACAAAACCATAGGGGATAGTTCAGGGACTTTAATTAATGAACAATGAGAAAGTAAATTTTGAATTTTAAATTATAGTTTTTCGTTTTTAGTTTTGAGCTCTTCGCTTTGACGGCTTATCCTATGCGCTACCCGCTATACGCTAAACGCTAGAAAATGTCCTTCGACATTTCCTTTATCACATCTCTGCCGAAGGACATTTTCTGAAGAAGCCTTATAGGAGCTACCTTAACGAAGCTTCGAGTTGAGGAAAAAGAAAAATATACTGTTTGAGGAGCAAGGCGACGAGTTTATATTTTTCCCGAAACGAGAAGCTAAGCAGAAATAATAAAACGCTACTATACAGCGACGGAAGAAATTGTCCTTCGGCATTTCTTGCAAAATTTTTTTAATATGCTATACTTCCGTTGTTCATCTCTCATTCTTCATCAGAGATTGCCGCGTCGTCCTGAAGACCTTCAGGACTTCTCGCAATGACAGGAAAGAACGTAGGTGGCTGGAATATTTACATTTCAAGGGAGTTAACTATGCCTATTATCAAATCAAGTAAGAAAAGAATGATGCAAAATAAAAAGAAAAGAGCACGCAATAAAGAGATAAAAAAAAGGACCAAGACGAGTATTAAAAAATTAGAGGCATTGATCCAGGAGAAAAAAAGCAAAGAAGCAAAAGATTCTCTCCCCGGTGTGATAAGCCTCATTGATAAAGCAGTATCCAAAAGAGTTTGGCACAAGAATAAAGCAAGTCGAGAAAAATCTAAACTTATGAAAAAAGTAGGATAGTAATTGTCTTTCTTTTTACGAGCAACGAGCGACAAGCAATGAGCGACGAATTTCTATTCACCTTTTACCACCCCCAGGGGAAAATAAGAAATCATATTCTCTTCTAGCCATTTCAAAGAATCCAGAGGCGAAAGCCTCCAGGATGTAGGACAGGGGGAAAGGAACTCCACCAAGGAAAAAGAATCCTTTTCCAGTTGCAGAAGGAAGGACTTCTTTATAGCCTTCTTGGCTTTCCTTATATTAGAGGGATTATTCACTGCTACTCTTTCTAAATAAGCCACTCCAGGAAGAGAGGAGAGTAGTTCACATACCCTCAAAGGATAACCAGCCTCCTTGACATTCCTCCCAAAAGGAGTAGTAGCGGTTTTCTGCCCCAGTAGAGTAGTAGGAGCCATCTGTCCTCCGGTCATCCCGTAGGTAGCATTATTAATAAAGAACACACTGAAAGCCTCTCCACGAGAAGCAGCATGTATGATTTCCGCTGTCCCTATGGAAGCTAAATCTCCATCTCCCTGATAAGTAAAGACAACCTTATCAGGATGAACTCTCTTAATCCCGGTAGCTACAGCAGGAGCTCTACCGTGAGCTACCTCTACCATATCAAAATCAAAATAATCGTAAGCAACCACAGAGCAACCCACCGCGCAAATACCGATCAGCTTCTCACGGATTCCTAGCTCATCGACAATCTCACAAATCAATCGATGCACAATTCCATGGCCGCATCCTGGACAATAATGGGTGGGGCGATTCTTCATTGATTGTGGTCTTGTGAACTTTACCTCCATCTATTTCCCTTCATCCTTCTGCAATTGAATTAACCAATTCTATCAGTTCTTGCCCGATTTTTTTGCCAGTTTCCCTAACAGCTTCATCCTCTGTCTGTATCATTTCCATTGAAGAGTAAGAGGTTGTCGCCCCCAAACTCTTCTCCCATATAGTCTTTCCATCCTTTACTGAAATCAGAGACACCAAAATATCCATTCTTACTCTATATTCCTCCACAGCTATGGCAGCTTCGGACAAAGGCTCGTTGAAATAGTGAGTAATCTTTCCCTGTAAAATCAAATCAGCCTCTTCCTCTTCTGTTATCTCCAGCCGTCCATCAAGAATAAACTCCTCTCTGATAGACCTGGTAAGGGTTTCCTCGAGTCCATACTGGAAAGTTTCATTGAGAAAGAGAGGTATAGCGATTTTTATTCCGGAAGGGGAAGCCACCCATTGGTAGCTACACCCTCCTAAAAGAACCATTAATAAAGAAAAGAATATTAACCATCCTTTTTGCCTGATGACTTTTTTTTGCATAAATCCTTCCTGAATTAGTCAGAAGTTCTTTTCTGGTTTTTTTGAGAGGAGAATCTTTCACTAAATGCTTCCAGGAGATCAATAGGCAGAGGGAAAACTATAGTAGAGCTATGTTCTGTAGCTATATCGGCTAGAGTCTGAAGATATCGAAGTTGAATACTTTGAGGATACTTACCAAGAATTCCTGCTGCCTGGGAAAGTTTTTCTGCTGCCTGATATTCTCCCTGAGCATTAATAACTTTAGCTCTTCTTTCCCGTTCTACCTCAGCCTGTCTAGCCATAGCTCGCTTCATAGTGTCAGGTATTTCAATTTCCTTAATCTCTACCACACTAACTTTAATTCCCCAGGGATCGGTCTGCTCATCAACGACCGTCTGAAGCTTCTCATTTATCTTGTCCCTTTGAGAAAGCAGCTCATCCAGCTCTGCTTCTCCCACCACTCCCCTCAATGTAGTTTGAGCAATCTGCAAAGTAGCAAAACGATAGTTCTCCACCTCAACAACAGCTTTAGAAGGGTCCATAACCCTGAAATAAACCACCGCATTTACCTTCACCGGAACATTATCTTTGGTAATTACCTCCTGAGGCTGAACATCAAAATTCATTGTCCTCAGACTCATTTTAACCATCCTATCTATGATAGGGATAAGAAAAAACAGTCCTGGTCCTTTGGCACCTATCAGTCTGCCTAATCTAAAAATTACTCCTCTTTCATACTCGGTTACCACTCTAATAGAAGCGGCAAAAACAATCACACCTACTATCACCAGAAATATTAATAGTCCCATTTTTAACCCCTTTTTTTAGCGGATAGCGGGTAGCGTTTAGCGTATAGAATTAAACATCCTATACAACACGCTACCTACTTCCTTATTAAATTAAAAGCTCAAAGCTAAAAAACTATAATTTAAAACTTATTTCCCCTTCTTTTAACATGTTCCGAGACTACCTCGTCGCTTTACTCCTCCATTGACAGACAAGGAATTTTGCCTTTTTTACAAAAACTTGTCTATATACGAGTTCTAGCTCCAAGATACGATTTCTTGTGTTTGACTTCGGACTATCTTTTTACTATCCGCTATACGCTAAACGCTATCCGCTTTTTTTAACTATCAGCCTCATTTCTTCTACCCGCACCACCTCAACTTTATCCCCTTTCTTAACCACCTCTTCCTCCAGGTTGAGGATAGCATTCCATATCTCTCCATGAATTTGAATTTTACCCTGGGGAATAAGGTCGCTGCGCGCAATTCCTATACTTCCTACCATACCCTTAGGCCCAGTAGCAGGCTTTCTGAATTGAGCTTTTATTGCATAGAAAATAATGAATATAAAAATAAAGCTGGTCACTGCCACCATAGTAAAAACGTATTTCAGAGAAATGGAGATATAGACGGCAGAAGGGCTAATAAGCATAAGAGAGCCCAGTGTTAGAGCAATAACCCCACCAATAGTTAAAGCTCCGTAAGAGGTAATGTTAACTTCCAGAACAAAAAGAACGAGAGCCAAAAATATCAACAATAATCCAACTAAACTGAAAGGAAAAAGTTGCAAGGCAAAGAAAGAGAGAATCAAACAAATTGACCCAGCAATCCCTGGCAAGAACATTCCTGGATGAAAGAATTCCAGAATAATCCCCCATATTCCCACCATAAGTAGAATATAAGCTATATTAGGGTCAGAAAGCACCTGAAGAAACTTTTCCCGAAAAGTTAATTCTGTAAAATCAAAAACGGCTCCCTCGGTCTTAAGAACAAGAGCTGTATTGCCTATGTTTACTTCTCTTCCCTCCAACTTCTGCAAAAGGTCGTCGATGTCCTCAGCTATAAAATCTATTATCCCCAGCTCTAAAGCTTCCTCGGCTGTCACAGAAACACTTTCTCTTACCGCTTTTTCCGCCCAAATAACATTTCTTTCTCGCTTTTGAGCAATAGATTTAATATAGGCGGCAGCGTCATTAACCACCTTCTCTTCCATCTCTTCATCTAACGTTCCCGCCATGCCTAAGGCTACAGGATGAGCTGCCCCAATGTTGGTACCAGGAGCCATTACTGCTATATGAGAAGCTAGAGTGATGAATACTCCGGCAGAAGCAGCCCGGGCGCCTTTAAGGGATACATAAACAACTATAGGGATTTCACTATTCATTATAGTCTTAACCATCTGACGCATAGACTTGTCCAATCCTCCCGGGGTATCCAATTGAATGATAAGACATTGAGCCCCCTTCTGGGTAGCTATCCCCATAGCTTTATCCAGACGATCCGCAGAAACAGGACTTATAGGCCCCTCTAGCTTTAAAACTTCCACTACGTTCTCTTGTTCAGCATAAGAGGGAAAAGTAATTAAGAATAGAAATACCGTTATAATAGCTATTCTTGTTCTTTTACCAGTCATAATATTGTTTGTTTTCAATACTTTCAATCTCTCACAGACCCTTACTCTCCATCAGCTCCTTTATTTTGTTCCATACTGCTCGAGCTACTTCTCTCTTACTCCTTCTGGATAAATGCTCCACTTTACCCTTATTATTTATTAAGGTCACTATATTAGTGTCCCCCTTAAAACCAGCTCCTTCCTCGGTTATATCATTAGCCACTATTAAATCAAGGCTTTTTTCTTTTAATTTTCTCATGGCTTCTTTTTCTAAATCCTTTGTTTCGGCACAAAATCCTACCAGAATCTTACTCTCTTTTCTCTGTCCCAGTTCCTTTAAGATGTCCGGGTTCTGCACTAGCTCCAGAATGAACTTTTTCTGGCTAGTTTTCTTGATTTTTCCATTTTTTTTCCTGGACGGAGCATAATCAGAAACAGCAGCACTCATCACTATTCCATCGGCCTCCCCCATTTTTTCTTTTACCATCTTATGCATTTCCCGTGCTGATTCTACCCAATGAAATTCTACTCCTGAGGGAGGGTCAAGTGAGGTTGGGCCACTGATGAGAACTATTCTTGCTCCTCGAGATGCTCCTTCTTCAGCCAGAGCGTAACCCATCTTCCCACTGGAATAGTTACTAAAGAAACGAACTCTGTCCAGGGGTTCTCTCGTGGGACCAGCAGTAACCACAAAGGCTTTACCTAGAAAATCATCTCTGGATTGCATAACTCTCTCCAAACATTCTACGATTTCCTGGGGTTCTGTCATCCGCCCGAGTCCTATCTTTCCGTCTGCCAAATCTCCCCTCTCTGGCCCGATGAACTTAAACCCAATCGCTTTTAGACTTTCTATATTTCTCTGTAAGATAGGATTTTCATACATCATATTATTCATAGCCGGTGCGAGCAAAACAGGAGCCTTAGTAGCCAAAACGGTGGTAGTTAGAATATCATCGGCAATTCCATTAGCTATCTTGCCTATTATATTGGCTGTAGCCGGGGCAATCAGACAGGCATCAGCAAGCTCAGCCAAAGAGAGATGTTCTGCTTTTTTAATATTTCTACTAAATAATTTCAGGGTAACTTTCTGAGAAGCCAGGTTTTGTAAGGTCAAAGGAGGGAGGAAGTGAGTAGCTGTTTTGGTCATAATCGGATAAACTATGGCTTCTTTCTTTCTCAGTAATCGGACAATCTCAGCTGCTTTATAGGCAGCGATGCTACCGGTCACCCCCACTAAAATACTCTTATTTCTTAAGGCACCCATAATACATCATCCAATTGGCTTATGAAAAAATTGAACCTTCTCTCTTTGCCAACAGTAGTAGAAGGACCATGCCCTGGATAAACAACTACTTCATCAGGAAGTGTTAATATTTTATCCTTAATAGATTTCTGTAACTCTCTAAGGTTACCACCGGCCAGATCTGTCCTTCCTATTCCTCCAGCAAAAAGAGTATCTCCTGAAAAAAGCTTATTATCTCCGTATAAACATATACTGCCTGGAGTATGCCCTGGAGTATGCAAAATTCTTAGAGAAAAACCACCTACTCTTATTTCATCTCCTTCTTCTAACACCCTGTCAGGTAGACCAAAAGACCTGTCTTTTCCCGTGAGAGCTGATAAATTCAATTCTGCATTCTGCAAAAGAAAAACATCAGCAGAATGAGCTAGTAGGGGAGCCTCTGTCTTTTCTCGCAGGAAATCATTGGCTCCTATATGGTCTATATGAGTATGTGTATTGACAATACTCCTAATCTTCAGCGAATCTTTTCTAATTACTTCAATTATTCTCTCGCCTTCTTCTCCCGGGTCAACAACAATGGCCTTTTTATCCTTTTCATCCCATAATATATAACAGTTAACCTCAAATATTCCCACTACCACTTTCTTTACCTTCATTTAAAACCTTCTAGCTGTACTTAATCAATGAGAGAACATCATATCCTTTAAGTTTATCTCTTCCCTTTAAAGAGACAAGCTCAATCAAAAAAGAAACCCCTACTATCTTCCCTCCTAGTTCTTCTACTAATTTACAAATGGCTCCGGCTGTCCCCCCGGTAGCCAAAAGGTCATCAAGAACGAGAACCTTATCACTCTTTTTAACCCCATCCTGGTGAATCTCCAGAGTATCTTCTCCATACTCCAGTTCATAGCTGACTTTCTTCACCTTATAGGGAAGCTTGCCTGGTTTACGAACGGGTACAAAACCTGCTCCCAGCTTATAAGCAACCCCTCCCCCCAGAATAAATCCCCGTGCCTCAGCGCTAACCACTACACTAATTTTCTCGTTCCTATAAGGTTCAGCCAAAAGCCCTATTGCCTTCTTCAAATAATTTGCATCTTGCAATAGAGGAGTAATGTCCCTGAACAATATTCCCTTTTTAGGAAAGTCCTGAATGTTCCTGATTTTCTCTGATAACTCCATTGCTATTTCCTCCTCGTACATCCTTAATTTCAAGTTGTAATGTTTCCCTTCCTTTCCATCGATTTATGGTGGGAGTAAAAATCATATCTATATCTCCTGACCTCATTATCCTCTTGCCCTCTTCACTAAGGCTAAAAGCTATAACCTCGAACCTTTCCCCTCCTTCTTTCGCACCAATCACTGCCTTAACAAACTTCTTGTTAAATTCAGGCGAAGAAAAAGGACACAGTCCTTCTCCTAAAAGTAGAGGCTGAGGATTCTCCGAACCATAAGGCGAAAGAAGCTCCATATCCTTAAAGAAATCACTTTCCAATTCTTTCAGACTTACTCTAGCATCTATAAAATAGGTAGGAACCAAATCTTCTGGAGAAAGTTTCTCCTCAGCTAACTCATTCAATCTATCCTTTAATATAGTTATATTCTTTATCGGTATCATCATTCCTGCCGCCATTTTATGCCCTCCGAAACTGAGAAGTAAATCTTCGCATGCCTGGAGAGCATTAAAAATGGAAAATTTAGGAATGCTCCTGGCCGAACCTCTAGCTACGTCTCCTTGAGGAGAAAAAATAACTGCCGGGCGGAAGTATTTTTCTCTGACATAAGAAGCTAATAGACCAATTAATCCCGGATGCCAGCCATCCTTAATAAGAATAATCACCGACTCTTTAGTTTCGGGAAGAAGTTTGTCTGCCTCTCTACGCATACTTCCCTCTATTTTCTGTCGTTGTCTATTCTCTACGTCAAGGTCCCTGGCTAATTTAATAGCTTCTCCCCAAGAAGTGGAAAGAAGAAGTCTCACTGCCTTTCTACTCAAAGAGAGCCGTCCGCAGGCATTGAGCCTGGGGGCAAGAATGAATCCTATGTGACCTCCCTTGATTTCCTTCCCATCCAGTCCAGCAATCTCAATTAGAGCTCTTAATCCAAGATTAGAAGTTCGATTGAGACGCTCCAGACCAAACTTTACCAGAGTTCTGTTCTCACCTTTTAGAGAAACAACGTCAGCAATAGTTCCCAGGGCTACCAGGTCCAGATAATCCCAGGGCTCTACCTTTTTAGAAGAAGATTTTTGAGCGAGAGCCTGAATAAGCTTAAAGGCAACTCCTACCCCGGCTAACTCTTTGAAAGGATAGGAACAATCTGGTTGGTGGGGATCGAGAACAGCATAAGCAGAAGGGACTTTTTCTTTAACTCGGTGGTGGTCGGTAACTATAACATCCAGACCCAGACTATTTGCATAATTTATCTCCTGGATACAGGAAATCCCGCAATCACAGGTGATAACCAAATCTATCCCCATTTCTACTGCTTTATCCAATGAGCTTTTGTTTAGCCCATATCCCTCCTTTTCTCTGTGAGGAATATAAAAGTAAGCAGAAACTCCCGAGCTACGTAAGAACTGCAATAAAAGAGTAGTAGCTGAGATTCCATCTACATCATAGTCACCATAGATGAGAATCCTTTCTTTCCTGGAGATGGCTTCAGTAATCCTCTGGACGGCCATATCCATCCCCTTCATTAAAAATGGATCTTGCAGATGCTTTAGAGAAGGATAAAGAAACCTTTTGACCTCTTCGCTCTCTACTATCCCCCGATTATATAGAAGTTGAACCATTAAAGGAGGAAAACCCCATTCTCTAGACAAAAAAAGGCGTTTCTCTCTTTTCAGGGGCTCCCGGATAATCCATTTTCTTTCCATTGAACTCTATTTATCTTCCTTTCTTAAAATTATAGCCCATTTATAGTTTAAGTCAATAAGTTATAACGAGCAACGGATAGAGCGAAAAACTCAAAGCGCAAAACTAAAAACCATAATTCAAAATTTAAAACTTATTCTTGCTTTTGAGAATTAAAAGATATAAACCCAAAGACTTAATAACCTTAATAGAGTACTAATACGCTCAACATTCTAATTCAATTTTGAGTTTTACGCTATGGTTTTACGCTTTTCGCTTTACATTTTACGCTTCTAAGGAACGCCTCATTCCAAAAATTCTTCCCATCCTTCAGAGGTGAGCTTCTCCATTCCCTCACTTATAATCATTCCTTCTACCCCTGGGAGACTCTCAATCAATTTCATTCCCTCTTCAGGTCCCAGAACAAAAACCCCTGTAGAGAGAGCATCTGTTGTAGTAGCATCAGGGCCAATAATCGTTACGCTCATCGGTACATCCTGAACGGTCAAACCAGTCTTAGGATTAACGATATGAGAAAATCGCTTTCCCTCTAGAGTGAAATACCTTCTATAGTCACCAGAGGTGGCAACTGCTTTATCTTTTACTTTTATTATATCAATAATCTTATCTTCTTCCCGGGGATCCTGGACACCTATTTGCCATTTTTCCCCTTGCGGGTCAATCCCTAAAGCGTACAAATCTCCTCCTGCGTTAACTAAAGCTCGTTTTATGCCATTCTTTTTTAAAGCCTCTATTGCCTTATCCACAGCGTATCCTTTGGCAATTCCTCCTAAATCAATTTGCATTCCTTTCTTTTCTAATCTAATCTGATTTCCTTCCAGAATTATCCTCTGATAACCAACTAAAGAGATTGCCTCTTCTATTTCCATCTCAGTGGCAACCTTTTCCTCCTTCTTTGCCTTTTTCCATAAATTAATCAAAGGTCTGCAGGTAATATCAAAAGCCCCATCAGTTAAATTAGAAAACTTTATAGCATCTTCTATCACCTCTAAAGTCTCCTCAGAAACCTGTGCCTTTCCTTCCCTATTAAGGATAGATATCTCGCTATCTTCTTTATAGGTGCTCATTAAAAGGTCTACTTTTTTGAGTGCTTCAAATGCCTCCCTGATTGCCTTCTCATTTCCTGGTATAACGGTTATCTCTACCAACGTTCCCATAATCATCTCTGTTTGCTTGAGAGGCTTGAGTCTATACTTCTGTATAATTACCACACTCAACAAAACAGCTATAACTACACAAATTATCACTACTACCTTGCCCTGAATCGTTCTTAAGAATCCCATTGATATCCTCCTGGAAAGGGAAAGGGGACGGTTCTATTTTCTGACCTTCTCCTCGCTTGGCCTTCCTCTTCTTTGCCTTATATCCTTCACTCTAAACTTTTCTTCCATTTTCTTTACGAAACTATCCGATCCTAAAAACCGTCCATTAAAAATTTTATACTTGATATTATCCCCTCTACTTTCTAAGAATAAAGTCTTATAGTTTTCTTGTCTTTCCTTTTTGCCGCGACCCAAATCTTCATAAAGTGGATCTACGTTTAAAAGTAAATCCTTCTCTCCTAAAGCATAAAAATTATAACTGGAATAAGGATAATCTTCTGGTCTTTTAACTATCTTAGCTCTTATGGGATTCCTTTCAATGTAGACACCACAGGCTAAGAGATATTTATCTTTCTCTATCAGAAGACTCTTGAAACGACCCTGCCAGAAATGGCCTGTATAGCCATATTTCCTCTTGTAATAATTAAAGTAGGAAAGATTCAGCCCTTTCATGAAGCTAGCTAAATTAGTTTTTGGAGTTATTTCTAAAATGAGATGAATGTGATTATTCATCAGACAATAGTGATAGAGAAAAAATGAGTGCTTGCTTTTATAACTTCTTAATAATTTAAGATAATATTTGAAATCTTGGTCATTATGAAAAATCCATTGTTGATTGTTACCTCTAGCCAAGATATGAAGAACACCTTCCTCCGGTAAAATACGGGCAATCCTGGGCATGAAATTTAACCTCCTTACTATTTTAGTTTATAATTCATATCTGTAAAGTGACATCCTCCCCACCCACAAGGGGTGGGGCTTTCTGGCAATTTCGGTAAAATGAAAAATAGAACCGTCCCTATTTCGAATTTTGACATAAGGGTGATGTATGCTAGAATCAAAGGAAAATAGACACATCAATGATTTATTCCAGATTAGGAGAAGGAGAAAGTGGCTAATGCTAAAATCATAATTATTGGTGGGGGTCCCGGCGGTTATGTAGCTGCAATTAGAGCAGCACAACTAGGCGGAGATGTTACCGTAATTGAAGAGGACAAAATAGGAGGTATCTGTCTTAATCGGGGATGCATTCCTACTAAAGCCATCTTAGCCTCAGTGGAAATTCTTGCTTTACTTGAACGAGCTGGCCAGCTGGGGATAGAAGTAGAAAAGGTAGTTCCCAATTTTTCTCGAATTATGGAACGGAAAAATAAAATTGTCTCCCAGTTGCGAGGAGGGGTTGATTATCTTCTTAAGGCCAATAAAGTCAAAGTAATTAAAGGCAAGGCAAGTTTCCTTGGTTCTCATAGTATTTGCATAGAAACAGAAGCCGGCAGGAAAGAACTGGAAGGAGAAAAAATTATCATCGCCTCTGGTTCCAAGCCCATTCTTCTTCCTTTTCTTGATAATAAGCATCCGGCAGTTCTGACCAGCGAACAGGCACTGGAGCTCAAGGAAGTGCCCGAAAGTCTTCTCATCATAGGGTCTGGTGTCATTGGCTGTGAATTTGCCTCTATTTTTAACCCTCTGGGAACAAAAATAACTATGGTAGAAATGATGGAACAAATTTTACCTACAGAAGATAAAAGAGTAGCTCAAGTAATAGAAAGAATCTTTAAAAAAAGAGGAATAGATATTTTTACCAGGACTAAGCTTGAGGAAATAACTGAATACAGAGAGGATGGAATCACTGCTAGATTGGATAAGGGCGGGAAAATTGAAGCAGAAAAAATCCTCATTTGTGTGGGAAGAAGTCCTCGTATCAATAATATGGGCCTGGAGGAGCTTTCCTTAAAGATTAGCCAAAAAGGCACTATTGTAGTCAATAAAAAGATGGAGACTACTCAGGAAGGAATATATGCCATTGGTGATGTGATAGGTGGATATCTTCTAGCTCACGTAGCCTCTGAAGAGGGAATCATCGCTGCTGAGAATGCTACAAAACTCACCTCAGAAATTGACTATACCAGCGTTCCCAGCTGCATTTTCACCTCTCCTGAGATAGGGACAGTAGGGTTAACTCCAGATGAAGCCGAAGAAAAAGAAATGGAGGTAAGAATAGCTAGATTTCCTTTTACTGCTTGCGGTAAAGCCCATGCTATAGGAGAAACAGATGGTTTTGTCCAGTTGATAGTGAGAGAAAGCGACGACAGAATCCTGGGAGGGCAAATAGTTGGCTCTCATGCTGCGGACCTGGTGCACGAAATTGCTCTAGCTATTAGATGGGGATTAACTGCCGAGCAACTGAGCAGTACCATTCACGCCCATCCCACTCTTTCTGAAACTATTATGGAGGCAGCTAGAAAAGCTGAGAAAAAACCTATACACCTTATTTAGTTCATAGTTCATTGTTCATAGTTCATCGATTGAAACAAAGAAAAAACGGAAGAACCATAATAAATAGTTCATTGTTCATCGATAAAGAAAAGGGGGGAAAGCAACAAAAGAAAGGGGACGGTTCTATTTTTACTACTATCGGGAATTGAGTAGACAGGACAAAAATAGAACCGTCCCCTTTTCCCCTTTTCCTAACCATTTAACCAATTAACCAGTTAACTAACGAGTTAGCAGGTCAATGAACAACGAACAATGAACTATGAACCAAATAGAAAATGCTTATTTTAGGAATAGAGACCTCTTGTGATGAAACAGCAGCAGCCATAGTAGAAGATGGAAGAAAAATCCTATCTAATGTGGTAATTTCCCAGGTCAACCTGCATCGAAAGCTACAGGGAATAGTTCCGGAAATAGCCTCAAGAAGACATCTGGAAACCATTCTTCCTGCTATAAAACAAGCTCTCCAGCAAGCCCAACTAGAACTAGAAAATCTCGACGCTGTCGCTGTTACTTACGGCCCAGGGCTATTGGGTTCGCTCCTAATAGGCTTGACCATAGCCAAGGGGATAGCCTATTCTCTGGAGATACCTCTTATAGGTATTAATCACTTGGAAGCGCACCTTTACGCTAATTTTCTCTTATATCCCGAGGTTGCTCCTCCCCTTATAGGCTTAATCATTTCTGGTGGTCACACCGAATTGGTATATTTATCTAAAAAGGGAGAATACGAGGTGATGGGGACAACCAGGGACGATGCAGCAGGAGAAGCTTTTGATAAAGTAGCCAGAATTCTTGACTTAGGATATCCGGGAGGACCAGCCATAGAAAAGATAGCCAAAAAAGGAGACCCTCAATCTATAGAATTACCCTTAGTCCATTTCAAGAAGGAGACCCTGGACTTCAGTTTTAGCGGGATAAAGACAGCCATATTATACTATGTAAGAAATCTGGAGAAAAAAGGAGAACATATCCCTGTTGCAAACCTTGCCGCTAGCTTCCAGTTAAAAGTTGCCCAGATGCTTAGCAAAAATCTTTTAAAAATAGCCTGCTCAAAGAAGGTAAAACAAATAATATTAGGAGGGGGAGTAACGGCTAATCTCTTCCTTCGCTCATTCCTGGAAAAAGAGAAACCAAGCAATATAGAAATATTCTTTCCCTCTGCCAAGCTCTGCACCGATAACGCAGCTATGGTTGCTGCCTGTGCCTATACCAAAATAAGGCAGGGTCAAACCTCTTCTCTTTCCCTCGACGCTCAACCTAACCTCAGCCTCTCAGAATAAACTTGCCGAGGGGACTTCCTTGGAACCAGGGTTTTTTATAAAAAAATGCCAGAATACCCCTCAGCTTACTGAGGGGTCATTCATTTTTTCGTTAAGGTGGGGGGGATTGACAAAATATTTTTTTGATATATAATGAAATCGGTATCAAAAAGTTTTCATCTTGTCCCTGACGGAAAATTCGATTGACACAAGATATAAGAAAATGAAAAAGAAATTGAGATTGGAAGATGTAGCAAGGAAAGCCGGAGTTTCCAAGTCTGCTGCCGCACGGGCGTTAGGTAATTATGGCTCTATTAGTGAAGAAGTTCGCAAGAGAGTACTTAATACTGCAAAGAAGATAGGCTATGAGCCTAACCAAATTGCTAGAAGCCTGAAGACTAAGCGCACGAATACTATTGGAGTTATAATCTCTGATATAACTACTTATTTCTTTACCTCTGTAGTGCGAGGAATTGCAGATGTGGCCAGTCAGAGTGGATATGACCTGGTGCTTTGTAATACGGATGAAGACCCCGAAAAAGAAGACAAATTTTTAAGGGTATTGGCTAGCAGAAATGTAGATGGATTGATAATTTCCGCATCAGGAAAGAATACCTATTTGAAAAAATTAATCAGAGCAGGTTTACCTGTAATACTCCTGGATCGCAGAATAGAAGGTTTAGAGACGACACAACTTGTAGTGGATAATGAAAGTGGTGCATATGAAGCAGTTACTCACCTGATCAGATTAGGACACAGACGAATAGGCATAATAAACGGCCGGGCTAATGTCCAGACTAGTCAGGAAAGATTTAACGGATACAAAAAAGCGCTGCAGGATAATCACATCCGGTTAGATCCTCAACTGATAAAGTACGGTGATTTTAAAATGGCAAAGGCTAAAGAGGTAACCAAAGAACTTTTAGATATGAAAAATCCTCTTTCTGCTTTATTTATAAGTAATGAAGCAATGATTGCCGGGGCCCTTTTAGCTTTCAGAGAAAGGAACATTAATATTCCTGAGCAGGTAGCCATAGTAGGATTTGATGATCCAGTTTGGGGACAGTTGCTTGACCCCCCTCTAACTGCTGTGAGCCAACCTGCTTACCCAATGGGTACGATGGCCTGCCAAACCCTATTACAGAAAATAAATGAGCCGGGAAGAGAAAGAACGTCATTTGAAGAGCTAGTTCTGAAACCAAAATTGATTGTGAGGGGTTCCTGTGGAGAAAAAATTGACCTTCCAAAAAACTGAAGGATTGAAGGAAAAATTGATAGACTTAACTTGCTTTGTTATCAGTGCGATAAGCAGCCAAGGGGATTAAAAGAAGGGTTTCACAAAACAAAAGGTGAGAAAAATTTCACCTCCATATCCGTGAAAGGAGAAAAATTAATGATGAAACACAATGAAATTAAGGAGCGACAAGAGCGACGTATGGCCTGGTGGCGTGAGGCAAAGTTTGGCATGTTCGTTCACTGGGGTCTCTATGCCATACCAGCTGGAATGTGGAAGGGCAAGAAAGTATCAGGGATAGGCGAATGGATTATGTACCGTGCCAGAATTCCTATTAAGGAATATGAACTCTTTGCCAAGCAGTTCAATCCTGTTAAGTTCAACGCTAGAGAATGGGTCCAGATTGCCAAGAATGCCGGTATGAAGTGGATTGTCGTAACGGCCAAACATCATGATGGATTTTGTATGTTTGACACCAAATTGACCGACTACAACATCGTCAAGGCGACTCCATTTAAACATGACCCTCTCAAAGATTTGGCCAGGGCATGTGAGGAAGAAGGTATTAAATTGGGCTTCTATTACTCTCAGACATTGGACTGGCATCATCCAAATGGAATCGGGAATGATTGGGATTTTGACCCAGAAAAGAAAAACTTCTCCAGCTATCTGAAGGGCTACGTAAAACCTCAACTTCAGGAGCTGCTTACCAACTACGGTCCTGTGGCTGTCCTTTGGTTTGATATCATGACTCCGACTCCAGAGCAGGCTAGAGAAGTAAAAGAGTGGATTCGTAACTTACAACCAGATACCATTATCAGCGGTCGTATAGCTCCACCGATGGAAAAAGGTATCGGTAATTACAGTGAAAGGGGAGATAACGAAATTCCTCCGGGGAAGATTGAGGGTGATTGGGAAACTCCTGCTACCATAAATGATACTTGGGGGTTTAAAAGCTATGACCATAACTGGAAATCAACCGGTGTTTTGATTCACAAGCTAGTGGAGATTGTGAGCAAGGGAGGCAACTACCTGCTTAATGTGGGCCCTACACCTGAAGGTCTCATTCCCCAACCTAGCGTGGATCGATTAGCTGCGGTAGGTAGGTGGCTGAAAGTAAACGGTGAGAGCATCTACGGTGCAAAGGCAGGCCTCTTTGATGAGACCGAATGGGGCAGGTGCACTGCAAAGCTCGGAAAGCTTTATCTGCATGTTCTTGCCTGGCCCGATGATGGCCAGCTTCAGGTGCCAGGTTTTGGAAACAAAATTAAAGAGGTATACCTTCTGGCTGATCCAAAGAAGGGGACTCTGGAAGTTAAAAGCAAGGGTGAGAATGCGCTCATCAAGCTCCCATCTCAGGCTTCGGATCCGGTTGATACAGTTGTTGTTGTGGAGATAGGGAAATGAGCTTGATGAACATGATAGTGTTATCGCACTGGAAATGGGAGAAAAACTAAAAGAATACTAAATATGAACCGTTATCTCCAGAAAAGGGGCTAAAATAGGGCCGGAGAGGAGGCGAGAGATAAGAAAATGAAAAGCACCCATTTCATTGCTTGTTTAGCTGAAGATATTGGCTTTCCAAGTTTTGGTCAGACCGATGAGGACTTTTACGTGAACTTAGCTTTTCATCCAGAAATGCATGCAAAGATAGCCGAATTAGCCGGCAAGAGAGCTATTGCAATGCTCAAATATTACGCAGAAGAGGAAATAGATGGCCTCATCCCCTGTGCTGATTATGGTAGCAGTACTGCTCTTTTAGCCAATCCTAAGATATTTATTAAGCATGTCTTTCCCTGGCTCAAGGCCTATTGTGATGAGGCACACAAATTAGGCATGAAGGTGCTCAAACACTGCTGTGGAAGAACATGGGAGATATTTAATTACTTTATCAAGGTAGGATATGATGCCTACCAGTCAATCCAGCCAACTGCCGGAATGGACATTAGACTACTTAAGGAAAAATATGGAGATAGGATTACCCTTTGGGGCGGAGTCAGTAATGAGAACCTCATTGGAGGCAAGGTGAAAGATGTGGAGGCAGATGCCCGTTATGCCATAAAGCACGCTGCACCAAAAGGGGGATTTATCTATGGGGCAAGTCAATCATTGGCAGTGGGAATCCCCGTTGAGAATCTTTTGGCTATGAAGCGGTGCCGGGAAAAGTTCGGAAGTTATCCAATTCAACTGTAAGAATGATGAATCGGCTAACATATGAATCGATGCCTTCATCAGGAAATTGAGTCTACAATCTCTCCTGGAAAACTGACTGGATAGGAAAAGGGAATCTAAGGCTAGCATGAAGGGTAAGAAAAGAAGAAATAGGGAATCTTCATTGTGAATATAGGAGTCTGTTATGAGCGGGCTGGGCAAATCAATTCTTTTAGGGATCGATCTGGGGACCTCCAGCTGCAAGGTGGCTTTTTTTGATTACTCAGGAAATTTAATAGCCCAAACATCCGAGAGCTATTCTATTTCATATTCAGGACTCTGGGCTGAGCAAAACCCTGAGGATTGGTGGCAGGCTGTTAAAAAGGGTATCAAAAGATTAATTGTAAAATACCACATCGATCCAGGAAAAATAGCCGGGATTGGTGTAGACGGGCAAAGTTGGGCAGCCCTGCCCATAGGGACGGATGGTCTCCCCTTGCGAAAGGCGATGATATGGCTGGACAGACGGGCAGAAAAGCAGTGTATGTGGATGAGAGAAAAAATTGGGGAAAAGATCATATTCGAAGAGAGCATGAACAGGATTGATCCTGCCTTTATCGTCCCCAAAATTCTCTGGATAAAGGAGAATGAGCCTCAAATTTTTGCCAAAATTAAAAAGTTTCTTTCCACTAACAGCTATATTAACTATAAGCTAACTGGCGAGTTAACTCAGGATATATCCCAGAGCTACGGATTTCACCTTTTCAATATGAGGAAAGGAAAATGGTCAGAAAAGCTCTGCAAAAAGATGGGCATTCCTCAAGACCTTTTGCTAGATATTTACCCGTGCTCTCAAGTAATTGGTGAGGTTACATCTCAGGCTGCAAAAGAGACTGGGTTGGTCCGTGGTATTCCAGTGGTCGCCGGAGGCCTGGATGCGGCAGCGGCAACCTTAGGTGCTGGAGTCATCGAGCCAGGGCAGGTGCAAGAGCAAGGAGGACAAGCAGGAGGAATGAGTATCTGTTTGAATAGACCCATTGGTAATCCTCGGTTGATCTTAGGCTATCATGTGGTTCCAGAAAGGTGGCTCCTTCAGGAAGGTACAACGGGAGGAGGAAGCCTTCGCTGGTTAAAAAACATAATCTATGACTCTGGGATAGGAAAGGGCAAAGAAAAAAAAGAATTTGATCCATTTGAGGAGATGAGTTTAGAGGCAGAGAAAGTGGGAGTTGGCTCAGATGGCCTTGTTTTCCTACCCTATATGGCCGGAGAAAGATCTCCCTTATGGGACCCCAATGCTAAAGGAATCTTTTTTGGCCTGTCCTATGAGAAGACTAGAGCCCACTTGATTCGGGCAATTATGGAAGGATGTGCTTTTGCTCTCCATCATAATCTTCAAATAGCTAAGTTGTAAGGAGTGAGGGTAGATACACTGATAAGTGTGGGAGGAGCCGCCAGGAGCAAGTTATGGACTCAGATAAAAGCCGATGTAACTGGTAAACCCATGATGGTCCCTTATTATATAGATTCGGCTCCCCTGGGAGCAGCAATTCTGGCCGGGGTAGGAACAGGGATTTATTCTAATTTTAAGGAGGCGGTAGAAAGCACAGTTAAAATCAAGGAATGTATTGAGCCTAGAGATAAATATCATTCTCTATATCAAGAATTGTTCGAGGTATACCAAAATCTTTATCTCAAATTCAAGGAGGATTTTGAGCATCTGGTCAAGATTGCCCAGATGGCGAAATCTCTTTAAAACAAGAAGTGGCATTCATAAATGGTGAGGAAAGGATATGAAGGCAGCGGTGTTGCACGGACCCAAGGATATAAGATGTGAGGATGTTCCTATTCCCAAGATAGGAGTTAAGGATGTATTAATCAAGAACAAGGCTGTAGGAATTTGTGGCTCCGATATTCCCAGAGTATGGGCAGGGGCAACTCATTTTTATCCCATAATTTTAGGCCACGAAATCTCAGGAGAGATCGTGGAAGCAGGAGAAGAGGTAGAAAAGCCCTCCTTGGGAGATCGGGTAGCTGTCATTCCTCTTATTCCCTGTTTTACCTGTTCTGCCTGCCAGGAAGGCCAGTACTCAAGCTATAGAAATTACAGCTTTATCGGCTCCCGCAGAAATGGAGGATTTGCAGAGTTTGTGAGTGTTCCAGAGGCTAACATTATCAAGCTTCCCAAAGGGGTAAGCCTTGAAGAAGGTGCCTTACTTGAGCCATTAAGCGTTGCTTTGTATGCTCTCATGCGAGGAGGATTTACAGCAGGAGAGAAGATAGCCATTTTGGGCCTGGGAACTATTGGGATGCTTGTCTTACAATGGGCAAAAATCTTTGGGGCAAAGATGATATTTTGCTCTGATATCGTAGAGAAAAAACTAGAGATTGCTCACCAGCTCGGAGCTGACTACTGTATCAACTTTACAAAAGAAGAGATGAGAAAAACCGTATTTGATAAGTGTGACGAGGGCCTCGATTTAGTAGTTGAGACAGTGGGAGTTCCTGCCACTCAGGTAAAGAGCCTGGAGTTGGTGAGACCCAGGGCCAGGATCGTTTACGTAGGCACCTCTCATGGGAACGTAAAATTTTCTGGCGATCAATTCGAAAGAATTATTCGTCGAGAAATAAACATAACCGGTTCCTGGATGTCATATTCACCACCTTTTCCAGGAAGGGCCTGGACTTTAAGCGCTCATTTTCTTGCGAAAAGAAGGATTAAAACTGACATATTAATTTCTCATAGATTTAAGCTGGAGAAGATCAAAGATGCCTTTGAGGCAATGGTCAATACCTCTATTTTTTCTGAGAAGCTTATGATTGTATTCTAAGCGAAAATTTTAACCTCTGATAATTGATATATAAAGCACCTTCTTTGCCCTGGAATTAAGTTTACGGTGCATGCCGGAAAGGATGCCGTCCCCTAAGAAGTTATTTTGCATGTTCTGTAACAAACTTCCTCTCTCGCTTAACGCTCAACCCAACCTTTGCTTCTGAGTGTCAATTTAATTATAGGGAGCCTTGTGTAGTTTAAAGCGATTTTTGACAAAAAAAATTGCTTTGCTATATTATAGCAAATAAGCTTTTTATAAATATGAGGAATTATTTCAAGATATCTTTGTGAGCTTTAATTATATATTTTTACCCAAGAATATTCCTCTTTGTTTAGCGTATAGCGGAAAAGGAAAGATCATAGCGTAAGAAAGTGTAGGTCTAATAGCGAAAAATGTAAAACCGTAGCGGATAGTTCTTTATAGTTCATCGGCAAAAAACAATAAGATGGTAAGTGGTGAATGGTTAAGTGGTAAAGTGATAAGTGGTAAAGTGATAAGTGGTAAATGGCGCCCTCTCCCCTGTGGGAGGGATGGGGTGAGGACAAAATTAACCATTTAACCATTTAACCAATTAACTGATTAACCAACGGGTTAATGGGTCAATGAACTACGAACAATGAACACAGAAAAGGGGGAAGGGATGATTAGAACTCAGAACCTTACCAAAAAATACAATGGGTTCAAAGCAGTAGATAATCTGAGCCTTGAAGTTAAAGAAGGAGAAATCTATGGATTCTTAGGACCCAATGGAGCAGGTAAAACTACCACCATCCTGATGCTCTTGGGCATAATAAAGCCAACTCAAGGTGAAGTCCATCTTTTTGGTCAGAACATAACTAAAGATTTTCTCAGCATCAAGAAAAAGATGGGAGTCGTTTCTGAAAAACAATACTTATATAAAGAAATGACTGCCGGTGAATACCTTAACTTCTTTGCTGACCTTTATGGCGTAAAGAATAGAAGGAAAAGAATTGACCAACTTCTGGAAGCGGTGAATCTCCTGGAGGTAAAAAACAGAAAATTGGGAGCTTTCTCCCGCGGTATGCAGCAAAAGCTTGGTTTCGCCAGAGCACTTCTGCATGACCCCCAGCTTTTACTCCTGGATGAGCCGGTTTCCGGGCTAGACCCTACAGGAATAAAACAGATAAGAGACCTTATAGAGCAAGAAAATAAAAAAGGAAGAACCATATTTATTTCCTCCCATCTACTTTCTGAAGTAGAAAGACTATGTGGAAAAGTAGGCATTATAAATAAGGGAAGGCTCCTGGCAGAGGATAGTATGGATAATTTAAGAAAGAGATTAACTGATGTAGTAGAACTGGAGATAGAACTTTCTGAGGCTAAGAAAGGGATTATAGATACCCTGGCTGCCTTTGATTTCATCAAGGGATTAAAGAGAAAGGAAAATCTTTTGACTATTAAAGTAAAAGCAGATAAAGACTATCGAGCCCAAATCTCAGAAGCTATTTCTCAGCAGGGAGGAGTTGTTCTGGGTATAAAAAAGAAAGAAATGAGCCTGGAAGAAGCATTCATAACTATTACTGAAAAAAATATTTCCTTACTGACAGAGAAAGAGAAGGAGACAGCAGAATGAAAAAATCCATTGTATATCCTGGTATAATAGTTGTTGTTATAATAGTAGTTTTGCTGGCGGTGCTAATTCCTCGTTGGATAGGAGGGAAATATGGGGAGGTTAGAGGAGAAGCAGTGGATACTCTGAGTGGTGACCCCGTCTGGAAAATCAGAATTGTAGTTGACGGTAAATCCACCCTTAAGTATAGATATCCCACTAAAACTTATTATCTAACTGGTATTGAGCCTGGCTCTTATACCCTGAAGGCTGTTGCTCCTAACTATTATGATTTCAGCAAAGATATCCAGGTAAAAAGAGGCGAGAATATATTAGACATATCTATGAAAGGTAAGGAAATCCCAGACCTGCAAAGTATAATTGTTTTCAGTGAGTCTGTGGAAAAGGGAATTCAACTAGAGATAAGACTTGTCAACAGCAAAGGAGAAGGAATAACAGAGTTCCCTGCTCTATCTTTGGAGCTAGAAGGAACACTATGGGCCAGGATAGGAACTGAAGAAGAATATGTTAAGGGCAGAAAGATCCTGGAAGGACCAATTGACCTTTTCTGGGATTCAGATGCTTTTCTAGCTAAAAATAAGGCTATTATTCCCTGGGAGAAGATAAAAATAGATCGGGAGACCGAGAAACTAGGAATCCTGGAATTAACCCTCCACACTCCTCAGGGAGATTTTAGTGATACAATAGATGATGTACAACTCTACAAGGAATAGGAGAAATAGAATGGCAGAAAAAAGATTTTCTTTATCTATCCAAACAGTAAAGGCACTAAGTAAGAGAGATTTATATTCAACTTTACGCAGTTGGGGAATTTATGTAGTAGCGTTCCTTTCTTTTATCGCTTCTTCTTTCATCCTCAAGAACTATCTCGATAGCATCCAGGCAGACGACATTTTAATCTCAGCAGATCCTCTAAACTACCCGCTCTTTATCTCCGTAATCATCATCTCCTTTTACCTGGCTATCCTCTCCGCCATTTCCATATCGCGAGAAAAGGACCAGGGAACGCTAGAAGTCCTTTTCTATGGACCGGTAAGCTCCCTCACTTATATTCTAGGAAAGTATATTAAAGATATACTCACATACTTGGTAATGGTCGTTTTCTTTCTTGTTTATTTCTGGGGAGTATCACTCCTTACTAACCTCGGCTTCTCTTATGGGCTACTCAAGACTATTCTGATTTCTATATTCTCAGTTTCCTGTATCGTCAGTTTTGGACTATTCATATCCTCTTTAACTGGAAAGATGAGAAACTCCATTATCTGGCTAGTAGGAATACTGGCTCTTTTCTTAGCCGTTCAAGTTGGCCAGACTATACTCCTTGGCATGCCTGAAGAGAATATGTCTCCTGTTCTAACCTATTTAGGAGATACTCTTTCTGTAGTTTCTCAAGGAATAAACTGGATTTCTCCTTTTTCCTATCTCACTAGAGGAATAGACTCTGTCTATTTAGAGAACACTCTTCTCTACGGGCTCAATATACTCTACTCTCTGGCCTATTCTGCTATCTTGCTTTTGCTTTCTATATTCATTCTCAAAAGAAAGGGGGTAAAGGGATGAGAAAACTCACTATATTCTTGACGGTAACTATAGGATGGATTTTTTGCCTGGCTGCCTTAAGCTTGGCTCAGGCACCCATATTAAGAGAACAGTTGGTCTATGGTTTGAATGTCTTTAATGGCAAGGGTTATGGGGGAGGATTTACCCCCTACACTGAAGATACTATCTATCTTATTGCTGATAAAGACAATACTATCTCTGCCAATATAACCCTGGTCTATTTCTGGCCTATCACTGGAAAATATGTGGCTGGTTTTCAGGCTTTAAATGAGGAAGTACAGGGAACACTGGAAATATTACAAGGAGGGAAGGTAATTAAAGCCCTGGAAAAAGAAGATAACTCTCTTTATTATCCGGAAGGATACTGGGGGGAGAGTGCCATCTTTTACCAAGGCGAAGAAGCTCACGCCTATTTTGAGAAATTCACCCAGGCCATTGAAGAGTATTATAAGCAAATCAGCGAGTTCTATACAGCACAGACAGAATACCAAAAGAATATCGATGAGTTTCTTAATGAAATAAAGGAAAGAAGAGATAAGGGAGAGGAGTTTACCGTAGAGGAGATTGAAAAAAGTATACCCAGAGAACCGAAACAACCCACACCACCTATATTATATGTCACTCCACCCAAAAAAGATTATATCATTAATTTGCCCCTTGGTCGCTACAAAATAAGAATAAGAGCAGAAGATGGGACTATTGTCCAGGATAGTGAGAAGGAGCTTGTTACTTTTGCCTCCAGAAGAACAGGAGGAACTGGATATGAAATTATTCCCGGAAATAGATGGACAAGGAGAGAAGCCTGCGATGACCCCAGCTGGTTAATTTATGCCGCGGGCAAGAATACTCTTTACTTCAGTCCCTTTATCCAGGATGAATATAATGAACTTTACTATAACAAATTGCTAGATCCCCAGAACCCGGGAAGAGAGGAAAAATGGAGATGGGTTCATATTCAGGCTATTAAAGACGTAACCCTCCTCTTCTTAAAGGGAAAAGAGACTCTCCAGAGAATAGTAAGAGTTCCTTATTATGTGGAGCAAATCCCGGGCCCTGAATTAGGATACGAAATTGTAGAATTTAACCCGGAGGAGATGTTTGATAAGCAAGCTACCTTTGAAGGATATAAGCTTGACCTTGCACCTACTCTAGAAAAGGCAAGCTATGAAATTAATCTGGAAAAAAGGGAAGGAGAATTTTTCCAGGGAGGTAGAAGAGAGGTGCGCTTGGTGAAAAAGGAAAATACTCAATCACTATACATTTTCTCCATATTTCCTCTCTTGGTGGGCGCAGTAGTATTTGTAACGAGAAGAAGGAAATTAGGGTCTTAATTTGAGTGCTTCATCTACAATCTTTAGAGCACAGTATTCCCCACACATAGTACAGACATCAGATAAATGAGGTTTACTTGCGGCACGCATTTCTTGGGCTAAAGCTGGATCTATAGCTAGCTCGACTTGTTTTTTCCAATCTCTCTTTTTTCTCATCTCAGCCATCTTTCTATCCCAGTCCATTGCTCCTTTAACTCCCTTGCTTATATCTCCTATATGAGCAGCAATTCTGGTAACTACTACTCCTTGCCTCACATCTTCCAGAGTAGGAAGTCTTAAATGCTCTCCGGCGGTCACATAACAGAGAAAGTCAGCTCCGCTACTGGCAGCGTAGGCACCCCCTATAGCAGAAGTGATATGGTCATAACCAGGAGCGATGTCAGTAACCACCGGACCCAGAACATAAAAAGGAGCACCATGACATAGTTTCTTTTCCAGAAGAATGTTTGCCTCTATCTCAGAAAAAAGAAGATGACCAGGTCCCTCTACCATTACTTGTACATCCTGTTCCCAGGCTCTTTTTGCCAGCTCCCCCAAAAGAATTAACTCCTGAATCTGAGCTCTATCAGTAGAATCAGCTAAAGAACCTGGGCGAAGTCCATCACCCAAACTCAAAGTGAGGTCATACTTTTTGGCAATTTCTAAAAGTTGGTCATACTCCTCATAAAGAGGATTCTCCTCATCATTAGTTATCATCCAGGTAGTGAGGAAAGCTCCTCCTCTACTCACTATGTCGGTAACTCTGCCTTCTCCTTTAAGACGCTCTAGGGTCTGCCTGGTAAGACCACAATGGACAGTAATGAAATCAACGCCGTCTTCTGCCTGGCGTTCGATTACCTGAAATATTTTGTCCTTCTTCATCTTTATTAAAGCACCCTCTTCAGCGATGGATTCTATAGCTGCCTGATAAATAGGAACTGTTCCCAAAGGAAGAGGACAAGCTCTCAAAATCGACCGACGTATCTTATCTAAATCTCCTGCCGTGCTAAGGTCCATCACTGCATCTGTGCCAGCCTCAATAGCTACTCTCAACTTCCTTAGCTCGTGGTCAAGAACTACATAGTCAGTAGAGGTACCAATATTGGTATTTACTTTAGTTTTTGTCTTTTTCCCTATAGCTTTACAACAAGTTAAGCTGTGTTTCACATTTTTGGGAATAATTATCTCCCCCTGAGCTAAATTATCTCTAATAAACTCAGGAACTAAGCCTTCTTCTTTAGCTACCTCTCTCATTTCGGGAGTAATTCTTCCCTTTTTTGCTTCACTTAATTGACCCATCATAATCTAAACTCCCTTCTTTAGTTTTCCTCTTCTATTCCCTCTCCCCGGGTATTTGCCTCTAATAAAGCCTGATGAACCATATTTTTATTCACCGGAAAGGGGAGTCTATGAACATTACTTTCTTTCTTGCAAATCTCTTCAGCCAATCGTACTAAATTATTCTCATTCTTTACAAAACCTAATCTCTTCAGGGTTAAAGGCAAACCCAAAAGAGAATAGAATCTTAAAAACTCTTCTATCTCTTCCTTGCTGCGTTTTTCTAAAATTAACATCATTGCTACCCCAAAAGCTACTTTTTCTCCATGCAGCGCCGACCGTGTCTCTGTAAAACTAGTCATAGCATAATTGAAAGCATGTGCTGCAGAACTGCGACATCTTCCCCTGCCCAACCCACCTATCAAGCCAGTCAAAAGAATATTAACCTCTATAATCTCTTCTAACTCTGAAGAGCATCTTTCCCGCTCTACATCTCTTTTCGCTCTCAGTCCTATTTTTTTTACTAAATCAAAGGACTTCTTAGCAAGGTCAAGAGCCACTTGAGTAGCAAGGTCCTTCTTTATTCCCTGGGTGGAGATTCTTGCCTCATACCACTTAGCCTGGGCATCTGCCATTCCCGCTGAAAGTAATCTTACCGGAGCTTGCGCAATTATCTCCGGATCTATCAGAGCCAGATTTGGATTTCTTTCCAGGTTCAAGCTCTTTAAATAGACTCCTTCTTTACTGTAAAGAGGAGCAATGAATGACCAGGCAGAACAGGTAGCAGCACTGGTAGGAATGGTTATTATGGGAAGATGCAGCTTAACACCAGCTGTTTTGGCTGTATCCAGAGCCTTTCCTCCTCCACAGCCCACCATAATATCTACATCTTTGTCCTTGGCCAAAGCAATAACTCGCTCTATCTCTTCGGCGCAGCATTCTCCTTTGAATTCCTCAAACTCAGGGCTTACGTTAGCTCTCTTCAAATTCTCAAGAATATTCTTTCCTATTTTGGAATAAACTAATCTATCGGCCAAAAGTAGTGGCCTTTTGCCCAAAGTAAAGATGAACTCCCCTATCTTTTTTGATATTCCCTTTTCTTGAATATATCTACCCGGTGCCAGAAAAAGATCAATCAATTTCTCCCTCTTTATTCTTATTTAATTAGGACGCAGATTTTCACAGATATATGTCCAAAGAGAAAATTCTGTTTACCACAATATAATATGATTTTATCGGTGAATGTCAAATTCTCATAGTTCATTGTTCATAACTACGAACTATAAGAGACGAAGGTGAGGAGACACGAGAGAAAAAAGGAGGGGGGTTGACAAATTTTTAATATGTATTATAATATGCTTAACGTTAACGATAAGATAATAGTAGGCCAAGGATGAAAATAAGAACGTCATAAGATTCATTGAAAATTAGGTTGTAAAGAGTGTTATATGAGAAGAGGAAAAGTGCCTTAATAGAAAACTTTATGCTTAACGCTATCGATGTAGTAATTATAAAAACTTAAAGGAAAAAGAAGAAAAATGTTTCATGTCACTTTGAAAGATATAGGGAAAGAGGTGGGAGTATCTGCTACTACTGTTTCTCGAGCTTTAAATAACAAACCTGATATAAGCTATGAAACCAAACAGAAGATCAAAGAAGCAGCCGAAAGGCTGGGATATTCTCCTAATGCTCTCGCCAGAAGTCTTAAAGCAAAAAAGACCGGTTCTATTGGAGTTCTAATTGCTGATATCGCTGATCCTTTCTTTGCTCCCATTGTTAAAGGAATAGAAAATACAGCTCGCGAAATGGGATATAATATTATCCTTTGTGATACAAGCGAAGAATATGAACAAGAGAAACTCGCCGTCCAAATGATGCTGGAAAAAAGAGTAGATGGACTACTAATCACTCCCTCCCAGACTGAATATGGAGATATTTTGGGATTAAAAAGAAAGAAGATCCCTTTTGTTTTATTGGCTCGGCATTTTGACCTTGTGGAAAGCGATTATGTAATCCCCGATGAGATAAAAGGAGCTTTCTCGGCTACCGACCATTTGATTAAAAAAAGCCATAAAAAAATCCTGTTCATAAATGGACCTAATTATATCTCCAGTGCCAGGGAAAGACTAGTGGGATACAAACGGGCTTTACAGGAGCATGCCATTCTCTTCGATGAATCTCTAGTGAAGGAAGGAGCTTTGAAAATGGAGGATGGCTACAGGATTATGAAAGAGATGCTATCAACTACGACTGAATTTACGGCGATCTTTGCCTATTGCGACTTTGTAGCTTTAGGAATTATCCAGGCATTGAAAGAAAAAAAGTTCAAAATTCCTGAAGATGTAGCCATAATGGGTTATGATGATGTAATTTTTGCCCGTTTTCTCGAGGTACCTCTAACCACTGTTCATATTCCCAAATATGAACTAGGAAAAGAAGCAATGAAATTATTAAAGAAGAAAATAGAAGGGAAGATACAAGAACCTCAGAGTGTGATTCTGGAGACTAAGCTCCTCATCAGGAAATCCGCATAGAAAGTATATAGGAAGCTTTGGTAAAGAGAAAAGCTAAGAATAAGGCTAGAGGGAGGTGAAAGGTAGATAAGCCATTAGCTTTTTCAAATAAAGGGAGGTTTCTTCAAAAAGAGGTTTCGAAAGATTGGATTCTTTGTTGGGAGCCTTCCATAGAAAAATGAACGATGTCAGAATTATCAAAGGAGATAAAAATGATACGAAAATTAATAGTGATGGTACTCGCTACTAGCGTGGTGCTTTTGTTGGGTGTGATCCCAGCTTCGGCGCTGTGGCAGTATGCTACCATAGAGGAATACGAAGAAGCCACTGGAGAAAAGATAGAAAAATTTAGTGAAGCTCCTATGCTCAAAGTAAAGGTGGCTGCAGGAGAACTTCCTCCAGTAGAAGAAAGACTCCCTGAAGACATCGCGGTTATAGAGCCATTAGAAGAAATAGGACAATACGAAGGTACAGTATATTCGACGAGCTCGGTTTTAGATGTCGCCACAGAGTTTTTTCTCTTGAATGGAGGATCGGGAATAACTGTATTGCATTTGGCTCCTGACTGCACAACCATCATTCCCAACATCGCAAAAGGATGGGATATGGCAGAGGACGGAAAGAGTTTAGTTTTGTATCTTCGCAAGGGAATGAAATGGTCCGATGGGGCACCCTTTACTGCTGATGATATAATGTTCTGGTATGAGGATATCATCTTGAATGATGAGCTCACTCCTGTTAAGCCAGAAAGGTGGTCTCCGGGTGGGGTGCTAATGAAGCTAGAGAAGATTGATGATTATGCAGTTCGGATGGTGTTTGATGCACCCTTCCCCTCTGTGTTGTTAGTTCTTGCTAGTCTCTGGAATATGTATATAACTCCGCCTAAACACTACTTAACACAGTTCCATATCGATTACAATCCGAAAGCGAATGAATTGGCTGAAGAAAACGGTTTCGATAATTGGTTTGAGTATTTTTTGGAGAGAAATTACGTTGTCGAATGCGTGTCATATAATCCTGATCTTCCAGTTATTACGCCGTTCAAAGTAACAGAAAGAACAAGTGAATATTGGGTAATGGAGAGGAATCCCTATTATTGGAAAGTGGATACGGAGGGGAATCAACTTCCTTATATTGATAGACACTACGGCAAGCTACTCTCAAGCCAGGAGGTATATGAGGGAGCGATAATAGCGGGTGAAGTTGATTGGGCTTTAGTATCAACGAGCTTACAGAATTATGTTTTATACTACGAAAATGCAGAAAAAGGGAATTACCGGATACTTCCATGGAAGATGGGTTTTTCGAGTATACTGAACTATTGTCCTAACCAGAATCATAAAGATCCAGTACTACGGGAGATATTTCAGGATGTTAGATTCCGAAGAGCCCTGTCGCTGGCAATAAACAGGGAAGATATGAATGAAAGCATATTCTTTGGATTGGGTAAGGCTATTCAATTTACAGCTTTACCTGCAAGTGACTACTATGAGGAAAGCTTTGCCAGAAGTTATGCTGATTATAATCCGGATGGGGCCAACCGCTTATTAGATGAAATGGGATTAAAATGGGACAGGAAGCACGAATACAGATTAAGATCCGATGGAAAAGCCTTGCAATTTACACTTCACTATAATCCAGGGAGGGCATGGGGCATGGCTGGTATAATTAATGAATTGGTAAGGGATTATTGGAAAGACATTGGAGTTGGCCTGACTACTAAAGAGGTTACCTGGGACTTAAGGGCCAGACTTCGGAAAGAAAACGATTACGATATGTTTAATGTTTGGGGAGACGCTTCTTCCAATGCGATGATTTTCTGGGAGATACACTTTGTTACTGGATATTGGTGTCCAGAATGGGATGATTGGCGCAAATCTGGAGGGAAAGAGGGCACAGAACCGCCGGTGGAGGTAAAAAGAAATATCGAAAGATGGGAACAAATGAGAGTCACCCTGGATGATGATGAAAGAATTAGACTGGGAAAAGAGATCATGAAATCACAGGCAGAAAACCTCTGGGAAATTGGTACTATCAGCGATATCATGAAACCTCTTATAGTGAGAAACAATTTACGAAACGTTATGTATGAACTTTACTATACGGGGGATTTTAATGATACGGGACCTTCTTTTCCTGAACAATACTTCTTGAAGCAGGAATAGAAGTAAAGTGATAATTTCTAAGGTAGAACAGGAGTGAAAAAAATCCCTGTCTGGCTTTCAGGCAGGGATTTTTTTTCGAGAAGATAATATGGCATCTTACTTTATTCGAAGAATATTTTATATGGTTCTCGTGTTAGTAATGGTATCGGTAGTAGCATTTATTCTTATTCAGATCCCTCCGGGAGACTATGCAAGCAATTATGCGGCTTTTTTGGAAAACCAAGGTATACGTCTCACATCAGAGCAAGAAGATGCATTAAGACTTCAGTATGGCTTGCATCTACCAATCCATCTTCAATACTTTAAATGGATTAGGAACATGCTTCAGGGAAATTTAGGCATGTCTTTTCAGTTTAGGATGCCGGTGAATGAGCTAATTGCCGAACGTTTGCCAAAAACAGTAATGATATCTATACTTGCTCTTATTTTTACCTATACTATGGCTATACCTATAGGAATCTATTCAGCTACTCATCAGTATTCAGTTGGTGATTATACATTCACAGTTATTGGTTTTATTGGTCTAGCTACTCCTAATTTCCTTCTTGCACTAGTATTGATGTTTCTTTTTCATGAATATTTCGGTTTTAGTATAGGTGGTCTTTTCTCGCCAGAATATATGAGAGCGGTTTGGAGCATGGCTAAGTTTGTGGATATGCTAAAGCACCTTCTCGTTCCGATAATAGTCATTGGCACCGCTGGAACAGCCAGTCTTATACGCATTATGCGAGGTTGTTTATTAGATGAACTTCATAAGCAGTATGTTATAACCGCTAGAGCTAAAGGAGTCGCAGAAAGGACTCTTTTGTTTAAGTATCCGGTAAGGGTAGCCATCAATCCTATAATTAGCACCATAGGCTGGGTGCTTCCTGCCATTGTCTCTGGTGAAGTTATTACATCCATAGTGCTTAGCTTGCCCACCATGGGACCTCTACTTTTCAGTGCACTTCTCAGCCAGGACATGTACTTAGCCGGAAGCGCGATTATAATTTTGACTTTGTTGACCGTGGTAGGAACCTTCATTTCCGATATCTTTCTGGCTGTAGTAGATCCTCGTATTAGGTACGGAACGCGGGTCTGAAAATGGAAAAGAGAGAAGAGACTAGCTTCAAGGAAAAGTTTTATCTAGCTTCCCAGTGGCAACTTGCCTGGTGGAAACTTGAAAAGCATAAATTGGCCATTTTTGGTGGCACTATACTGGCATTTTTTTATATCATAGCACTATTTTGTGAGTTTGTTTCTCCTTATGCTGTACATAAGCGTTATCCCGCGTATATTTACTTGCCTCCAGCAAGGGTTCACTTTTTTGACAAAGAAGGTTTTCATCTTCGTCCTTTTATTTATGGGTTCAAGCGCACGATAGATCCAAAAAGCTTTCGTAGAATATATACCCAGGATGAAACTGAAAAGTCCCCTATTTATTTTTTTGTGCGTGGGAATGAGTATAAATTTTGGAACTTATTTGAGTCAAATGTTCATCTTTTTGGAGTAAAAGAAGGGATAATGTTTTTATTCGGAACAGACAAATTAGGTAGAGACCTATTCTCCCGAAATATCTATGCCGCTCGCATCTCCTTATCTATAGGCTTAGTAGGAGTAGGTCTTAGTTTTCTTGTGGGATGTCTATTAGGAGGAGTCTCTGGATATTATGGAGGAGTCTCTGATATGATCGTCCAGAGACTAATAGAGGTCTTAATTTCTATACCTACCATTCCGCTTTGGATGGCATTAGCTGCCGCTCTGCCAAGAGATTGGTCATCACTTAAGAATTATTTTAGCATTACTATTGTTCTTTCTATTGTGGGTTGGTGTGGCTTAGCCCGGGTAGTAAGAGGAAAGCTTTTAGAGCTAAGGGAAGAGGACTTTATTACAGCAGCTAGAATATCCGGAGCATCTGACACTAAAATAATCATAAGTCACCTCCTCCCTTCATTTTTGAGTTACCTCATAGTGAGTTTAACTCTATCTATACCATATATGATCATGGGCGAGACTGCTTTGAGCTTTCTTGGTCTGGGGATCCGTCCTCCAGCGGTAAGTTGGGGAACACTGCTATTCGATGCTCAAAATTTCCGCAGTGTTGCTCTTTATCCCTGGCTCTTAATCCCAGGATTATTTGTCATTACTGTGGTATTGTGTTTTAACTTCATCGGTGACGGCTTACGTGACGCGGTTGATCCATATAGATAGATAAGTGGGAGAGGGTTACTATGACTTATATGCCTAGAATTAATCCTGAAAATAAGACGTTGACTGTTGGTTTAAAAGAGAGATTTAATTTATCTTCCTACTTATTCATGCAGTTTATGGAACCACTTGGTTGTACTGACGGCTCTGTTGAAGCAGCGTGGAATTTCCGAAAGATGTGCTGGCGGCAAGATTTTGTGGATGTGACAAAAGAGCTTATGCCAACACTTATCCGGTGGCCAGGGGGATGTTTAAGTTCCTACTACCGCTGGAACGAAGCCATCGGCCCAAGGAGTAACCGCAAGCCAATGTACAATATTCTCTGGGGTGGTATGGAGACTAATCAGATCGGTACCCATGAATTCATAAATCTCTGTCGCTTAGTTGGCGCAGATCCCTTGATTGCCATTAATTTCGAATCTGATGGCCGCAAGCTGTGGACTAATTTCAGGAGACAAATTCGATCGGCCGGACCAAAGGAAGCAGCTAAATGGGTAGATTACTGCAATAACCCGTCAAATGCCGAGAGAAAGAGGAACGGAGCAAAGCAACCTTTCGGTGTTCATCTCTGGCAAATTGGTAATGAGACCTCGTACGATGCGAATGGGTATGACTGTGAAACCGCTGCTCATCGTACCTTGGCCTTTGCCAAAACAATGCGGAAAGCAGATCCAAATATTAAATTGATCGGTTGGGGTGACTCTGGGTGGGCAAAGCAAATGCTTGAGATTGCAGGAGAAGAACTCGATTCCATAGCTTTTCATCATCATTTCGGCTCTGGACTGGACGATTATTCGCTTCAATCGACTAACTACCGTAAGGATCCTGCAAGAACTTGGGAGTGTTTAATAAACGCTTATAAGTCGACTGAGAACAAAATTAAAGAGATGCGCATTGCGATCGCTGGCTATGACATAGAACTTGCCTTAACTGAAAGCCATTTTTCCCTTTTGAGTCGCAACAGAGGTGAAGTTCTTTCTACATGGGCCGCGGGTGTGGCAAATGCAAGGATTCTTAATGTACACGAAAGAAATGGTGACATTCTTAAAGTGGCAACCTTAGCCGACTTTTGTGGCAATCGATGGATGGTTAATGCTATCATGTTGCCAACGCCGCCGGGCAAATGGAAAGCTTATATGATGCCTGTAGCCAGAGTCATGGCGCTTTACAGAAAACATGTTGGGAAGAAAGCGATCGGAATTACGGCTTGTCCGAAGGATCTCGATGTGACAGGAAGTCGAACAGGAGATCGTATCTACCTCCATGTTGTTAATACCAATCGTCTTCATTCCGTTCCTGTCCAATTAGGAATCGAAGGAAGAAGGATTGTTTCGGGTATAGTCTTTCAGCTTGCCACTAGTCCTGATTTTCAAATTGACGAGATCTCTAGTGATAGCTTTGGTGTGACAAAGCACAACCTTCCCGATGATGAATGCTGGGAGTTTCCTCCCGCTTCGGTATCGGCGCTCGAAGTGCTGTCAGAAGAGAAGGTAGCAAAGAAAGCAAAGCAATGAAACGATTGACAAGAGAACATCTTATTCCATTGGATGCCCGCTATAGAGTTCTTGAGCCAGCTATAGAAATTGAGCCTGGAGAGACACTGGTGATGGAGACGATCAACCACATGTCACCGATAGTCTACAGCCAAGAGGATCTTTGTTCTCATGGCTCCCCGGAATATAAGGAACGCCAGGAGACCGGACCTATTGCTATTCGGGGTGCAGAACCCGGCGGTTGCCTGGCTATTCGAATAGATGATATTAAGATTGTGGGATTGCCCCATGCTCATGGGGGAGGTCCTCTAAGGGACAGATTTCCACAAAAGCCATTGGCTTTTTCTGTGAAGGAAGGAAGATGTCTTTTCCCTGGAGGTCTCACTACACCCATCGCTCCCATGGTGGGCGATATTTACACCACCCCTCTATCTCCAAGTCCTCCCTATTCTGACCATGGAGGCAATATGGACTTCACGGAAGTTCGCCCGGGGAATACACTTTTTTTACCTGTTTATCGGCCTGGAGGTCTCCTTGTTTTGGGAGATGTGCATGCTGTCCAGGGTGATGGGGAGATCTACGGGGAAGCTGCGGAATGTGCAGCCGAGGTAACAATAACCATTGATATTGATAGAATTTATAACTCGCCCCGTCCTCTTGTCGAGACTCCAGATGCTCTCATTTCTTTGGCTGGTCGGCATTCATTATTCGAAAGTATTCAACTGGTCATTGAGGATATGACTAAGCTCGTCTCACGACTTTATAAAGTGAAACAAGAAGAAGCCTATATATTTTGCAGTATTGTTGGCTCTCTTCGCTTGGGTGGTTGTGTTGCAGAACCAACTCTCGTCGAGAATCAGTGTCTAATTGGACTCAGTATCCCGAAGGATATAAAACGGGGTACATATCTTTGATGGCGAATAAATCTATCAAGGGTATTTTAGGCCCTTAGAACAGAAGAGAATTAGGCGATGTGGAGAATAATTACAAAAGGAGGTAAATGATGCCCAAGATCGTCTTTATCGGAGCTGGTAGTTTGGAGTTTTTCCAAAGACTTATGATTGATATTTTATCCTTTCCTGCTCTTGCTGATTCCGAGTTCCATTTGGTAGATATTAATGAGAAAAGACTGGAATATGCAAGAAGAATAGGGGAAAGGATAATAAAGGAAAAGCATTTACCGGCAAAGGTCTATGCCACCACAGAAAGGAAAGAGGCACTACCTGGAGCAGACTATGTAATCATCACCATCCTCGTAGGTGAGATAGAGGTAATAAGCAAGGATATAAATATTCCCTTAAAATACGGAGTGGATCAGTGCATTGGAGATACCTTAGGCCCGGGTGGTGTATTTAGAGCTTTGAGGACGATACCGGTAATTATAGATATATGCCGGGACATAGAGAAACTGTGTTCTGAGGCGCTGGTCCTCAACTACACCAATCCGATAGCCATGCTCTGCTGGGCAACGGAGGAGGCAACGAAGGTAAAATATGTAGGACTGTGCCACAGTGTTCACGGAACTGCCATGCACCTGGCCAGATATATCGGCGTCCCTTTTGAGGAGGTCTCTTACTGGGCAGCGGGAATAAACCACCAATCCTGGTTTCTTGAGTTTAAACACAATAGCAAGGATGCTTATCCTCTTCTCAGGGAAAAAATAGAAGATGCCGAGATATACAAAGGTGATACCACCAGATTTGAGATGTTCAAGCATTTAGGTTACTTTGTGACAGAATCCAGCGGACACAACTCTGAATACAATCCCTGGTTCAGAAAAAGAAAGGATTTACTAGAAAAATACACTCGGGGAGGGGGATTTAATGGGGGAACAGGATACATCCTACAGCTTTATGGGAAAGATAGAGAAGGCTATGACATCGAGCTAGAAAGGATAGCTTCGGGAAAGGAGAAATTGGATTTTACAAGAAGTAATGAGTATGGCTCACGTATAATAAATGCTATCCAGACCGGTGAAGTTTTCAGAATAAATGGCAATGTCTCTAATAGAGGCCTTATAACCAATCTTCCTGAAGGTTGCTGTGTGGAGGTTCCCTGTTACGTGGATAAACATGGAATAAATCCCTGCTTTATTGGAGACCTGCCACCCCAGCTTGCAGCTTTAAACAGAATGAACATCTCTGTCCAGGAGATGGCAGTAAAAGCAGCACTTACAGGTGATAAAGAGGTGGCCTATTATGCCATAGTCTATGATCCCCTTACCTCTGCTGTACTTTCGCTACAAGAGATAAGAAATATGGTGGATGAGATGTTTGAGGCAGAGAAGGCCTGGCTTTCTCAATTCTAAACTACCTCAGGATAAATATGAAAATGATTTCTAAATCTTTACAGAAACTCTTGGATCCATCTAAAACAGACATTGTTCTAAGACCAGAATATCAAGGAAAAGGTTCTTGGGTCGGAGCTCCAGCAGCCTGCTATTCTAAAAGTGAGGGCTGTTTCTACCTTCTTGTAAGATTTAGGAGAGAAGGTGTGCGAGGTTATAAGACGGTACTTTACAGAACAGGCGATGGAGTTGATCTGGAAAAAGTCAAGACATTGAATGCTGTTTCCTTAGGAGTTCGTTCTATTGAACGAGGAGCTTTAGAACAGACAGGAAAAATTTGGAGGTTTTACTTGAGCTATGAGAGCCTTAAAGATGGACTTTGGAAACTTGCAGTAGCTGAGAAAAAAGACATTACAGATATTTCCGCAGGTGATTTTGAAGTTATTTTGAAAGGAGATGATATTGGGGTAACCTGGGTGAAAGACCCTGTACTTTTCGGAGATATGCTCTTTGTTCATATAAAGGAGCCATCTGGGAAGGCCACTTATCTGGTTAAAAAAGTGAAACATGGATGGAAGAAGACCAAAATCCTGTCTGGAAAATATAAATGGGATGCCTATTGTGCCAGAATAACAACGATACTAAAATCAACAGATGGCTTTTTTGTTTTTTACGATGGGGCCGGTGTAATAGAAGAAAATCAAGAAGAAAAAACAGGTCTAGCTTATGGAAAAAGTCTAAAGCACTTAAAAAGCATTACACCTGAAGGTCCTATGATTATAGGACCGGGAGGATCTGGCTCTATTCGCTACTTGGAGATAAAAGAATTGGAAGACAAATTTTACATTTGGTATGAACTGAGTACTGTCGATAGGTCTCATGAACTTAGATTTACAATTGTGGAGAAAGAAAAACTGACTAAAGCCTTAAAAACATATTATACGAGGAGATATCGCTATGCAAAAGTATAGAAAAATTATCTTAATCGCAATTGATACTCTTAATGTAGACCATCTTGGTTGCTATGGGTATAATATTCCAAAGACTCCCACTACACCATTTCTGGATTCTTTAGCTAAAGAAGGAGCACTTTTCCAGAAACATTACGCTACCGATGTTCCCACTCCATCCTCTTTCACATCACTACTTTATGGTATCCGCGGAATCAAACATGGCATTATAGGATTTAATAACAAGCCCTCAGAATTTTACTCCCCCACACCTCATCTAGCAGAGTGCTTTTCAAAAAATGGCTTTCGTACAGGCATGATTTCCAATCTCCTTTACCCTTGTCCCTGGCTGATAAAAGGGTTCCAAGATATTTATCCTCCAGGATTAAGGTTTCAAGGTGGTTCAGCAGAAGAGGTTACCAATGAATCCTCGAGATGGTTGAAGATCCACGCAAAAGAAGACTTCTTTCTGTTTGTACATTATTGGGATCCGCATTGCCCATATTTTGGAAGATCGCAGAAGAAATACAGAAGAATGTTCTCAGCAACTGAATATAAAGACTTTGCACCGGACATAAAATATTTCCAGAAAAATAAGTTTCTGAGAAGGTTTTATGATAGAACACATAAACGTATAAATGACCCTCTGGATCCAGCAGAAAACCTGGCACTCTACGATGCAAACATACGATATGTCGATGATAACATAAAAAGATTATTTAATAACCTAAGAGAATTGGATATAAAAGACAAAACACTTGTTATCATAACGAGCGATCATGGAGAAGCCTTTGGAGAATATGGTTTCTGGGATCATTGGAGTTCTTATCGCAATATAAGTCAGCTACCATTTGTTCTTGTTGGACCAGGTATTGACAATATTAAGATATCAAGTTACACGCAAAATGTAGATGTTATGCCTACCGTTCTTGGACTCGCCGGCCTTGAGGTTCCGGAAGGACTTTGCGGGAAAACAATGGTTTCTTTGCTTAGGGAGAACCAGGATAGTTTCCGGAAAGAAATAGTTGTTAATTCAGATGCAACCGTTATTCAACGGATGTATGTAAAAGATGATTATGCCCTTGTCCATTCCCTGACGCGTCCAGTCTGGGATCATATAAAGGAATACGAACTTTTTAATCTCTCTGAAGACCCTGACCAGTTAAAAGATATTTCCTCGAAAGAGAAAAACAGAACTTCGGAAATGAGAATTGCCTTAGGTGATTGGTTGGCAGAGGAATTAAGTGGTGGCCTGGATCCACTCCAGTTATCTGTATTCAGGGGAGGCTGGATGTGGAAAAATATCCGCCGTTGTTTGGAGTCATCTGAATGGGAAGAACTCGTTGGGAATTATCCTGAGTTAAAAAGAATTCTTAACAGGGAATTTACTATTAGACGGTCTTTTTTTAAGTTTTTTTACCGATAGATAATAACAAGACTACCCTTGAAAGTAGAAGAGAGAAAAAAGATAAGGGAAAAATTATAGATAAGCTAACCCTGGGATTTTAGAAGAAGCTGGGAATAAGATTATTGCCTGGTCAGTTAACCGAAGAAGAAGCGAAATTATCCCAGGATTTGAGGAAGACCAAATACAGCGCCCGAAAGAGGAAAATGCTTGGTAAATTGACACTTGTTTTGGATGTAAAGTTAAAACTATTGGAAAAGGAAGGCCGACTAAAGGGAAAAGAAAGGGTTATTGTTGATGTAGTGTCCCCTGGAGATGGATTTGGTAGAAAAATAGTCATCAGTGATAAGCATTCTCTTTTGAACTTTGCCTCAAACAGCTACCTGGGTATTTCTAATGACCCGAGATTAATTAAAGCTGAGCATGAAGCCGATTTGAAGTTTGGAGTTGGCCCAGGTGCCGTTAGGTTTATCTCTGGAACACAACAGCCTCATATTAAGCTGGAAGAAAAGCTAGGCCAGTTTTACAAAAAAGAAGCTGGCATGATATTTAGTTCAGCTTATGCTGCCAATTGTGGAATTATTGCTCCACTAATGGATAAGGATGCCTGCATCATCAGCGATGAGTTAAATCATAATAGTATCATTATGGCCATAAGATTTGCTGGAGTGAGCCGGGATAGAAAAAGAATTTATGCTCACTGTAATATGGATGAGTTAAGAAAGTGCATCGAGGAGTTTGTGGGGAAGACGAAAAGATTAATTATAGTAAGCGATGGTGTATTTAGTATGAGAGGAGACTATGCCCCGCTAAAGGATATAGCTGATTTAGCTGAGGAGCATGATGCCAAATTTGAGGAAGGAATTATAACAGTTGTAGACGATTCGCATGGAATGGGAGCTTATGGGGAAACGGGAAGGGGAACGCCAGAGGTTACCCAGGAAGATAGGATTGACATAATATCAGCAACATTGGGAAAGGGCCTGGGGGTGGACGGCGGTTTTATTGTATCCAATGAAAAAGTTATTGAATATTTAAGAGAGACCTCTCCTTTATACATATATTCAAATCCAATAAGCTCAGGCATAGCAAGCGCTGCCCTGAAAGCACTAGAAATTTTAGATAGTAATGAAGGGTCAAAATTATTGGAAAGATTAAAAGAAAATACCGAGTATTTTAGAAAGAGAATAAATGAGATTGGCTTTAAAACAATTAAAGGGATTCATCCTATCGTTCCTATTGTAATTGGGGATCCCATTAAAGCTAAGCAAGTGGTTTCTCGTTTGTATCAAGGAGGAATCTATGTTATAGCTTTAACTTATCCTGTTGTCCCCAAAGGTCAAGATACGATAAGAGTTCAGATATCAGCTTCCCATACAAGGCAGGATCTTGATTATGCCTTGAAATCATTTAAAGAGGTAGGAAGAAAAGAAGGAATTTTAGAATGAAAACTGCCTCTAAATTAGAATTAATACCAATAGGTTCAGATTATAAATCTATCCTACCAAAACATCTAATACCAGATCCTCTCCCAGAAAAGATGAAGGCATGGGTTACTTACAGGGGAGGGAAGACTGTCTTAGAGGATGTTCCCCTGCCAAGGATGCTAGCCAATGATGTTTTAATAGAACCCCTATGGATTTCTATCTGTGCTTCTGATGTGAACAAATTTATAAATCTAACTGGCAATCAAAAGAAGACAATATTCGGCCATGAATTTGCAGGAAGAGTTGTTGCGGTTGGTAGAAAGGTTAATAAGGCACTCATTGGCCAAATAGTTGTTGTTGAGGAGCATTACCCGTGTATGGAATGCAATTCATGTTTAAGGGGAAAATTTGATAAGTGTGAAAAGGAAGGTTTTCTTGGCTGGTATAAATCTGGCAATCTCAAGGATTGGCTAAGAAATGGAGCCTTTGCAGAATTTGCCTCTATACATGAGTCCTGTGTAAAATTAACACAAGGTATAGAGAAGCTCAATTTCTTTCCCTCATTGGCAGAGCCGATGGGGAATGCAGTTAAGATGGAAAGAATTGTGAGAGAAAAATGTGACGGGATACCCGAAACTCTTCTCATATGGGGTGGTTGTGGTCTTCAGGCGCTCTATATGGTGCCCTACTTTGTCAGTAAGGGTGTTAAAGATTTTGTTTTAGTATATAGAGGAAAGCCAGCTATGATGTATATGAAAAGATGCGTAATGGATATAGATGCGAACTTTTACTTTATCACTTCTGACGACCAACAAGAGCTAAAGCTATTAAAAAAAGAACTTGGGCAGGAAGATGGATTTATAAGTATTGAATTAACTGGACAGGAAAAACTGCAAAAGATGGTAATAGAGTATGCCTCTCCCAAAGGTAAGATATTTTATTATGGCCTTCCTCAAGGAGGAAGGAAAGTTATAATTCCAGGCACTAACATAGACATTCATACCTTTGTAACTGGTAAGGCAGGAATTGAAGAGTTAAACCTTAATGGTGTTACAGGAATTAGGGTAATGGGCAGGGATGATGAGTCATGGAGGGAAACTATTGATGCATTAAGAATCAGCGCACAGTTAAGAAAGGAAATTATGAAACCACTGGTTATGGTAGGTACTACAGAAAACATTGGAGACTTAGTTGAGTATCTAATTAATAATGGTGCTAGATATAACCAAGAACCGTATGGGCCAAGACCGGCAAAGTTTGCAGTTGTTAGTGAGAAAATGATGAAGAAGTGACCATAACAAAATGAGAAAAATTCTGGGAAATATTAAAATATCGTAAAGGAAAGAAAATGATAGTTGATTGTCACGTTCATTTAGAATGGAAAAATCTAGGGGGAAGTGAAGATGCAAAAAATATTTTGCGCGCTATGGATAAAGCGGGAGTAGATAAAATCTTTCTGTTTTCACCTCGTCCGTATAAATATGAAATAAAGAAGTATGTAATTTTTAAGAAAAGTCAGAAAAAACAGAGAGAGTCAATAGAAAAAGTGGCAAAAATTGTAGCAGAGAATCAAGAGCGACTGATAGGTTTCGCCTGGATAGACCCTCTTCTGCCAAATGCAAAAAATGAAGTAGAACGAGCTATTGTTGACTATCGCTTACAGGGAATAAAAATGATTCCCAACCATTGGTATCCTTATGAAGAGAGAATATTTCCAGTCTATGCGAAAATAGAGGAATTGAAAGTGCCCGTCATCTTTCATTCTGGCATTCTTCATACGTTCAATGATTCCTCACGATTTTGCCGACCTACTTTCTACGAAGCGCTTCTACATTTTCCTGAAATTAAATTTGCCTTAGCCCATATGGGTTGGCCCTGGACTGACGAATGTATTGCCACAGCAGGCAGATTTAGAGCTGCGATAGAAGATGCACACTTCTATCGAACGGCGTTGGAGGAAGAGCAAAACGAGCAAGATACATCCATAGGAGAATGTCAAATGTTCATCGACATAACTCCCGGTACTCCAAGAATCTATAGAACGGAAGCTTTGCGCAAGGCATTAGTCTGTCTGAGCGAAGATAGGCTTATGTATGGAAGTGATGCCACCACCACCACACCAGGAGGAATGCGGGTACTTAAGCAATTTCTAGAGAGGGATAAAAGAATATTTAGTGAAGAATTAGGGCTTCCTAGGGAGGTCCAAGAGAAGATTATGGGGAAAAATGCAATGAAGTTCCTCGAGAAGTAAAGCATTTTCGAGACAAAACACAAGGAGAAAAAAATGCTGAGATTCAAAGGAATAGTTCGGAATGTCACCTTAAGTAAAGAAGACATGGAGAAGCTGCTGACAATGCCCTTGGATGAAATAGATGAGTGGAGTTCTGTTAAAGTCGTAGTACTACCGAAGTGGGAGGATGTCAGTCGCGCGTTAGCAAAAGCTATGATAGAAAAAATAAAGGAGAATAATACAAAGGGTAAGCCCTCGACATTTATTATCCCTGCTGGAAGTTATGCCCGTCCTCCTTTAATGTATCCTTATGTTGTTGAAATAAGTGCTAAAGAGAAGCTCAGTTGGAAGAATGTTTGGACTTTTAACATGGATGAAGTTCTAGACTGGACTAATAGGTCTATACCTGAGACACATCCCTGGAGCTTTTATGGCTCAACAAAGAAAGTATTTTTTGATAAAGTTGATATTCCTAAAGACCATATATGGTTTCCTGATCCCAAAGACCCGGATGCTATAGGTAAAAAGATTACCGAAATTACCAAGGGGAAAGGGGTAGATATTTCTTTTGACGGTATAGGAGAACACGGACATTTAGCTTATGAGGAAGCGCCGGATCTCATGACCCATTGGACGCATATAACTCCTGAAGAGTTTAAAAATGCCCCAACTCGTATTCTTCCTCATTTAAACCCAGAAACCTATATAAGAGCATTACGAGGTGATTGGGATCCTCCTGATAAACCGCTATACACGCTAGCACCTTCAGGAGCAATAACCATCGGCATGAAATGGATACTGGGGGCTAAGAAGTTAATGCTCTCAGGGGAAGGGGCAGTATTCAAAATAGCCACAATGCATCCGCCCACTATGGACTTTCCTGTAACATTAGTACAGGAGCATCCTGATCCTAAAAATACAGTAACAATATTTACAGCTAGGGAAGAAGGAAAAGCCTGGTGAAAGGAGGGAAAAAAAATGCAACAGAATTATAATTTAGGTCTGGTATTTGGTAACCTTCCCCTGTTGACAGAGGCGAAGACTCGCTCGATAAGCGCTGAAAATCCTAAAGGAGAAAAAGGACAGGGAGGTAAGAAGGCTAGTAACCTTGGTGTGGGAAGAAAAGGAAAACCTTGCACAACGCTTCCACGGAAGGAGACAGTAACCCTTGCGGAGATTGAGGGAACGGGAGTTGTCCAACACATATGGATTACTCTAATCGACCACACGGATAAAGGTCCCTATGTCTTGAGAGACCTTGTGATGCGTATGTACTGGGATAGGGAGGATAACCCCTCCGTTGAGGTACCGCTGGGGGATTTCTTTTGCAATGGACATGCTATGCGGTGTAATATCAACTCTCTAGCCATAGCGGTAAATCCCACCGGCGGGATGAACTCTTATTTTCCTATGCCCTTTCGCTCATCAGCCAAATTAACTATAGAGAATCAGCATGAGGCGGATGTTTCAGGGTTTTTCTATCAAATAACTTATGCTCTTTTTCCGGAGTTGCCTGATAGAATCGGTTACTTTCATGCCCAGTGGCGCAGAGAAAATCCCACGAAAATAGGCCGCGATTACACAATCGTAGAGGAGATAAAGGGGGAAGGACATTATGTTGGAACATATTTAGCCATCACTGCGCTCTCTCGCCACTGGTGGGGAGAAGGTGAAATTAAGTTCTATTTGGACGATGATAAAGAATATCCTACAATATGTGGGACGGGAACTGAAGATTATGCCGGGGGAGCCTGGTGTTTTGGGCAGACTTACTGCACCCCTTTTCTGGGATATCCACTTTCTTCCAAATCGGAAGACGGCGTTCCTCTTCACAGTATTTACCGGTGGCATATAATGGACCCCATATGCTTCCATGAATCCTTAAGAGTAGCCATTCAACAGATGGGGTACAATGGACGTTGTCTTTTTGAAAGATCAGATGATGTCTCATCAGTAGCTTACTGGTACCAGCTTGAGCCACATAATGCCTTTCCTAGTCTTCCATTGGCTCAAGCACGTTGGCCACGGTAACTTCGGAGATAGTTCGCCTTTTGTTATTACTGACCAGGAATCAGTTGCTCGGTAGCAGACTATTACTACAGAAAGAAGAAAGGTTATCACGTCTTCAAGCAGGCCTTAAACCCTATTCCCGTACTCGTCTTTGACAGTTGAATCCTAAAAGTGACTACCCAAATCGCTAAAATCCGCATAAAACGGGGATTTTATTTTTTTGGTCTTATAAATTCTGCTGTCATATATTATTGATTGAAAATTGACTAAATCTAATTTTTTGTTATCATATTCTTATATTGATAAGAATGGATTAGAAACAAAAGATTAATTTAATTAAAGGAGGAATTAATAATGCGGATTGGTGTTCTTACCGGAGGAGGAGACTGTCCAGGGTTAAATGCCGTTATCAGAGGTATAGTTATCCAGGGAGAAAGAGAAGGTTATGAGATAGTAGGATTTACAGAAGGATGGCTGGGGGTCCTGGAGAATAGGTCGAGAAAGCTAACAAGAAAGGATGTAGAAGACATTCAATCAGAGGGAGGAACCATTCTCTATACCTCCCGTACCAATCCTTACAAGGAAAGTAATGGTTCTATCAGAGTCAAGGATACACTCAAGAAAGAAGGAGTAGAAGCTCTGATAGCTATAGGAGGAGACGACACTCTGGGAGTAGCCAACCGACTCTATCAGGAAGGAATAAAGACAGTGGGAGTGCCCAAGACCATTGACAATGACCTTTCTGCTACTGACTACACTTTTGGCTTTGACACAGCTGTCAATATAGCCATAGAAGGAATGGATAGACTGAGCACTACAGCCAGGTCTCACCATCGAGCCGTGATAGTAGAAATAATGGGACGCCATGCAGGTTGGATAACCCTGGAGGCAGGAGTTGGAGCAGGAGCCTCCATTATTCTAATTCCCGAAGTTCCCTTCTATATAGAAGAAATATGCGAGACCCTTATCAAACGAAAGAAGGAAGGAAATAACTACACCATCATAGCTGTAGCAGAAGGAGCAAAAGCAGCCAAAGGAAGCAAATTCCTCTCCCAGGAGGTAGTCAAAGGGGAAAAAATAGATGCATTCGGTCATATCCTCTTAGGAGGAATTGCCACCCTTCTGGAGAAAGAAATCCCCAAAAGGACAGGAATAGAAACAAGGTCTGTCATCTTAGGACATCTCCAGAGAGGGGGAAGACCCTCTGCTTTCGATAGATTCCTAGCTACTCGTTTTGGCCTTAAGGCGATAGAACTGGTGAAAAAAGAAAAATTCGGTCAGATGACATCTCTTAGAGGCACAGAGATTATCTCCGTACCCTTACAAGAAGCGGTGGGGGAGACAAAGCGCGTTCCTCAAAAACTCTACGATGAAGTAGTAAAACCATTATGGGGGGAGTAACATATAGCGTTTAGCGGATAGCGTATAGGATAAACCATTAGAGCGAAAAGTAACAGAAATAAATTGTCGCTAAAGTTCATATACTACTGTCATTGCGAGATAGCGACGTGGCAATCAATTTGTAGCGGTCGGATTCATCCGACAATTGTGGCATAAATGGCACCGCTACATTTACTTCAGGATTTCATCCCTCGCAATGACACGGGGTTTACTGAGTACTTGCAAAAAAACTATAATTCAAAACTCAAAACTTATCCCCCCTCACCCCTTTTTGTGTTCATTGTTCATTGACCTACTAGCCCGTTAGCCAACTGGTTCACCATTCGTTCGTTGTTTTTTTATCAATGAAGTATGCCCTATGGTTTTGAATTTTTTTTACTATACGCTATACGCTACCCGCTATACGCTGTATTTTTCGCTATTTCAGTACTCTATCCCTCTTCTCCCTTTTATTCCTGCATCAAAAGGATGCTTAATACTCTTTATCTCGCTAACCAGGTGAGCAAGCTCAATTAGTTCAGGAGAACCATGGCGCCCGGTGAGAATAATCTCGAGAGAAGTGGGCTTTTTTCTTATGAAATCAATGAGCCTGTTCTTATCAATGAGCTCATAATATAAAACAACGTTTATTTCATCGAGGATAACCAAATCATACTTTTCTTCTATTACTTGGCGGCTGATTTCATCCAAAAAGTGAGTCCATTCTAGCCTGATTTTCTTTTTCTCCTCTTCCTTTAATCTATCTGGAAATGTCCATCTATCTTTCTCTCCTTTGCAGATTACCTTAATTCCCACATCTTCCAGAAGAGGAATTTCACCAGAGCCTTCTTTGCCTTTAAGGAACTGAACAAAGAGAATCCTCAAGCCTCTTCCCCTGGCTCTTATTGCCTGCCCTATGGCAGCAGTGGTCTTTCCCTTTCCCTTTCCAGTATATATCTGAACCAGCCCTCTCTTCATATATCTTTTATCCGGCTACGTTTATCTCTTTGAAATAGATAGGAGGGGTGCGGGTAGTCCCGATAAAACGGGATTCACTTCCCAGAGCCAGGACATTATTGAGCATAGTATAAGAATTACCGCTGACCATAACATCTTTAACTCTGCCTTTAATCTTTCCATTTTCTACCTTGTAACCAAGGTCTAAATTTACTGAAAACTCTCCCATTAAGACATTACCCTGTCCTGAACCTATTACCTGGTCTACAATTATTCCTTCCTTGATGTCTTTGACCATCTCCTGTAAAGGAACTTTCCCCTCTTTTACAATAAAGTTACTGGTAGCAGGAGAGGGTAAAGTGCTATATCCCCTGGCTCCATTAGAGGTGCTTTCAGTGCCCATCAGACCAGCTGTCTGTAAGTCATAGATGAAGTTTTTCAAAACTCCCTCTTCAATTATGGGAGTACGACGGGAAGGTATACCCTCTCCGTCCACAGGAGAAGTAGCCAGAGCAAGAGGGAAAAGGGCGTCATCAAAAATATCTATAAAAGAAGAAACAACGGGTTTACCTATTTTCCCTAAAAGAGGAGATATTTTCTTTTGCAGCACTTTTCCATTAATCCCCTGCTTCAATGATTGCAGGAGCAAGGGAACAGCCTTAGAGGTAAAAATAACCGGATATCTCCCCGGGGAAATCCTCCCCTTTTTTCTAGTTAATCTAAAAGCTTCCAGTATTCTCTGAGCAACAGAAGAAGACCAATCATGATATTTTACACTGGCTTCTCCTTCTCCTATGCCCAGGAAGTTTCCTTCTTCTGCTAAAAAGGCACCCAGAGAAAAAGTATAACTTGTCTTTTTATAAGAGCGAGAAAGGCCATTAGTGTTCAGAATGCTAATCTCGGCTTCTATCTTAGCTACTTCTCCTTCACAGTGCAGGAAAGGAGCTTCCTTGAGAATCAAATTAATAGCTTCTCTACCCTCCTTTACCATCTGTTCTAAACTCAAAGAGATAAGAGAATCGTCATAACACTTAACAGAAGAAGTGCTATCAGCAGGAGGAAGATGAAAGCGGGCTTTCTCGCCAAATTGAGCTGAGTCTGAAGCCGCTTTTACTAAAGGACGAGATTGGCTAAGGTCAGTAGAACTGGAAAATCCAATTTTCCCTTGTTTAATTACCCTTAAGCCTATACCCTCCTCAAAAGAAGAATCGATTGATTTTAGCCGATTTGCTTCGAATATAACCTCACTACTTTTAGACCTCACTCGGTAAAGCTCTGCTTCTTCTGCAGAAGCGGCAGCCATTTCCAGAATTTTCTTCATCATTGCTTTCCTCCCACCACTACATCTCTTATCTCCAGGTGAGGTCCTCCTGTAGAAACAGGAAGAGGCGATTGACCTCCTTTTCCACACCCCCCTGGTCCAGTAAAGAGAACTAAATCATTACCGATAGCCTCAATATTGGCTAAAGTGTTGAAGATATTTCCAGTAAGATTTAAATCCCTTACTTTTTTGCCGAGCCTGCCTTTTTTTATAAGATAACCTTCTTCTGGAGCAAAAGTAAACATCTCTAGATTAGTCTGTCCCCCGCGAAAGCCTTTAACGTAGATTCCTTCCCCTACCCCTTCTATCATCTCCTCAAAGGACTTATCTCCCGCTGCAATATAGGTATTACTCATCCTCACGATGGGAGGATAATCATAGCTTATAGCTCGTGCATTGCCGGTAATCTCTTCCCCCATCTTGGCTGATGTCTCCCGGGAGTGAAGCCTGCCACTGAGTCTGCCTTCTTTAATTAAATAAGTCTTTTGGGAAGGAACTCCTTCATCATCGTACAAATAATAACCCCCTTCTCCTTTGATGCGAGGTTCATCAATAATATTCAGTCCGGGCGGCCCAAAGACCCTTCCTAATACCATTATTTTCTGAAGTCTTTTATCCTCGTATAAAAAATCAGCCTCAGAAAGGTGACCAAAAGCCTCGTGAGCAAAAACACCGCTTAACTCAGGGTCCACTATGATAGTGTACTTTCCTCCTTTAGCTGGTTCTGCGTCTAATAGATCTTGTGCTCGCTTGACTGTCTCTTCTGCCTGTTCTGCCTTTTCCTTCACCAGTCCGTAGCCTCCCACTCCTCCTATCCCCATATGGGCAGACTGGATATTATCTCCCCTTCTGGCTATAGCCCTCATCCCCAACACTGTATCTATCCTCTCCTGTTCAATGTAAGTTCCTTCTGAATTAATAAAGTACTTTGTGGTATGAATATCAGCATACCTTAAAGCTGAGGTCTGGATTTCTTTGCCAGAAAGAAGGATTTTGTTATAGCGGTTACAGAGAAGATATTTTTCTTCCAGGGAAATATCGGCTGGGTCAAGCTCTACTTCTACACTTATTACCTCATTCCGGGCAGGAAGGGAAGCTAGCTTAATTTCTTCTCCTTTTATCAGGTGAGCTTCTTTTGTAGCTAATTCTAAGTAATCTTTCAATTTAGATAAATCATTAAAGGAAACAAAACTCCAACCCCCTCTACTTTTTGCTCTTATTCCTCCACCTTTTCCATAGGACTCCCCTATTGCTTCCAGTTCCTTGCCTACATAGTGAATTCCCACTACTTTGACTTCCTCATACCTGATTTCCAGATAATCTGCCTTTACTCTTTTTAGACAAGAACTAAAAAAAGATTTCATTTACATAACCTTTTCCATGATCTCTTCTGCAATATCGAAGTTAGCATAGACCTTCTGCACTTCCTCAGAATCCTCCAGCGCGTCCATCAAACGAAGCATCTGCAAAGCTTCTTTTTCTTCCAGGGGAACAGCAGTTTGAGGAATCATAGTCAACTCAAATAGTTCAGGGCTATATCCTATTCTTTCTATATTCTCTTTAATCTGGCTGAACTGTTCAGGAGGAAAGACAATCTCCAGAATATCCCCTTCATCTTTTATATCTTCTGCTCCTACCTCAATAGCCATCTCGATTACCTTATCCTCATCTACCTTTGTTTTTTGCAAAACCATTAAACCTTTGCGGTCAAACAGCCAGTTTACACATCCAACTTCCCCCAGGTGGCCTCCATTCTTGGATAGAATATGTCTAATCTCGGCGATAGCTCTCTTTTTATTATCAGTAACTCCTTCAATAAATAGAGCTACTCCCCCAGGCCCATATCCCTCACAGTTAAAAGCTGCATAGCTAACCCCGGGCATCTCACCTGTCCCCCGCTGGATAGCCCGCTGGATATTATCCTTGGGCATTCCTACCTCCTGCGCCATATCAATGGCTAAACGTAAAGCAGGATTTGTTTCTGGGTCTCCCCCTGCTCTTGCCTCAATAGCTAGTTTGCGGGAGAGCTTACTAAAAGTAGCACCCTTTTGAGCATCTTTCTTGGCTTTTTTATGCTTTATACTGCTCCATTTAGAATGACCGGACATTTCAATTCACCTCTTTTTTTCTTTAGTATAGCAAAAAAGAGTTCAACGTCAAACATAGTGAGTTTTTAACCACAGTTTGTAGTTCATCGTTCATAGTTCATCGACTAAAATCTCCCAATAACAAACAATAAAAGAAAAAACATTCTTCCCCTCAAATATATTTATTGACTTTTTCAAGCTAATTGATAATTTGTAAGTAAAAATAAGCAAAGGAGCAAAGGCTATGTTTAAAAAGATAAAATGGATGGTAACAATCTCTATTTTCCTGATTATCTCGACAATTTTTCTCTTCAGCCAGCTTGCTTTGGCTAAGGGAAAGTGGCAAATAGGTCCTCATTATGGGAGCTGGAGTCTGAGACCAGTAGAATCCATGATTAAGGATTTAGTAGAAGATACGCTGGAAAGTCAGTTTCAAGGACTGATAGAAGAATATTTGGAAATAATAGACCCCGACTGGGAATACACCCCGGATATTCACTTTGGCTCCGGTGGAACAAATTTAGGCCTCGAGGTCAGATTCTACCCAGGGGGCGAAGATGGTTCTTTCAGCATTGGATTGGCAGTGGAAAAAAGCGAGCTTGAACTTACTCTGGACGGCTCAATAGAATACAAACTGGACGGTAGCTATGTACAGGGCTCAGCAGATACTAGATTGCTCTTGGAACCAACTTCCTATCATTTGAGTCTTCGCTGGGACATAAAGCCATCCTGGCGACTCCATCCCTATATTGGTTTTGGCGCCGGCATAGGCTCCCTGAACGGAGTCCTCACCTATGATGATGTTAGCGTTGAGGCTTATGATGCCTCTACAGCAACAACTGTAACTGTAACGTACCCCCTGGCCAAATGGACCTTGCTGATTTACTAGAAGACGCCGGGTACCCGACAATACCTCTGCCTATTCTCCAGCTCAATCTTGGATTCAACTTTAACATAACCAATTACCTTCATGTCTTATTTGATGCAGGCATCTGGAATGGATTTCTAGTAAGAGGAGGAGTTTGCCTCAGGGTCTAGATTCTCTCTCCGGAAATTACCACAGTTTAGTTTTCCTCAGATTTTCTCCTTTTCTGTCATTATAGTCGAACCTGGTCTTCAGATGGCTAAGAATCTATTAATAAAAAATGGTAGAATTTTAAATCCGTCTTCTAAAGAAATTAAAGAGAGTGATATTTTTTTAGAAAATGGAGTTATTGCCAAGATTGAAAAGGCTAAAAAGGTTTATCCCTTTGCAAAAGTTCTTGATGCGGAAGGTCGAATAGTAACTCCTGGCTTTATTGACTTACATATTCAGGGGGCTGGCGGCGCTGATGTCCTTGATGGCAGGAGAGAATCACTTGAGATTATCTCCCGTACCTGTGCAAAGTTTGGCACTACCAGTTTCTTAGCTACTACTCTTTTTCGTTCAGAGGAAGATAATCATCATTTAGAAGTTGCCTCTAAGAGCGTGGGAAGTGATTTGGGAGGAGCCAATCTTCTTGGCATTCATCTTGAAGGTCCTTTTATTTCTGCGCCAAAAAGGGGTATGATTTTACCTGAATGCATATTTTTCCCCTCTCTAGAAATTCTTAAGAAGATTTTGGATTATAGCAAGGGAAAACTTCGCATGATGACTATAGCTCCAGAGATAAAGGGAAATCTAAAAATTATAGGAACTCTGGTAAGAGAGGGAATAGTTGCCTCCTTTGGTCACTCTAATGCTTCCTACGAGGAGACTTTAAAGGGGATGAAAGCAGGTATTTCCCATGTTACCCATCTTTTTAATGCTATGCCTTCCTTTCATCATCGAAAGCCAGGACCCCTTCTAGCCATCTTTCAGGCAAAAAGAGTTACTGCTCAAATCATCTCCGATGGAGTCCACCTACATCCTGAAATATTGAGATTTACCTATGACATATTAGGAGAGGATAGGTGTATCGTAATTACGGACGGCTTGCAGGCTATGGGGCTCCCTGAAGGAAGGTATACCTATAATGGAGTTGAGTATGAGTCACGAAAGGGCACGGCAAGATATTTCGATGGGACTTTAGTGGGTACCTCTTTAGGCCTAAATCAATTACTAGAGCGATTTATTCGGTTTAGTGGATGTTCTTTAAATGCAGGAATAAAAGCGGTTACAGAAAATCCGGCTAGAGTTCTCGGCATCCAAAATAGAAAGGGGAAAATTGAATTAGGTAAGGATGCAGATTTAGTCATATTAGATGGAGACTGGTCTGTTTGGTCCACCATTGTAGAAGGAAAGGTTGTTTTTCATAAATAGCCAGAATAGCTTTATTTTATCCTTTATGCGGCTTCCCTAAACTAAGCGAGGCTATTTTGATGAACTTACTCTATCTCAATAATCTTGCCAGAGTCGGCTGATTTCATCTCCCTGAGCACAATTTCTAAAGAATCCCTGGCTGATTGAGCACTGGCTTCGCCAGGTTCCTCATTATTCTCCAGGCAATCAATAAAATA
>Ga0315547_1000290_pt1 | contig 53319 bp, 33 predicted proteins | sample SalMarSW160240MG_2_FD_202542 | JGI IMG/M metagenome (GOLD analysis project Ga0315547, IMG submission 202542) | Salt marsh sediment microbial communities from the Plum Island Ecosystem LTER, Massachusetts, United States - Salt Marsh Sediment SW1601-240 ...
TCTTATTTCATCGGCAGAAAGATTGCTGTTTGAACGATTGATGCGTCTGCATATAAGTGAATCATCAGTAAGGTTTAAAACCAGATCAAGTCCTCCTCCGTATGTGCCAATCCAGATTCGTTTTTCCTTGTCCTCTATGATTGAATAAATATTGTTGCTGCTTATTGAAGATTTAATTTTCGGATGATGCTGGTATATTCTAAACTTAATTTTACTATAATTTCTTCCTGACTTTTGCAATGGCTGGGTACTGATTGCCACTCCTCCTCCTTTTGAGCCTAACCAGAGGTATCCCTCACTATCCTGATGGATCGTATAAATATTGTATCCGGGCAATTTGGTATTTTCCAACGGAAGCTCATTCAATGTATATTGAAGACTAAAATTCTGATCATAAATATAGATTGTTCCCGACTTACTTGCCATCCAGACGGAGCCGTTCCTATCCTCGAATACACAACGGATGGCATTATCTGACATGTCTTCTGTGTTTTTTCTTGGCAGAATATGTTTGAAGGATGGATTCGCCGGAATTACTTTATTTATTCCTCCATTAATCTGTCCTGTCCCAAGCCAGAGAATTCCGGATTTGTCTTCAGTGATACAATGCACAAAATTTGAGCTGATGGTTAAAGGTTCATTTGGGATATTTCTGAAAAAATCAAACCTGTCTTCATCCCTGTTGTAGTATGCTAAACCGGCGCCATGAAGTCCAATCCATAAATTCCTCTGGGAATCTTCAAAAAAATACTGCCTTTCTTCATCAACCAGCGATTCGATTTCTTTGGGAGTCAGAATAAAGTATTTTGATGTTTCAGTTGTCAGATTTATTCTGGTGACACCAAAGACCTCTGAATTTATCCAAAGCACGCCAAAAGAATCTTCATATACATTCGTAATTCTATTTCCTTTCACTTCGAAAGATTTTACAGAATGGATATTTTCATCGTATATAAATAATCCCATATCCCTGGTTCCTATAATGAGCAATCCATCCTTGCTCTCTTTCAGCAATGTAATCGCCTGATTACTTAAAAACCTAAGCTCTTCCGGTATGTCAACGAAATGATCTGATGCACAATTGAAGGCTATAATGCCCTGATTCCGGGTTCCAAACCATATGAATTCGTCTGTTACTGCTGAACTGGTGAAATTCATCTGGATCTGATAATGTTGAAAACGAAAATTATCCGTGTTCTTTTTTGTATTGTCAAGTTTATTCAATCCTTGCTGTGTGCCAATCCAGACATTCCCGACTGCATCGGATCTGATAAAATGAATTTCGTTATTTGTAATGGAATTTACACCCCTGCTTAAATACTGTAAAACAGTATAATTGTTTTGCAACGAATCAAATTGGAGATAATATATCCCTGAATTGCTTGTCCCAATCCATACCTCATCTTTTGATTCCTGAAAAAAGCAGGTAAAACTACTGTTCTTTTCTTCATCAGATCGATAAAAAAATGGTATGGTGTTGAATTCCTCACGTGCCGGGTTATACCAGTGAACATATCCATCATAGGTTGCAATCCACAGAAACTTCCTTTCATCTTCCCAAATATTGCTGACACGATTGTTTGTCAATGTATGATGTATACCTGGCTGAGCCTTGAAAATCTTAAAGGTATATCCATCGTAACGGTTAAGACCATCCATCGTACCTAACCACATAAATCCCTTGTGATCACAAAAAATGCTCAGTACAGAATTTTGAGAAAGACCATCATAGGAATTCAGATGTTCAAATCGTTCGATTTCTATAGCGAAAACCTTATTGGATATCAAACAGTTAATGAGAATTGCTCCTGCCGCCAGGCAGAATGGAAAAATTGTCCTGTTGAATTTGGTATTATTCATTAGAATGAATCAAGGCATTAAAAGCGATGGAAAAATAATAATTTACAAAGTAATTCCATATGATAAAAGAAATGTCTGCATTTTTTAATCCTGTTTGTGATAGAATTTATACCCAAATATGGTGATATATCACCTCTTAGAATAGATCCTAATTGTATTTTTGCTGGAAACATATAACAATCATTTAGTTTAATACAAATTAAAATGGATTTTTATCCGGATAGATTGAAGGTTTATCTGTTGGTTTCCTTCCTGTTTATGGCATACAATGCATACGGTAGTAAATTCTATGTATCGCCTGAAGGGGATGATGCAAATCAGGGAACATTTGAAAATCCTTACAAGACAATACCTAAAGCTATCTCGGAATCAATTGCCGGAGATACAATTTTTGTGCTGAAAGGCATTTATTTTGTTACCTCTACTATACAAATAAGCAGCTCAAAAAACGGTACTCAAGAAAATCCATTTCATCTGTTTGCTTTTCCAGGTGATACGGTAATTATTGACTTTTACAAACAAACATTTGGTGACCGTGGAATAAGTCTGAGAGCAGACTACTGGCATATTAAGGGTCTTACTGTCAGAAACGCAGGTGATAACGGTTTATATATTGACGGGCAAAATAATACTATTGAACACTGTACTTTTTACGGGAATGATGACAGCGGTCTGCAAATTAGTGGTGGCGGGGCTTACAACATGATTATCAACTGCGATTCATACAATAACGTTGATCCTGACAATGAAGATGCAGATGGCTTTGCAGCTAAACTTGATATCGGACCGGGAAATGAATTTCACGGATGCAGAGCATGGAACAATTCGGATGATGGCTGGGATCTCTATGAATCAGATGATTCAGTTGTAATAGCTGATTGCTGGACATTCCGGAATGGCTATCTGCCCAATGAATCTCCCAGCATTGGCAATGGAAATGGTTTTAAGGTAGGAGGTAATTTTATTGCTGCAAATCACTATCTCAAAAATTGTATTTCTTTCGATAATCGTAAATACAACTACCATCAAAACAACAATACAGGCAAAATTACAATCGATAATTCACTGGCATGGAATGGAGAACAACGGAACTATAATTTCTATCTTGATGAAGCCGGGCCGAATTCACTGACAAACAATATTTCCTTCAATGGAAACCTGGGCGACAAATTTACAAACTGTAATATGACCACAAATAGCTGGCAATCAATCGATGCTGATGAGGATGATTTTCTTTCACTTGGCCGAAAGCTGGCTAAAGATAACCGGCTTCTATCAGGTGAACTTCCTGCAAATATTTTTGCACGATTAACTATCGGTAGCAATCTTATTGATGCAGGAACAGATGTCGGTTTACCATATACAGGTCCGGCCCCGGATTTGGGCCCCATGGAAACAACAATTGAAAATCCCGAGTATTCCTTAAATCTTCAGATTGAAGGCGAAGGTGGAATTTGGATAACTCCGCCCGGTGGAATTTATGAAGCAGACCAGGAAGTAACTCTTATTGCATGGCATGGGGAAAATTTTAGCTTTGAAGGCTGGTCCGGTGATGTATCCGAAACAAATGACACCATTCTTCTTTTCATGGACACTGACAAATCCCTAACTGCAAATTTCTCAGAAGTGAATACTGAATATAAAGATAGTCTCAGAATTGAAGCAGAAGATATGATCCTGAACGGATTTACTTTTGAAAGAATAAGCAGTGCATCAAAGGGAAAAGTCATAAGAGCAAATTCAGGCACTTCATTTGATAATGCAACCTATTCTTTCACGGGCGACGAACATAACTACCGCGTAAAAGTTAGATATCTTGATCAAATCAATGGCGTTTCTACTTACAGATTTTATGTAAATGCAGATCTGATTTCTATTTGGGAGGGAGATGAGGCAACCGGTAGCACAAATCTGTTTGTTGAGAAAGAAATGAAAAACGTTATGCTGAAACCTGACGATATTATAAAAATAGAAGCCAACCAGGTAGGAGGAGAATATGGAAGAGTTGATTGTATTGATCTGGTGAAAAGCGAATATATCCCTGAATCGTCACTACAGAATAATTTAACAAACCGTTCCAATTCCCTGTTTCAGAATTATCCTAACCCCGCAGGAAGTTCAACACGAATAGACTTCTACCTTTCCAAAGGGTCTGATATTGTATTGGAAGTTTTCGATCTTCACAATAAGAACAAAACGACCATAATAAAATCATGGTGTGCTGAAGGAATGCATGAATATATCCTGGATTGTAGTATGTTTCCATCTGGCGTTTACTACTATCGACTGATTACGAACGATGGTTTTTATTTGAAAAAACTGATCATTCGTTAAACGTTGTCAGGTTTCAACAGATCCCATTCGATACGAATTCAATTGATTTTGCCGGTATACAATTGCCTATTATGCCTGACATAGCAAGTCATATGATAATATAACCCCACAAGTATGATAATTTGTCGACCACCAGGATTCTAATATTATTATAATATTGATTATTCGTTTTACTTATCTGAAATGGATTTTTTATTAAAAATACAATTCCTGATTCTTCTGACAGTAATAAGTTGTCAGTCTGTTAGTACAGCAGATGATGAAAAACCCGATGAGAAATTATGGTCAGTTAAAATGGCCGATTCGGTAATAAAAAAACATAATACACTTGTCTATTATAACAGAATATCCGGAAAAGAAAAATTGCAGTACGATGTTGCAATGTTGGGTATGGCAATTGACAGACTTGGTTCATTGGATCAGAAATATTCTGCTTACCTTAAAAATTATGTTGACTTCTTTGTCGATTCTGCTGGTAACGTGTTGAAATACAATATTGAAGAATATAATCTTGATAGGATCAATTTTGCAAAAAACCTTATTACTTTATACAAAAGAACAGGCGATCAGAAGTATATCCTGGCCTTGCAAAAGTTTGTACTCCAGATTGAAAATCAGCCCAGGACGAATTCCGGCAGTTTCTGGCATAAAAAAATTTACTCCCGGCAAATGTGGCTGGATGGCTCTTATATGGCCGATCCTTTTATTGCCCAGTATGCTAAAGAATTTAACAAACCTGAGTGGTTCAATATGGCAACCTCCCATCTGATTCAAATGTATGAAAGGACGGTAGATACTGCCACAGGATTGTTATTTCATGCATGGGATGAAAGCAAAACACAAACATGGTGTAATCCTCAAACCGGTCAATCAAAGGAATTCTGGGGAAGAGCTATTGGTTGGTACCTTATGGCGATCGTGGATGTTCTCGATTATTTACCGGAAAATCATCCCGAATACAAACGAATTACTGAAATACTGAACAATGTTTCGGAAGCTTTGATGAACGTGAGGGATCCTGAAAAACATCTTTGGTATCAGGTATTAAACAAAGGTGGACATCCCGGCAATTATCTCGAAGCTTCCGGTTCATGCATGTTCATATATGCATTTGCAAAAGGATCTCAGAACGGATATTTGCCATCTGAGTTCCTGAAAATCGCAAATGACTCATTCGATGCCACCGTAAGGGAATTTATTATTGAAGATGATGAAAACATAACAATAACAGACATTTGCGGAGGATGTGGATTAGGCGGCAATCCTTATCGTGACGGATCATACGAATATTACGTCTCAGAAAAAAGAACCAATAATGATCCGAAAGGCGTTGCAGCTTTTATACTTGCAGCTATTGAATTAAAACGATAATTCATATAATTAAACTTAAAATTACCCGCTATGAAAAAATTTTACTTTCTATTCATTGTGTTAACAACCCTGGTATTTACTATTAATGCGCAGAGTTGGATGGTCTATGATGCCTCCGTTTTACCTTCTGCTACAGGAGGTGGAGGAGATACAATTGATTTTACTAATGTGAGTGACAATTCACCGGGACCGGGAATGATTCAGGAAATCCTGGTAGATCATGAAATTCCGGACAACAAGGTTTTTCAATATTTTCATCCTGACGGAAAAACTACCTTCCGGCACGATTTTAACGGAACTTATATTGATAGTTCTTTTACTATAGTTGCCCGGTTAAAAGGCTGCGGTGATATTGTATCCTTCGATCGGGTTATGGATATTCGCTGGGACAATGGAAATGCAGATACACGGAATGAATTGCGTATCTATTATGAAGGAAGGGTAAAACTGGAAAAAACAGGTCTTTCGGTAAATATTGATTTTGATGTAAACGACTGGCATATTTACCGTATCCAGGTGATGGGTGATAGTGCAGCTGTCTTTGTGGATGAAAATACCGAACACCTGATAGCCGGAACAACAACTTCTTCCACATCTTCACAATCATTCCGCTTTGGTGACGGTTCTGATGATTTAGTCGGCGGTTTTGTCGATTGGATTGTATTAGACACAAGCGGTGCTTATACACCGGAAGATATGCCTCTTCCCGGATATCTTACAGGTCTTGAAGGTGAAAAACCGGTTGTGTGGCAGGTATATGATGCCGATGTACTTCCAGATGCAAGTGAGTTTGACATGGAACCAAGCAATGTGGCAGGAACAGATCAACACACCAATACGATTATCGCAGATCCTGATAGTGCTGGAAACAATCTTCTGGAGCTTATTTCACCGGAAGCAGATCCTGGAAAATTCATGTGGAAATACAATTTGCCGGCGGATGTTGGTGATTCTATTACTCTTGTAGCCAGGGTGAAAGGAGCATCGGACGCTTATGATCGAACAATGGAATTCGATTTTCAAAATTCAGGGTTCAGAGAACGTTTATACATTAAAAATGATACAACCTATGAACTGAAACAATCTGGCCAAAAGGATGATTTACCCGATGATCCGCAAGAGTGGCATATTTACAGAATTACAAAAGATGTTGATTCGGTTGTTTTTTATTTTGATGAAAATCCTGTTCCCGTTGCCGCAGTTAACACTACCGAACCTACAAGTGAAAGCTATTTTCGTTTTGGTGATGGAAACGGCAGTTCAACTCTCGGAGCATTGGTCGACTGGATCTCGTGGACAACATCAGGGATTTTTGCTCCCGGAGATGTGGGATTACCGCCTTCAGATCCAAAATCATCCGATGCGACACTGTCCGGTCTTTCTCCTGATCTGGGTACTCTGGTTCCGGATTTTCATCCGGATAGCATAAGCTACAGTTTGGAATTGCCGTTGGAATCCACAAGTGTAACCTTCACTGCTACACCAAGTTATCCTCTGGCCCAGGTCAGTGGCGATGGAGAATTTACCGGAATTCCCGGAACAGCAGTAATAGCAGTAACCGCAGAGACAGGTCATATCATCAGGTACTCAGTAGAAGTAACTATTGCACCCAGCGATGACGCAACATTATCTGCATTGTCTACAAGTGAAGGTAATCTTGATCCTCCATTCAATTCTTCAACCACCAGTTACAGTCTCGAACTGCCAGCCGGAACGCCGAGTGTCGTTCTTACAGCCACAGCAAACGATCCGGATGCTACCGTAACAGGTGATGGAGAAATCACAGGATTACCAACTACTGCAACCATAACAGTGACAGCTCCTGCAGGAAACGGCCTGGATTATACAGTAGATATCACATTGTCTTCGAGTGCTTTGACAGATCACCAATCCGAAGCAATGGTTATCTCTCCGAATCCGGCAAACAACAAGGTGAAAATTGAATTGACCGGAGGTGCTTCGAATATCAGTATCTACAATGTTTCAGGATCACATATCAAAACGATTCAAACAAAAGATAATATTGTGAATTTGGATGTTAGTAGCTATGAGCCTGGTATATATTTTATTAAGGTATCAGGAAATAGTGTTTCTTCTGTCTCAAAACTGATAATTGAGTAGTGTATTATCCCTGCGTATTATGTATCTTAATGCGCAGGGATTTTCCAAATCTTCGTTCCTGTTTGTTAATTAACCTGGTGATAAAAATGTCCATTTCAATTTTTAACATGAAGCCATTATGAAAAGAACACTGGTATTGACCTTGCTCTCTTTGGTATTGTGTTTTGAAAGTTTAACAGCTCAAAAAACAATTAGCGGTACAATTCAGGATGAGAACAATGAGCCGCTGATAGGAGCAACTATAATTATGAAAGGAACCAACCAGGGCACCGTCTCTGATGTAAATGGAAATTATTCGATTGAAGTAAGAGACGAAAATGATATTCTCGTTTTCTCCTTCCTGGGCTACCTGACAGAAGAAATACCTGTGGGCTCAAAATCGTCTGTAAATGTAAGTTTGATCCCGGATTTCACAGGTATGGAAGAAGTTGTAGTAATAGGCTATGGAACTATTAAAAAACGAGACTTAACAGCCCCGGTAGCCTCTATAGGTGCAGAACAAATCAAAGATATTCCGCTGGCATCAACTGCGCAAGCTTTAACCGGAAGATTAGCCGGTGTCAGTGTGACTACTTCCGAAGGTTCTCCCGATGCCGAGGTTAAAATCAGGGTACGGGGCGGCGGATCAATTACGCAAAACAATGATCCTTTATACATAGTAGACGGATTTCCGGTTGATGGTATTGGTGATATTTCTCCAAATGACATTGAATCAATTGATGTTTTAAAGGACGCTTCCTCAACGGCAATTTACGGAGCACGCGGTGCAAACGGAGTTATTATTGTAACAACCAAAAGCGGAATAAAAGACAGAATCAGCATAAATTATAATTTCTATACTGGGTTAAAACAATTGCCAAAAAAAATGGCTGTCTTAAGTCCTGAGGAATTTGTTCTTTACCAATATGAAAGATCGGGATCGAGTGTGCCCGAACGGAATCAATTTGAAGACATTTACGGAACCTGGGAGCAAATGGATAGCTTGTACAATAACATTTCCGGAACTGACTGGCAGGAAGAAGTTTTTGGCAGAAATGCCCGAACAACGTCGCATAACCTGAGTATAAGGGGAGGTGCTGAAAAATTCGGTTACAATTTAAGCTATACAAACAATGACTATCAGGGAATTATGATCGAATCCGGTTACAAGCGCAACAACATAAACCTGAAATTGAATGTAAAGGCAACTGATAAACTTTCTATTGATCTTGGCACAAGATACTCTGATTTAAAAGTCATGGGATCAGGAACTTCTGATCCGGGAAAAGCTTCCGAGAACAGGCTGAAACATAGTGTGACTTACAGGCCCATTGAAGGTTTCTCTGACGATCCGGATCTTGATTTTGACGATAACGAATATACCAGCGTAAGCGGCTTAAGTGATCCGGTGGAACTGACCCGGGATGAATATGAACGGAAGCATAAGATTACAACAAATTTTAATGGTGCATTAAATTTCATGCCTTTTGAAGATCTGGTATTTAGAAGCGATGTCGGATATTATACCACACAGGATAACCGGGATAGATTCTACGGCATAACGACCTACCTGGCGAGAAGGTATGCCGATATGCCGGTTGTAAAAGTAAATAAAGACAATTTGAACCGCATACGTTGGGCAAATACTTTAAATTATACCAAAAATGATTTGGGATCGGGACACAATATAACTGTCCTACTTGGTCAGGAATTGGTCAACACAAAAATCCTGGAATTTGAGCAGGAGACCCGAGAGTATTCGACCGCATTAACGCCCGAACTCGCTTTAGGAAATCTGGAATTGGGAGAAGCCCCGCAACCAGCTGATTCGTATGAGTCAGAGGATAAGTTATTGTCGTATTTTGGCAGACTGAATTATGGATACAAAGACAAATATTTAGCCCAGATTTCTCTGAGAGCCGATGGTTCTTCCAAGTTCAGAAATGCGTGGGGATTTTTTCCTTCAGGATCTGTTGCCTGGAGAATTTCCGAAGAGAACTTCATGGAAAATGTCTCGTTCATCTCATCACTAAAGCTTCGTGCAAGCTATGGTCATGCAGGAAACAACAGAATAGATGATTTGTATTTCTTAAACAAATATGAATCAGACCCTGAAAAACAATATTTTCTTAATGAGAATCCAGCGGCTTATCTTTACAGAAAAGAACCCTTCAATCCTTACCTTACATGGGAAACTACTATTACAAGAGATCTGGGTCTTGATCTGGGTATTTTTAACCAACGTTTATATGTTACCCTCGATTATTATTATAACTCAACAAAAGACCTGCTTGTTGATGTTCCGCTTGATCCTTCTACAGGATATGAAAGTCAGATACAAAATATAGGTTCTACTACCAATTATGGTTTTGAAGCTGCATTTGATGCATACCTTATTGAAAAAGGAGATTTTAAATTATCCATGAATTTCAATATAGCTTTTAACCGGAATCGGGTTGATAAGCTGGGAGAAGATCTTAAGATTGCTTATTTTACATCGGGATGGAGTGATGATACAGGATATGACTATATTGTAAGAGTGGGAGACCCCGTAGGATTAATGTACGGTTTTGAAACGGATGGTTTTTATACGGTTGATGATTTTGAAATTGATCCGGAAACCGGAGAATTTCTTTTCGATGATAACGGTGACTACGTGCTGAAACCTGATGTAGCAGATAGCAGAAATGTTCTATTTGAAGGATTTGGCCCTGGTTCATATAAATTACGAAATTTGGCTGATCCTGTTGATTCACTGGGAAATCCGATAGATGATGGAAACCTGGTGACCTTTGCCGACGACAGAAAAGTGATCGGCAATGCAAATCCGAAACATATTGGTGGTATTAATATTATGGCACAATATAAAGGATTTGATCTGAGTATTTTCCTGAATTGGGTTTATGGAAATGATATCTACAATGCCAATAAAATAGAATTTACCAGTGGCTATAAAGCCTATACAAACCTGTTGGAGGATATGAATTCAGACGTACGATGGATGACCGTTGATGAAAACGGGGATGAAGTAACTAATCCTGAAGAACTTGCTGCACTAAACCAGGATGCTACGATGTGGAAACCTCCTACAGGCAGATACCTGTTCCATTCCTGGGCCGTTGAAGATGGTTCATTCCTGAGGATAAACAATGTTACTTTAGGCTATAGTTTTCCGCAAAAGTGGTTGAATAAGGTCCTTATTCAGAATTTTAGAATCTTCTTTACAATAAATAACCTTTACACATTTACAAATTATTCAGGATATGATCCTGAAGTAGATACAAGAAGGGGTACTGAAAATGAGCCAAATCCATTGACTCCGGGGGTTGATTATTCTGCATATCCCAAAAGTCGAATGTTCCTTCTTGGATTGAATGTAACATTGTAATGTTAAAAATTTAAGGATATGAGACAAATACTATACCACAAAACAGCCTTTCTTGCAGGTGTAGTTGCATTTTTGAGCAGCCTGCTTTCATGCGATGATTATTTTGAGGTACAACCTGTATCAAGCTTTGAACCTGAAAATATATTTATTAATGTAGATTTGACAAAACAAACCATTCTGGGTATTTACCAGTTAATGACCCGCGATGAAGGCTATTCAAAGCGTCTTAGTATGTACTATGGAGTGGATACTGACATTGCCATGTGCACCGGAAGTCTGGATAATGGTCGAAGGGGAATTGCCAAATATGCTGCCAATTCGGGTAATGAGGAGATCTATAAACCCTGGACAAATCTTTATAACGGCATTGAACGATCCAATATTTGTATTGAAGGCATTTCAAACAGCCCTCTTCTTGAAGGAGGTACTGATGATGAACAGTTCGAGATGAAAAGAATGTATGGAGAAGCGCTGACCCTGAGAGCATTACATTATTATGAACTGATAAGAAACTGGGGAGATGTTCCGTTGCAGTTAAAGCCTTATGAACCCGGTGATGATCTGAATTCTCCGAAAACAGACAGAGATCTTATCTACGAACAGATCATAAACGACCTGTTATTGGCGGAAACCCTGGTGCCCTGGCGATCGATGGTTCCTAACGATGAACGGATCACCAAAGGCGCTGTAAAAGGTTTACTGGCAAGGATTGCTCTTGCACGCGGCGGATACTCTTTGCGACGTGAAGGAGGAATGCAGCGTGGTTCAAACCACCTGGATTATTACCAGATTGCCAGAGATCAGTGTTGGGAAATCATGCAGAGTGGTGAGCATGCCCTGAACCCGAATTATGAAGATCTCTTCAGAACACAGTGCGAGCTGAAACTTGAAAATGCATATTATGAGAGTATTTGTGAAGTAGGTATGGGTCAATCTGTAAGTGGTGAAAATGGTTATTACCTCGGTACTAAGCTTGGGGATAAATCAAGGTATGGCAGAGGAAATCCCGGGTTGCAGGCTATCCCTACATATTTTTATTCTTTCGATTCGCTTGATACAAGAAGAGATGTAACTATTGCCTGTTACGAAGTAGATGACGATAACATACGGATACTGAGAGATCTTAATAACATCAACGTAGCAAAATGGCGCCGCGACTGGATGGATCCTCTATTCCCGGGTACTGCGAAATATACGGGCATAAACTGGGTATTATTAAGGTATTCGGATGTCTTGTTGATGTTTGCCGAAGCAGAGAATGAATTGAACAGCGGACCAACGCAGGCAGCTATTGATGCTCTCAAAGCTGTACGCGAAAGAGCTTTCAGGGGAAATGAAGATCAGATTCCTTCTATCCCGTCGGATTATGAAGGATTTTTCAGCGCAATTGTACAGGAAAGAGCGTGGGAACTTGGAGGCGAATGTCTGCGCAAACATGATCTTATTCGATGGAATTTACTGGATCTAAAACTGGATGAAATGAAGGATGATTTGAGAAAACTTGTTATACGTGAATATCCTTATGAGAATGTACCGGAAAATGTTGTCTGGAGAAATAACGGTGAACAACTGGAATTCCTGAATATGTATTATCATATGGATTCAGCAGCAATAGCCGATCGCGATACTGCCTATTGGCCCAATGTTACTGAATGGACAGCAAGCATAAGTGATGAGTATATCAATACTATAGCGGAATTTTTTCAACCCAACAGCAGGGAACTATTGCCCATTCATCAGAATATAATCGATGTAAACTCCAATCTGGAAAATGATTATGGGTACTAATTATTAATAAATGAAAGTCTAACTAAAAACAAATACGCGATGAAAAAATTGATTTACACATTTTTAGTCTTTACTTCACTGGTATTAACGAATCTCAATGCCCAAATTACAGTTGAAGTAGGCGATACTCTTAAAGGTATAATTGAAGCTGCCCCGGACGGTTCTGAAATTATTATCAAGTCAGGATCACATAAGGCTGCTTACAATACGATTGAGATAGTGGATAAATCACTAATAATCAGGGGTGAAGAAGGGGCTCCAAAACCAAAAGTATATATTAAATCGTTCAGCGTTTCAGGGACTGATATCAGTCTTACACTTGACGGGATTGAGTTCTCCGGTGCTACCTATGATTCATTAACCGGGATCGAAGATACAATAACACTTAAGGGAGAGTATCTGATAAATCTTACGGACGCTTTCGTATCGGGCAATAATTTGACCATAGAGGATTGTATTGTAAGAAACTTTCAAAGGTCAGTTATACGTGGTGACAGATCTCCTGCCCATCATGTAAACAATATTCTCGTGGACAACTGTATTGTTTTTGACCTGAGAGGTGGCGGTAGCTACGGACCTTTCCGTTTAAAATCGAATATTACATTCGACGATTTTACAATTCAGAACTCTACCTTCCACCATGTTCAGGGACCAATACTCGATTGCCAGAATATGGAGAATTATGCAGCTAACTTCCTGATCAACCATTGCACATTTTATAAATGGGGAGGGGTAATTACAGACAAATACCTGTTTGACATCAATTCAAATTCAAGTGCAAGCCTGACTATTAAGAATTCTATTCTTGCTCAGACAAATAATGACGATCTGACGGATGTATACGGATTTAGAATTGGCGCTATTGCTTATAAAGAATTGTCTTTTAGTGTTATGACCCCTGACTTTAGCGTTGACGACAGTACATATGCCATGGTAGAATGGAACAAGAGCGATTTTACACAAGAAGATTATGAGGTGAATTTCGAATACCCTGACACATCCAACTTCACAATCCCTTATCCTGACGATCTTTACGAAATGAGTGAGATGGGTACTCTTATCGGGGATCCGCGCTGGGGTGATACTCCCAGTGCTGTTCATGATTTTCTGAACACAAGGGACTTTTTCGTTTATCCCAATCCTGCACATCATGAATTAAACATACTAAATGCCGGAACAGGAAAAATAGAAATATTCAGTGTGTCCGGAGTAAAACTGGATGAGTTCGAATTGCACAATTCAACTGTTCTTACATTCAAGATTTCAGATTACATACCCGGCCTTTACATAATAAGATTAAATGGTACAACAACAAAATCGGTTTTTATTGAATAGCATTTTGTTTATCCCGGCAATCCCAATTTAAGATTTGCCGGGATATATTCCTTATATCCTTTACCAGACTAACATGAACCTATTTACTTTAAATTCACTTTCTATGACTATAACTAAGCTTAAGAACCGATCAGGCAGTATTAATCCATTGCTTATCCTTGCAGTGCTATTCTTGCTTTTGTGTTGTTGCAACAAGAATAATAAAGAGGAAATTGAACTGGTAATAACCAATGAAAATGATTTTCCTCTAAGTGATTATATCTTTGATATCGATGTTCAGGATCAGTTGAATACCGATTGGATAAATCAAGGGGATCTGGATATTGTATGGGATAAAAAGCATCTTCCGGCACAAGTTATTGAAATCGATGAAAACCTTACCCAGCGTAAAATTCTTGTCCAGATCGATCTGCCTGCCGATACAACACTTACATTGCAATTGAGAAAGAGGGGTGAAGCAGATTCTCTTGTGTTCCGGAAACAAACGCTTGCAGAATTGTGTTATAAAACCGGCGGGTATTTTGAAAACAATGTATACATGGAAGGCAGTGAATTTAAAAGTTTTCGTTCTCTTCGAGTACCTGATGAATGCAACGATCATTCATTTTTCATAAAATATGAAGGGCCCGGATGGGAATCGGATAAGGTAGGATACAGACTTTACCTCGACTGGCGAAATGCAATAGATATTTATGGAAAAAAGGTAGATACGATCGTATTACCCTATGTTGGTCAGGATGGATACGAATCTTATCATGAAATGGCTGATTGGGGTATGGATATTCTTAAGGTAGGCAATTCTCTCGGAATAGGTACACTAGGCTTTTGGGATGAAACCAATGCGCATCGCGTAGCAAAAACAGATAGTGTCTATTGTACTATAAAAGAGAATGGCAATTTGTATTCGGAAATTCTGATTGATTATTACGGTTGGAAAATTGACAGCACATCGGTTGATCTTCATACTTCACTTTCAATTAAAGCCGGATCAAGAGCAACAAATTATACAATCAGGTATGACGGAGCCTTAAGAAATTTATGTACAGGGATTGTAAAATCAGATAGTGCAGAACTCATCCCGGGACCTAATGAAACAGGTTGGAATTATCTGGCAACCTGGGGTAAACAAAGTCTAGCCGGGGATATGCTGGGAATGGCAATTGTTTATCAAAATAAGGATTATTTAAAATTGGTGGAAGATGAAAATAGTCATGTTCTGGTATTCAAACCAAAAAACAATCAATTGGAGTATTATTTTCTGGCTGCATGGGAAAAAGAACCAGAAGGGATAAAAACAAAGGAGGATTTTATGAATTGCCTCGATCAGTATACTCAAACACTGAATCATCCTTCATTGATCCAAATCATGAATAAGTAATCCGACATAAATAGTGCAAATGGAAATTTGGAAACTTAAATCAGGTAGATTTCAAAAGAAATATGTTTTCCGTTATTTTTTTCTGTTTCTTTTTCTGAGCTGGCAAATCCATGTTTTTAGTCAGGACTCTGATCAAAAATGGCAAAGGATTGATGAAATTCTTGATCAGATAAAAGAGCCTGAATTTAAAAATCAGATGTTTATTATTACTGATTTTGGTGCTAAAGACGATAATAAAACGAATAATGCCGAAGCCATTAATGAGGCAATAAAAACCTGCTCTGAAAATGGTGGCGGAAAAGTAATCGTTCCCGAAGGTGAATTTTTAACGGGTCCGTTAACTCTATTAAGTAATGTAAATCTCCACATAGAAGAAGGAGCTGTTTTAAAATTCTCTACCGACCCGGAATACTATCTCCCTGTTGTGCTTACACGATGGGAAGGGGTAGATTGTTATAACTACTCACCATTAATTTATGCCTATCAACAGGAAAATATTGCTATTACAGGAAAGGGAATTCTTGACGGGCAAGCAGATACTGCTCACTGGTGGCATTGGAAAGCAAAAAAAGCGTTTGGGAATACGGTAAATACGGATGGTGAAAATTCTCCCGAAGGAAGAAAACTATTGATGCAATTTGAAGAGCAACAAATACCTTTGGAAAAGCGAATATTAGGAAGAAATCATAATTTACGTCCTCCGTTTATTCAGTTCTATGAATGTAAAAACATTCTCATTGAAGACATAACCATTACCAACTCTCCTTTCTGGCTAATTCATCCTTTGTTATCGGAAAACATTATTATTCGCCGCTATCATGCAAATAGTGAAGGTCCCAATAATGACGGATTCAATCCTGAATCAAGCCAGAACATACTTGTGGAAAAATGCAGGTTTAATACTGGCGATGATTGCATTGCTATAAAATCGGGACGAAATAATGACGGCAGAAAATGGAATATTCCTTCAAAAAATATTGTGATCAGAAATTGTGTGATGGAAAAAGGACATGGAGGTGTTGTCATCGGAAGTGAGATTTCAGGCGGATGTTCCGATGTTTATGTTTACGAATGCATAATGAACAGTCCTGAACTGGACAGAGCAATCAGAATTAAAACAAATGCTTTGCGTGGAGGAATTATTGAAAACCTCTATGTGAAAAATATTGAAATCGGGCAGGTCAAAGAAGCAGTGCTAAAGATCAACTGTATCTATGAAACAAAATCAGAAGAAGGTGATCATCCCCCCCTCATAAGGAATATATACCTGGATAATATTACCAGTCAGAAAAGCAAATATCCTATTTACATTGTCGGCCTTAAAAAGCAGGAATGTATTCATAACATTTATATCAAAAATTCGCAATTCAATGGGGTAACGAGAGAAAGTCGGATTTTATATACAACCAATCTTTATCTTGAAAATGTATACATCAATGGCAAACCATTCAGGATAGAATAGTAACTTAACAACCAGGCAGTATCAATTATCTTAATCATTATAGCAATGAATACATTCAGAATATTCTCTTTGATATTTATTTTCAATTGTATTGCAGGCTCTTTTTTGATAGCCCAAATACAACCCATCGGATGGGCCTCAATACATGGTGGTACTATCGGGGGATATGGAGGTGACACTCTAAAAGTTAAAAATCGGGGAGAGTTTCTTCGTGCATTGAAAACAAATGGTTCGCGTACCATTATTGTAATTGATACGATTGAACTGAAATTTGGTGAAAGAATTCCTGTAATTGCTGATAATCTGAGCATTATGGGAAAAGGTAATACAGCCATGTTAAGGTATGGGGGACTGAAACTGTATGGCAACAATATCATAGTGCAAAACCTCAGTATCGGTCATTCTTATACTCCCGGGAGATGGGACGGAAAAGGTGAACCAACAACGGATGCACTTACAATCTACGGACAGAATATTTGGATTGACCATTGTGATTTATTCCAGTCGCATGACGGATTACTGGATTTTTCATCCCACAAAGGAGTTGCAGCAGATTTTGTTACAGTCTCCTGGACCAGGTTCAGCAATCATAATAAGGTGATGCTGATAGGCAGCCGGGATGGTGATACAATTTGCCGGGGACATTTAAGGATTACCATTCATCATTGCTGGTTTGACGGGACCAGCAGGTTTTACGACACCATTGACAATGAAGTCTACAGGTTAAAACAACGTTTGCCTCGGGTAAGGTATGGAGATGTTCATGTATTCAACAATTATTATGAAGATATTGATGACTATTGCATTGCTGTACGATTGGAGTCACATGTGGTTGTAGAAAACAATTTCTTCCGTAATTTAAATGATGCACATTTCCTTAAGGATATAGGCAAGGGCATCAGGGATCCGGAACTGAAAGCCATTGGTAACTGTTATGAAAATGTAAAAGGCGAAAAGGAATCAGATGGAGAAGCTTTCAATCCGGCTGAATTTTATGATTATGCTGTTGATGATCCTAAAGATATTCCTGCTATTGTTATGAATGACGCAGGTAAATTCAATCCTGAAAACAATACTCATCCGATAGCAATTAATGATACTCTAAGGATCAGTAAGAAGGAAAAAATCATTGTTTATCCATTACTTAACGACTTCGATCCGGATGGCGATTCAATTCGGATAAGTAGAATACAGTCCAACGTTATAAACGATTATGAAGTATACCCTGATCATATTCAAATTTCTCCGGATGATAATAATTTTCAATTTCCTATCGAAATAGAATACCAGATCATTGATTATGAAGGTGGTAAAAGCAACGCGGAGATTTATCTATTAAGGAAAAGATAAATTGTATACATACTTATGAATGCATTCCGTTGAATTTCATATCAATTGTCACTGCTATACCCACACTGAATGACACACTTCCCCGGAAATTTATCAATTTCCAAATAATTGCATAAATTCAATTAGAATATGTAATTTCATCTGTATGATTTAAATCTTATTATTATGGGCCAATTGTCACACTTCATTCTTAAACCTTTCCTTTTCATCCTATTTCTGACCACCTTTTCCTGTTCATCAACAGAAAGATATAAAAATACAAAACTGCCGGTTGAGGAACGGGTAGAAGATTTGATCTCAAGAATGACTCTTGAAGAAAAGATCAGACAGATGATTGACTATGCAGATTCTATTCCCAGGCTGGGAATACCGGAATACAATTGGTGGAATGAAGGATTGCACGGCGTTGCCAGGTCTGGTATTGCCACTGTATTTCCTCAGGCAATTGGTCTTGCTGCTACTTTCAACGATAGTTTGATGTATGAAATTGCAACGGTTATATCGGATGAGTTCAGAGCAAAATACAATGATTATATAAAAAAGAACGAACGTGACAGATACAAAGGATTAACAGTCTGGTCTCCGAACATCAATATATTTCGTGATCCGCGCTGGGGAAGAGGTCAGGAAACATACGGGGAAGATCCCTTCCTTACATCACGAATGGGTGTGGCTTTTGTCAGGGGTATGCAGGGAAATGATCCGATGTATTATAAAACCATCGCGACACCAAAACATTATGTTGTTCACAGCGGTCCTGAACCTTTACGACATGAATTTGATGTGGATGTAAGTCAGCGGGATTTTATGGATACCTATCTCCCGGCATTCAAGGCTTGCATTATTGAAGGCAATGCTCAATCTGTCATGAGTGCATACAATCGATTCAGAGGCGAATCCTGTACAGGCAGTGAATATTTATTGACTGATATTCTGAGAGATCATTGGGGATTTGACGGATATGTTGTCTCCGATTGCGGTGCTGTATATGATATCTTTGCACACCATAAACTGGCAGGATCGGAAGCTGAAGCAGCAGCTATTGCAGTAAAAGCAGGTTGTGACCTGAATTGCGGACGAACCTATTCTCATCTTAAAACAGCAATTGATAGTGGGTACCTGACTGAGGCAGACATAGATCTTGCTCTGAAAAGACTTTTTAAAGCGCGCTTTCAACTGGGTATGTTCGACCCTCCGAAAATGGTACCCTACAATAAAATACCATACGAGGTAAATGATTGTCAGGCACACCGGAGATTATCAGTGGAAGCAACCAGAGAATCCATTGTTTTATTAAAAAATGAAAACAACTTGCTGCCATTAGGTTCTGATATAAAAACAATTGCCGTGATAGGTCCAAATGCAGATAACCCGGAAGTAATGTACGGTAACTATAACGGATTGCCTTCAGAATTTATAACCCCCGTGGAAGGTATACGACGTAGAGTGCCTTCTGATGTCCGCGTTCTCTATTCAAAAGGATGTAGTTATCATGAAAATTACGTGGAAAAAGAAATTATAAGCTGGAAATATTTAAGTTCAAAAGGACAAGCTGGATTAACAGGTGAATATTTTACTAATCCAAACCTTGAAGGAACACCTTATGAAGTCCGTATTGATTCTGCAATTAATTTCTCATGGTTTAACAGGGCCCCATTGCATGGTATGAATCCTGAGAATTACTCTATGCGATGGCATGGAAATATCACTGCCCCAATTACAGGAAGTTATTTAATTGCCGTTAACGGTGATGATGGATTCAGATTATTCATTGATGATCAGTTGATGATAGATGCCTGGTATAATGGATGGAAATCAGAAAATATCCATTTGATGTTAGAAGCCGGCAGTCAGCACAGTGTGGAAATTGAATATTATCAAAAAGACTGGTATTCTCATATTAGTCTTGAGTGGGTTTTACCTTCCGATTACAATGAGATGGATGCTATTGATATGGCAAATCAATCGGATGTCATTGTATTTGTCGGTGGTTTGTTACCCAAACTGGAAGGTGAGGAAATGGAAGTTGATCTTTCAGGATTTAAAGGAGGTGATCGTGTTTCTCTTGATCTGCCGTCAATACAAATTGAAATGCTAAAAAAACTGAAAGCCCTGGGAAGACCAATAGTGCTGGTTCTTATGAATGGCAGTGCACTTTCAATCAATTGGTCACATGAAAATATACCTGCTATCCTAGAAACCTGGTATCCGGGACAGGAAGGAGGGACTGCCATTGCAGATGTTTTATTTGGCGACTATAATCCCGCAGGCCGCCTCCCGGTGACTTTTTATAAATCAATTGATCAGCTTCCTCCTTTTGAAGATTATACTATGAATGGACATACTTACAGGTATTTCAATGACGAACCATTGTATGGCTTCGGATTCGGTTTGAGTTATACAAAATTTACGTATTTTGACCTTGATCTGCCGGAGCAAATTACTACTACCGAAAATTTTCAGATAAAAGTAACTGTGTTAAATGCCGGGGAATTCGATGGAGATGAAGTTATCCAGTTGTATATCAAACATCATAATTCCAAATACCCGGTTCCTATGCATGCTTTGAAAGGCTTTAAACGAATTCATCTGAAAGTTGGAGAACAAAAGACCGTTTCATTTACTCTAACCCCAGAGCAACTTTCTGTTATTGATGATACAAACCAGCGTATAGTGCTGCCGGGTACAATGCAAGTGTTTGTCGGAGGTCAGCAACCAAATCGTGAAGGATTGAACAACGAACAAATTCTATCAGCTGAAATTCAAATGACAGGGGAGCCAAATGTACTGGATAAACTTGACTAAAATCCCTGAATAAAATGCACATTTCTCAAGTAGACCTGATAATAATAATCTTCTACCTCATTATTAGTATTGGCATTGGCATTTATATGTCGAAAAAGGCGGGTAAAAGTACAAGTGATTTCTTTCTCAGCGGGCGTAAATTGCCCTGGTATATAGCAGGTACGAGCATGGTGGCTACTACCTTTGCCGCAGATACACCCCTGGCAGTCACTGAGCTGGTAGCACAAAACGGAATTGCCGGAAACTGGTTATGGTGGAATATGCTTTTTGGTGGTATGCTTACTGTTTTTTTCTTTGCCCGCTTATGGAGACGTTCTAACATACTTACTGATGCTGAATTTGTTAATATCAGGTATTCCGGCAAAGAAGCTCATTTTTTAAGAGGATTCAAGGCAATCTATATCGGTATTGGAATGAACGCTGTAGTAATGGCATGGGTAAACCTGGCCATGGTGAAGATATTACATGTCATGTTTCCTGATCTTACGCTATTTGGTATGCATGAGGTAAAATTTCTTGGCATCACCTTTTCTTCACACTTAATGGTCGTAGGATTCATGATGATTTTCGTCGCATTGTACTCAGCATTATCCGGTCTTTGGGGAGTGTCTCTTACCGATACCTTTCAGTTTATTATGGCCATGGGAGGAAGTATAGCACTGGCCATTTTTGCGGTAAAACATATTGGTGGTATTGCTTCTTTAAAATCAAATCTTTCAGAAACAAAGTGGGTATTTGATTTTTTCCCCGATATAGGCAAAAGTGAATCCCTTGTCAGCAATTCAACAGGATTGTTAAAAATGAGTATTACAGGTTTTGTCGCTTATCTTGGTGTTCAGTGGTGGGCCAGCTGGTATCCCGGGGCAGAACCGGGAGGTGGCGGATATGTTGCTCAGCGAATGATGTCGGCAAAAGACGAAAAACATTCACTTCTTGCTACTTTATGGTTTCAGATTGCACATTATGCATTGCGCCCCTGGCCATGGATAATTGTAGCCCTCGTTGCTCTGGTGTTGTATCCGAATGTCCCTGATAAGGGGGAAACTTATGTAATGGTTATACGCGATCTGCTTCCTTCAGGACTTTTGGGATTATTGTTAGCAGCATTTCTTGCCGCTTATATGTCAACCATAGCTTCTCAGACAGTCTGGGGAACCTCTTATATTATCAATGACTTTATCAGACCTTTTATTCAATCCGGAGCAAAAGAAAAATACTATGTGAGAATTTCCAGAATTGTAACTGTTTTGCTGATCATTTTTTCATTTTTGGTCACCTCACAAATAGAAAGGATCAGCGATGCCTGGAAATTTATCCTGGTATGCAGCGGTGGCATCGGACTGGTATTGATTCTACGGTGGTTCTGGTGGCGTATCAATGCATGGTCTGAGATATCAGCCATGATTGCACCATTTGTTGTATATCCTATACTGCACTTCAAATATCATCTGAATTACGAAACAAGCTTATTGATCATTGTAGCATGGTCTACCATTGTATGGTTTGTTGTGACATTACTGACACCTCCTTCCAGTGAGAAAAAGTTAAAAGAGTTTTATAAAAGAATTCATCCGGGTGGCAAAGGCTGGAAAATTATTTCAAACAAGATGCCGGAAGTAAAAGGCGATATAGGATACAAGACCCTGTTCATCAACTATATTTTCGGTTGTCTTCTGGTACTTTTTAGTCTGTTTGGTTTTGGAAAAATAATTTTTAAGGAATATAATACAGGTTTCATTTTTCTCGCGATTGCCCTGGTAAGTGGAGTTGTGATCTTCCGAAACATATCAAAAACCGGATGGGATAAGGTGATTCAATAGTATAAGGAATTTATAGAAATCTTCGTGAAACTTTGTGTATACTTTGGTGACTTTCCGCGAGCGCTGACAGCCGTCGGCCAAAGCCTATGGCGTCGGACGAAGCTACTCTGCGGAGGCGCTGTGGTATAAATTAAAATCCTGTCGCACAGAATTTCATAAACCTGACTGTTGAGGCAGGAAAATCACAAAAAAACACAACGCTTAGAGTATTGTAAATCATTTCCATTCCCCGGCTATTGAAAATTCTATTTTACAACTAAAAAACTTCGCCATTCTTTTTCATGTATTCCAGCAATTCATCTATCTGACAAAATGCCAATGCTGTATATGTATCAGCCGCACCATAATAAATTGCAATTCGCCCTGTATCTGCATCATAGATATTGGCACAGGGAAAAGTAACATTGGGAACAAATCCTGCTGTTTCGTAATCCTTTTCAGGGGTAAGAAGATAGTCGCGGGTTCTTAATAATACCTTACCCGGATCATTAATATCAAACAAAACAGCTCCAAAGCTGTAAACGAATCCATTACATGTGCCTGAGACACCATGATAGAACATCAGCCAGCCTTCAGTCGTTTCAACAGGTACCGGGCCGCCACCTATTTTTGTACCCTGCCACCATCCCTGGCCACCTTTCCCCATAACCCACCGATGTTTTCCCCAATACACCAGATCGGGACTTTCGCTCATATAAATATCTCCAAACGGTGTGTGTGCGCTATCACTGGGCCTGCTAAACAGAATATAATTTCCATTGACTTTTCTCGGGAACAAAACTCCGTTTCGGTTAAACGGCATCAGGGAATTCGGAAGACGGGTCCATGTTTTAAAATCCTTTGTCATACCCATTCCAATAGAAGCACCTTTCATATCATCGCACCAGACTACATAATAGTTGTCATCAATTTTCACAAAACGCGGATCATATCCATAGCTAATAGGATTTGGTTTCCCATTTTCATCCACCCATGGTATTATATTATCATCAATTTCAAAATGTAATCCATCCTTGCTTCTGCCAAAATGAATGTTCGCTCTTCCATTTTTATGATCGGCACGAAATACCCCTACAAAAGCTCCTTCATAAGGCAATACTGCACTATTATAAATTCTTGCTGTCGACGGTGTCGGGTTCCATCCAATTAAAGGATTTTTACTGTATCGCCACATGACTCCTTCATAGCCTTTTGGTTTGTCTTCCCATGGAATATTTGGCAGGGCTTCTCCGATAATTGTTTTGCTCATGGTATATTTTTTTGTTTAAGTTCAATCCAATGCAAAGATGAAAAAAATAATGACTTTGAGAAAAAGAAATAAATGACTGCGGATTATACTGAATGATTCCTTTGATCAATCTTAACCGCAAAGTGCAAAAGTGAATCGCAAAGTCCGCCAAGGATGATTATTAAAAGATCACTGTCTCTGTTGAATTCAATGATTATTCGTGATCCAATTCTTATAAAATTTTTTCTTCACGTTCTTTGCAGTTAACTATTCATTTCCTCTTCAACAAAAAATATACTTCCCCTAAACAATATATAATTATTCCGGAGTTTTATATTTTCACCAAGCTGTTTAATATAAAAAAGCCAGTCTGAACTATGCCTCCGGATTCACACTCATATGCCAATGTGATCTTACCCCTCGCGGTTCCCCGGTATTACACCTATCAAATTCCTGATCAGCTTCTCGGAAAACCACAGATCGGCTGCCGTGTTACTGTTGTTTTCGGAAAACGCCGGATTTATTCAGGAATCGTAAGACATTTGCACAACGACACTCCTGTCGGATTTAAAAGCAGTTACATTCTGTCTCTACTGGATGATGTTCCCCTGGTATCTCTAAAGCAACTGGAATTTTGGGAGTGGCTCTCTGATTATTATATGTGTACAACAGGAGAGGTGTATCGCGCAGCTCTTCCTTCAGGACTCAAACTTGAAAGCGAAACCAGAATTTTCCCGAAGGAACCTGAATACTTACCAGTTTCTTTGACCAGCAGTGAAGAGTCGCTTCTTGATGTGCTGGAGAACAATCCCGGTATTTCTCTTCAAAAGTTGTCATTATCTCTGGGTAGAAAAGATGTTATGCCTATAGTAAAAAATCTGATTGAAAAAAACCTGGTAACCCTTGAAGAAAAACTTAAAAAGGGATTTCAATCGAAAGTGATTGATTTTGTTGAGATGGAAGAAAAATATAAATCAGAAGAAGATTTAAACAGTTTCATTCTTTCCATTGAGAAGAAGGCTCCCAAACAATTGGAATTGCTTCTTAGCTTCCTGCACTTAAGTGAATTTAACAAACAAGACGTTTTAAAAGAAAATTTGCTTAAATCTGTAAATACAACTCATGCAGTATTGAATGCTCTTATTAAAAAAGGTGTCCTAAGAATCAATCCGAAAGAAATCAGCAGATTATCAGGCAATGATATTACGGTAAGAGATCCATATCAACTGAATGAGAAACAGGCAGAAGCATATTATTCTATTAAAACTCAATTTCAATCAAAGGATGTAGTATTACTACATGGTGTTACCTCAAGCGGTAAAACCGAAATTTACATTCATCTTATAGCAGAACAAATAAAAGAAGGGAAACAGGTTCTTTACTTATTGCCAGAGATCGCTTTGACCGCCCAAATCATTCTCCGTTTGAAAAGCGTTTTTGGTAACAAAGTTGGAATTTATCATTCTAAATTTTCTGATGATGAACGTGTAGAAGTATATCAGAACCTAGCGGGAATCCGGAAACTGAATAGCCCTGCATACCAGGTAATTTTAGGGGTGCGTTCTTCTGTTTTTTTGCCATACTCTAACCTGGGACTAATTATCATTGACGAAGAACATGAAAACACTTACAAACAATTTGATCCCGCACCAAGATACAACGCCCGTGATGCAGCAGTAGTGCTCGCCGGTATGCATTCAGGGAAAGTTTTAATGGGAACAGCTACGCCTTCATTCGAAAGCTATATGAATGCCAAATCAGGTCGCTATGGATTTATAGGATTGCATGACAGGTATCTGGATATTCAACTTCCGAAAATCACAGTGGTTGATGTAAGGAAGGCAAGGAAGAAAAAACAGATGCATTCCCATTTTTCTCCGGAACTCATAAAAAGCATCCATGAAGCTCTTGAGAATGAAGAACAAATCATACTCTTTCAAAATCGAAGAGGCTTCTCCCCATACATTGAATGCAATGCCTGTGGTTGGATCCCTTATTGTAAAAATTGCGATGTAAGTCTAACTTACCACAAAAAATCAAATACACTGAAATGCCATTATTGCGGGTATCGTATTAAGAATCCTGAAAGCTGCAATTCCTGTGGAAGTAAGGACATTCAAACCCGTGGTTTTGGTACAGAAAAGATTGAAGATGAAATCACTTTAATTTTGCCCGGTGTGAAAGTTAAAAGAATGGACCTCGACACTGCCCGAACACGCAGATCACATGAAAAGATCATTTTAGATTTTGAACGTCGTAAAATCGACATTTTAATAGGCACACAAATGATCTCGAAAGGATTGGATTTCGATCATGTAAGAGTAGTTGGAATAATGAATGCTGACAATATGCTGCATTTCCCTGATTTTCGTTCCTACGAAAGAAGTTACCAGCTCATTGCACAGGTGAGCGGAAGAGCAGGCCGTAAAAACATACAGGGAAAAGTAATTATACAGACAAGTGATCCGGAAAATACTGTGATCAAACATATCATGAAAAATAACTTTGAAAGTTTTTTCAATCAACAACTCCGGGAAAGAAAAAATTTCAATTACCCACCCTATGTAAGATTGGTTAAATTAACCCTCCGTCACAGGAAATTACCTGTTGTAAGTGATGCAGCAAATATTCTTGCTTCTGAATTAAGAAAAGCTCTGGGGAACAGGGTTGTCGGTCCGGAATTTCCTCTTATTAACAGGTTATTTAACCTGCACCAGAAATGCATAATGATAAAAATCGAGCGGGATAAACAATTTACTCAAAGACGAAAAATTGTGCGTCAGACTATCGATATAGTCAATTCCAATCCGGATTTCAAGAGCTTGCAGATTATCCCCGATGTAGATCCCATGAATTAGATGCAACGTATTCATTCCGGATTTCGGATTGCGGATTTCGGATTGCGGATTGTGGATTTCGGATTGCGGATTGTGGATGGCGGATTGCGGATTGCGGATTGCGGATTGTAGATGGCGGATTGTGGATGGCGGATTGTGGATGGCGGATTGCGGATTGCGGATTGCGGATTGCGGATTGCGGATTGTGGATGGCGGATTGTGGATGGCGGATTTCGGATTGTGGATTTCGGATTGTGGATGGCGGATTGCGGATGGCGGATTGTGGATGGCGGATTGTGGATGGCGGATTGTGGATTGCGGATTGTGGATTGCCGATTGTAGATGGCGGATTTTTCAGTTTCAAGGTTCAAGTCGCAAGTCGCCAGTCTCAGGTCTTATCTTCTCATTTTCTCACCCTCTAAACTTCTCAACTCCTCAACTTAACAGTTAAACAGTTACACGATTACACTGTTTAACAATTAATCACAGTTCGACTCCGCTCACTGTGACCTGTAAAACGTTGTTAGTAACCAGCAACCCAAGAACCCAACTACCATCTTCTCAACTCATCACCTAATCAACTCATCAGTTCAACGATTACACAGTTTAACAACTCCAAACTCTGAACTGAGAACTCACCATTCTGACAATTGGATCATTTTCATTACAAAAGAACCGGAGTTTTTTGCAGCGATCCTGTAAAATGTTTCCACATCGGTAACCGCATCTTCATCGGCCGAATCGCTGATACTTCTTATGATTATACAAGCTATATCTTGCTGGTAACAAATTTGCGCTATTGCTGCCCCTTCCATTTCCACAGCATCAGTATCAAAGCGCCTGATCAGTTCTTCCCTTTTTCTTTCTGATACTACAAAAGCATCGCCAGTCGCAATGGTTCCCGTGATGATTTGAGGAATATATTGATCATTCATCGATTGCAACAGAATGGAATTCTTTGCTTTCATGGCCACCCTCATCAATCCCGTGTCGGCATAATAAAACACAGGATTTACCTTACCTGTTATGGGATTTTCAATCTGATAACTGATTAAGGTATCGTCATAAACATAATTCAGATCATGGTGTACGCATTTTTTTCCTATGACAATATCCCCTGGTTTCAGTTCAGAATCAATTCCACCTGCTATGCCTGTGAATATTACTTTTCCGACATGAAAACGTGATATAATAAGTGTCGCAGACATTGCCGCATTCACCTTCCCTATACCTGTATAGGCTATTACTACGGGATGACCGCATAATTTCCCCTGTGTCACTTCAATACCCGATACTTCCAGCATCTTTTTGTCTTCCATACTATCTGCCAACATCCTGATCTCTTCTTCGAATGCCCCCAGAATTGCAATTGGCGTATCTGTGCTATCCCCGGCAGGATCAGAACAACCTGCCAGAATTAATGCCGTGAATAAGAAATAAATAATGTGTTTCATAGGATGTATCTTTTTGGTAAAAGTTATTGGATATTTTAACACATGACAAATATTTTATGTAATCTTAAGGCTTCGGGATAATTATAAATATAATAACAAACAATTCAGGCTATATATCTATTGTTATGTATTTAATAGTAATATAGACTTAGTATTAACACCCTTTTATTTACCGGAATTCGACCGGACCAATTTTTCTCATCAGGGAAAGTACATTTTGCTGACGCAAATACATATAAGAAGTTGGTTTGGCAGGATTCCTTCTCAATGGATTAGGAAGACAAATAGCAATCATTGCGGCTTCACTTCGTGTGAGCCTTGATGCAGGTTTATGAAAATAATATTGCGATGTAGCTTCGGAACCATATATGCCTGGACCCATCTCGATCATGTTAAGATAAACTTCCATGATTCTTTTTTTGCTCCAGAATGTCTCAATAAGCAATGTGAAATATACCTCAAATCCCTTTCGAAGATACGTGCGGGCTGGCCATAGAAATATATTTTTAGCAGTTTGCTGGGTTATCGTACTTGCTCCTCTTTTTCTGTACGTACTTCTTTTATTAAAATTACGGGCCTTACGTATTGCCCCGAAATCAATACCATAATGTTTGGTAAAATGATTATCCTCTGTAGCAACAACTGCCTGTATCAGATATGGAGATATCTCTTCTATCGGAATCCACCGATGCCTGAATTGAATTTTATGTTTTTCTTTTTTTTGTTCTATCTGCCTTTTCAGCATCAAAGGAGTTCGTTGAGGCGGAATAAAAGAAAAAACAACAGTAAAATAGACAGATACTCCAATGAAACAAAGTACAAATACTTTAAGAATAAATAGTATTTTGAAAAATAACCACTTGAAATTCAATGTGTTGTTACTAGTAGTTCTTGATACTTTCATTTCATCGACTGAATGATACAAGTCAACAAAAATAAATCTATTTTCCCATTGAGAAAATAATTCCTTACGTTCTATAATTGCACCGTTTGCCCTTCTCCATTATATATAATTACCTCATCAGGATCACTACAAATTTCAATACCCTTGCCATGATTTTCTTTCACTACAACAATTTGTATTACTCTTTCAGTAAGCATTCCCGGAAATTCACCATTCCGGTCTGTTATTGTTAGTGTTTTGTTAGTGTCATTCCAGAAAAAATCAATGGTGGCAAATATGCCTTTTTCATAGTTGTAATTGTCATTCTCATCCTCATACAATATAAAATGCCCGTTATCACCCGGGTATATCCTCAGTTCCAGGGGATTTGCAGGCTTTTCAGAAGCATATTGCACAAATGGTCCCATAGGTATAATGGAACCTGCCTTTATAAAGAGAGGTATTTTATCGATCGGTGCGTCTGATTCTACTCGCTTACCGCCGGCAAACGATTTGCCGGTCCAGAAATCAATCCATCCGGAATTTGAAGGCAAATAAACATGCCTTATTTTTTTCTTCTTTTCTTTGATTTGTTCCTTTCTGAAAATTTCCGGTGTCTTCCAGAACAACTGCATCCGTGCAGCACCTGTAGAAGAATTTTCCGTTTCGAGCACAAAATCATATTCTTTTTCTCCTGTAAGCTCAATAATCCCGGTATATTGTTCCACACTGGTGTATACCATTTCCAGAGTATCTCCGTCGAGAATAATTCGTTTGTTATCAAAGCTTTTCAAATGAAACTGATAGGGTCCTGTTTCCGGTGGAATAAGTTTTCCCTGCCAACGAACAGAGAACATTGAATCGCTGACATATTCGGGACGACCGGTATACCAGAATAAATCAATGTTCGGATCAATTTTTTCTTTCCCAAATACTTTGTATTCGTTGTCTTTGTAATAGCTGGCCTGCAAACCCGGTTTGCCTTCACTTGTTTTAAAAAAATCAGCTCCAACAGAAACAGTGGCTTCAGGTGGCTTGAAATACATGTATTCCGTAACAGGGCATACCATTACAGAAGGGCCGAACATAAACTGATCACCAATATCATATGTGTTTCTGTCTTCTGTAAAGTCCATTGGCAATCCCCGCATAATGGTATAGCCTTCATTTGTCACTTTCCAGGCCAGGGAGTATATGTAAGGCATCAGTCGATACCGCAGATTATCATACTTGATGAGCGTTTCAGCATTTTCTCCCATCTCCCAGATCTCCCGAGGAGTTTCTGATCCGTGTGAACGGAATATCGGGGTGAAGGTTCCCAGCTGAAACATCCTGGTATACAATTCCTGGAAGGCAGGATCCTTACCTCCCTTGTAAAAAATACCATCATATGCACCAATAACATAAGCCCCGATATCGAAAGTCCAATAAGGAATTCCTGCCATCGAATGGTTGATGCCTGCAACAATTTGATTTTTATACACATCCCAGCTTGCACCGATATCTCCCGACCAGGTTGTTGCTGCATTGCGCTGTTGACCTGCAAAACAGGATCTTGTGAGCACATATGCACGTCTTTCTGAAGTTTCCTTTCGCCAGTTTTTGTAGATATCATCAGTCATAACAAGTGAAAATGCATTCAAATATCTCGCCCAGGAGCCCAGATAATTGTTTCCTACCTTTTTCATTTCATACTCGGTGGATTCTTTTGTAAGTGCATTCACAACATCCGGTTCCGTGGAATCAATCCACCAACCGTCCAGACCCTTGGAATACAATCCTTTTTTTAAATACTTCCAGTAAAGTGCATTGGCTGCTGGATTGAAAGCATCGTAATATTTAAATCCTGCCCAGCCAACAAGAGGATACAGAAATCCTTGTTTCTGCATGTCTTTATAGATTTCAGTATTTGGCCCCAAGGCCGGCCATATGGAAATGATGACATGAAAGTTCATTTTGTGCAATCTGTCTATCATCTCTTTTGGTTCAGGAAAGAGTTTAGGGTCAAAGAACATACCACTCCAGTTTTCCCTGCCATTCCAGTAATCCCAGTCCTGGATCATATTGTCAATAGGAATCCGCAGTCTTCTGTATTTTTCAGCCACTCCCAGCAATTCATCCCGTGTATCATAATGTTCTTTGCTTTGCCAGTAACCAAATGCCCACTTTCCATACATAGGAGCCTGCCCTGTAAGCTCCCTGTAACCAGCGATGATTTCATCCATATTCTTACCAGCCACAAAATAGTAATCTATATTGTCTGCAACATCAGACCAGAGAGAAGCATTTTTATTTCCGTCATCAGAATAAATTGTTTTCGAGTAATTGTCCCAAAGAATGCCATACCCACAGGTGGATATAAGAAATGGATTCACCGCATCGGTATTGGTCTGAACAAGCTTTACTGTCTTACCACGGTAATTCATATATCCATACTGATGCTGTCCCAGTCCATAAATTCCTTCATCTTTACTCAGTAAAAACTCCTGTTTGATCTGATAAGCAGAATCATTTTTGTATATCACATTAAAAAATTCAATGCTGCTTTCCTGCAACAAAGTACTCCCTTCAGGCAAAAAGTATGTGATATTCATGTCCCTTTTTGTTACCTTGACAATCAATTTCTCTGATTTCAGGATGATATGCTCTTTATCTTCCATCAGTTCAAAACCGATGTCATCCGGTGCCTTTTTGATAACAGAAAGACTCAGTTTGTCAGGTGTACTTTCAGGAAGCCATTTTACTACGCGGACAATATCATCATCATAAAACTGAACACGCAATGATATATTCTCCCCATTGATCTCAATGCCATTTTTTATGGATGAGTGTTCAATTTTTATTTCAGAACAGGAAAAATGGACCAAAAAAGAAATAGCTGTTAACAGACCAGGAATTATTCTTTTCATACTCTTGATATTAAATATTAACCAACACTATACCTGTACAACAAAAATCGTTTAAATTATTTATTAAACAACAATTTTCAAATACAGCGAGTGCAATATAGAAAATCAAATAAAAAAGAAATGACTTTTTTGATAATAGAAAACAGTTAAAATGTAAAACTTCCTGCCAAAATTTCCCAGGCTAAGCGTAGATTGTATCTACGCTTTTTTATATAAGCAAACCTGCCATCTGTCCATTGCTGGCGCGGAATTGTGAGGCTGTGTAAAAATGATTGTAAACTAGAAAAATATTCGGTCAGGTATACGAGGTAAAAGTCAAATATTGAAATCTTAGACAATTAACTTTTGTTTTTACACAGCCTCTGTATTCCGGGCCGTTACTACGATTAGCAAAAAAGTAACAGAATACGCCCGGATTACGCTACGCTAAATCCGCGCGTGTAAGTTTTAGATACAATTGCGCACCGGACCGATCTACAAAAAAGCCTGCTTCTAAATGAAACAGGCTTTTCAATCAATCTGTGTGTAACCTAATTGAAATCAATCTGCAATTCATTGACTGATTTTGGATTGAAGGGAGACAGATCATTGATCCTGTCCATCAGTTCATTGTATTCATCTCCGGGAGATATTCCACCCTGAATAAATCCCTGATCTGCAAAAAATCCCGGAGCATCGGCATTGCGTAAGTATGCTGCCAGATCTGAACTGTCAGGACGCATTCCGATTTCCTCAAGAAACCATTGATTGATTTCTTCCGTCAAAACATTTTTAATGGAATATTCTTTTAGAAGAACTTCACGATCACTCTCATCAAGCATGCTCGGAGGCAGACCAACTTCAGCCACACCAATGTTCTGACTGTCATACCCTGAAGCCACAAATGCCCAGTTAAACCCGGTTTTTTCAGTGTAGAAATATGCATTCGGATGATCAGAGTTGCCATAAACATCTATACGGTCTCCATCCCGTCCAACATACATCTTAAGGCTGTTCAAAGCATAAGGATTGATTCTGGGATCAGGCATAGGCAGATCAGCAATCTCAACAATCATGTATGTATCATATTCTATGGTACCAGCTTCTGAATACTCCAGCCTGATAACTGCATCAAGTGCTTCAAGCTCATGTTTCCTGTCAATATGATAGGGACGTAAAATAGCAATCCCTTCTATCGGACTGGTATTCCAAAATACTTGCAAAGCCTTACCACCATCAGGATCACCTTCCGATTCAGCATCCGTAATGGTCAGGAAGTATTGCCACATCCTGTTATCATACTCTCCACCTTCCTCAACCACTAGATTCTTGATCCTGCGATCATCATCGCCTTCAAAGCTCATGGTCATGGGTTCATCAATATCATAATAGGCTATTGCAAAAATGATATCCTGAACGATGTCTGCAGCGGCTTCGCCAATGGCAATAAAATTTGTCAGGTGTGCATAAATTGCATTGCCATTTAAAGTATCAACCTGAATACTATTGGTTGATTTTTGAGAGATTGAAGTTGATTTGAGATCGTTACTTAACGAACTCGGAATATTAATCTTAAAGCGTTCTGGCAATATGCCTGCAGCTTTATCCTGATTATTCAGTTCATTCAATTCACAACTTTGAATTAACAGAGCCATCATAATAAGTACTGGAAAAATCTTTTTAATAGTTTTCATGACATTATCAAATTAAAGTTTACAATTCATTATTTAACCGGTTTCTCCAGTATCACACATGAAAACAAAAACACCCTGATTCCAGTCTGTTTTTTTATAACGATGTAGGGAGTTTAAATTAAAAAGTTGTTATGATTCACACTCACACAAATACCCTAGTTGATGTAAAGGGTGTCGGAAACAACCATGCATACGGCAAAATATCCGATGGCTCCGTTGCTGAGATTGGTGGGAACATTTCCATGCTGAACATCAAATATTCCTCCACACCATTCTGTTTCCATAAGCAAAGAGCGAAGAAATGCCTGATGATCTTCGGAAAGACCGTATTTTTTTCTGATAATACTGGTCCCGGCCGGGAACCAGATGATTTGCCTGGGAGGAGCATATATGTTATTAACATCTATATTATCAAGGTTGCAGAATGTTTCCTGCGCCTGGCAATATCCATATTCAGTGCAGTAATCTGGTATTTCTGACCAGTCATAGTAAACTTCCAACATCGAAGGTTGACCAGATTCTGTAAAAACATATCTCTGCAAATCATTTTCTGCATTGCCTTCAAAAACAGGATCTTTCAAAGGAGTTACCGGTACTGCTTCTCCAACTGCTTCATAGGTCTGACTATCATATTCAATCATTAGATGATATTGCCTCTCAACTACTGCCTGGAAAGGCGAAGCATAATAGCAACCGGTGTCATTCGGTGATTCAACAAACTCATAGGAATTTGTATCTGCCGTTACAAAAACCGTTGCTCCTGAAACTGCCCGGGAATTCATATTCAGATCCTGGTTGGTAAATGAAAGTCGTACGCAATGTGCAATGTGTTCATTGGTGATAATTCCATCAACAACAAGTATATCCATACGATTTGACTTAATGTCCCAGTCATATTCTTTTTCACATGAACACATGATCACCAGGAAATAGAAAAGCAAGCTATATGTAAATGATCGTCTCATTAAAATTTGAATTGATATGTGAATGACGGCAACATTTTAAAAGTATATCTCATAGAAGAAGTCTGATCGGGAGGATTCAGTTTATCAGCGGGTACGAAAAGTTCATCGTCTACCAATGTTTTATTAAAATTCAAATAAATAGGATTTTCTATTCCAAGCATGTTGTAGATGGAAAAGGTCAAACTATGATTGAATTTCTTTTTCTTCTTATTTAACTGTATAACAGTAGACAGGTCCAGACGTGTATAAGGAGGCAACCGATCATTGTTTTGCTCTGAATATACCGGAACCTGATACCCTCTGTAATTGTAAAACGAAGTTGGAGTAGTAATTGCTGTCCCTGAAGCCTGCGTAAAATTTGCAGATAACAGCCATCGGGGTCGCGCCTGATACACAACACTCAGATTCAATACGTGTGGTCTGTCCTGTGTGGAAGGAAAAATCCTTCCCTCGTTTAACTCCTGAAAAGATAAAAAGGACCTGGAATACGTATATGCAATTTGTCCATTTAGATTGCTTCCTTCTTTTTGCAAGGCAATTTCAAATCCATAAGCCCATCCGTCTCCTTGTCTGATCTCCCCTTCAATTTCAGGATTTACCAGCATATTTGCATGGTATTCATATCCTATCTGATTATACATCCATTTGTAATAGACATCTGTGTATAAGGTGATACGATCGGACGCAAATGCCTGAACATATCCTAAATCCAGGATGTCAGCATATTGAGGCTTGATATTTGGTCCGGCCGGCAGCCAGACTTCAAGAGAACTAAAAGGACTGATTGAATTGGTAATCAGATTGATGTATTGATTTGTCCGGTTATAACTCGCCTTTATGCTTGAAATCCTCCCAGTTTTAAAAGATGCGGATAACCTGGGTTCAATACTTCGGTGCGTGTAAAATTTTTCACCCTTTTCATAATATTCAGTAAAATCCTGGTTGTAATCTTCGTTGTAGTGAACAACAAAGGATTCTCCATAATTTGCCCATGTAGTGAATCTCAAACCATAGTTTAACTTTAACCAGGGAAATACCTCATGTTCTGCACCTGAATAGAATACCAACTCACTTGAGTTAATTGGAGACACCTGGTAGTCTTCCAATTGATTCTCGGAATAAAAATTGCCCGGATTGAATGCATAAAAACCGAGTTTGATGCCAAAATGCCATTTCATAACCGGTGTAGCATAAAATGTGAGTTCTTCTTTTAAACTGAAATTTGTAATCCTGGAATTCCAATATTCTCCTTTTTGTATTGAAGAATGCAAATAATAATCGTATCTGCTTGAATACATTGTTGTATTCATAAAAACACGTGACCCAAAAATATGATTCCAGCGTATCGTAGCTGTTGTATTTCCCCAGTTTATCCCAGTGGTATCAGCATCTTCGTTTTTGGTCCGGAAACTGTCTTTTCCTCTGTATATTGTAGCAAATAATCGATCTTTTTTACCAAGGCGAATGTTCACTTTTGTTGTAAAATCATAAAAATACAAGTGCAGTAAATTTTCCTGTGAAGGTTTAAGATACAAATCAAAATACGATCTGCGGAATGATACAAAAAATGAACTTGCCTCCTTTTTAAGGGGCCCTTCAAATGATGCCCTGGTTGAAATCAATCCGATGCTTGCTGAACCTGAAAACGCATTTTTGTTCCCGTCATTGGTTCGAATATCAACAACTGAGGAAAGACGTCCTCCGTATTGTACAGGAAAATCACCTTTATACACATCAACACTTTTCACTGCATCAGGAATAATAGGAGTAAAAATGCCCAGCAAATGAGACGGATTGTATACTGTGGCATCATCAAGAAGAATAAGGTTCTGATCATAGTATCCTCCACGCACATGAAAGTAACTCGATCCATCACCGTAAAAAGAAATGCCAGGTTGAAATTCAAGTGTTTTCAATACATCGGATTCACCCATTAAGGATGGTTGCAGTTTTACAAATGAAGGGAGTATTTCCGATTTTGAAGAATTCATTTTAAATATCACTTCTTCCTTCTGAAATGAAGATATAGTAACTTCTTCCAATTCTTCAGGATCGGATAATAAGCTGAAATCAAATTTCGTATTGGTTGAAATATCAACTTTCTGCTGCAATTCCCGGTAGCCAATATAAGAGAGAATCATGGTATATCGTCCGGGCGGAAGAGTTATGGAGAAATATCCGTAATTGTTTGTAATTACACCCAATTCAAGCTCTTTAATAAATACTGTCGCTCCAATTAATACTTCTCCTGTTTTATTGTCTTTAATATACCCGTTCAGTGTAATTTTTTTTTCTTGTTGATCAGCATCTTCCAATGATTTTACCGGCCCTTTCTTCAGCACTATATATTCATCAATCAATTCATACCTGACCGGGAGGGAAAGAAATATCTCCTGCAATGCCTTGCGCAAAGAAACATGGTCTAGTGTTACGGTAATTTTTTCATTTTCAGGGATTTTCCTTGGACTGTAGGAAAATCTTACATCTGCTTTTTTTTCAATGTCAGTCAGAACCTTGACGAGAGATTCCCCTTTGTAGCTGACCGAAATTGTTTTATCCAGGTTCGTCTGCTGGCAAAACATCTCAGCAGAAAGAAAAAACAGGCATGCAAGGAATACAAAATGTATGTGATATAATTTGTCTAAAAACATATTCAATTCATTCAGCATCCCTCACCGGAAATAATGATTTCGTTTTTCTCTATCCTGATCTTCAAATCAAGAGCCGATTCCAGAACCTTTAAAACCGTATAAAGATCCTCATCTTCAAAACTTGTTGTTAACGTACAGGCATTAAGGCTGTCATCTTCCAAAACAATTTTCTTATGATAAACACTTTCCAAAGTTCTCACAATAGTATTCAAACTATCATTTTGAAATACAATTGCCCTTGTTTTCCAGGATTTGTAATTCCGGTCTGTGTTTGGGTATTTTTTAACAACGGCCAATTGCTTATTAAACTCTGCCTTCTCACCCTTCGATGCAATGACCATTTTTTGTTTTACCTCCTTGTCGTATAAACTCACTTTGCCTTCCGATACTGTAACTTCAATGACATTCATTTTCTTATAGGCCTTTACATTAAAAGATGTTCCCAATACCTTGACTTCAGCTTCATCAAGTTGAATAATAAAAGGATGTTCAATATTTTTTTCTACCTCAAAATAGGCTTCGCCTTTTAATTTCATAATACGACTTTCCTTGCCATAACTTTTCTTATTGTATGCCAGTTTTGATCCTGCATTGAGAGTTACCAAACTACCATCAGGAAGCTTAAATTCTTTAGTTTCAGCTGTTTTCGTGGTGACATATAAATATGTTTTATACTTTATGCCTGCCAGTGTTATGCCTATTCCAAGTACAACAGCTGCTGCAATACGAAGAATAGCTTTCAGAAAAATCGTTTTGCCATTTCTTTCAGCCATATGTATCAGCTGCCGGTTGTACTTCCATTCATTTTCAATGTTTATATTTTTTTCTTTCCCGGTATTGTCCAATGAATTCCATATCTTTTTCAGATCTTCAAATTCTTTGTGATTTTCCTCTGAAGCATGAATCCAATCATTCACAAGTTTTTGTTCTTCTGAATTAACTTCTCCTGCAAGGTATTTTGCCAGCAAGCTAAAATCAATATGTTTGCTATTCTTTTCCATATTTATCCGTTACTAACACACATGAGTTCTAAGATGCCCTGATGTTATCACCATAAATTTTTTAATAATAAGAACAAAAACAAATGCACATAATCTTTCAGATTGTCACGCAATGTTTTTAATGCTTTTGATATTTGTGTCTCAACCGTTTTGACTGAGATATTCAAATGATCTGCTATTTCATTGTATTTTTTCCCCTCAAAACGATTTAATTCAAAGATTTTCCTGCATTTTTCAGGCAATGAATTGATCACCTGCCATATTTTACTTTCCAGCTCTCCTGCTTCTATATCATCCGAGAGTTGAGAAAAATCAGAGTAGTTACGGACCTCGCTGATATCCATGTCTGATTTGAATTTCTTATTATCCCTTATGAAATTCATGCAACGATTGTATACCGAAGTAAACAGGTAAGATTTCGCCGGTTTTTCAAAATCAAACTCTTCCCTTTTCTCCCAGATGTTGATAAACACATTATGTACAATCTCTTTACTTGTATCAAGATCGGGAATATATTTCTGTGCAAAATAGCTCAGTGAAGAAAAATATGTTCGAAATAATTCTTCGTATTTTGATACTGTTTTATCCTGATGAGATGCAGTCAAAATTTCAATCTAAAAATATTTAAGGTGAAAGTAGTGAGAAAAACATTGAGCTTCAAGATCAGATATTCACAGAAGGATATGGCATGAATCCGGTATTTATATTAAAACTTCAGGAACCTATGAAAGTATCCGGAAATAGTCCTGCAAAACAAATACAAAGAAAGCCAGCTGAACTTATGTATTGTCAGATGACCTTTTATTATTTTATTTCAATCCTTATCTTGCATGAATTGTCACAGCTGCATCTTCTAATCCTTCTGATTTGACTTTCAGAAGGATCTTTCCGGGTTTCCCTGACGATTGTATTACTACCAGGCATTTCCCGTTGAATGCCTTCCTGTAATTTGTCTTAAAAGATTCATGGCTGGTTTGGCTGCCATTATCAACACCTGCAATAAATCCGCTTCCTTCAATGTCAAAATGGACAAGATTATCGGCTCTTGAAACCAGGTTCCCTTCTGCATCAACTATATCCACTGTTACAAATGAAAGATCCCTCCCATCGGCCCGGATGCTTTTTCTGTCGGCTGTAAGCAAAAGTTTAGCAGGCTCTCCTGCCGTTTTTATGGTTTGCTCAAGTACTGTCTTGCCATTTGTTCTGCCAATCGCCTTCAATGTTCCCGGTTTAAAAGCAAGCCGCCAGAACACATGCAGGTCATCTCCTTCTTTTCTTTTAGTTCCCTGTGATTCGTCGTTCAGGAACAATTCCACTTCATCACAATTGAAGTATGCCCAAACATCAATCGTATCTCCTGCATTCCAGTTCCAGTGTGGAAATACATGAAGCACTGGTTCATCGGTCCATTCACTTTTATATAGATAATAGGTGTCTTTTGGAAAACCTGCGAGATCTATGATCCCAAAATAAGAACTTCTTGATGGCCACCCATATGGAGTGGGCTCTCCCAAATAGTCAAACCCGGTCCAGATGTACATTCCCGAGAGAAAATCATATTTTTTGATGATTTTCCATACCTCTTCCTGAGTTGAACCCCATGGCGCACTGATATGATCATACGCAGAGACCGTATTATCAGGTTCTCCATCAGTGAAAGGTATATCCCAGCGGTATGGCCACCTCTTTATTGAGTCGGAAGGCATAGAATAATGTCCTCGTGTTGCAAGAGCGGAAGCTGTTTCGGCTCCGATAAATTTTTCACCGGGGAATTTGTGTAAAAAATCTTTGTATTCGTTGTGATGATAATTATACCCTATCAGATCAACCACCATAGGTTTTGTGAGATTATTAAACGGGCCGGGAGGATTATTTGCTGTTGTTATCGGTCTGGTGCTATCCGCAGTACGGGCTAATCTATACAAATCCTGTACCATTTGAATACCTGAAGTATCCCATTGCTCCATAATCTCATTCCCTATACTCCATATAAAAATACTTGGATGATTCCTGTCGCGTTTCATAAAATCCAGCAAATCTCTTTTATGCCATTCATCCCAAAATCGTGAATAATCGTATTCCGTCTTTTTTAATTTCCACATATCAAAGGCTTCATCCATAACAATGAATCCCATTTTATCGCACAAATCAAGAAGTTCCGGGGCAGGTGGATTATGAGCTGTGCGAATCGCATTGCAACCCATTTCTTTCAGGATCTCCAGTTGTCTTTCCATTGCTCTTACATTGATTGCCGCTCCCAAACATCCAAGATCATGATGATTGCACACTCCTTTGATCTTAATTTGTTCCCCATTAAGAAAAAATCCTCTTTCAACATCAAATTTAAAATACCGTATCCCAAAGTTTGTCAAATACTCATCAATCATTTTATTTTTTACCTCAACCTGTGAAGTTGCCGTATATACAACAGGATTTTCAATCGACCACAATTCAGGATAAAACAAACGCATGCTTTTTTCTACAGGAAGAGTTGAATTTGGGCCAATGATCGTATCTGTAATATCGGATGCAACTTTCTTCCCTGATTTGTTTAAAATATAAGTTTTCAATGTCACATTCTGATCTCTGTCTGTTACATTTCGAATTTTTGTTTGTACAGATATTTTTGCTGATTCTTCTGATACTTCAGGCGTGGTAATAAAAGTCCCCCAGTGATCAATATGTACCTTATTCGTTTTTACGAGCCAGACATTACGGTAAATTCCCGAACCGGAATACCACCTTGAATTTGGCTGCATGGAATTATCCACCCTGACTGCAATAACATTTACAGAATCACCATAATTAAGATATGGAGAAAGGTCATAACGAAAGGAAATGTATCCATAGGGACGCCTTCCAAGAAAATGACCGTTTATCCACACCTTGCTATCCATATACACCCCATCAAAATCAATAAACACAAGTTTGTCTTTTTCCTCTTCAGACAGACTAAAATATTTACGATACCATCCTACACCGCCGGGTAATGCTCCTCCTCCGGGCGTTGCAGGATGATTATTACTGAATTTGCCTTCAATACTCCAATCGTGAGGCAAAGTTATTATACGCCACGAAGTATCAGGAAATTCTTTCATATGAGCTTCCTCAAAATCGCCGAGAGAAAATTTCCAGTCGTTACAAAAATCAGTCAGAATTCTTGTCTCCGGTTTTGAACAGGAACAGATCAGTAAAAAAGATAATACGATTGCTCCGGCAATATTAATTTTGAACTTATTCATATTGATTTGATTGTATTTTTGTTCAAATTTATTCGTTCCCGGAAAAAATCTGCTATTCTTTGTTAAACAATTGTAGGTATATTGTATTTAATCAATTCTTAACCTTATGATATGGCAGGTCTTGTCAATATAAGATATGCTGAAATTAGAGATTATGAAAGTGTCTACCGCTGGTTATTTTTTTCAGATTTTTCAGAATATTTAACAGGTATTTCGACTGCAAATTTGCCTTCATTTGAAGAATTTAAAAAAGATTACGAATCCTATTTTTTTGATGGTTCTGCTCCTGAAAAAGGAAGGAGTTATATTATTACACTCGATGATAAGGAAGATATCGGACATATCTCTTATACAAGTTATCATCTTCTGAAGGGAATCGCAGAATTTGATATCTGGCTAAGTGATTTGAAATATACAGGGAAAGGCTATGGAACAAAAGCTATCTCTCTTCTGGCTGAAAAGATTTTTAAAGAAGGGTATCAAAAAATTATAATTCGCCCGGTAAAAACCAACATCCGGGCCATAAGATCCTATCAAAAAGCAGGCTTTATAAAAAGCAGTTTAATTCCTGAAAAGTATTACAAACCTGTGTTTATTGACCTTTATGCAGAGGGTGATTTCGGCAAAGGAAATGATGTGTTTATGATCTTAGAGAAAGAAATTAAACCTGCCAGGTATTAATCTCTAATAGGTGCTATAGATAATGTTTTAAATTTAAGAATCTTTTAAGATAGAAGTTGTATGCATGTGGGAATTTAATTTTAACTTTATCTATAAAGAATATTAATAAAAGCTTAAAAAAAATGGCAGATTCAATACGTAATAAACCAGTTGATCCGTCAAAAAATCAATCAAATTCATCTGGATCCCCTAAACAAAGCATGGGATCAACAAAAGCTGGCCAGACTAAAAATACTACCGCCAAAAAAACTCCTGTGAGAACAAGGAAATCAGCACCTAAATCGAAAACCAGGAGTTCTGCCACCAGACGAACCACTACACCCAAAAAGTCAACCATGCAAAAGACTATACCGGATGAACGATCAACAACGCCAATCGGGAGCGCGGTTCCTCAAAAAACTCAAGAACATGAACTGAAACCTTTTGCAAACAAACCTCTTGATGAACAAAAAACAGTTGCTCCCAAGTTGACGGATCAGGATCGTACTAAAAAAGCAAAAAAATCAAAAAATAAGAAGAAATCTAAAGCTATGGCGAATAAACCCAGTAAAGCTAAAAAAATCAAGAAGAGTATAAAAAACGCGAAAAATAAAGTTGGGAGAATCGAGAAGAAAATTAAGAAAGCAAAGAAAAACAAGAATAGCAAAAAGAAGGTAAAAGGATTAAAAGAAAAATTATCAAAAGCCTTAAAAAGGCTGAAAACCAATAAGCGCAAAATCAAGAAGATGAAAAAGAACCAATAAAAATTCCTTACCATTCAATATTTCTTTTTCTTACCTTCCAGAATACCACTTTGTAAAGCAGGTTACTCGTAATCTTTGAAAATATTATATTTGCCTGTACAAAACTTATCCGATGTCAGTTAAATCAAACCTGCAAAACCTTCTTAATGAATTTTCAAAAAAGAAAATACTTATTGTTGGTGATGTAATGATCGATGAGTATCTGTGGGGTAATGTTAACCGTATTTCCCCGGAAGCACCCGTGCCTGTAGTATCCTGTACAGAAAGAGAATGCAGAATGGGTGGTGCTGCAAATGTTGCCATCAATGTGAAATCTTTGGGTGCGAATCCGATTATGTGTTCAGTTATCGGAAAGGATGATTCAGGTATATTGTTTGCCAGCCTTTTAAAAAAAAGAGGAATGACAAGTGAAGGGATTGTCATCTCTGATAAAAGGAAAACAACAATAAAAACCAGGGTGATCGGCAATCACCAGCAACTGTTAAGAGTAGACCATGAAATGACTTCATTTCTCGATAAAGAAACTGAATCTGAGCTGTTGGAAAAAATCTTAAAAATCTTAAACACTCAACCCATTGATGCATTGGTTTTTCAGGATTATGACAAAGGAGTAATCACTTTAGGTATAATTGAAGGTGCAATTCATATTGCAAATGAAAAAAATATTCCGGTATTGGTAGATCCTAAAAAGCGTAATTTCCTGAATTACAAGTTTGTTACACTTTTTAAACCCAATTTCAAGGAATTAACAGAAGGTTTGAATGTTTCTCCTGACAAATCAAATCCTGACAGTATTTTTAATACTGTTCAAAAATTGCATCAAAAAAACCAGATAAAAAATATAATGGTCACCTTATCTGAGAAAGGAGTGTTTATCAGCAATGGCAAAGAGTGCAGAATAATACCTGCTGAAGAACGTGATGTTGCAGATGTTTCAGGGGCAGGAGATACAGTCATTGCCATAAATGCTTTAAGTATTGCCAGTGGTTTGGATCCTTTCAATACTGCAAGTCTTGCAAATCTTGCAGGCGGTCTTGTGTGTGAAAAAGTTGGTGTTGTGCCTATTACACCTGAGATGCTTCTTGGTGAAGCAAATTAATAATCTGATAAGGTTTATTTACGGCCATGATTTTTTTTACGGAAAGAATCTGTGTATATATTCTTCAACTGAGCAAATGCTTCTTGTATTTCCTTCTTTTTTTCTTTACAAACATCTTATACAAGATCAAACCTCCCAGAAACCCACCAATATGCGCCCAGAAAGCTATTCCTGCTGTAATGCTGCTACTCATCAGATGCAGCGTTCCGCTCAGAAACTGCACTATAAACCACAAACCAATATAAATAACAGCAGGGATCGGCAAGAACAAGGGAAGAAAAAAGACAGGCACAAAGGATAATATCAAACTCCTGGGAAACAAAAACATATACGCCGCCATTACACCTGAAATTGCACCCGAGGCACCCATGGCAGGAACAGCTGAATCCTGGTACAATGCAAAATGTGTAAGACTTGCAATAATACCACAAAGAAGATAGAATACAAGATAACGAAAACTTCCCATTCTGTCTTCTACATTGTCTCCAAAAATATAAAGCATCCACATATTGCTGATAATATGTCCCCAACCTCCATGAAGAAACATGCTGGTTACAAATGTGTATGTATTTGCTCCTGTTAAATTTGTTTGAGAGGGTACCAGACCATATTTTAAGAAAAATGCTTCTGTTTCATTATTCCCAAGACGAAGTTCAATGATAAACACAAAACCATTCAATAGGATAAGTATCCAGTTTATTATTGGAAAACTTTCTGATTTTGCAGTGTCTTTAAGAGGGATCATTTGTTAAAATATAAATAAAATCGTAGTGTTATTTATGAACTTCGATGCCTTTCTGATTATTTTCTTAAATGAAAACACCGGTAACAATAATGTGTATTCCGAATGAGATGATATAAAACATGACCGGGAAAGTGAAAGAAAAAATCAAACTGCTGATCCTGTCAATGGAGTTAACAAGATCGTCCAGGCTTTGAATTTTTTTATCAATTTTACTGTTAAAATATTCACTGAATCTCAGTTTCTTAATGTCGGCTTTGGGAGCAACCGAACCCAATCCCACAGTTTCCACCCAGAATCCTTTTAAGAATAAATGTATGATTAAATTAACAACAAATACATAGGTCGATAATCTTATAAAAACGATAAAAAAAGTGAGGATTGTTAAACCAATACTACCTATAAAATGAAAATTGAGTTTATCGATGATATCTGCCTGCCATCCAATACTTTTAATTAAAGGAATATTGAAAATCCTGAAATCAACAATTCCAGTTCCCAGCTTTCCTGTTGCAGTTTTTTTATCCATTTGTTGTTGGGAGGTTCTTTTTTGTTTTGGGACATGATCGGCAGACTAAAAATGCAAATTACGCATGCAATAAAGATACATCATTTATTAAAACAGCTTTAATTGTTGTTCGACCGGTTTGGCTTTTTTTACCAGATCAAATTCTACCCTCCGCATATTGTTCGAATCACATTCATTTATAAAACGTGAAGGTGACATTTCCTGCTCCGAACCGTAAAGTCTTCTTATCTTTGAATAAACGATCTGCAATTCATCTTTTGCCCGGGTCATAGCCACATAAAACAACCTGCGCTCTTCTTCCATATCGGTGTTTTTCCTGTCAAGAGGTGTTATTCTCTCCTCTGCCCCGGCAATAATCACTACCGGAAATTCAAGGCCTTTTGCTGCATGAAAGGTCATTAAGCGTATACCTCCACTGTTTAACCTGCCGATATCTGTATAGGGAGATAACACATGCTTATGTAAAAAATCATTCGCATTGTTATTGAACTCTGCCGCCAATTTCAGGAGCATTTCTCTTTTCATTTGCTGCTGATCGGACAATACGGATATGGGAAGAAAAAAATCCAGTAACTGTTGAATGATATCCTGAAGCCCCTTTTTTTCAGCATCCGGATTGAGTTGATCGAAAAGTTTCATCCACTTTTTCCATTTTTCGTGATGTGAAAAATTTTCAAGATCAATCTTATTTTCAATGTATTTCTTAAGAAGTATCTGCATTTCCTCATCTGTTAATTCCAATAAGCTTTCTGCCAGTCCCGAAAGGGCTATCATACTTTTTCTGTTTTGCAGCAATTGCAGAGAATATGCGATTACATGAAAAGGAGGTTCCGAAAAATATGAAGTGGCGTCACTCAGCAATATGGGAATGCCCTTCAGCTTTAACTGCCTGGAAATATCATCGGCCACACGGTGTGTTCGGTAGAGGATAGCCATATCAGAAAATGCATAATTATAATCCGATCTGGCTTTACCCGTACTCATGTAATCCACACCACCCACATAATTTAAGACTTGGTCGGCAATATAATCCGCTTCCTGTTTTGAATCTTCTGCAATGAAAAGCTTGGTTAGGATATTCGAGGATTTTACTGCTTCAAGAATTGTATTCGTTCCCTGTTGATTGTGAGAAATTAATAAATTGCCGGCACGGAGTATATTCTTTGGAGTACGATAATTTTTTCGTAATAGGATTTCGGTTGCCTGAAGATCTTCCTTTGCCCGATGAAACAGACTGATATCCGAACCCCGGAATCCGTAAATTGACTGATTGGGATCACCAATGGCAAATACTTGTTTGCCCGGATCAGCCATGCATGCCTGTTTGTTTACTGAAATGAGCTTTACAAACTCGTACTGAACAGGGTTGATATCCTGAAATTCGTCAACAGCAAGGCATTTGTAATTGTTTGTTATGCCTGCGTGCACCGACTTCAACAACTCATTCGCCTGCCAGATGATACCTGAAAGATCCACTGCATGATCCCCTGCAAGATGTTTATTGTATTTCCTGAAATAATCCTGAAATTCTTCGTTGTCAGACATACGATTTTCTTCGTAATATGCTTCATAAGCACGGGAAAGTTTATTTATAGTAGTCTTATCCAGTTCTGGGAATAGTATTTTAAAAAGGCTCATCCTGTTGTTCCTGTCATAAATTGTATTGGTTTCCGGTTTGATATCTTTTAAAAACCTGTAGGCTATAGCATGAAACGTGCCTGTCAGCACATCGTTTGCTTTTGACCCAATCTGTTTTTGCAGACGGTCCTTTAGTTCGTCTGCCGCTTTATTGGTAAAGGTTATAGCTAGTATCTCACCGGGAGCAACCCCCTTATTTTCTATCTGATGGATGATCCACTGAATAAGTGTATTGGTCTTTCCTGTTCCCGGCCCTGCCACTACCAGCACATTTCCTTCATGTTGAATGGCCTGGTATTGTTCTTCATTTGGTTTTAGTGATGAATCCTCCTTTTCATCAATCCGAGAAATATGCTGTACCGACCGGTTTCCGGTATTTCTTCGTGTCATTTTTTCAATCATTCCGCCACCAAAAATATCGGTCTGACCGATCAGTTGATCTATTTCTCCGGGATTAAATATATTGATCACCCCGAATTCACCATCGTATCCTCCCTGCGGATTTACTTCATGACCGCGCAAACGGCGTATAGCTTCGGCCAGCAGTTCGCCCGATTTAGATCTGATTTCTTCAACAGGAATGGTATGCAACAGATCGAACTCGTTGCCAAAAGCCGATATGATCTGCGTAAAGGCTTGCTGTACTGTTTTCGTATTCGGAGCTGTTCCTATAAATTCAGCAATGATCTCAGGCAGAGGAATGATGTATTCAAATCCCGGTGAAGATTCCGGTTTTTGCGGATCTTCCCTGTCGGCCAGCTTTTCTACCCTGTGTAACACGCCCACGGTCAAGGGTTTCCCGCAACGGGGGCAGATGTTATTCAGCTTAAGGCTTTCCCGGGGTTCCAGTACCACATTGCATTTCCTATGACCATCCATGTGGTATTTTCCTTCTTCAGGAAAAAACTCGTAGGTTCCTAAAAAACCCTTTTTTGTTTTCAATGCCTCAATCATGGCATAATATGACGGCTCCGTATCGAAAATATTGGCTTCTCTGCCCAGCTTCTGAGGTGAATGGGCATCGGAGTTCGATACCAGAGCATAGCGGTCCAATGCCGATAGTTTCCAGTTCATGGCAGGATCGGAAGACAAGCCGGTTTCAAGTGCGAAAATGTGTCCGCTCAGATCGCGAAAACACTCATCAATGCTGTCATACCCGGCTTTGGATCCCAGGGTGGAAAACCAGGGTGTCCATATATGGGCAGGAATAAGATGAGCGTTTGTTGATGTTTCAAGCACAATCTCAAGCAGATCCCTTGACGGTAAACCCAGGATTGGCCTTCCATCGGACACCAGATTGCCTATTTCACTCAGACGGGCGTTTATTTTTTTAACCGTCTCAAAATCCGGTGCCAACACCAAATTATGGTTTTTCCTAACCTTTTCGCCGTATTTGTAAATGGATGAAATTTCAGTGCTCAGGCAAAAACGTACATCTGTTTCTGTGGTTTTTATACTCGGTAATCCCGGTTCTTTCGGAGGATTTTTTAAAAAAAAAAGCCCATTCCCCTCAGGCTTTAGTTTTTCTTCCAGTTCCTGTATCCATACCGGGTGAGTAAAATCGCCCGTACCCACTACATGAATACCTTTTATCCTGGCCCATTGGTACAGCGATTCAAGATTCAGTTCTTTGCTTGTTGCTCTTGAATGGCAGGAATGTACATGGATATCTGCGATAAATCTCATTAGAAATGAAATTTTTCAAAGATAGGTAAGAATATATTTATTCAACAGAATAAACAGGTTCAATTTATTGCAGTATGAATTAAAGAATAAATAAAAATTCATAACTCAAACGAAAAGGCAGGATTACTTGTTGTCCTGATCGCAAAAAAATGAAAAGATAACTTCCTGAAGTTCATCGGTTTTGAATGGTTTGGAAATATAGCCGGTAAAACCGGCCAGTTGGTAATTCGCAGCCAGTTCTGAAGGCAAGATGGCCGAAACAGCAAGAACCGGAACATGTGGATCAATCTGCCTGATCGTTCCTATTAAGTCCCAGCCGTCGCAGTCGGGCAAACGGATATCGAGCAGGACGAGTCCTATTTTTTTTCTGTTGTTTTTAAAAAGTTCGCAAGCCTTTTCCCCACATCCGGATTCCAGTATTGGTATACCGGAACCTTCCAGAATATCTTTTATAAGCATGCGTGTGATTTTGTCATCATCAATAATAAGCAGTATACGCCGGTTTGATTCCTTTTGCATGACTGAACTTCTTTTTAAACGAATTGTTCAAATCTATAAAAAAATCTTATCCGATCATATATGTTCGGTATTTTTTATCAAAATAATTACAATTTGGTGCAGTAAAACAGCATAAGGAAATTCATGAACGACGAAGAATATTTAAAAAATATAGGTAAGAACATCGTGAAGATAAGGCAGTCCAGGGATATGAAACAGATCGATCTGGCATCCCGGCTGGACATGGAAGATTCTTCGCTTCGACGTATCGAAAAAGGGCGTGTGAACAGTACCATTCTGATGTTAAAAAAAATAAGCGATGCCCTCGGGGTAGAACTTATGCAGTTATTAAAATAACCACAACCCGCCGGTTAAACTATCCCTTAAAAGCTGACTCTTACTCACGACGAACTGCAAGTTGCATTTTTTCATAACCGTTAAGGCAAAGCATGGCTTACGGATTCGTTGGTAACAACATCCTTTTGTGGTGACGACTTTCCCTTTAATCTTTTTTCCAGTAATTCAACATAAATAGTCAGGGCCCATTTGTCCAACTTCTCATTAAGGTTCCAAAACGTAATTTCAACTAATGCTTTTTCAATCTGCTGAAAATACCAGTCTTGCATTTCATCTGTTATTGCGCTGAAACCTGCAAGCTCCAGAACCACCCGACTTATGTTCAGGGTAAAAAAAGTACAATCGAATCCCAACTCCTCCAACGAGTGCATTAGCCTTTTATTACGAAGTTCCTCCTTTATGAGACGAATAATAAGCTCTTTGGTATTCATTCTATTTTTTTTCTACTTTTGTTTTGGGTATGTATAATGCGATACTATAGATTTTTTTCTATTTTTTATCATTTATTATAGAATATTTTCAACATTATGCCAAACATTATCGACAGGCTTGAGCAATTCATGGATTCACAAGGAATTAACAATAATCAGATGACTGTTAAAGCAGGCCTTTCGGTTGGATTGATCGGTTCAGCACGCAAAAAACGAACCGGTTTGCACTCGAACAATATAGAAAAAATTCTTCATGCCTATCCCGAACTTAATCCTTCCTGGCTAATTACCGGCAGGGGAAAAATGTTGCCTAACGGATACGATCAGAAAAAAGAAGACAATGTTTCAGTGATCGAGGATCCGGAACAGGATTACAGATCGTCGGTGAAAGATCTTCGTGATACAATAGCCATACTGAAGGAACAACTTGCCGAAGCAAGAAAGGACAGGGAATTGTTACGAAAAATAATTGCCAAAAACTATTCGGAAGAATAGTCTTCCCAACAGCATTATCATAGTTGCCTTTTATAGCAAACCGGATCATACTTCGTTCGGCTTCATTGGTTAATTTATTGTTTTGTTTATATAAAAAATTCTAATCAGGTTTTCTAAAATAAAAGCCGGAGAAATTAGTTGGAAGCTTGGATGGATTGAAATACCAAGATTACTCGTCGCTTTGGCTCCTCGTGATCTCCGTATTGAGGTGACCAAAAAGAAAAAACCTGTGTTCGCTTTGCTCACTTCTCCTTTTTTCATGTATAAAAACTCAAGCAAGCTTAGATGGATTGAAATACCAAGATTACTCGTCGCTTTGGCTCCTCGTGATCTCCGTATTGAGGTGACCAAAAAGAAAAAACCTGTGTTCGCTTTGCTCACCATGTATTTTATATTTGAAACACTTAGCAAACAAGTTTGCAATGTTCCAAATAAAGAATTCAACCACTTCGTGGTCAGGTTTTTTATTTTGTCGGGGCAGGGAGATTATTCCTCCCTTCGGTCGTCATGAGCTCGTCGTCGTTCCTCCTCCTCGGTTCGAACTCACCTCTCATCTCCTGACACCACAGACTAAAATAAAAAAGACCTCCTTTCAGATGGTCTTTTTTATTTTGTCGGGGCAGGGAGATTCGAACTCCCGACCTCTACGTCCCGAACGTAGCGCGCTAGCCTGACTGCGCTATGCCCCGATAGGTATTTTATTTTCCATTAAGAAAGAACCTTAAAAATAGCACTATACTTTTATCAAAAAAATAGTATGCAGAGCATTTTATAACACTTTCCCCATGAATTTATAATCTGGCTACTTAATCTGGATCCCTATTGGGGAGATTACTCATTCCCTGCGGTCATTCGTGAGCTCGTCGGCTTCGCCTCCTCGGTTCGAACTCCTCCCGCCTCAGGCGGGATCCCGAACGTAGCGCGCTAGTCCCGAAAAATAGAAAATTTCTAATTTTCGTAATTTTTCGAGGATCCTCGAATTTTCAACAAAGCAAAGCTTTGGAAAATTCGGGGCCTGACTGCGCTATGCCCCGTTTCATCCGTCAAAGCTTTGCTTAAGACCTATATTCTTAAAAAAAGCTCAAGGCCACAAAAATAAATATTATTAGATCATCTGTAAGTTATCTATCCATTTTATTTTATTCTATGTCTATCACATCGAAGAATATGATAAGTTTGTATCAGGTTAAATACATTTTAAGCCACCTTAGCTCAGTTGGTCAGAGCGGTTGTTTCGTAAACAACAGGTCATGGGTTCAAATCCCATAGGTGGCTCAAAATTCGATCTTGTTATATACCAAAAAAAAGCCTGGTTAACAGTAACCAGGCCAAAATTTTCAGAGAATTTTCCTATTCACCATCCCAACCGGCAATTCTTGCCATAATATACCACATGGCATATGCTTTTCTGTTGGCTGTAATATGCTGTGAATTGTGCGCCCCATAAGTCACATCTCCTCCGGGATAGTTTTTATTATAATAATAGTCTATACTTTCGTTGTGTGCAATCTGCCAGTCAGAATAAAAATTGCCACCATATTCTTCTGAATTTCCATCATCACCGGCATCTTCCCAATAGTGGTCATTCATATCATGGGTATCGATCCCATAATAGTCCAGACAGTAATACCCTTCTGATTTACAGAAATTTATGATCTTTTCGGCTTGACTTTTCGGATTACCATCGCCCAGGTTGCTGTTTGCATTGGCATGACCGGTCATAAAAATAAAAGTAACGGCATTTGCACGTTGTCCTGTGCCCGTTCCTATTTTACTTCCTCCCATACCATATTCATTGATCAGTGTCTGCATACCGGGCAGATAATTTCCTTCCACATCATGACCTGCAATATTACACCACGACCACATCACAACATTGATTTCCGCGTTGTCGGGATCGTCGAGATAATTCCTGGTTGCCTGTATAAAAGCTGTCTCATTCCTGCTTAAGTCTGCAGCATCTTCTCCCGGCGCCGCATAAGATTCAATTGCATAATCTCTGAAATCCAGTTTGTTGTCTGTTGGATTGTTGTTGGTAATCCCAAACAATACATCATCACCCTCCTGAAAATCCTGTAATCCATACAATCCATACGATACATGTGTCCCATGCGATGTATGCTGGTAGGCTACATGCAAATTGTTTCTTGCCAAATCTATATATTCCGTTGGAATGTTCCTGAATATACTTTCTGTGGCACTTGTGTGATCAGCTATATAACTTGCCGGTGGCAGTGTGGTTGAATCATCATCTTTCTCACATGAAATCAGGAACAAAAAGAGAAATAAACCACCGAGATAAAAATGTCTTTTTTTCATAAGGTTGATCGGTTTGATGAATACATAGATCTAAATACGTGTATATCAATATTTTGTTGCTTTTATTAGATCAAATACCATATGACAATACAACCTGCATTTTTAATTCATAGAGAAAATCGCTAATTTAAATACTCAATTTTCCTTCTATGAAAACAAAATATGCACCTGCTGAGAGAGAGCCAATTAAGAAGATTAAGGAAGATTTTTAATTTCTGAAAAACGTTGAGTACATTGAAAAAATAATAAATTCCTTACCCTATTTAG
>Ga0315547_1000291_pt1 | contig 53220 bp, 47 predicted proteins | sample SalMarSW160240MG_2_FD_202542 | JGI IMG/M metagenome (GOLD analysis project Ga0315547, IMG submission 202542) | Salt marsh sediment microbial communities from the Plum Island Ecosystem LTER, Massachusetts, United States - Salt Marsh Sediment SW1601-240 ...
TCATACGAAAATGCTGTTGACGCAATAAATGCATTTGGTAGCGATGAAGATATTGATTTGATATTCCTCGACATTGAAATGCCTGAAATGAGTGGTATCGATTTTCTGGAAACACTTCAAAATCCTCCCCAAATTATCATAGTCTCCTCCAAAGAAAAATACGCTCTCGATGCCTTCAACTATGATGTCACCGATTATCTTCTGAAGCCTGTGAACTATAGCAGGTTCTTTAAAGCAGTTAATAAAGCAGGCGAGCGATTCAAAAACAAAGTAGATCCAAGGGAAGATGAAATTTTCATCAAGAAAAACTCAGCACTTGTTCGATTAAAATACAAAGATATTCTATGGGTTGAAGCACTGGAAAACTATGTGATTTTTAACACCTTTGAAGATAAATATACCATTCACTTTACAATGAAAGCTATTGAGCAAAAGCTTCCTTCAGGTATTTTTACACGTGTTCATCGTTCATATATTGTTAACATCAGCTCAATAAATTTTATTGAAGACAATGCCATTGTTATCAAAACAAAAGATGGCGGGAAAACTATTCCCATTGGTAAATCCTACAAAGATAAATTGATGGGAGACATTAACCTGATGGTAAAATAATTCTTTCCATTTTCTGTTTTATCTATAAAAATCTTGTCAATTTCTAACTTATGTCCCATGCATTCATTGTGATGACATTGTTTATTATTCTGCAACCCGTTACACTTTTCGGCCAGGATAGTCTCTCTTTAAATCAATGTGAAGAAAAACTTACAGTTTTATACAATTCAATTCTCAATGAAAATCCTTATAACAGAGAAAATATAAGCAGAGCCTTTTACGATGAATTTTATACGATGCTCGAAGAAGAAGAAGGCTCTTTTACTCATCCGTTCAGTAAACTTGAAAACATTGGTAAAATCTATTCAGCGGATAAAAGGATCAGGATTTATACCTGGAACATTCCATATGCCATGGATAAGAATCTTTACTATGGAATTGTGCAGTATTATTCAAATGTCCATGAAAAATACATTGCAGTAAAACTTAACGATTCATTGACTTATTCTCAAAATTCCCGGCCCGTTGATTGGCCGGGTGCTTTATACTATGAAATTATCGTCACCAGGCATACCGGACAAAAATACTATACATTGCTGGGATTTGACTTACACAATGTATTGTCTAATAAAAAACGTATCGATGTATTATCGATCAATGAGTTTGATGAATTGTATGTATGTCAGAAACTATTTCAGTATGACGGCAAACTTCTGGATAACCTCGAATTTGAATACAATGAGAAAGTCGTTATGAGTCTTAGATACAACCACGAAATAAAAATGATTGTATTCGATCATTTATCACCTGGTAAACCTTCCTTAGAACATCAATACGAATTCTACGGACCTGACTTTACCTATGACGGACTTAAGTTTGAGAGAGGAATGTGGGTGCTTTATAAAGATATTGACATCACAAACTGATATTTTTTCAGTATGGTCTTTGTTTTTCTTACCATAGTATGACTATATGACAGCTAATACAGACTGGCATATTCTTTGAAAAACCATCATGCTGATAACATGTGAAATTTAAATTGGAGATATTATGCAAACTGGTAAAATTGGAGTAACAACGGAAAATATATTCCCTATCATTAAAAAATATCTATATTCCGATCATGAAATATTTCTGAGAGAGGTCATGTCCAACGCTGTTGACGCCACCCAAAAGCTGAAAACCCTTGCCAACATGGGTGATTTTAAAGGTGAACTTGGCGATCTGACCATCAGGGTAGCAATAGACAAAAAGAAAGGAACTCTTACTGTCTCCGATCAGGGAATAGGAATGACCCAGGAAGAAATTGAAAAATACATCAATCAGATTGCTTTGTCAAGTGCTGAGGATTTCCTTGAAAAATACAAAAACCAGGAGAATGCAATCATCGGGCATTTTGGATTAGGGTTTTTTAGCACTTTCATGGTTTCTGACAAGGTTGAAATTATCACAAAATCATACAAAGCCAAGGCAAAAGCCATTAAGTGGTCATGTGAAGGAACACCGGAATACAATATCGATAATGCCGATAAATCTGCAAGGGGAACGGATGTGATCCTCCATCTTGACAAAGATTCAAAAGAATTCCTTGAAGAAACTAAAGTAAATCAGTTGTTGAATAAGTATTGCAGATTTCTTCCTGTTGAAATAGCTTTTGGAAAAGAAAAAGAATGGAAAGACGGAAAGGAAGTTGAACTTGAAAAAGATAAAATCATTAATGATACAAATCCTCTATGGACAAGAAAACCTGCAGATCTTAAAGAAGAGGATTATACTAAATTTTACCGCGATTTGTATCCGATCAGCGAAACTCCTTTGTTTAATATTCATTTAAATGTAGATTATCCTTTCAATCTGACAGGTATATTGTATTTCCCGAGAATTAAAAACAACATAGAAATTCAGAAGAATAAAATACAATTGTATTGTAACCAGGTCTTTGTTACCGATTCTGTTGAAGGTATAGTACCTGAATTTCTTACCCTGTTGCATGGGGTTCTGGATTCACCGGATATACCTCTGAATGTATCACGATCTTATCTTCAGAGTGATTCAAATGTTAAAAAGATCTCAAATCATATTACAAAAAAAGTGGCCGACCGACTGACGGAGATCTTCAAAAACGACAGAAAACAATTTGAAAAGAAATGGGATGATCTGAAATTATTCATTGAATACGGAATGATTTCCGAAGAAAAGTTCTATGAAAAAGCTGAGAAATTTGCTCTTCTTAAAAACACTGATAATAAATATTTTACTCTTGAAGAATACCAAAAACTAATTAAAGAAAATCAAACCGATAAAAACAAAACTCTGATATACCTTTACGCGACGAATGTTGATGAGCAGCATAGTTTCGTAGAAGCTGCAAAAGAAAAAGGTTACGATGTGCTGGTAATGGATGGTCAGCTTGACACTCATTTTCTCAATCACCTTGAACAAAAGTTAAAAAACTCCAGGTTTACGAGAGTGGATTCAGATGCAATTGATAAATTGGTTGAAAAAGGAGAAACCAAAGAACTAAAACTAAGCTCAGAGCAACAAAACAGTCTTACACCGGTATTTCAGGGATTACTTCCCGATAAGGCAAATTACGTTGTAAGCTACGAAGCAATGGGTGAAAATGAGAGTCCTCTTCTGATAACTCAATCCGAATTTATGCGCCGAATGAAAGACATGTCTGCCCTTGGTGGTGGAATGAATTTTTATGGTGAAATGCCTGACAGCTATAACCTTGTTGTAAATGGAAATCATACACTGATCTTAAGATTGAATGATGAACTGGAGAAAAAACTTTCTGGTGAATTGAAAAAAATAGATGAGAAAATTAAACCTCTTAATGACAATAAAGCCAAACTTGACAAGACTGCAAAAGATAAAAAGGAAGAAGAAATAAAACAGGAAGACAAGGATCGTATTGAAGAACTCACAAAGAAAATCTCTGAGCTGCAGGAAAAGAAAAACAAACTGCTTAAAAAATTCGGAAATGACAATAAACTTGTTAAACAATTGATAGATCTGGCTTTACTGGCAAATGGCATGCTGAAAGGAGAAGAACTTACAAAGTTTGTAAAAAGAAGTATTGAACTTATGTAATCATAAACAATCAATAGATTTTAAAGCTGTGTGGTATTTCATACAGCTTTTTTTATTAACAGATTTTCCACAATTCTTCCTGTCATATAAGGAAACAATCAAATTGTTATATTTTTACAGAAATTAACCATTTTAAAAAATGCATAATGGACCCAGTTTCTACAAGATTAGCAAGTCTTTCTCCTTCTGCAACTATGGCCATGAATCAGGCTGGCAGGGATCTTAAGGCAAAAGGAATTGATGTGATTAATTTGAGCGTAGGGGAACCCGATTTCAATACTCCCGATCATATAAAGAATGCAGGTAAAAAAGCGATTGATGATAACTATTCATTTTATCCGCCGGCTCCCGGTTTTCCCGAATTGCGAGAAGCTGTTACCATAAAATTCAAAAGAGAGAACAACCTCGATTATACACCTGAACAAATTGTTGTATCAGCCGGAGCTAAGAATTCATTGGCAAATGTTATTCTTAGCCTGATTGATAAAGATGATGAAGTAATTGTACCTTCTCCTTACTGGGTAACTTATGTAGAACTTGTTAAACTCGCAGAAGGTAAAAATGTTGTTGTAAGAGGTGTTATTGAAAATGATTTTAAAGTAACTCCGGAACAGATCGAAAAAGCAATCACCCCAAAAACCAAAGCCTTGCTTCTATGTTCCCCGTCGAATCCGACAGGAAGCGTATACAGTAAATCTGAACTGGAGGGCATTGCTAAAGTAATTGAAAAACATCCCCGGATATTTGTCATAACAGATGAGATCTATGAACACATTAATTTTGTTGGTAAGCATGAATCCATTGGTCAGTTTGACTCCATTAAAGATCGCGTGGTAATTGTTAACGGGGTCTCAAAAGCTTATGCAATGACCGGTTGGCGAATCGGATACATTGCTGCCCCTCTTTGGCTGGCAAAAGCTTGCACAAAACTTCAGGGCCAGATTCTTACCGGTCCGACAACAAATGCTCAAAAAGCTGCTGTTACTGCGCTTACAAGTGACCAGAGCTGCGTAAAGGAAATGCTTGTGGCATTTAAAAGAAGAAAAGAACTGATTATGAATTTATTGAAAGAGGTTCCCAACATACAAGTTTCAGAACCGGAAGGAGCTTTCTATGTTTTTCCCAAGATTGATGCCTATTTCGGAAAGTCTTTTAAAGGTCAGAAAATAAGATCATCAACAGATCTTTGTCTTTATCTCTTAAATGAAGGCCATATTGCCACAGTACCCGGAGAAGCATTTGGTGAACCCACCGGTTTAAGGATTTCCTTCGCTACCTCTGACGATAAAATTATAGAAGCCATTAAACGATTGAAAGCATCATTAGCGAATCTAACCTAAAACAAATAGTATATATTAACATCCCGGATCAGATGATCCGGGATTTTTTTCTTTGAATCTGAATTTCATATCACACTTGATGTCAAACCTGGGAAAGCAGGTATAGATCCCCTATACAAACTTGTGGATAAGGACATATACGACAACGATAAAAAACTGAAGGTCAGAAATTAGATTTCTCTTTTAATATAGGTTGAATAATCCTTAATAATCGGATGATATTCCTGTTGCATTAAATCGGATGAGATTATAAAATCGGCTGTAGACTTGTTATTGGCGGTAGGAATATTGTATAAAACTGTTATACGAAGCAAAGCTTTCACATCAACATCATGAGGCTGAGGCTGCATTGGATCCCATAAAAATATCACTATATCTATTTTCCCTTCTGCAATCATCGCTCCGAGTTGCTGATCGCCTCCCAATGGTCCTGACTTAAGCTTTACGATTTCCAGTTTTTCATTCCCCTGAGAATTTTCTGTTATCTTTTTCAGCAAGGCCTCTTCAATCAAACGACCAGTTGTTCCTGTGCACACAAGTTTATGCTTCAACAATTCCTGCCAATTCCATTCTGCCCATTCAACAAGATCTTTTTTCCTGTTATCGTGCGCAACCAGACCTATTCTCTTTTGTATTTTCATATTCTAATTCAGTTTAATATTTCTTAATTCTGTTAAGTATCTCTGGTAATACTCATCCAATATTTTTTCTTCCAGTTCTTTTTCTTTCATCATACGTTTTTCATAATCATACTTACTCTCACCTTTTTTCTTCGGATCAAAAATGTCTGCTGTATTTTTGTCGGCATGAAATTCATCATAAAATGCATATTCCACGAATATCTTTTTTGAAAGGTGCCACAACATCACTTTTTTATCGACACCTCCACTCGCCAACAGGTCTCCGTTAGCATTCACTGCAATACAATTGACAATACCTTCATGGTCTGAGAATGTGTAGATCATTTTGCCTGTCTTTGTCTGCCACAAGCGAATAGAACCATCAAAAGAAGCACTGATTATATGATTGCCATCAGGAGTAAATTCAATATCCAGAATTCCTTTATCATGTCCGCTGTATGTCATAACTACTTCGCCTGTTTCAAAATTCCAGAGACGAATCGTCTGATCTCTCGAGCAGGTTGCAAAGTATTGACCTCCCGGATGAAACTCAATGTCATAAATATTGTCTGTGTGTTTTTCAAGCGATTTCATAAGTTCACCTGTTTTGGCATTCCATACTTTTACTGTCCGGTCCAGAGATCCGCTGACAAGGTATTTTTCATCGGGACTGAAAGTAACAGGAAGTGTACTTTTTTCATGCCCTTCGAGGATAAACTCAATTTCCTGAGTTTGAACATCCCACACTTTCAAAGTATAATCATAAGAACCTGCAGCAATTTTATTTCTTTCGGGCGCATAATCAAGCGACCAGATATGTGTTGAATTTCCCTTAAAAACAGCCAGGTTATTGTTATTCATATCAATTAGTTTGATATCATTCCCCGAACCAAAAAACAGATTGTTTACCTGTGTAATTTCTATAGCGCGGGGAGGAAAATAATTATCAGATAGTTTTGAATCAACCTCGAGGGTTTGCAGATTGTAAAAGCATAATAACTTATCCTCACCTCCACTTGCCAGAAATTTATTATCAGGACTGAAAGCAACACTTAAAACAGATCCTTTATGTTCTTTAAAGACTTTCAACAGATATTCATCATCCTGCGCAGAGAGTATGTTAATAATGAACAAATTCAACAGAAGAAAAGCTAATGATTTCATACAAGATATTGGTTTATTTATGAATTATTCAATACGTGATGTCAAAGGATTTTTTAATCCTTCGACACTTTCAAGATATGCCTTTACCGATCCAATCAATATTTTTGCCTCAACAAGAACCGGAATACGATTGTCATCATCCGTTACCCAAACAATCATATCTTCTCCTCCTTTAAAAATGGTACCTTCTATTAATAATGCAGAAAACTTAATGCAACGATAGGGAATGCTTTCTCTGGTTTCAATGTTTTCTTTGCCGAGGTAACGAATGTACAATGTAAATACCTCATTATCGAGCAATGAAGTTGCGGGAATTGTATCACCTATATGAAGTTTTGTAAAATCCAGATTACGACAACGATATACAAAAGATAAAACATCAAATGTACAGGGCGGAATCTGAATGGTATCTCTGGCAAAAGGCTGATCAGAATTTTCCGTACTGGAATATACGAGGTTCTCTTTGTAATCAAAAAAGTACTCATTATTGACTTCAAAACCTCCTTCATAATTTTCACGATGAAACCATAAAGGACGGAGAGTTTCCTTGTCAAGGAATGCCTGATACCTGTCTCTAACCTTAAAAATCCAATCATAGGATTTATGACTTGCACCATATGAATCAAAATGGTATACCTGTTTACCAAGGTATGTTGCAGGTTTTACCTTAAATTCAACAAAACCGGCATTTAACCATATAAAACCCCAATTGTAATAGGCCTGATATCGTATGATTTCGCCCTCCTGAAATGCAAAGTTGTTATTAAAACACTGTGAACTGGCAAGTGAATAAATAAATAGTACTAGAATAGAAAAAAACAGAATTCTCACTTCAATCTCTTTCAAATAAAGATAAGAAACTCTCGCGATGATTTTCTTAAAACTTATTCCTCAGTTATAAACCCAGCAATTCGGAATAAATTACGTAATTCTCATCATCAAAAACTACAAAGATAATTTCTTTAATAAACTCGGCATTTTCTCTAAACTGATACGCTTGTGCCAGAGCAATCTTTGCCGCTTCTCTCTTAGGAAAACAATATACCCCTGTACTAATATTTGGAAATGCAATAGTTTTCAACTTTAGATTCTCAGCAATCTGCAAACTATTGCGATAGCAGCTGGCAAGCATTTTTTCTTCATTGTCACTTCCACCGTGCCAAACAGGACCGACTGTATGAATTATAAATTTTGCCAGCAAATTGTACCCACTGGTTATTTTTGCTTCTCCAACCGGACACCCGCCCAGTGTTTTACACTCGGCCAGTAAACCGGGTCCTGCTGCTCTATGAATTGCACCATCAACTCCACCTCCACCTAATAAGGAAGAATTTGCCGCATTGACTATTACGTCAACTTTAAGTTTTGTAATATCTCCTTTTTTAAGAGTGAGTTTGGTCATAATATTGTTTTTTATCTTAATTCAGCATGTAGATCTTTTTTCAGATTATCGGTTATCTTCTCCATTATTTTTTCAATTTCCTTATCAGTTAAAGTTTTCTTCTGATCCTGAAGAACAAAGCTCACTGCATATGATTTTTTCCCTTCCGGAATATTTTCCCCTTTATAATAATCAAAAAGATTCACACTTTTCAATAAATTCTTCTCAGTCTGAAAGGCAATTTTTTCAATGGAAGAATAACTAATGTCCTCATCGATTAACAGGGCAAGATCACGCCTTACTTCAGGGTATCTGGACATCTCATTAAATCTCTTTTTCTTATCAACCAGTGTGATAAGATATTCCCAGTTTATTTCTGAAAAAAAGACCTCTTTCTCAATATTAAACTGTTGGAGTATGTCAGTATGAATATTTCCTGCTCTTATTACAATGATGTTATTATGAAAATAATGCAACCCACCTGAAAAAATATCCTTCTGGTCATCTATAAGTTTTACATCAAATACTTCCGGATCAACTCCGATATATTGAATCAAATTCTGATAAAATGCTTTTAGTTGAAAAAAAGTGGATGAAGAATCCTGTATAGCCCATGATTGCTCGTCATGGTTCCCTGTAATAAACAATCCAAATGACGGAACTTCATGAAAATTTTTAAATTGTGCGGTATTCTTTGATTTTAGCGAATAAACCCTCCCATATTCATACAACCGGAGATTCTGGTTTTTATGGTTCATATTGTAAGCAATGGCTTCCAGGCCATGAAACAACAATGTCTGGCGCATAACATTCAATTCATTGCTCAACGGATTTAAAATATTCACCAGCTTATCTTCCGGATAAGTAGTCAAACCCGAATAATAGTCTTTTTTAGTCAACGAATTGGACATGATCTCATGAAAACCATTTGCTGAAAGAAAGTTACTTGCTTTATCAACCATTATTTCATTCTCAGGTTGATCAACATAAGAAAGACTTGCATTCAGCTTATCGGAGATTTCTATTTTATTATACCCGTATATTCTTAAAATTTCCTCTATCACATCAGCTTCCCTCGTTACATCAACCCTGTATGGAGGAACCCTGAGAGTAAGTTGCTCTTTGCCCTCTTTCTTAATCTCAAAATCGAGAGACTGTAAAATGTTTCTGAGTATTTTCTTATCGAGGGATTTCCCAATTAATCTATCTATGTGTTCAAATGAAATATCTAACATAACAGCCTTAACCGCCGCAGGGTGCACATCCAATGCTTCAGAACTGATTTTCCCTCCAGCAAATTCCTTTATTAAAATTGCTGCTCTTTTCAAAGCATAAAGTGTATTTTCAGGATCTACGCCCCGTTCAAATCGAAAAGAAGAATCGGTGTTCAAATCATGACGACGAGTTGTTTTTCTCACCAAAACAGGATCAAAATAAGCTGATTCAAGAAAAATTGCTTTTGTATTTTCTGTAATTCCTGAATCCAAACCACCAAAAACTCCAGCTATACAAACAGGTTCTTTTGCATCACATACCATGATATCCTCATCGGAAAGTTCTCTCTCTTCTTCATCCAAAGTAGTGAACCTGGTTCCTGAAGGAAGTCTCTGAACGATAATCTTCTTTCCGTTTAATTTGTTTGCGTCATATGCGTGCAAGGGCTGACCAAGTTCGTGAAGAACAAAATTCGTCACATCAACAACATTGTTAATGGGTGATAATCCTATTGACTTCAGTTTTCTTTGTAACCACTTTGGTGAAGGTTTTACATCCAAATCAGATATTGTCAGACCGGTAAATCTTCTGCAACCTTCGCTATCTTTTATTTCAATGGGGATATGAAATGAGTTGTTATCGGAAGCAAAAGAGCTGATGTCAGGCTTCCTAAGATTAACTTTGCCCAAAAGTGAAAAAAAAGCAGCCAGATCACGCGCTGTGCCAAAATGTGAGGCAGCATCAATCCTGTTAGGTGTCAGCCCGATTTCAAAAACTGTATCACTGGCAATTTGAAAATAATCTGCTGCGGAAGTTCCTGGAACTGCTTTCTCATCCAGAACAAGAATTCCTTCATGACTGGTACCAAGTCCAATCTCATCTTCTGCGCATATCATGCCTTCAGACTCCGCTCCTCTGATTTTGGTTTTTTGAATTGTAAATTCTTTGTCTCCAATAAATAAGATTGTACCAGGTATTGCAACGACTACTTTTTGTTTTGGAGCTACATTAGGCGCTCCGCATACAATTTTCAGAGGATTACCATTCCCTGTATTTACTGTGGCAATACTTAATTTATCTGCATTGGGATGCTTTTCACAGGTTAGAACTTCACCAATTATAAGACCCTTCATGCCTCCCTGCACTTCTTCAAAGTGCTCAATTCCTTCAACTTCAAGCCCGATATTAGTCAATATGTCGGCTAATTTATTTGGATCAACATCTATATCAATATAGTCTTTCAGCCAACTATAGGAAATCTTCATTTGGCAAATCGTTTACGGGATTCTTTATACTTCTTCATCTACGCAAACAAAAATAAACAAAATTTTATTGCTATGATTAAAACACCCTGACAGGGCGCAAAAGTTTTGAATTAAGAATAAAGAACACCGCTTAATGAACTTCATTGGTCTTTTAAAGTCGTTAACCGGCATTCATTATTCAATTGTTTTATTTATTTTCTGAAAGGAAAACTTAATAGTTATCAGAACGTAAATACCATAACAGGGAGACAAACAAAACATACATAGATCTCCATCTATCTTATATATATCATTTCCTGGTTCTTTTGCTCTGTTGCAGATTTATAATCTTCTTTGAAAATGTAGTTTTTTCTCACCCATTGTTTCCTCTGGGTTATTTCAACCGTTTCAAACATCACTCCCTGATCTCCTTCAAACATGCGTTCCATGGTATGTTCATTGATTTTTGTTTCCCTTACATTTGCAGAGAGCATACGCTGAATTAATACATACAAATCTTCTCTATTTACAGGAACAAAAGAGATGTCTTTTTCATATTCTGAGATGGCCTCTGCAATAACAGCATCGAATAATTTGGCTTGCAGCTTCGCAAAAAGTTCTCTGCTATGGTAAATATCCATGCCATAGAACTGTCCATTGATAGCATAAGCAAATCCTATTGAATTCTCAGAAAAATCATTGAGGTTATTCAGGTTGTTTTTAAATTCTTTCGTAACATCCTCCAGTTCTTTGTTTTCAAGAGTGAGTTGCAGGCTTGTTTCCGACTGGGGCGATCGCACGTCTACATTTTCTCCTTTCATTTCCGCCAGGTTTTTATCCAGCTTATATTGCTTCTCAGAAACTTTTTGCCAGACAGCAGACTGATCTTTTGAATAGCGCGATGCAAGCTTAAGATCCCTGGAAGAAAGCACCTTGGTATTGTCTGAAAATTCATGTACTTCTTCCTGGCCTCTTTTTTGCCACCTTCCCGATTCAACACAGTAGCTCTCAAGAGGAACTTTCTTCGTATAGGGGGGAATAATGATATCATTCTCTATGGTCCTGTCTTGTCTTCCTCCTTTCACTATATCTCCCGCGAGAATAAAAATATAATCCTTCGTATTATTGGAAATACTCAACAAATTTACATTGCCGGTTTCTTCCAGTACAACATCCTGACCTTTAATAACCTCAGACAAGATTCTGTATTTTTGACTTTCAGTTTTCCCGCTGCGTACTATCGGAAAAATCTCAAGATTCTTATAAGCAATGGATTCTCCGATCAAAAATGAATCATTTTCCACTAGTGTGTCCGATTGTGATGCATGTTGCTCCGGAACATCCATATGCAAATTGCATGAAATGGAGGATGAAAAGATGATACAAACCAGTATCAATATATGTTTTATGGTATTGAAAGAATTTTTTTTCATGACTTTATGATTTTATACCCTGACAGGATCGCCTTCCCTGTCAGGGTATATTATGAATTAATCAATAACAAAATTTCTGGTTTTAGCCTGATCTCTCAAAGATGTAAGTATTGCTTTGTCAAGCATCTCATTGTCATCATCCTCTATCGTCTGCTCTGCTACATACTCAGCACGCTTTGCATTCAATTCCTGAATTTCCAGGCTGATTTTATCTCTTTCTATTGCTTTTTGTTCAATATATTTTACCCTCTCATCTTTATCCATTTTTTGCATTTCTTCAGGCAATTCTGATTCTTTAAGTTCTTCTATGCTAAAGTCTTCAGCGTCTGAAGCATCCACAAGATCCCATGATCTGTTTTTGTATACATGCGAACTCTTTGATACAGCCCTTTTTACTGTATTGGCTGATCCATACTGTTGCGCATTTGCATCCTGTCTTTCCTGCATCGCTTTTTTCTCATATCCCATAGTCCCATAAGGAATATAAGTGTTATTTAATTGTATATTCAATTCAACAATTCTCTGATCATAGGGCGACTCAATATATACAGTCTTTCTGTTTTGTTCAATGCTGGCATAACAACCTCCGGTTAAATCAGCACCATGTTTCCATGATGTGTTGATGCCTTCAGTGAAATTTCCACAAAATATGGTATTTACAATCACTCCCTTTTCTTTGGCATCCATACAGACAGTCCGGTAATTTGCTCTACCTTGTGTGAATGGTTCATTCCCGGCAATATAAATGAGTTGCAGGTCCTTCTCAGATTTACTCCAGTGAAGCTGTTTTAAACTGGCCTGAATAACCTCTCCGCAGAACTCATTGCCTCCATTGGTTCTAAGCTCAAAAAGATCATTAGAGATCTGATCCAGATCAGAAGTCAGGGGAGTTACCAAGCGAATATACCCTTCAGAAGAAGGTAAATTATCATTCCCATATTCATAAAGAGCTATTTGCAATTCAGGCTTTATATTTCCGCATGTTGCTTTTGCCAGTTCATTTACAATACTCCACAACTGCGATTTTGCCTGGTCAATAAGCCCATCCATGCTATTGCTGGTATCAAGCAACAGTGCGATTTGAATTTTCCGGGCCTGTTGAGGTGTTGGATCAGATACTCGTTGGCTTTTCGCCTGGTCGGTACAATTTGTAAGTAGTGTTAAAAACAATACTGACCATATCACTTTTAATTTTTTAAAATTCATAGTTTTCATAATCTTTTAGTTTAATTGATAATTGATTGATTTGAGTGTAAAAATATCGGGTATTCAAGGCTTCTGAAAGCACAACTTAGGGAACAAAACGTTTGACTTAGTGAAATGATTTTTTCAGCTTGTAAAGTCAAATTTATGCACCTAAAAACAGGTGAAAATCAGTCGTTTCAGAATCATGTGATTTTAGAATTGGAATTTTAGTTTATATTTTTACTTCCTGATCTTTTGATGATATGAATCTAACAAAGACATATCTGTTCATCTGTATTGTTGTTTTCTGTTGCAAGGCATTTGCTCAGAATGATACCAGAACAATTAAAACGGCATATGCTTCCAGCAATAGTCAGATCAAGGCATTGCTTGATTCGGCATCCCTGTGTTTCCAACTGGCTCCTGAAAAATCGTTTGATTTTATAGAAAAAGCTCTTGAGCTGAGTATTACTTCAAAAGATCAAAAAAATGAAGGCAGTTGTTATTCTCTGCTTGGACAGGTCAATGCTTCCTTACAACAATTTGATCTCTCCATTGATTATTATAACAAGGCAATTAAAGCATTCAGTACCGTCGATAAGAATGAAATGTACAAAAATTACAGGTTGTTGGCGGGTGTTTATGAAAAGAATGAAAAGTTTACCGAGAGTATAAATTATTACAAAGCATACCTCTATTATGTTATTGACCAGGAAATGACAGGGCAAATTATCTCCACACGATACGATCTGGCAAGAGTGTATACATCACAGGGAGAATACAATAAAGCACTTAGGGAGTACAATGAAATTCAGAGTATGGAAGAGAGAAGAAACAATCCGGCTGGTCTGGCCGATGTTAACGCAATGCGGGGTGATGTATATCTAAAACAGGAGAAACCTGCCGAAGCAATTACGAACTACAAACGTGCCGTAAAAATTGCAGAGGAATCTGAAGACAAAGAAAGAAAATCCAAATCATTAAGAAGCCTGGGGAAAGCTTACAGAAGCAATCAACAATATGATGAAGAACTTGAAGCACGTCAGCAATCACTTCAAATTAGCGAAGAAACCAAAAAAATTGATGAACAGGTAGATGATAACCTGGTAATAGGTGAGATTTACATTGAGAAAAATCAAGCTGCACAGGCTGTGCAATATATTCAAAAAAGTGTTGATCTGTCAAATGAGATCGGGGATATTCAGAAAAAAAGTGTTGCTCTTAGAACTTTGTCAGAAGCATATAAAGAACAAGGAGAATATAATAAGGCCCTTCTTACTTATCAGGAATATTCCACGACAATAGACTCTCTTTATAATCAGCGGGAGCGCAAACTGGAGAACAATCTGGAGGTTGTTGCCAATGTTGGACGCAGACTTCAACGTATTGAATTGCTGGAAAGGGATTTTGAGATTACCAAGAAAGCGTTGTCTTTGCTTGAACGAGAAAAAGAAATCAATGTTAAAGAATTGAAAACACAAAAACGGATCACTTATGCATTGATCTTTGTTGTGCTTGTCCTTCTGATAACATCTTTGCTGGTCTACAAAAGTTCAGTACAAAAACGAAAAGCAAACCTGCTTCTGGCATTGAGATCTTTAAGAAGTCAGATGAATCCTCATTTTATCTTCAACTCATTGAATTCCGTAAATAGTTATATTGCTCAGAATGATGAACGAAAAGCAAATAAATATCTTACTGATTTTTCTTCATTGATGCGATCAGTGCTTGAAAATTCAAAGCATGATTTTGTTCCGGTTGCTTCTGAAATAGAGATCCTCAAATTGTACCTGAAGCTGGAGCATTTTCGTTTCAGTGATAAATTTGATTATACCATCGACATGGACGATTCCATAAACCAGTCGGATATTGAAATTCCCCCTATGCTTATTCAGCCCTATATTGAAAATGCAATTTGGCACGGATTAAGATACAAGGGGAAAAAAGGATTTCTGGAACTAAGAATTCACAAAGAGGGTGATAGTATAAATGCGATCGTAATAGATAATGGTATAGGAAGGGAAAAATCGCAGGAAATGAAAACCAAACATCAGAAAGCCATCACTTCTACCGGACTAAAGAATACTGAAAACAGGCTGAATATTATCAATGAAATCTACAAAACACGCTATACAGTGGCGATTGAAGATCTGGATAAAAAAGAAAAAACCGGGACAGTGGTAAAAATTAACATTCCCATATCCGATGGAAAGAAGATACAATAAGTGTTAAACTACTATATTAAATCCTAAAGGAATGGCAATTTAAATAAACAATATGCTGAAAGCCATTATAGTTGAAGACGAACCTGTAAGCAGAGAAACACTGCGAAATTACATCGGTAAGTATTGTAAACAGGTACATATAGCCGGTGAAGCGGAATCTGTGAAAACCGGTCTTGAATCCATCAAAAGACACAAGCCGGACCTGATTTTCCTTGATGTAGAGATGCCTTACGGAAATGCATTTGATCTGCTTGATCAGGTGGAAGAAAGAAACTTTGAAACCATATTCGTTACTGCATATGACCACTATGCAATGAAAGCACTCAATTTCAGTGCATCCTATTATATTCTTAAGCCGATTGATATTGATGAACTGGTAAAAGCAGTAGAGATGGTTGCAGAAAAGAAAGAAACGAAAGAACATGCATTGCGAACAAATATATTAATTGACAATATAAGAATTGAGAACAAGCAACTGCAAAAAATCATACTCCCTCTCCTTGATGGTTTTGAGGTAGTAACAGTAAAAGATATTCTGCACTGTAAAGCCAATGATAATTTCACAGAATTTTTCTTTGTTGACGGATCCAAGCAGCTCATATGCCGTACGTTAAAATTCTATGACGAACTTTTATCTGATCTTGATTTTATCCGAGTGCACAAATCCCATCTTGTTAATCTGCAATATATCAAACGCTATAAAAAAGGAAAAGGCGGACAGGTAATTCTTACAGATAATACTGCCGTAGATGTTTCACCTTCGAGGAAAGGTGAATTATTGCAAAAGTTCAAGTAAATAGCAATACGGTTTGCAAACAGGCCTACCCTGCCCTCTTACCATTCATTTCTTTTATTCTGCTTCCAGCATTTGTATTATCTCTTCTCTGTTCAACTGCTTTGCGACATCTATTACAGTTTGTCCACTCCTGTTAACCAGTGTTTTATTAGCACCTTTCTCAAGCAGCAATTGTACAACTTCTTTATGTCCCATTGCCGCTGCCCAGAATAGTGCTGACTCTTTCTGGTAGGGTGTAACAGCATCAATATCAGCTCCGTTATCCAACAGGTAATTGACAACTTCAGTCCTGTTGGTAGCAGCTGCATAGATCAGTGCCGTTCCTCTTCCCTGTTTCCCTGCCACAGCATTCACATCAGCTCCTTTTTCAACCAGGTACTTCACAACATCAATACTACCTGTCTCAGCTGCCCACATCATAGGTGTTTGCCCAGCGATATCTTTCCTGTCAACATTAGTTCCTTTTTCTACAATGGTTTGAACTGTTTCCAGGTCGTTCTTCCCGGCAGCTTTGTGAAGCTTGCTTTGAGCAGATAAAAAATTACAATGAAAAATAAGAAAGAATACGAAAATCAGATTGTACATGAGTTTCATAAAAGATAAGGTTTAATTAGATTAATATAAGGAATACTATTATATGGTTTCATCTCTTTGTACTAGTATACCGGACAAATATAAACGTAGATCAATGATCCACGAATATACAATATAAACATATTGATGTCAAATACTTAAATAAAATCCCAATCAAATCTGATCTGTCTTTATGAATGCAATGACAATTTGGAGTTAAATCGGATTCTGAAAACGCATGTGCTCGAATTATTTAGTATTGAATAATCCATTAGGACTTATTTATTAATAACGGAAAGTGTGCCTTTCCAGTTGTACAATTTGCAATTAATATGATATTTTTTACCTGAATTCATGAATTTTTATTTTACATTTGCTCGCTTTTTTAATTAAAAATCTTCTAATCTATGTAGCTATTTAAAGAAATGAAAAATCCATTAGTTAGTAATTTGCTTCGCGATCGTTCTCGCGGTGTAAATAACCCCCAACAGGGTCTGGTTATTGGTAATCGAATCCCAAAAGATTACTTTATTACTAAGGGAACCGGAGAAAGTGATATAACAATTCACGCTGGTTCTTACCACTTAGCCCTCAAAGCCGCCGGAATTGAAAGAGCGAATATCATGACATACTCTTCCATATTACCTTCCATAGCCAATCTGGTTGATCAACCGACAGCATATGCACACGGTGCTGTTATGGAAAGCATTATGGCTGTAGCTAATGGTAATGCAGGAGAAAGAGTATCAGCCGGAATTATTTATGGCTGGCTTCATGATAGAATCACTGAAAAAAAATATGGTGGCCTTGTATGTGAACATAACGGAAATTACACTGAAAAACAATTGGAAGAGCTGCTCAGAGCTAGCCTTAATGAGCTTTACTATAACGGCTTTGAAGAGGAATATGCTCTTGGTAACATTACTCTTTTAAAAGAGAGTTTTGTACCGATAAAAAAATATGGTACAGCATTGGTTGCCCTTTGTTTTACGAATTACGTTTACCCAATTCAAGAATAAAATCAAAGAATGAATTACGGTGGACTGGAAGAAAAGCACACCCTGTACGATCATTCCGCGATTGTCATAATACCGATTCCTTATGACGACACCTCCACATGGATAAAAGGTGCCGACAAGGGACCGGAAGCTATCCTGGAAGCTTCAGAGAATATGGAGCTATACGATATCGAAAGCGATTCTGAAGTATATCTGAAAGGCATTCATACCACATTGCCACTAATTCATAAGGGTGATCCTGAAAACCTGGCTGATAAAGTTGAGAGTAAAATCACTGAATTATTAACCAAAAAAAAATTTCCTGTTACATTAGGTGGTGAACACTCTGTAAGTATTGGTGCATTCAGAGCCTTTGCCAAATATTTCACTCATGATTTTTCTATTCTTCAATTGGATGCACACTCTGATTTGCGCAATACATATGAAGGTTCGAATTGCAACCATGCCTGTGTCATGGCAAGAGGAAAAGAGGTGGCAGCTATAACCCAGGTAGGTATTCGAAGTATGTGCGTTGAAGAAAAAGAAAATATTAATCCTGACAGGGTGTTTTTCATGCATCAGTTAAGAAATAATGCCAACTGGAAGAAGATGGTATCAGATCAACTGACAAAAAAAGTGTATATTACGATTGATCTGGATGTATTTGATCCTTCCATTATGCCCTCAACAGGAACTCCCGAGCCGGATGGTTTGTTTTACAATGAGGTTATGGAGTTATTGCAAACAGTAAATTGTGAGCATACTATTGTGGGATTTGATATAGTCGAATTGTGTCCGAATAAAGTCAATAAAGCTCCCGATTTTCTTGCTGCAAAACTGATTTACCAATTGTTAAGTTTGAAGTTTTGTACTCCATGAAAATCTATTAATGAATCTTTGTGTAACTCTGTGTTTACTCTGAGTAACTTTGTGGTATAGCTTTTAACTGTTACACAAAGTCTCACAAAGCAGAGACAAAGATGCACAAAGGCTTTTTTGAGATTCCGGAAGATACTAATTATAAAGATTAATAGAGAATAATGAAGAAATCAGATTTACTAAAAGACGCTATAGAACACATCGATATTACCACTTTCGATTCTACCGCCATTATTGAATCCATGAAGAAAATGTCCTTCACTTCACGGGATACTGCAAGAGCAGCGGATATCTTAATGAAAATGATTGAAAACAAAGAATGCACAAACATTCTCACACTTGCCGGAAGCACAAGTGCAGGTGGGTGTATGCAGGTATATGTAGAGATGGTGCGGAGTAAAATGATGGATGTTGTGGTGGCAACGGGAGCCTCAATAATAGATATGGACTTTTTTGAAGCACTTGGTTTTAAACATTATGTTGGCCGAACGGATGTGCAGGATACTCAATTGCGCAAATTATACATTGACAGGATTTACGATACTTTCATTGACGAAGAGGAGTTGCAGCATTGCGACATGACCATTAAAAAGGTAGCCGATGCATTGGAGCCTCGTCCATACTCCTCTCGTGAGTTTATTCATGAGTTGGGCAAATACCTTGTGAAGAATTCTGTGAAAAAAGACAGCCTGATACAGGTCGCTTACGAAAAGGGAGTACCTATTTTTTGTCCGGCATTCTCCGACAGTAGTGCCGGATTTGGCCTGGTAAAACACCAGTGGGAAAATCAGGAAAAACATGTATCCATTGATTCGGTAAAAGATTTTCTTGAACTGACGAAAATAAAAATGAATGCTCCCATCTCCGGTTTGTTTATGATAGGTGGTGGCGTGCCCAAAAACTTTGCACAAGACACTGTGGTTTGCGCAGAAATTTTAGGAAAAGAAGTTCCTATGCACAAATACGCTGTGCAGATTACAGTTGCTGATGTTCGCGACGGTGCCTGTTCATCCTCCACCCTGAAAGAAGCCTCTTCGTGGGGAAAAGTAGATGTAGTGGATGAGCAGATGGTATATGCAGAAGCGACCACCGTATTACCGCTTATTGCAAGCTATGTTTATCACAGCGGGGCATGGAAGAAGCGAGAGGACAAACGCTGGAATGATTTTTTAGGTAAAACAAGTTAACAACAGGATCATTTCAAATTAGTGCCCTTTTATTCAAACGTCATTCCAAACTTTCCTGCACGAAATCATCCCGATAATTAAAGATATTACCATAAGAATGATTTGTTTCGAGTTTTGGTATATACATCATTGTTCAATATAAGCATAAGATCAGGAAACAAAAGTACCCGGCATTTCGTATAATCAGCTAAGCGGAGAACCTTTTGGGCGTACAATTTTATTGGCACTTGCCAGTTATTAAAACGATTAACTAACCAAACTTACCGGGATGAGAATCTTTTCCATTCTTGTTATTTTCCTTCTATGTATTATAAATGTTAGAGCAGACACTTACTATGTCTCTAATACAGGCAATAACTCATATGGCGGAGATCAGAACAATCCATGGAAAACATTGCAGTATGCTGCTGATCATGCCGATCCGGGAAATACGGTAATTGTTGAACCCGGCAACTATATCGGTTTTTATATGGATGCAAGCGGAAGCGTGAACAATCCCATTGTTTTCAAAGCCATGCCGGGTGCTATAGGGCAAGACATGCATTCATTGATTTCCAGTCCTGAGGAAATTTTTGTAAACATTCAGAGCAATAATTATCATCTGATTGAAGGTTGCGATGCTATGGATAATGGAACAAGCAGTAAAGCCCCCCGGGTCGATCTTGACGGCTACCCCCGACCGATTGGACTGGGTTATGATATAGGGGCTTACGAGTATACAGGGCTCACGGGAACTCAAACATTTTCTAAACCCGGGCATCAACTTTTAGTATATCCTAATCCGGCAAGTGAATATTTTGTAATAAAATCAGAAATTTTAATGGATCGGATTGAAATTATTACTTCAGATGGAAAAATTGTGCAGTCAATACATGCGGAAGGAGAAAATGCACTGACAGTTCCAGTTGAAGGTCTTAAAAAAGGACTTTTGTTTATCCGCGTATTTTCAGGCAACAATTGTCATGTTTCGCACCTGATCATACCGTAAAAGTCCTTTGAATAAAATGCAAATTAAAGATTATAGATAGTCTCTGCAAAAAATAATAGTAAAATAAATACGTTATTATGATTTTTCCTGATCCAAATATTGGTTATATTTTTGGCTACAAGAGTAAAATTACATCCCAAGGTATTTTGGTTACATTTCTGTGGGAAGGTATTAAGATCCTGTTCAGGTTTGAAAATATCAGACATATCAAAAGAGTAACTTATTCCGGTGGAAAAATTTCATGGGATATCCTCAGATGGGGCAAATGTCCACCCGGGAAAAGTGCTTTATATATCAAGCTAAAAAAGGGGGTTTTTAAAAATCACCTGATTGTATTCAATAATCTGGAATCAGCTGTTACTGAAATAAACAAACCAAAGTTCGAATTGCATAAGAACTAAGTGTTCTTCGACTTTCTTCCTCTAATGTCATGCCAAACGCCTGCATATGCTAAACTGCAGCAGACAGGTATTCGAAACATCTTCCAAAACCAAATACCCTTTCCCGATAATATCGGGATTCGGGATTATTTAAAAGTATATTGCTATTCTTAATAGAAATAAAGATGTTTGTCTTAATTTACTCAGACAAAATATTTTTATCATGAATTTACAATCAGAACGACTTAAATTAATGGAAATCACACCTGACGATATTGAAACGCTTCACACATTGAATTCCATTCCGGAAATCGATGAATTTAATACACTGGGAATTCCAAAGGATATTGAATCAACAAAAAAAATCTATCAACCTGTTATTGATGATCAGAAATCGAAAGAGAGAAAATTATACTGCTGGTTGATCCTGAAAAAATCAGGCGATGAAGTCATTGGCGTTTCAGGCATGAAATTGAGCCTGGACAGATTTAGAATGGGTGAAATTTATTACAATTTATCACCTGACTATTGGGGATGGGGTTTTGCAACAGAGGTGGCTAAAACACTGATAAACTTTGGATTTGAAAAACTAAACCTTCATAGAATTGAAGCAGGAGTTGCAACTGAAAATAAAAGATCGATCAGAGTGCTTGAAAAAGTCGGAATGACTCAGGAAGGGATAAGAAGAAAAATTCTTCCTATCCGAGGAGTATGGAAAGACAATTTTCATTATGCTATTCTTGAGGACGATGAAAGAGGAGAGTGAGAGGGTGATAAATAATAATTAAAAATTAATAATGAAGAATGTGAAGCAGAAGTTGGTGAGTTGAGAAAGTGAGAACGTGAGATGATGAGATAATAAGAAGTGAAACTAGTGACTTGAAACTATTTTATAGTTGTTTGTTCTGGATTAATTACCATACTGGTAGGGACACACCATGGTGTGTCCGGAAATTACTAAAATCTTATTTAATAATGGTCACGCCATGGCATGACCCTACAATATTTAACTCAAAACCATTGTCTCGGTCTCCGACTTATTGTTTTTGGTATCTACAGTAACCACTTTGTATTCAAATCTATCCATTCCACTTATGTTATCGTGATACAGGAATGGTTCCAAAGATGTTTGAGGCTTATGCATTACTACACCCAGTTTCTCATTATTCCTCCAAACTTCATATTCCTCAATCGGATAATTTCCTGCATAGGCAGTATTCCATGTCAGTTGAATTTTGTTCTCACCTTCTTTTTTAACCAAAGCATTCTGTACCGGAGTCAATCCACCTTCATCTTTTTGAAAATAATTGGTTTTCCCTTCTTTAATCCGTCCGGCCATTTTCTCTACCTCTTCCCTATCGCTTTCGCTCAATCCTGATATCCTGATCTGAGAAGCTGAGATATTCTGACTGAGCTGACATTGTGCCGGATCATCTGATATTTGGCCGATCCCAATAATAACTGTGCTAATGCCCGGGGTGGTAAGTGAATATTCAATAAGTGATTGGAAAGGTGTTTCTTTACTCCCGACTTTTCTTACCACATCGGCAGGCTCACCCGACCAATGAGCTTCTTTTGTATACATGGCTCCGTCAGCAAAAACTTTCATGCCTATCAATCCAATATTTTTAGCAGCAGCAACAGGTATCACATTGTGCTGCATATTAAAATTCAGTTTGTCATTGGCATTTATTGCTACCAGCATACCATCAATAATTCCATACTGATCACGTCGGATAAGATCCATCATAACACCTGCATTGTAATGCCCGGAAAAGCCAATATGTTTTATCAGTTTTTCTTCTTTTGGATTCAGACCGGTCAAATTGGTGCCGTCCCTGTAATCGCGCAATGCAGCAAGAGCTCCAATTCTTTCTGCCTTCGGATCGGTATTTTCAATTCCTTCATAAATGGCATCCACATCGGCCGGATTGGTAACACTGTGAATTAAGACCATATTAAGGTATGCTCCTTCAGGATAACTCCCTTTTCCGTCTCCATAGATCTGGGTCAGTGTGCGCTTTAAATCACTGATAGTATGAGTTCCTGCTTCACCGTTTGTCCAATTATTCAGTCCTTCCATTTCTTTTTCCCCTTTGGCCCATCTCAAATGTGTTTTCGATGTAAGAAAGATGGATTTTCTTAAGACTTCATTATACCCCGGTTGTCCAGGAATAAGATCCAGTTTTCTGAATGCCTTGCCATAGTTCATCTGGCTGGGTCCGTACAAATTGGACGTATCAAAATAATTCACTCCTTTATCGAAAGCTTTCAAAATAATAGCTACTGGATCAACATCACTGGGCGTCCATTGTATGGACGCCTGACCTCCTAATCCAAACGTGGTAACTTCATGATCTAGTCTTCCAAAACTTCTGGTCATTAGTTTTGGCCCGGAAGTACAGTGGTAAAACGATGGCAGAAGACTCATCCCTGTTACAACAGCAGCAGACGATTTCAGAAATTTTCGCCGGCTGATTGAATGATTTGTTTTGGATTTCATAGATATGGTTTTTCATTGTGTATTTTAAAATTACAATATTGGATGTAAAGATTCAATGAACTACGGAATTTTAACAACCTGGTATATTCGTTGAATAGCTTTCCATCTCCAGTAAATTTAAATTTTTAACAAAGAACATTATCTTTAAGCTTTCTCTAAAGCTGAAACTATGACAGGAAAGAAAGTTTTTGTCTCCGGATGCTTTGATATGCTGCATAGCGGCCATGTTGCATTTTTTAAGGAAGCTGCTCAGTATGGATCAGTATATGTGGGAATAGGATCTGATAAAACCATTGAAACGTTAAAAGGCAGAAAGACATTTCATAGCGATTCTGAACGACTATTCATGGTAAAGGCAATTAAATATGTTACAGATGCATGGATAAATTCCGGTGAGGGGATACTGGATTTTGAAAAGGATTTGAAAGAAATGCACCCTGATCTTTTTATTGTTAATGAAGATGGCCATAGTCCGTTGAAAGAATCACTTTGCAAAAAGCTTGGTATTGAATATAAGATTCTTAAGAGAATTCCGGAGCCCGGATTGCCGGCAAGATCAACCACCTCGTTAAGAGGTGAAAAAAGAAATGCAATCCCATATCGTATTGATCTGGCAGGAACATGGATAGATCAACCCTATGTAAACAGTGTTATGCCTGGTTCCTGTATAACGATTTCCATAGAACCTACGCAAGAGTTCAATGAAAGAAGCGGTATGGCAACATCCACAAGGAAAAAAATTCTTGAACTCTGGGGTCCTGCCCTGCCATTGGGACATCCTGTAAAGCTGGCAAAAACACTTTTCCGGTACGACAATGAACCAGGTAAAAAAGAAATTTCTGGGTCACAGGATTCAATAGGACTTGTAGTTCCGGGATTGTGTCACTTTTACTTTTCAAGGAATACATACTGGCCTTCAAAAATTACTATTGTTGATGATGAAAATATTTTATGCTGGCTTGAAAAGCACATTTATATGGTAACACTATGGCCAAGGAAAAAAAACTATGATGCAACAGGTGGCACTCAGATCACTTTGGAAAATGTGGGCAAACTTACTTCAGCTGCTCAGAAATGCTATCAGGCAATTTTACAAAAGAACCTGAAAGAATTTGGCCGTTACGTTATTGAATCGTTCGAAGCCCAGACCACCTTGTTCCCAAATACACTGAATAATGAAATAAAAACTATAATAAATCAATACAGGAACAAAGTCCTTGGCTGGAAATTATCCGGTGCGGGAGGTGGCGGATACCTGATCCTTATCTCCGAAAAACCTGTGGAAAATGCAATTCAGATAAAAATCAGAAGGAAAGCAGATTATTAATATGTATCACATGAAGAATCAGAAAGCAATCATCAAAAAAAACTTCTTCATTCCTTGTTATCACATTTTTATTCGTTATACAGATCATGATTTCTCTTCAGAATTGCTAACATAGCATTTGCATTCCAATTGCCAAAGGTCATGTTTTTTTATACATTGCATAGAGTCTTTCAATAATCAGGTGTAGGATCAATAAGAATAATTATGATATGGAGGACCTGTATTTTAGATTTTTAAACCATTATCAGGGAAGTTATACCAAGCAGGTAATTGATGAATCTTTGATACTTTTATCAAATCTGTGGCCTTATCTGGTTATCGGAATTATTGCCACAACAGGAATTAAAATCTATATAACAAAGGATCGTATTGCAGGATTTCTCTATCAAAGAAAAAAGGTTTCCATTATAATCGCATCTCTTACAGGTGTTGTCTCACCACTGGGTAGTTATATTGTTATTCCTCTGTCAGCAGCCTTATTTACAATGGGAGTTCCACTTCCTGTACTCATGGCATTGCTGGTATCTTCACCTCTTATTGATCCGAATTTATTTGTATTAACAACCGGAGCTTTTGGTCTTGAAGTGGCGCTGGCCCGCCTCATTTCAGCTTTTCTTTTGGGCTTGGCAGCCGGTTACACGACCGAATTACTAATACATCAAAAAATCATCAAACCAGGTACTATTCTTCACAGTAACAATTCGTTTGAACATACTTCAGTCGACGATATTTCTCAAAAACCTGATTTTAAACAATTTATGCATGAATTGTATAGAATGGCCCGTTTTATCAGTAAATATTTTTTCCTCGCTATTCTTCTTGCGGCAGCAATTAAGATCCTTACACCCTCAAACCTGATGACAAAGCTTTTTCAAGGCAATGATTTCCTTTCGGTATTGTTTTCCACAGGGGCAGGAATACCTTTTTATGTTTGCGGTGGCGCTGCCATTCCTGTGGTTGAACAACTGGCTGATCTTGGCATGAGCAAAGGAGCTGTCCTGGCTTTTTTTATCTCCGGTCCTGTGACCAAGGTATCTAACTTATTACTGATGATCACTGTGTTCCGATTCAGGGTTTTTCTAACCTATCTGCTTACAGGTATTGTTGGAGCGATTATTCTTGGGCTAATTTATAATATCGTTGCGCAATCGTAACTTTTTGTATAAGTTTAAGTAATTATAAATGTGTAAAAAGAGTTAATACAATTATCATGTTTCATAAACTTACAAGAAAAAGATTAGTCACTTCTCTCCTTCTGATTGCTGCATTTAGCACAATTTGCTGGGACCTGACCTTTTCACTTAAATATACCAAAGAAGTAGGTACATTCAGGTATGAATCAGAATTTGATGCGGTAACAGCAGCTACAACAAAGGTTTCCATTGTTCCTTCCGATTACGGGGAGTTGACTGATCCTGTTTCAAGAAATATTGATCCCTCCTACCAGCAGATAGAAAACATGGTTAGAAAAGCCATTGAACTGCAGGGAGGATTAGACTGGGTCATTAGTGAAGGAGACAAGGTAATGTTAAAGGTAAATCTGGTAGGAGGCAATAGTCCTTCCGGTGAAGGAGAAAACACAGATGTCAGGGTTGTTAAGTCTCTTATTAAAATTATAGATGAGCATACTCAGGGTAATGTTGAGATTATTATTGGTGAAGGTACCGCAAGAACTAACGATGTTGTTGGTGATGAGGGCAGTGTATGGGACAACTCCGGATACCAGGATCTACTGACGGATCCCATTCTTTCCGATATCAATTTCAGTTTGTTCAATCTAAACCAGACTTACGCACAGACTGTCGAAATTACCCTTGGCTCAAAAGCTACTGCAGCACCTCATAACGGTATATATAGAGTTCACCAGGAAGAAATTGATGCTGATGTGTATATTTCTGTTCCTGTACTAAAAATTCATGATACAGGTATAACAAATGCTTTGAAAAATCAGGTTGGAACAGCTCCGGGATGCTATTACGGATACAATAAGATGAATGGATCAGCGTATTACGGAGGTCTTGTTCATGATGTTGACCACAGGAGATGGACTACAGAAGAAATAGTTGATTTATGTACTGTTGCAGACATAGATTTCGTTGTGGTCGATGCCATCATGTGTCTTGAAAGATATAAAACATACGATGGTACGAACCAGGTACGGTTCAATACTATTCTTGCGGGGGCCGATCCCGTAGCAATTGATCATGTCAGCGCACGCATGCTTTGTCTGAATCCCGATGATATAGCCCACATAACCCTTGCAGAAAAAGTAGGTTTGGGGACAAATAATGCTGAACAAATAATTCTTACCGGAGCACCCCTTGATGCAGTAAAAAAACAAGTTATTAAAAATCCCACCTCAAACGGAAAATTCGGACAAAGTAACCGCACCTGGTTGCTTTCCCAGGTTTTTAACTCAACAGATATTTCCCAGGATCTTCTCAACGGAGAAGATACCGTAAAACCTGTTGCCGGAGAGAATGGCTGGTCAGAACCGGTGTATTTCTTCGATGACAGAATAGATCTGCTAAGCTTTTATGAGGGGCAGGAAGATATTATCACCTATGCATTCAGTTATTTCTCTTCTCCTGCCACTCAGGCAGCCGAACTCTGGATTGGTACGCATGAAGACATCTATGTTTATATTAATGGAGAAAGAATTTATTCATTCTCAGGAATAAATGTATATGGCGATGATGATATTTACACGAAAATCGTCAATATCAACATCGATGAAGGTGTAAATACATTAATGGTCAAAACTCTGAATCAATACAATGACTATAGTTTTGCTCTGAATATATGTGAAGTTGAGAATAATGCTAATTATGCAGGAAACCGGGTCCCCGGACTTACGTTTCATACCTCTGCAACCGATACAGGCGGAGTAAACTCATCTCCACTTATTACACGGCCTGAAATAAAATCCATACGTTGTTATCCTAATCCTGCTAAAGATAGAGCAATAATTGAATTTGAAATACAAACTCAGGCAAAAACTCTTGTTGATATTTTTGATATCAATGGAAAACATATCACAAATCTGATAAATGAAAGAATGCAGCCAGGCTTTTACAGAATTGTCTGGAATATAGAACAGGAAACCGGAAAAGTTCCAAATGGCATATATTTCTGTACAGTCAGATCAGGAAATTTTATTACAAGCCAGAAAATAGTAGTTCAATAAACAGGAATCAAAGTTAACAAAGCCCCATCTGTTAATAATTCAAGGCATTTGCATGTTTATTATCTTCATTTGTAATTGGGATAAACAAATCTTTATTTGCATTATTTAATGATAATCCATGCAAAAACATGAAACACATATTTTTTCTTATCTCAGTTAAGTATTTTTTTCTGTATCCAAAGAATGGATGAGCAGTTACAGATTACTTGTATTTGTATTGTATTCCTTTCTTTCCATTCATTGAATATCCTATCTTTGCTATTCAAATCAAGAGATGAGAAATGGTGAAGAGCAACTTGATACTGGTTACAAATGATGATGGTTTAAGCTCATCGGGGATAGCATCTTTGGTGGAAGCAATGGAAACATTAGGAGAAGTAATTGTTGTTGCCCCTTTGGAGCCACAGTCAGGAATGTCGCAGGCAATAACAGTAAAACACCCTTTAAGGGTTATAAAATCGCAATTGAATGGTTGCACAAGTTATTCTGTGAACGGCACTCCCACAGATTGCGTAAAACTGGCACTCAGTCAGTTACTTCCCCGCAAACCTGATTTACTGGTTTCCGGCATCAATCATGGTTCCAACAGTTCCACAAGTGTACTGTATTCGGGTACGATGGGCGCTGCTCTGGAAGGTTGTGTCAATGGAATACCTTCCATAGGCTTTTCGATAATCAGCTATGACCACAAAACAAATCTAAGTACGGCAAAAAAATATGCTGCCAAAATAGCTGCACAGGTTCTAAAGCACGATCTGCCTTTACACACCTGTTTGAATGTCAACATCCCCGCAGTTCCCGAAGAGGAGATCAAAGGAATTCATATTTGCAGGCAAACGATGGGATTCTGGCAGGAAGAATTTGACAAAAGAACCGATCCTTCAGGAAATAATTATTACTGGCTTACCGGCGAATATTTCAATCGCGAGCCGGAAGCTACTGACACAGATGAATGGGCATTAGAGAATAACTATATTGCCATGGTTCCATTACGAACAGATCTTACTTCATATCCAACAATTGACCTTATAAAAAAATGGGATTTATAAATTTTAAAAAGCTGAACACTTTGGTAGCAGGTATAATCATTGGAGTGCTATTGCCGGCAGCACTTTATTTTATTTTTATTATGCCAAAAATGGCTCCTCTCTCAATAATAGGAAAGTATTATGGCATGGTCATCATAAAATTCCTGCCTTTGTTTCTCAGTCGTTGCATTTTCCCCAATGCACTGTTATTCTTTCTGTTAATCTGGAAAAACCAGATGAATATTGCCAAGGGTTTATTAATCAGTACAGCCGTGCTTACTTCCGTATTATTATTTATAAGTTTTATTCTTTAACTTTCAGTATAATGCAATAAACCTTTACAGCTAACTTACCATTCAAATGAAATACTATATTGTAGCAGGCGAACCTTCAGGCGATCTACATGGAAGCAATCTGATCAAACACTTAAAAAAGATCGACTCGCGGGCTTCATTCAGAGGTTTTGGAGGTGATTTGATGCAGGAAGCCGGTGCCGACATTGCATTGCATTACAAGAAGATGTCTTTTATTGGCATCTGGGAGATCGTAAAGAATATTAAAACAATAAACAAGACCCTTGAATATTGCAAAAATGATATTGCAAATTACACGCCCGATGCAATTATCCTTATTGATTATCCGGGATTTAATTTAAAAATTGCTGAATACGGAAAAAAACAAGGCTACAAAATATTGTATTACATTGCTCCAAAAGTATGGGCTTCAAGAAAATCGCGGATCAGACGGATTAGAAAATTTGTGGATAAACTATTCGTAATCTTTCCCTTTGAGGAAGAATATTTCAATGATCTGGATATTCCAGCAGAATACACTGGCAATCCATTAACCGATGCAATTGAATCTTTTACACCTCTCTCAGACGAAGAGTTTTTTTCAAAAAACCAATTATCAGACAAACCTATCATCGCCCTGCTTGCAGGAAGCCGAAAAACAGAAATCTACAATTGTTTGCCTGAGATGGTAGAGGGCTGTAAAAAAATTACAGGTTATCAACTGGTACTTGCCGGTGCACCCTCCATACAAGCCGAATACTATCAGCAATTTCTTGTAAATACATCGATCAAAGTGATTTTTAACCAGACATACGATCTTTTATACAGGGCAACAGCCGCAATTGTAACATCAGGAACAGCAACCCTTGAGACAGCACTTTTTAAAGTACCTGAAGTAGTAATATACAAGCTTAGCACAGCTACTTATTTTATTGGAAAACCATTTTTAAAAATCCGTTTCTTTTCACTGGTAAATATCATCATGAACAGAGAAGTAGTTAAAGAATTGCTTCAATTTCATTTGGCCCGTGATATAGAAGTTGAAATAAAACGAATTCTTACCGACGAAAAATACAGGAACAGGATGATAAAAGATTTCAGATCTTTAAAAGAATTGGTGGGAAAAGCAGGTGCTTCGGAAAGATTTGCCAAAAGAATGTACACGTATTTAACACAGCAATTATGAGATTCAATATACTAGTAGTATCAATCTTGTTTGCAGCAAATATTTGCATAGCTCAAAGCATAAGTATTGCCATTTTCAGTGATAAGAAAATCAATTCAATTGCAGTGAACATAAAACAAGGAAAATATAGGATAAAGAGCGGCAATGAAACACTCGGAGAATATAAAAAAGGAAGTATTTTTCATATCAGCAGGTTTGGGACCGAACTTGAGATACGTGATAAACGAAATTTTATCGGGAATTTCAAAAAAATTGAATTTGTGAGTGTTTCAAATGATGGCGTTCTGAATGCCAAGCCAATAAATCCAATCTCCGAAGCCAGAGAATATGATGATAATCTGATTCTTTCCTGTGCTGAAAAAGAATTACTAATTATCAATAAAATTGACATGGAGAAATACATCGCCTCAGTGATTGAAGCTGAAGGAGGAAACAGCGCTCCCGATGAGTATTATAAAGCACAGGCTGTTCTGATCCGCACATTTACAATAAAAAACATGTACAAACATTCTGAAGAGGGTTTTAATCTGTGCGATGGAGTTCATTGCCAGGCATACAAAGGCAGACTGACACAACACAACTCCATATTAACAGCAGCAAGATCCACAGCAGGAAAAGTAATTACAGATAACGAATCTGTAATTATTATGTCTCCTTTTCACAGCAATTGCGGAGGAGAAACATGCACAGCCGGGCAATACTGGCAGAAAGACTTACCTTACCTGCAATCAGTAAAAGATCCTTTCTGTCTGATATCATCTTATGCCACATGGACAACAACCATAGAACGTAAAAAATGGATCAACTACATTAATAATATTGTATCAAACAATGTGAACTACCAAAATTACAACTTCACATTTCAGGTGCCTCACAGGACAAAATTCATTATAATCAATGGAATTGAATTAAATATGCGTAGCATAAGAGAGTATTTTCATCTCAAATCAGCCTTTTTCTCTGTAAAAGATACAGGAGAGGAGATTCTGATCACAGGAAAAGGTTATGGACACGGAATAGGCATGTGTCAGCAAGGTGCAATGGAAATGGCACGTGTTGGATATACCTGGCTTGATATCATACATTTTTATTTCCGGGATGTTCAGGTTGTGGATTACAAAGATCTTGACCTGCATAGATTTCAACCTGAGTGATTTCGGATTGCGGATTGCGGATTGCGGATTGCGGATTGCGGATTAACTTCGCTGAGCTCTCCCGATTTTCATCGGGATCGGTTGCGGATTTCGATAAGTTGTAAGTCTCTGGTCTCAAGTCACTAGTTTCAAGTTACTAGTTTCACTTCTTATTATCTCATCATCTCACGTTCTCACCTTCTCAACTCACCAACTTCTGCTTCACATTCTTCATTATTAATTATTAATTATTAATTACCACTGTCCCCCCCGCTCGCGCGGATTTAGCGCAGCGCAATCCGGGCGTATTCTACAAAGCCGGAATACAATTTCGCACCACCGTAAATAAATACGCAATCGAATTATTTGTTTTACTGTTATGCCAGAAGTATATGAAAAGGACTATCAGAAACACAGTCATGCCTGCAATGGCAGGCATCTCCCTATGCAAATACTGAAGCCGGATGAAGAAACGAAGTTATTATGTGTATATCGTAACAAACAAAAACAATACGGTGCTTTATATGGGTGTTACAAACAACCTGAAAAGAAGAATGCAAGAACATAAAACCAAATTAAACAAAGGATTCACAGAAAAGTACAATGTTTTTAAGCTTGTCTCCTGCTTAAGATCAGAACGGCATGGAAATAGTTGTTGGATAGGGAATGACGGATTCCTGCCTTCGCAGGAATGACGGTAACGGAAATGCTTTCAGGAAAAATTGTTTTATTCATCATAACCAGCACCAAGCAACCAGCAACAATAGAATCCGAACTCTGAACTCTAAACTGCCTCACTCTCCTTCGGGCAACAATCTCCCCGTACCAGAAATAGAATCAACAATAATCTCCGGCGATCCGGAATAATAAATATTGCCTTTATTATGTATCTCTACCGTGAGTTTTTCAATTGGATTCACGTGCATGTCACCAATGGATGAATTTTTAATTTGCATTTCCCTAGATATCAAATCGGAAAGAACGAATCTTGCTGAATAAAATCCTGAAATCACACACCAGTCAGAATATCCACTGAAAGTGTATGTTCCGCCGGTAGTTCTGTGATTGTAGAAATGAAAATGCGGATTATTCAATTGAATATTTACCTCAGCCATTTCAGCAGGTACTATTAATGTCATATTGGAAGTCACTGGATTCTGGCTGGTCAGTTTACAGGTCTCAAATAAACTCAACTTCAAATAATCAGAAAAATGCAAATAACATTTGATCTTTTCATAATCCCTTAGAAAAGCACATTCGTTTGAATTGTCAAGGTAAACCACCGAGTCAATAGTATTTGTGGCTGTATATTTAAGAATTTCATCCCCTCCTTCCAGTTCAAGATAATATACACTATCCTGAACAAGTATAATCTCAAACATACCACGCACATTTACTTCCCTGAAATATCCAGTCTCATATACCTGTATTGTTTTCTGTCCTGTTCCGTGCCAGCATTTTCCCATCTCACAGCTATCGCATAGGAAAACTGATAAACAAATCAATAGAAATAGTATGACTGCATTCTTCATTTTTAATTCTTCATTTTTAATTCTTCATTTTTAATTCTTCATTTTTAATTCTTCATTTTTAATTCTTCATTCTTAATTCTTCATTTTTAATTCTTCATTTTTAATTCTTCATTTTTAATTCTTCATTTATAACCTGTACCCTATCCCCCATTCCAGATAATCTGCTATAGCGCGATGTGCCTTGAGAGAAAAGTTTAAAAGCAGATTGTTGTATATTTCATATCGAATTCCTATGCGTGAATAAATTCTGGTATACTTATAATAATTTGCGTGCAGATAGGTACCCAATTGCATCAAAATGTTAAGTTTTGAATACCGTGAATAAAATCCAACATGAAGTCCCAACTGATAAAGATCTGATTCTGAATATGTGCCACCTAAATCGCCCACTTTGTTAGGCCCGAGTGATTGATCATAAAATACATCGATACCGGCACCAAAGGAATATTTCATCCATGGTACATATTTGTAGTCTATCACCAGCGTGGAAATAAAATAGTAATTTCCTGAAATCTGATCATCTGTTTTCGAACCACCCGATAAGACAAGTTCGACATTGTGTTTTTCTAATTTTTTTTCTCTTTCTATTGCAATACGCTGATATCGTTTTGAAACCAGGTTGAAAAAATATGCAGCATGTACAGTAACACAATTTATACCCAGATTAGGCGTAGCAAATTTGCCATTGGAAAAATGAGTGAATCCGAATCCTGCTGAAACTTCATTTCTGTTATCGAATCTAAATCGACCGGTATATCTGAAGTTGATGTACATATTCATTCCGGAGCTGATGGCCATGTTTGTCGGGTTCTTCTCCACATCAAATTTTTTCGTCAGATATGCAGCTCCAAAACCAACTCTATACCACGAACTGAATTTTCTCTGTCCGGATCCAAATGGAACATCCATAAACAAAAACAACGCATGCGCCTTTCCGAAAACATCTTCGTTTCCAAGGGATGTATAAAAGTACCCTGCCCCCATTCTGGGATACCTGTACAAATTATCCCACTGTCCGCGTCCATATGTATCAGTCGTTAGATTCAACTCAAGACCTGAAATTCTTGATTGCAGAGAATAAGCAATAGAACTGTGATGAGGATAAATATATCCATAATGCGTTTCAATACCGAGCCTGAGATTATTTATCAGTTTTAAACTGTCAGTTGTCACTGCTGAAGAGTATGAATAACTTATAAAACAGAAAATAACTCCAACGATTACTGTCCTAAAACTGAGTTTTTTTTCTTCAGCATTGCGCATTAAGAAATACTATTTTTATTGGTATAAACTATTTCCGGACAATATTACAATTTCTGCACTGAAAAAAATAATGTATTTTTAGACTCGTTATGTGAATGGCTTACATAGTAAAGCACTTATAAAAACACATGAGAAGTCTCTATTTAAAAGAAATTTCAGGTTTTTTCAGTTCTATAACAGGATATATAGTAGTTGGTATATTTCTGATTGTAAATGGTCTGTTTCTTTGGATTTTTCCTGGTAACATGAACGTTCTTGATGCAGGGTATGCTACTCTGGATACCTTATTCTTCATTGCTCCGTGGGTATTTCTTTTTCTTATTCCGGCTATTACAATGCGTAGTTTTGCAGAGGAAAAAAAAAGTGGTAACCTTGATCTTCTTCTTACTCGTCCCCTGTCTGAATTACAAATTGTTATGGCCAAATATTTAGCAGGTGTTACTGTTGCTGCCATTGCTCTTATTCCTACACTTGTATTTTATTTATCACTTGTAATACTTGGAAATCCAAGTGGTAACATCGATTCAGGAGGAACACTGGGATCTTATCTCGGACTTTTTCTTCTTGCAGGAATATATGTCAGTATCGGCATCTTCGCTTCATCTCTTACGGAAAACACTATCGTGGCATTTGTGTTATCCATCGCATTGTGCTTTTTTCTTTATGAAGGTTTTAATTCTGTTGGTTACTTAAGTTTAACAGGTAAGACGGGAAATTTTATTTTAAATCTGGGAATAGATGCACATTATAAATCCATGCAACGGGGAGTTCTTGATAGTCGCGATCTGATCTATTTCCTTTCGGTAATCTTCCTGTTTCTATTATTTACTAGAACAAAACTCCGTAGCAATAACTGGTAAGAGATACGATAATGACAAAAAGCACAGCCGGAAATACATTACGCACGAATGATATAACATTACTTATTGGTATAACGGCCATAATCGTATTATTCAATATAATAACTCACAACCTGTTTTTCAGAATAGACCTGACTTCTGAAAAACGCTATACCTTATCGCAAGATACGAAACAAATTCTCAGGAACCTTGATGATATTGTATATATCAGGGTTTATCTGGAAGGTGATCTGAATATCCCTTTCAAAAAATTTCAGGATAATATTTATGATATGCTTGATGAATTTAAAGTATATGGTAAAAGCAATTTGCAGTATGAGTTTATGAATCCCTTCGAGGATGAATCACAGGAAATGCAACAAAAAATCATTGGACAGTTATATGAAAAAGGTCTTAAGCCCACGAATATTCACCAAAGAGACAAAGAAGGAGGTGTAACGGAAAAAATAGTCTTCCCAGCAGCACTGATCAGCTATAAGAATACAGAAGTTCCGCTAAACCTTTTATTAAATAATCCCGGTGCAGGAGCCGATCAGAATTTGAATAATTCTATTGAAAGCCTGGAATATAATTTTATTAGCACAATAAAAAACATTACCAACAAACAAACGGAAAAGATCGCATTTATTGAAGGTCATGGAGAACTGAATGAACTGGAAGTAAATGATATCTCGCGTGAATTATCAAAATCATATCAGATTGACCGGGGAATTATACATGGCACTCCGGGTATACTGGACGAATACAAGGCGATTGTTATTGCAAAACCAATTGGTCAGTTCAGCGAACAGGATAAATTTGTAATTGACCAGTACATAATGAACGGAGGCAAAGCTCTCTGGCTTCTCGATGCGGTACAGGTTAGTCTTGACAGCCTGGTAAGCGGAGAGACTATGGCGTTCATTTCCGAACTGAATCTGAATGATATGCTTTTTCGCTATGGGGTGAGAATAAATCCTGTTCTTGTACAGGATATTCAGTGCAACGTAATCCCGGTAAATATGGCTTTGAGAGGAAATCCGGCAAATTTTCAACCTGTTCCATGGCTTTATTATCCTCTTATATCACCTTCCGAAAATCATCCGGTTACACGAAATTTAAACATGATCTATTGCCGATTTGCGAATACCATAGATACGATTGAAGCCAGAAAAACCATCAGAAAAATTCCTCTTCTGAGCACATCACAAATGAGTGCAACCAAAAAAGTTCCTGCCTTAATTTCTCTTGAAGAAGTTCAACATACACCACAAAAAAAGAATTTTACCGATTCGCATTCACTGGTAGGAGTTCTTTTGGAAGGAAGCTTCGAATCTGTATTTAAAAACCGTGGTTTAGGTCAATACTTTCCTGATCCACCAAAGATAAAAGAACAGGGAAAAGCAACAAAAATTGCAGTTGTTGCCGATGGCGATATCATACGAAACGACATTCGGTATTCTTCTCAGGGACCATCCATACAACCCCTGGGATATGACAGGTTTACAAGACAAACCTTCGGAAACAAAGATTTTTTAGTAAATCTCATTCAATACCTTGCTGATGATAAGAATTTGCTGGATTTGCGAGGCAGAGAATTTAAGATCAGGTTGCTTGATAAAGAGAAGCTGTCATCTGAGAGATCAAAATGGATACTTATCAATATGATTCTTCCTTCTCTTCTGGTAATGCTTTTTGGTATTCTTTTTCACTTCATACGTAAGCACAGGTTTTCTGTATCATGAGAAAAATACTTTTCATACTGGTTATTTTAATTATTTCAGGGCTTGCTGCATACTATCTCCATCAACACAGATCATCAACACTACATTCTCGCGATACCGGTTTCAATCTACCTGACCGAAATAAAATTGACCGCATCAATATTGCATCCGGCATAAAAATTCTTAGTATTGTTCATGAAGACGGAAGATGGAGTATTGACAATAAACCGGTAAATCAGGAGAGGGTATCAGATCTGCTGGTTCTGGCCTCAAAACTTGAAGCAAAATCGCCGGCTGCAAAAAGTGCTGAAATGGTATTAACAGAAAAGTTAAAGTCAGGCACAGAAATATTTTATTATTCGGGAAAAAAACTGATTCGATCTTATCGTATTTGCAAATGGAATCTGCAGCTTTTTGCGTGCCTGCATAAATCAGAAAGAATATTTCAGGTTGAAGCAAGGGGATACCCGAATGTTGATCTGATAAAAGTAATGAATGCTGATATCTCATATTGGCTTGACCATAATATATTGAATATTCATCCTGAAAATATCCGTCTTGTAAAAATTCATTATCCTGAAAATTCTGACAATGATTTTATTCTAAAGCAGATCGAACCGGGCAAATACCAATTGTCAGATCAAAACAACAACATCCTTACTTCTGCCGACAAGGAGTTAATGACCCTCTATCTGCATTTCTTTCAAAACATAGGATATCATTCTGTTCAGGACGATGAAAAACAAGATACTTCAAACCTGAAAGAACCATTTTTCAACCTTGTTGTTGAAACAAATGAAAAGGATGTAATTGAATTATCAGGTTATCGAAAAAATGACCGTGAAACCAATCAAACAAACACCGTGGGATTTTATGGAAAACTAAATAAAAAAAAGGTGGTAAATATGAAATATAGTGACATCGATCCTGTTCTTCTGGAATTAAAAGATTTTCTAAAAAAATAATTCTCTGAAGCCATTAATAGCCTTTTTTTTTGTAATATTGATACCCCTATTAACACAAATACTAGCTATCAAATTAAACCTTTAATCAATGAAATTTGTAGTTTCAAGTATCGAACTTTTGAATCATCTCCAGGCAGTGAGCCGCGTAATCAGTGCTAAAAATACATTACCAATTTTAGACAACATACTCTTTAACCTTGAAGGCAAAAAGCTGGAATTAACCGCATCCGATCTTGAGTCAACCTTTATCACATCCATGGAACTTGATAATGTTAGTGATGGCGGAAGTATAGCTTTGCCGGCACGGATTCTTCTTGATACCCTGAAAGAGTTTCCTGATCAACCGCTTACATTTGATGTAAATACTGATACTCTGGCTGTTGTGATAAGCTCAGAGAATGGTCAGTTTTCAATTGTCGGGCAAAATGGAGGTGATTTCCCTCAGATTCCGCAGATCAAGGAAGAAGAAAAATCCAATTTCGAAATCGAGGCAGATGTCCTGTTAAAAGGTCTTTCCAATACACTTTTTGCAACTGCTGATGATGAATTGAGACCGGTTATGAATGGAGTGTTTTTTGAGCTTTCCCCCGATGACATTACATTTGTGGCTTCCGATGCTCACAAACTGGTTCGTTACAAAAGAACTGATGCAAAATCCAGTCAGAATGCGTCATTCATTCTGCCTAAAAAACCAGCCTCTCTTTTAAAAAATATCCTGACGAGAGAACAGGGTACTATTAGCATTGAATTCGACAATAAAAATGCACATTTTGTACTTCCTCACTTCAGATTAATATGCAGACTGGTGGAAGGCAATTATCCCAGCTACAATTCTGTTATACCTACTGATAATCCCAATAAACTTATTATTGATCGTTTGCAATTTTTCAATACATTGAAACGTGTTTCTGTCTTTTCCAATCAAGCAAGCAATCTTATTAAATTGCAGCTTTCCGGAAACCAGGTAACAGTATCGGCTCAGGATATCGACTTTTCAATCTCTGCTTATGAACGTCTTACCTGTCAATATGAAGGTGATGATCTTGAGATAGGCTTCAAATCTGTATTTCTTATCGAAATTTTGCAAAACCTACAGTCAACAGATGTTGTTGTTGAGTTATCTGATCCTTCAAGAGCCGGCTTATTATTACCTCTTGATGATAATAACGAAAATGAAGACATACTTATGCTCTTAATGCCAATGATGATTAACAATTAATCAGGAATAATCCGAGAGTTTCAATGCTGAAACTCTTTTTTTTATTATATCATTGCCTTATTTCAATAAGAAACTGTTTTATGAAGCTTAATTTAAAAAATCCTTTGGTTTTTTTTGACCTTGAAACAACTGGGATTAATGTTGTATCTGACCGAATTGTTGAAATATCATATCTTAAAGTACATCCCAACGGAAAGGAAGAATCCGGAACACTATTAGTAAATCCCACCATACCCATTCCAAAAAGCACCACAGAGATACATGGCATTTCAGATGAGGATGTGAAAGACAAACCCACATTTGTTGAAATTGCCAAAATAATTCTTAAAATCATTGAAGGCTGTGATCTGGCAGGATACAATTCAAACAAATTTGATATCCCCCTTCTTGCCGAAGAATTTTTGAGGGCAGGCATAGATATTGATCTGAAAAAAAGAAAATTCATTGATGTTCAGGTAATTTTTCATAAAAAAGAACAGCGTACTTTAAGTGCAGCCTATAAATTTTATTGTGAGAAAGACCTTACTGATGCCCATAGAGCAGAAGCAGATACAAAAGCTACGTATGAGATTCTTCTGGCACAGCTCGACAGGTATAACGATCTGGAAAATGATGTTGAAAAGTTATCCAGGTTTTCCAGCCATAACAGAAATGTTGATTTCGTAGGAAGGATTATTATTGATGAAAAGGATGTGGAGCGATTTAACTTCGGAAAATACAAAGGAAAGGCTGTTGAAGAAGTTTTTGAAAAAGATCCTGCTTATTATGGCTGGATGATGAATAACGATTTTCCATTATATACAAAAAAAGTACTCACAAATATCAAATTGAGAAGAGCTTTCGGAAACAGTAATGAAAAATGATAATCTTGTTTTATATCTATTACTTCATGCATTAAGGAAACACTTATTCAATTCCCTATGAAAATTATTTGCATTGCAAAGAACTATGACGAACATATAAAGGAATTAAACAGCTCTACTCCCGGACAACCGGTATTTTTCATGAAACCTGACAGTTCTCTGTTAATAAACAATAAGCCTTTTTACCTTCCGGAATTCTCGAACGAAATACATCATGAAGCAGAAATTGTGCTCAGAATAAACAGACTTGGGAAACATATTGAAAGAAAATTTGCTTATCGGTATTTCAATGAAATAACTGTTGGCATAGATTTCACTGCACGTGATTTACAAAGAATATGCAAAGAAGAAGGTAATCCGTGGGAAATCGCCAAAGCATTTGATGGTTCTGCTGTATTGGGAAAATTTATCAGATTTGATACAGTGTATGATCTGGAATCCATTCATTTCTCACTGGATATCAATGGCAAAAAAGTTCAGAATGGCAATTCAGCCGATATGCTTTTTAAAATAGATCATATCATAGAATATATATCTCAATTTGTCACACTTAAAATGGGCGATCTGATCTTTACGGGTACACCTGTTGGAGTGGGATCTGTAAAAATTGGCGATCATCTGGAGGGATACATCGAAAATGAGAAGCTGTTTGATTTTGAGGTTAAGTGAGGTCGAAGCTGGAAGTCTGAAGTAGGAAAATGAGAAAGTGGGAAAGTGGGAAGGTGAGACGGTGAGAAGTGGGACAGTTTAGAGGTTGAGTAGTTGATGGTTACTGGGAGTGGTGTTTAACTGTTGAATCGTGGAACTGTTTAAATGGTGAATTGATTAAGTGATTAGTTGAGAAGTTGAGTAGTTGGTGATTCGTGAACAGTAATTTGTAAACTATGATTCATTGGGCATTGGATATTGGATATTGGATATTTGAAATTAATTATCAGACTTGAAACTTAAGATTATCGACCATACCTCAGGCATAACTCAGTTTGATCGTGTCTACACCTCTTTTATTAAAAATGGACAGACTGCTTACATGAACAACAACATCCCCAGTTTCAATTAATCCTTTTTCTTTCAAGGTATCAAGAGAAAAGGCAACAGCATTTTCAGCATCACATTCCTTATCCATGTAAAAAGCTCTTACTCCCCAAATGATGGATAATTGACATATTAATTTGCTGTCTGATGTAAACACATATACTGGCGCTTTTGACCGGTTGCTTGCCAGTCGAAAAGCAGTTTGAGGAATGACGGCGAATGCAATAATTGCTTTGGCACCGGCCTGATCAGCCATCCTGGATGCATTGAAACATACTGAATCAGGAATATATGTTACAGAATCAATGTTGGGCAAATGTTCATGTTTAAGCACAAACTCTGTTTCTTCAGCATAGTCAATTATTTTCTGCATATTCTTAATGGCTTCCACAGGGTATTTGCCAATCGAAGTTTCTCCACTAAGCATCACCGTATCAGCACAATCAAAAACTGCATTTGCTACATCATTTGCTTCAGCCCTGGTAGGTCTGAAATTGGTTATCATGGTTTCAAGCATCTGTGTGGCTATAATAACAGGAGTAGATTTCTGAATGCATTTTTGTACTATTTGTTTTTGAATGTAAGGTACCTTTTCAAAGGACACCTCAACTCCTAAATCACCACGGGCTACCATAACAGCATCTGCTTCATCAATTATCCCATCAATTTCCTGTAAAGCCTCAGGTTTTTCAATTTTAGCCACTACCATGGCTCTCTTATTTCTTGCGGAAATGATTTCTTTCAATACTTTGATATCATTTGCCCACCTGACAAAAGACAAAGCAATCCAATCCAGGTCATGATCAAGAATAAAATGAACATCTTCAATATCTTTGTCAGTCAGGCTGGGAAGGGAAATAATTGTATCCGGCAAATTCACTCCTTTCCTGGAATAAAGTGATCCGCCATGGATGGTTTTCGCATAGATCTCAGTTTTTAAATTCGTTGATTCAACAATAAATTTTAGCTTACCATCATCAATCAATATGGTATCTCCTTTCTTAATATCTTTAGGCAGATCATTGTATTTTATATGAACCTTTTCATTATTTCCCCTGATATCTTTGTTGGTAAAAATAATCTTCCCGCCATCATCAATACTCACTCCCTCCTTCTCCATTTCACCTAACCTGATTTTGGGACCTTGTAAATCAGCAAGAATGGCAACATGTGTATCCAATTCCTCATTCAGCTTTCTGATTCTCTGAATCACCTCTTCATGCTGATCATAACTGCCATGAGAGAAGTTTAATCTGCACATATCAATCCCCGAGATAATAAGCTCACGCAATCTATTCTCTGACGAGCTTGCCGGACCAATAGTAGCAATGATTTTTGTTTTTGAAGTATCATGAATATGAATAGACATAATCACCCAAAATTATTTGATATAGTAGTGAATTTCATGTTCATTCCCTATTTATTTTGCAGAGATCAACAAATTACGCACCTTTGCGTTTCTTAAGACTCAACTTGTGAGTCTGCAAATAATCATCAGGTTAAAAACTGATTCTTCTATGAAATTAATGCATGTTTTATTAATTGGTATAAATAAAATAAGAAATTTCTTTTAAGAAATCTTGTTATGTAGGAAAAGACATGTGATAATTAACACTGAGTGAAAGATTTAACAAAGGGACATGTTGGCGGAAATATTTTGAGGTTTGCTGCACCCATGCTCCTGGGAAATATTTTTCAGCAATCGTATAATATAGTAGACAGCATCATTGTTGGCCAGGTATTGGGCAAAGAAGCTCTGGCAGCGGTCGGTGCTTCCTTCCCAATCATATTTGCCCTGATTTCTTTTGTTATTGGTATTGCATCAGGAGGTACCATTGTAGTATCTCAATATTTTGGAGCAAAAGACTACAAAAGGGTCAGACGTGCCATTGACACCATGTATATTTTTGTATTCTTTGCTTCCATTATCATTATGACTGTGGGCATAACCTTCAGCGATGAAATTTTCAGAATGATCAGACTTCCTGCTGAAGTTATACCACAGGCCACTGTTTATCTAAACACTTTTTTACTGGGAACTGTTCTTTTATTTGGTTTCAATGGCACCAGTGCTATTCTCAGGGGATTGGGAGATTCTATCACACCGCTGGTTTTTATGATAATAGCATCCATTTCAAATATAGGCTTTGATATTCTGTTTGTAAAATATCTCGGATTCGGAATTCGTGGAGCAGCATGGGCAACAATCCTGTCGCATGGAGGAGCATTTATTACTGCAGTGTTCTATCTGAATAAAACTCATAAGCTAATACAGTTAAAACTCAGAGAGCTTGTTTTTGACTGGGAAATATTCTGGAAAAGTGTAAGAATTGGCATACCCTCAGGATTTCAGCAAACTTTTATTTCCTTTGGAATGATTGCTTTGTTCCGTATAGTAAATGCGTTTGGTACAGATGTGGTTGCAGCCTATTCCGTTGCAGGTCGCATTGATAGTTTTGCCATGCTTCCTGCGATGACGTTCGGTCAGGCATTATCAACATTTGTCGGGCAAAATATGGGAGCAAACAAAGCGGAAAGGGTCAGATCCGGTTTTCTGACTACCCTAGGCATGTCATCATTTATATCCATAACAATAACAGCAGTTATCATCATTTTTCGTTTTTCTTTAATGAGCTTGTTTACCAAAGACACAAATGTAATTGATATCGGTGTGGATTATCTTATTATTGTAAGCTCTTCATACATTGTATTTACAACAATGTTTTCAATTAACGGAGTTTTAAGAGGTTCAGGTGATACAATTGTACCGATGTTCATTACATTGTTCTCTCTTTGGGTCATCAGAATCCCTTTTGCCTACTTTCTTTCAGAGCGCTACGGGGAAGTAGGAATATGGTGGGCTGTGCCTATCGCCTGGTTGATCGGAGCATTGTTTTCATTTTTCTATTATCTTACAGGAAACTGGAAAAAGAAAGTGATTGTAAAACACTATGAGGAAAATATAGATAGTACACTATAGTCAATAAATATTATCTTAGCAGCTAAATTAAAATTCTGTATTGTCATTATGATACAATCAATGACAGGTTTTGGAAAAGCAACTTGTGAGCTTAAGAATAAAGTGATCACTATTGAAATTAAGACATTAAATAGCAAGCAAATCGATATCTATACCCGTTTACCGAATATTTACAAAGAAAAAGAATTGGATATCAGAAATCTCCTTTCTCAAAGATTACAGAGAGGAAAGATTGAATGTATAATCACCTATGAAGATACGGACATTGCAAATACATCAAGAATTAATGTACCACTGGTAAAAGATTATTACCGTCAGATGGTTGGGCTGCTTAATGAGTTGGAAATAGATAATAATGAAGCTATTTTACAAACCATTATGCGTTTCCCCGATGCTCTGAAAATTGATAAGGAAGAACTTGATGAGGAAGAATGGAAAGCAGTAATGCAAAAAATACACGAAGCCATTCTGGCAATAGATAATTTCAGAAAGCAGGAAGGTAGTGCATTGCAATTAGATATTACCTCAAGAATACAGGTTATATTGGCAAAGCTTAAGGAAATTGAACCTTTTGAAGATGATCGGATCAAATGTATTCGGGAAAGAATTGAATCGAACATCTCAGAAGTATTTGAAAAGGAGAAAGTCGATCAGAACAGGTTTGAACAGGAATTGATCTACTATCTTGAAAAAATAGATCTCACAGAAGAAAAGGTTCGTCTTGAAAATCATTGCAATTATTTTTTTGATGTATTGAAAGAAAACGAAACCGTTGGAAAGAAGCTGGGATTTATTACACAGGAAATGGGGAGAGAAATTAATACACTCGGTTCCAAAGCAAATCATTCTGAAATTCAAAAAATAGTAGTTCAAATGAAAGATGAACTCGAAAAGATCAAAGAACAACTCATGAATGTATTATAACTTACAATGAATATGGCAGGAAAACTTATAATACTATCAGGCCCTTCAGGAACAGGAAAATCCACAATTTCAAGAAAAATTCTTGAAATGGAAGAATTTAACCTTTCTTTTTCTATCTCTGCATGCAGCAGAAAAATCAGAGAAGGAGAAATAGAGGGAAAAGATTATTATTTTCTGACTATTGATTCTTTTAAGTCAAAAATTGAAGACAACGAATTTCTGGAATGGGAAGAAGTTTATTCCAATCAATATTATGGTACACTGAAAATTGAAGTGGAAAGATTAAAAAGCATGGGTAAAAATGTACTATTTGATGTTGATGTAAATGGTGCGATGAGTATCAAAAGGAGATATAAAGAAGAATCTGTCACCATCTTTATCCAACCTCCATCACTTGATGCATTAGAACAACGCCTGCGCAGCAGAAAATCAGAAACTGAAGGGACCATAGCAAAAAGATTGCGTAAAGCGAACATGGAAAATACCTATGCAAAAAAATTTGATCATGTGATCATAAACGAGAACCTGGATGATGCCGTAAAGAAAGCTGCTGATATTGTGAGAGATTTTCTTAATCAGTAAGTATAAGCTTTTTATTAATAGGGTGAATTAACCCATATAATTTCCTGATCAAAACAGGTACAATGAAAACCGGTCTTTTCTTTGGATCATTTAATCCGATTCATATAGGTCATATGGCACTCGCCAACTATTTTGTTGAGTATACAGATCTAAAACAGGTTTGGTTCATCATCAGCCCACACAATCCGTTAAAAAGTAAAAAATCACTGTTAAACGATCAACTCAGACTTGAGATGGCAGAACTTGCCATTGGGAATGATGAACGCTTTGCCATATGCGATATTGAATTCAGAATGCCAAAGCCTTCTTATACAATTGATACACTGACCTACCTTTCGGAAAAGCATCCAAAAAAAGAATTCATCCTTTTAATGGGTTCCGACAGTCTGGAAACATTTCACAAATGGAAAAATCATGAACAGATCATTGATAGATACCACAGATACATTTATCCCAGAAATACAAAAGAAAATACAGATTGCTCACAATACCTGAATATGACATTTTTAAAAGACGCTCCCAGAATTGAGATCTCATCAAGTTTTATCCGAAAAGCACTAAAAGAAGAAAGAAATGTGAAGTACTTTTTGAACGATAAGGTATATGAATTTATTATCCGAAATCATTTATACCAGTAAATTTATTTTTTGCGAAAGCTTTTCGTTTTGAAATGATTTGTTCCAACGACTTAACGTATTATCAAAACATATATCCGAAACCGATCTTAAAAGAATATGTAAATCCGCTATTCTCATTATGGATTCCCCATGTACCGGGTCCACATACCTTGTCAAGAGATCCAATATAATAACCCAGTCCCAGAGAAGTATCAAAAAACAGGTTTTTCATCAGGCGAATCTGATTGCCATATCCAATAAAATGTCCCATCGTGGCAATTGTACCGGGATCAGTATTGACCAGGTAGGTTTGATCGCCCAGTGTGACCAATTCAGGTGAATATGAAGTACCCTTTTGATAAACTAAGTTGTATTGCAGATATACAGTATAAATTTTATTTCCGTTATTCAATCGGTCAAGTGCTCCCAGATAAATTCTATATTTAATATCGGCTCCTGATATTTTGGATTCACGTTCACTATATATAATACCTGCTTCCAGTGATTTTCTTCCTTTTGTTACATTTGCATTTATGGTATAACCGGCTCCATGGCCTGTGCCAGTATTAATATAAGATGCTGCTAGTCCATAATGTGCTGTTACCTCGTTTCCGGCATCGTCCCGTGCAAAAAGAGACGGTATTGAAATACTTAAAATAATGGTGAAAAATAATATCGTTTTCATTGTTGTATTGCTTTATAACATTATATAGTGTTACGGATAGTATATATCGACGTTGAACAATACAGGGTGAGAAGCCTTATTCTATGAAAAGGATATCTATCAACAAAAGGATTGTCGGATGTTACCAGTAAAAAATGATTTTAGTCACTTAGTAATGAAGCAATTAGAAAACGGTAATCTTGATTTACTGGAAAAAATCAGGCAATTTCTGCTTTTCTGACAATCTCCAGTCCCTTCTTTATACCGTTGATATTCATTGGAATGAGGTGATGGTGTCTTTCAGGAAGTGATTTTTCCAGTCCGCTGACCACATTATCAAATTCGACCAGTGGTTTGATCTTAAGATAAGCACCCAGAACAATCATATTGAATGCACGTGTAACACCCATCTTGGTGGCTTCTTTAGTAGCTTCCACCTGGTAGATTTCTATATCTTTTCTATCAGGATGCCTGGATATCCCATTTGTATCATACAATAATAATCCACCTGGTTTCACCATAGATTCAAATTTATCCATCGATTGCTGGTTCAGGATAATGGCAGTATCATAATTATTGACAATAGGCGAACTTATCCTGTCATTACTAAGAATTACCGTAACATTTGCCGTTCCTCCACGCATTTCCGGTCCGTAGGATGGCATCCAGCTTACTTCCATTTGTTGCATAATACCTGAATAGGCAAGAATTTTTCCCATTGATAACACGCCCTGACCACCAAAACCGGCTATAATGATTTCTTCGTTCATAGTGTAATGATTAAGAGAAAATATTAAGTAATAATTTTCCCATCTACTTTCAAGTCACCCAGCGGATAAAACGGAAGCATATTTTCTTCCAGCCATTTGTTTGCCTGCACAGGAGTCATCTTCCATCCTGAATTGCAATTCGAGACAAACTCTATGAGTGATAAGCCTTTCTTTTCTTTCTGGCTTTCAAAAGCTTTCCTCATAGCTTTCTTTGCTTTCCTTACATGAGAGGGTGAATGAACTGCCTGGCGTGTAACATAATAAGTTCCTGGTAGTTGACTCACAAGTTCACTGATCTTTATGGGATTGCCCATTAAACCAATGTCCCGTCCATAAGGAGTTGTTGATGATTTCATTCCTTCAAGCGTTGTTGGAGCCATCTGACCTCCTGTCATTCCATAAATACCGTTATTCACAAATATGATGGTAATATTTTCTCCTCTGTTGCAGGCATGAATTGTTTCTGCAGTTCCGATGGCTGCCAGATCGCCATCTCCCTGGTAGGTGAAAACATATTTATCCGGCCAGCATCTCTTTATTCCTGTTGCTACTGCCGGGGCTCTTCCGTGGGCACTTTGTGTCATATCAATGTCCATGAAATCGTAAGCAAGAACAGAACATCCAACAGATGCGATCCCAATAGTTTCTGATTGTATTCCCATTTCATCAATTACTTCCATGGTAAGGCGGTGAATAACACCATGCCCGCATCCGGGACAAAACGATAAGATGTTATCCGTCATACAAGATGTCTTCTTGTATACAAGATTTTCGTCCTGAATAATTTCCTCTATGTCCATTGTCAATGTTTCTGATTCAATTTTCATCATTTCTTAATAAGAATAGTTTTTAATGCTTCCAGTACCTCATCGGGGGAATGAATAATCCCTCCGGTGCGTCCAAAATGTTCAACAGGTATTTTCCCGTTTACAGCAAGTCTGACGTCTTCAACCATTTGTCCGGAGCTTAACTCAACAGATAATATACCCTTCACCTGATTTGCAAGTTCAGCCAATATTTTTGTCGGATACGGAAACAAGGTTATCGGTCTGAGCAATCCTGCCTTTATTCCTTCTTCCCTGGCCAGTTTGATTGCTTTCTGACATATCCTTGCAGAAGAACCATAAGCAACATATAAATATTCTGCATCATCACAATCAATCATTTCGTATCGTACCTCTTTTTCTTTCATTTTGTTGTACTTTTCATTCAGAGCTTGATTGTGTCTTTCCATTCCAAGGGGATCAAGATCCAACGAAGTAACAATATTCCTTTCCCGATCGGGGGTCTTCCCGGTGGTAACCCACGACTGATCAAACTCAGTTAATCGGGGAACAGGTTCGAAAAATTCCACCTTTTCCATCATCTGCCCGATCATTCCATCTGACAAGATCATGGCAGGATTACGGTATTTGAATGCAAGTTCAAAACCAAGTTTTACAAAATCAGACATCTCCTGCACCGATGAAGGAGCCAGAACGATCAAATGGTAATCGCCGTGGCCGCCACCTTTTGTGGCCTGAAAATAATCGGCTTGTGAAGGTTGAATGGTTCCAAGTCCGGGGCCTCCGCGTACAACATTCACTATCAGGCAGGGAAGTTCCGATCCTGCCAGATAAGAAATACCCTCCTGTTTCAAACTGATTCCCGGACTCGAAGATGATGTCATGGCCTTTTTACCAGTACTGGCAGCACCATATACCATGTTTATAGCCGCAATTTCGCTTTCAGCCTGCAACAATACCATGCCGGTTCTTTTATGCGGTTCCTGAAGGGCGAGGTATTCCATGATCTCTGACTGTGGAGTTATCGGATACCCGAAATAAGCATCTGCCCCTGCTCTGATGGCTGCTTCGGCAATCGCTTCGTTGCCTTTCATTAAGCGCAATTCTCCCATTACATGTTTAAATTTCAGCGTTAACTTTTTTTCGATATACTGTTATCACACCATCCGGACATACAATGGCACAATTCGCACAACCTGTACAATCGTCAGGATTTTCCATATAAGCATAATGATAGCCTTTTCCGTTGACCTCCGGTGCCATTCTGATAACATCTGTCGGACATGCATGAAGGCATAACTCACATCCCTTGCATCTCTCTATGTCAATTACAATGGCCCCTCTCACTTTTGCCATATACTGATATTTTTTATTCTGAATTCAATTCATCCATCATAGTCATTCTGATACTTTTTTCTCGAAATCTAAATACAATCTCTCTGTATTCTTCTTTTTCCGTATCTGTGAATAATTATGATTTAGAGTTTTAAGGGAAGTATGAAAAACTGATACAATGGCGGTCAACCATAAAATAGTACTGCATAGATACTAAATTTTTACGTATTTGTCCTATTATTTTTTGATTTTGCTGCTATATGAACAATTTTTACTACCATAACCTATTCGTTTACAGTATGTTAATTTCTTTTTCCATTTGCATAAAGGTGAAATTCTTAAATTTCTTTGTATTTTTATTATGAAATCAACCTTACAATTCAGATCATTATGAAACGAACATGAATTTTTTCATTTTAAAATCACAAACAAAAATGAACAAAATTCATCGAGAGTTCCATAAGACCATTGAAAATAAATTTAATACTTATGAAACGAACACTGCTAATTATGCTTTGCTTTCTCACAGGAGCAGGCATACCAACTGTTAAGGCTCAATACGTTCCCAACGGAGGATTTGAAGAATGGGAAACCAGGGTACTTTACCAGGAGCCGGAAAACTGGACTTCCGGAAACATGGAAGCTCTTATGTACAATATTGTAACTGCTATACAAACAGAAGACAGCTATAGTGGAGATTATGCACTCCGTCTTGAATCGGCTGTGTCAGAAACGGATACGATCTTCGGATATGCTACCTGCAACGGAATGGTTACAAACGGCGAATCTCCTGTTATGGAATTTACAGGCGGTATCCCCGTTTCGGGAACTCCTGATTCCCTGTTTGGTTATTTTAAATTCGATGTTGCCGAAGACGATTCGGCAATTGTTCTATTGTCTTTTCAAGAAAGCGGCAATCCCATAGGTCAGAATATATTTCCTATTGTAGGAACTCAAAGTACCTACATAAAGATGGGATGGAGAATTGAAACCCCTGCCGGAACACCTGATACGGCTTTTATTGGCATAACCAGTACAAATCCATACCGTCCTGTATCGGAGAGCTGGGTGCAGGCCGACTCATTATGGTTTGGCGTAATTGACGATTCCATACCAAATTGTGATTTTGAAGTGTGGGAAGACGAAGCATACCTCGATCCTGTAGATCATGTTACAGCCAATTTTCTTACCCATTTTTTTGGTGGTGATACATCGGCAAAAGCAATTGATGATGCCCATTCGGGAGATTATGCCATCAGTATAAAGGCTGTTGAAACCAGCATTCCCGGTGATGAGGGTATGACTGACGTTGTGGCAAGTTTTCTCATGCCTTACGGCACAGAGATGATCTTTGGCGATGAAATTCCTTCATTCCCTGTTGATTTCAATCCTTCACGACTGACCGGCTATTATAAATTTACTCCGGCCCTAAACGATACGGCTATTGGCTATGTCATACTGAGAGATGAAGAAGAGAATGAATACGAATATGGAACACTCCTGTTAACAGCAAGTGAATATACACCATTTTCAGTGAATTTCTTTTATCCCCCGGGAACCACAATCACGGAAGTGGGTTATGTATTCAGTACTACCCTCTATTTTGGAATTGGAGATGGCGGAAGCGGTGAAGTGGGAAGCGAATTGATTCTGGATGACCTGGATCTTGTGAATCCCTGTGATGAATTTGATGAGTTTTCAATAGATGTTACGGAACCTGTGAGTTGCGAAGAAAATTACAATGTTCTGGATGCCGGAGAAGAATGGGATGAGTACCTATGGTCAACGGAGGAGACTTCACAAACTATAACTGCTGTCGAGGGACCTTTCAGTGTTACTGTTACAGATTATGCAACCGGTTGTCAGTTCACCGATGAAGTTATGGTTTATCCCTTGATTTGTGATAACATCAACAAAGCAATACCCAAAAAGTCATCAGCCAAAATATATCCCAATCCCTCAAATGGAGTATTTACTGTTGAGCTCGAGAATTTGCACCCGGGAGGATATGCAATTGAGATCGTATCCATTACAGGCAAAACACTGAAAAAACATACCGTTCAAAATACCTCCGGAAATCACAAACTGCAATTTGACCTTACCGACTATCCGCAAGGATTGTACCTGGTTAAAGTTGAGGGAAACCGGTATTCCCATTATGAAAGGATACTGATCGAGTAAGAATCCAGAACAACCTAAATACAATTCAAAAAGGCACCGTGGAATACCGATGCCTTTTTTTGTTGTTCCTTTTGCTAAGCGTAGATTACTCGCTTTGCTCGTGAGCTCACTTCGTTCGGTTGTATCTACGCTTTGATTAAAGGTTAGTCTTCCCCCTGACACGCATTACCTCCGTTGCTGGCGCGGAATTGTGAGGCTGTGTAAAAATGATTGTAAACTAGAAAAATATTCGGTCAGGTATACGAGGTAAAAGTCAAATATTGAAATCTTAGACAATTAACTTTTGTTTTTACACAGCCTCTGTATTCCGGGCCCTGGCTATGTGTAGATTACTCGCTTTGCTCGTGAGCTCACTTCGTTCGGTTGTATCTACGCTTTATTATAGTATTAAATATGCCGGTTCACAAGCCTTTGTTTCGTTCCGTTCCCCAACGGAACGAGTTCCTTTCTTCCTTGATGAAGAAAGGAACCAAAGAAACCGAACGAAGTGAGCTCACGAACACAATTAAAATAATAAAAAATGTGAGTAATCAACCGTTTGTGAAAAAATGGCTAAAAATCAATTCATTCCGCTAAAAGAAAAAAACTCATAACGCCAAAGCGTTATTCAAACAGATTTTCTTTGTTAACGCTTCATTCATTGATTTTTCTTAGGGCCTTCGCCATCACCTTCGCAACACTTTAGCAATCAAATAAAGGCTTCGGCCCTCAAAGACGCATTTTTTCAAGGCGGATTCTTATGATTTCTGCGAAATCATTTTTGGTATTGCGCACCATACAATGCAGTTCCACAGAATAATCCAGACAGATGGTGCGCATTCAATAGCGATGTTCCATACCATGGGCGATGCCCATGGTTATTTATGTTTAAGCCCTTCAGGCTTATTCTTATTGATGGCAGAAAAAAATATATTCACATAAGAAGAATTACCTTTAATTTGAATACAAACATTCGCATCAGATCTTAGCGGTGGCCCGATTAGCCTGCGGTGGCCCTGTCAATGTTCTGAGTCACTAAGAATAACAGAG
>Ga0315547_1000293_pt1 | contig 53183 bp, 50 predicted proteins | sample SalMarSW160240MG_2_FD_202542 | JGI IMG/M metagenome (GOLD analysis project Ga0315547, IMG submission 202542) | Salt marsh sediment microbial communities from the Plum Island Ecosystem LTER, Massachusetts, United States - Salt Marsh Sediment SW1601-240 ...
CTGATTTGTAAAATAATTAGATTGAGAGAAGAAATATTAATTTTGAAGGAAAAAGACGCCTTAAAGTTTTTTCACGCATATATAGATGAGATGATAAGTTAAAAGAGATTGAATCGGAACTGGTAACGAAACCTCCATCGAAAGAATTAATTAATATGCCCATAAAGTCTCATGATATTCTTGAGGTTATCACTATTGAAAATTTGGTAAAGTTTTACCATCATCTATTCGAGGCAAAAAAGAATACAAGGAAGCCTTATTACGATTATTTTTTGCTCGGTCTATTAGGTCAAGTTAATTTAGCGTTCGATCCAATTGCAAAGTATATTGAATGGGATTCTAAGAGAGATCAAGAAGATGTCGAGGGAATAATTAACGAACTTATTTCAAAGACCGATATAGATAATTTCTTATTAAGGGATTCAACTGGGACGCCCATAAAATTATATCTTAAGAGATGGATGGCAACGATTTACGATAAGATTTACATAGACAAAGATCATTGCTATCAAGGAACCAACAAATTTATCATAGAAGCCAGAAATAGAATTGTCGATCTTTCAGATCCTCAAAATCCTAAAGAATTAATTCAGAGACCAAATATAGGTGCAGATGAAAAATATTTCGATGGAGACGCTGATATTGAGGCAGGAAAAGAATTACTGAAGGTCTTCCAACGACTTTTGGGCCATGAAACACTTCGTTTGATTCTTCTCCGGAGACTCGAACTATACTCCACCTCTGATGGCAAGATTAAAATTGTCCCAATTTCTGGCGGACAGTCTCAAGCAGAGCTAGAAGATATACTTGAAGACTTGAATTTTATAGCTCCAACTCAGGATAATCTGAAGCGTATGGGCCATAGATCTATGTCTAGCCATCTACCCTCGCTAATGTTTGGGAAGTCTTTTCTGTACTTACCGGTGAAAAATAGAAAAGAGACTTTCAACGAGATTAATAAAGTAGAATTTGCATGCTCTCCATTCACTTCCGATGGAGTTAATGTCATTGCATCCGGAACATCAGATATTAAGAAATATAGTAAAAAACTGAGGGCAGTATTCAATCTTCATTTTGAAGCATATACTTCCAATAATCCACTGATTAAGAGATTCACCGATTCCGGCATTTCATTGATGGTTGCTCTTAGCGATGTGATAGAACATACAATAAGAAATGATAAAGGCATAGATAAAAACAACAAAGATGTATTTATTGGTGAGGTGATAAGAGCTGCAGAGGAGGAGATTTTTGACCCCAAAACTAGTACAATAAATTTAAGAAAACAAATTGAAGATTGGCTAAATAGTAAAGTCGAGAAGGTTGAACTAAAAATTGGGAAAATTCCCTCACTAAATCAATACGAGGACGATCAATATCTATATAAGATAGAACTATCTAAAACACAGTTATTAGAAATATTTAAAATAAAAGGACTGTTTCTTGATTTTAATACGTTTCAGGCCAAACTTAGGACTGAAGTCGAGAGTGGAAAACTTTCATGGTCTAAAATTATTGAATTAATCGATTTATATTTGTCTGAATACGAAGAGTAGACTCAATGTTCTGGAATTTAAACATCATTAATCTTTCTGTCTTTAATTATTTATATTAGTGAAATAATATATATATAGTGAGATGAATTTGGAAAGCGCAAAAACCGAACAATTTGTTATTGTAAATGGAAAACGATTCATGACCAAGAAAAACGGTCGCAAATTGGCAATATCGGATCAACGGATTACGAGCACCTCGAAGATAAAGGGTCTGACTGAATTAGAAAATCTTGAAGAGTTATTGTTGAATTCTGATGAGATAAAAGTTATTGAGGGGCTGGATTCTTTAAGAAATCTTAAATCTTTACGATTAACGGGCAATCCTGTGACAAGAATCACGGGGCTGGAACACCTTCAAAATTTAACATATTTGTGGGTCTCAAATAGAATTACCGAGATTGATGGGCTGGATTCTCTCACCAATTTAAAGATTTTAAACCTTGGCAACAACCGAATTACCGAGATTAAAGGGCTTGACGCTCTCAGAAAATTGGAGAACCTATACCTTGACGGCAACCAGATTACCGAGATTAAGGGACTGAACTCTTTAAAAAATCTGGATGTGTTAAATCTTTCTGACAACCGAATTTCTAAGATTGAAGGGCTTGATAATCTGAAGAATTTATGGGAGTTAGATCTTTCAGGCAATCAAATTACCGAAATGGAAGGGTTAAGCGAGCTCAAGAGCATAAGAGAAATAATACTAACCCATAACCAAATTACTGAAATAAAGGGGCTTAAGAATTTGCACGGATTAACAACCTTGGGATTGATGTATAATAAGCTTCCGCGAGAAGAAAATCGTATTTATTTAATTGAAGAGGATTTAGGTAAATTTATTTATTTTTGACTCTTTAAAATGGGTTTCTATCATTTTTCACAAGTTTATACATTTGTATAAATCAATTACCAATAAAAATAAAAAAAAGAATATTTGAAAAAATAATTTAATATTTTATTTTTATCCTTTTACTTCTTTTCGCAATCGCTTTTTATCTACCTTACCAATAACTGTAAGTGGCAATTCCTCGGAGATTTCTATAATTTTTGGGACTTCATAAGGGGCACATTTTTCCTTCGCAAATTTGGTAATATCTTCCTTTAATTTTTCTTCATTGCCATCATATGGATAATCAGGGTCAAGTTGTATATAGGCTTTAACTAATTCGGAACCTGGTCGTTCAGGATTCGGAATACCAATCGTAGCGATCATTCCAATAGCTGGATGTTTCATCAATGTATCTTCTAACTTAGTACTAAAAACTTTAAACCCACCTACAATTATCATATCCTTAGTTCTATCCACAATCCTGAGATATCCCTCCTCATCAAAGATTGCTACATCCCCGGTGTGCATGTATCCATCAGAGTCAATTGCTTTTTTAGTTTCCTCTGGTTTGTTTAAATATCCTTTCATCACCATTGGCCCTTTTACAAGAATCTCTCCTGGCTTACCCATGGGCATTTCCTCTCCTGTGGCCGGATCCACTAATTTAAGATCCAAATTCTGGTAAGGTAAACCAATTGATCCTAATTTCTTCTTGCCTTTCGAGGGATTCATTGTCGTTAAAGGCGAGCATTCCGTCATTCCATATGCCTCAATTAATTTACCTTTCCCAACTATTGATTCGAATTCTTTTTGGCTTTCAACTGGAAATGGAGCAGCAGCGGAAATACAAGCTTCGCAATTTGAATGATCTAACTGTTTAAATTTTGGATTTTTTAATAGAATTTGATACAAGGAAGGCACATTTACATAGGCTGTGGGCTTATATTTTTCAATGACTTTGCATATGTGATTTGTGTCTCTTGGATTTGGTATCAATAGTTGAGTCCAGCCAAGATAGACGCAATTCAAGCAAAAAAATAAGCCCGCTATATGAAAGAAAGGGAATCCTGACACGGCAATGCCTGTACCTCTCGTATTATCCCAGTTGAGCCAGTGCTGAACGATTAATAGATCAGCCATAGAGCTACGATAAGTTAACATAGCACCTTTAGGAGGACCCGTAGTTCCTCCGGTATATTGGATGTAAGCTAAGTCATCTGGAGTTATTTTGACGTCAGGCAATTCTGTGGAGTAAATATCTAGGACATCCATAAAATTGATGACTTTTTTACCTTCAAGAGGCGTCACCTTCCCTTTTGGAACCTTTTTCAATAATTTTCCTAAGACCTGTTTGATTTTTGGTAAGAAATCAGCTACGTTTGTTGCTATTACTAATTCCAATTGTGGCAGTTTAGAAGAAATTGGTTTTAAACGATGTTCAAAAATAGCATCAAGAGTGACTAATGCAACTTTATTCCCTGATGAACCTAAATCGTTAATTTGGTACTCTATCTGTTCCGATGATAATAAAGGGCTTACCCCTGAGACAGCACAACCCGCCTTCAATGTTCCAAGCCATGCTATAACATATTGCGGAGTATTCACTAGATTAAGTCCGACGATATCACCTACTTTAAAACCATGTTCAATGAGCATATTAGCAAATTGATTTGAATATTCATCTAATTCTTTAAATGTTATTTCTATGCCTAAAAATTCTAAGGCTAGTTGATCAGGGTATTGTTCGAAAACTGGTCTAATGGCTTCAGGGTATGAAATTTCCCAGACTTTTGGGTCTAAATCAGTTACGCCTGGATCCCAACTTTTACGCCAAAACTGTTTTTCACTCATTTATTTCATCACTTATTGATTTTAACAATTTAATTAAATTGTATTATTATAAATCAACATATTATTTTTTAAAGTTTAAGTTTTCTAAAAATGAGTCTTATGTTTTGAAGTATAAATAAGGTATAGTTCATTATATCTTTTTTAAAAATCATTATTTTATTTTAATATTATTATAAAATAGGTGTGTATATTGGATTCAAACATCAATAATCTCTCTGTCTTTAATTATTTATATTTGGGAATTAATATTTGTATAATTCAAAATTGAATAAAGTATAAATTTATAATAAAATCTCAGAAATTAGGGATCTTAAAGATTTTGGTAACTTTTAAGAATAAAATGGAAATTTTTAAAAATAAACTGGAAAAAACATAATTCATTTTCTTTAATTCTTTTGGATAATTCTCATATTTTTAATATAATAATTAGAAATTAAATCTCATATTTTAATAGAATTATATTTAAAGCCTAGATTTTCCATTTTTATTTTAAACAAATTAGTTAAGTCTAAATATTTAAATAATTTAAAAGATATTTAATAAATTAGATTAAATAAAAGATATTGCTGAGCAATATTTTTTGTCTTTATATATTAAATAAGATTAATAAGGTTTTATTATAATGGAATTTTTTCCAATCCTTCAAATAGGTTTTTTAAATGGATGGTTATTTTTTATTTTACATGTAGTGTTACAGATGATTCACTTAAAATTGTGCCCAAAAGAAGTTGTTAAAAGACTCTTCGATAGATCAGATTGGATGAGAAAACAAATAATTTTTACTGTTTCTGGGAAAATTTTTGGACTTGTTAATATCATATTAATATTTCTCACACCATTAAAAATTGGGGCTATTGAATTTATAATTGGAGTGATATTATTCTCAATAAGCCAAGTTTTATTACACGTCGCAATATACAATTTTAAAAGGGTTCCTCTTGGGAAACCAATTACTACGGGATTATATAAAGTTTCTCGTAATCCTCAGCAACTCTCTTTAGATATTATGTTTTTAGGGCTCTGTTTGATGATAGGATCATGGCTATCAATAATTATTCTTATGATTTCTGTTACGTGTGCGCATTTTGGTATATTGGGAGAAGAAAAAAGGCTTAAAGAGCAATATGGGGAGTCTTATTTAGAATATAAAAAAAAAGTGCCGAGATATCTTATATTTTTTTAAAAGAGATAGATTAATGATTGATAAAATTTTTATAAAAATATTTTTTATTATTGTCTTTGCGTTATTCTTAATTGGGATGATAGTTCCCATGGTTTTAGTTAATAGAAAAGGTATGGATCCACATGGCACCCATGAAGAGGCATCGTTATTAACTAGACTCACTTCAGTTTCAATAATGATTTGGCTAATTTACGTTATTTTATATTTTATTTTTGATGATTACATAAAAAATTTTTTGATGATTGAGTTTTTCTTCCAAGATTTGTTTGTTATAATTGGGATGGTTCTCTTAATAATATCGCTCATTTTTGGAACATTGGGATTAATCGCGCTTGGTATTAATTTTAGAATTGAATTCCCTAAGGAAGAAACGCAGCTGATTACTTCTGGAATTTATACAGTTATGAGAAATCCCATCGTATTTGGAGTCTTTTTGATTTTAATTGGATATTTTCTAGTAATTCCAAATTTTCTAAATCTATTTATTGCTGTGGTAAACATAATTACTTTCGATTCAAAAGCTAGAGATGAGGAAAAATTTCTTTTAAAGACATTTGGTAAGGAATATGAAGAATATAAAAAAAGAGTTGGAAGATATCTTCCTTTTATAATTAGAAAGACGGAATTTACTAAAAGAAATTTGTTAGCAATAGAAGGTAAAAAATTAAAGTAAAATAGCAATTTTTTAGGGTTATAATAATTTTGAGCAATAAGTCCAAAGAAATAAACAAAGAAATGACTGTTTGGGGAGTAAGTTTTCAGATGTTATTATTTTTAATTCCGTTTATTATTTTGTTTGTTTTTATTCATTTTTACTTTTATCCCGCTTTTCTACTTCCAATAAATGGTATTATAATGATAATAATTGGACTTTGTCTTATTATTATTGGATTAATTATCTATTTTAAGACTCTATTTGTAATTAATAAAGCATATAATTCAGGTAAATTAGTGACAACCGGAACTTTTGCATATGTGAGACATCCATTATATTCTGGATTTATATTATTCATCATTCCTGGTATAGTTTGTCTTTTTAATAGTTGGATTTTATTTTTTATTCCACTATTTTATTATATTATTTTTAAAATAATGATAAAAAAAGAAGAGGATTATTGTATTAAGAAATTTGGAGAAGAATATATCGATTATAAAATGAGAGTAAATGCGATCTTTCCCAAAATTAAAAAATATAATAAACATACAATGATTAAGGAATCGGTAGATTATGGAAATTGGGTACCAAGGAACTTATTATATCCAATTTTAGTGATTATGTTAGTTCTTTTTATTATATCCATATTTCCATTATTTTTAATTGTAAGAATAATTTTATGGGTATTAACAGCAATATTTTTCTTGGCATTTCTCTATCTGTTTTACTTGTATTACCAGTTCTCAAAGAATGATAAAGAATTACAATATAAAATTTGGGACCTCGTTATTGAAAAATTACTTTGGAATGGTATAGGTAAAGCACTTGATATTGGCACTGGAAATGGAGCGCTTGCGATAAGATTAGCGAAAAATCATCCTGAATCAAAATTGTATGGAATTGATTACTGGGGGAAGGGTTGGAATTATTCGAAACTTATATGTGAAAGGAATGCGAAGATTGAAGGAGTTGCAGGAGATATTATTTTTCAAAAAGCAAGTGCATCAAATTTACCTTTTAATGATGGAGAATTTGATGCAATTGTAAGTAATTTCGTATTTCATGAAGTACGAGACATTAAAGATAAAACAAAAGTATTAAAAGAATCTTTCCGAGTATTGAAAAAGGGTGGAGTATTTGCGTTACAAGATACATTTAAAAATAAAAAGAAATTTGGAACGTTTGATTCATTAATTAAGAAAATAAAAAACTGGAACGTTCAAGAAATAAATTTTGAAAATCTAATAGAGAAAATTGAAATACCCAAATTAATAAAATCAGAATTTAATAAAGCAGTAGTACTTTACGGAATTAAATAAAAAAATCAAAATGAGGATAAAGAGAAGTCAATTAAAGAAATTTCAAAAAATTACATAAATAAGTAATTATCGGAAATTCAACCCTATTCTCCACAAAATTTTAAAAAATTCTCCAGAAAAGATTGAAAAGTCCTCTTTAAACTGTCTAATGGGTAAAAAAAAAAAAAATTATATTTTTAAGGAAGTTCAAAATAAAATAGTAGAACATCCAATTTGTAAAGACTCTAAAACTCTTGAAAACTGATTTGTATCAAAAAAATGATGAAATTTAAAATTATTTTAAAATTTCTTGAATAAAATTTAATATTTCAGCGAATAATACTTATGTTTTGAAATATAAATAAGGTATAGTTCATTATATTTTCTTTAGAAATCATTATTTTATTCTAATACTAATAATAAATAGGTGTGTGAAATCGGCGGTAAACTCTTTTTTATAGTTGGAAATTCTGGTTCTGGTAAAGATTCTTTAATAAAAGAAGTGTTGAATAATTACCCAAAAGAATTAACTCCACTTATTGTTCCTAAGAGATATATTACCCGCCCTCCATCTCCCGACACAGAAGATTTCATTTCAATAACTGAGGATGAATTTTTAGATATGTTAAACAGAGGGGAGTTTGTTTTTCATTGGAGAACGTATAATAAGTCTTATGGGGTGCAAAAGGATATAATGGAGAAGATTGAAGCGGGATATTCAGTTTTTGTGAATGTTAGTCGGAGAATTTTAGAAGAGGCAAAAAAGAAATATAATTTTTTGAGAATAATATTTGTGTATGTTCCTTTTGAGATTACTGCTCAGAGAATTAAGGAACGTGAGAGGGAGGATTCTAAAGAGCTTCAAGAAAGGCTTGAAAGAGCCCGGAAAAACCAATATTTAGATATAGCCGATTCTAATGTTGATAATTCAGGTGATTTGCAAACAGCAGGAAAAAAACTCTTGGATTATATTGTTAAAGAGGTTAAAAGTAATGTCTGAAAAGGAAAATATAATAAATAAAAAACAAATGTTGGAAGATATTTCAACCTGTACGGAGTGTGAAGCGTGTTTAGAAGTTTGTTGCACTTATTATTCTACTGAAAATCGCTTGTATTCTCCATTAACAAGGCTGCAAATTATCAATAAATTACTTAATGAAAAGGAAATATTACAAGATGAAATCCAAAGTATTTATTATTGTACGGAATGCGGTCGATGTGAAGAAGTTTGTCCAGAGGAAATAAAAATCTCTGATATTATTGCGGATTCAAAGATCGAATTGGTAAATAAGAATTTGGGACCTTTAGATAAGCATAATGTTATTATTAATGGAATTCTCGAAAAGAGAAATTCTGTTAATGGAGATCCAGAGAAGCGACTTGAATGGATACCGGAGGAATTTAGAGATTCAGAAAAATTTGAGGACCATCCTTCTGATACACTTTTATATGTTGGTTGCCTTCCCTCTTTTTTGGTTAAAGAGAGTGCCAGTGATTCCTATAAGTTGTTGAAAAAAGCTGGCGTAGATTTTATGATATTAAAAGATGAGTTCTGTTGTGGAATTTATCCTTATAATTGTGGGAAAATTGATATTGCAAAAAGAATTTTCGAGGAAAATATTAACAAATTTAAAAAATTGGGAATAAAAAGAATTATTGTACCATGTGCTGGTTGTTATCGTTGTTTTTCAACATATTATCCCAGATTGTTTGGCGAAATGGATTTTGAAGTATTTCATATTGTTCAGATAATTCATGCTCTCATAGGAGAAGGTAAAATAAAATTAAAAAAGGTTGGCGACACTTTTACCTTTCATGATTCTTGTCGATTGGGAAGAAAAGCTGGGCTATATAAGGAACCAAGAGACATTTTGAGCGAATGTGGAATTATTATTGATGAACTTTCCCAAAATCGAGAAAATGCCTATTGTTGTGGGGCGGGATCGGGAGTTCGCTCAATTGATAAAGATTTATCTCGAAAAATTGGTGCAGAAATCATTAAGGAATCAAAAAGTGAAAATATCATGTCTTCTTGTCCTTTCTGTATTTTTAATCTTCGTTATATAGCGCATAAAATAAATTTAGATAAAAAAATTCAGCATATATCAACTCTTGTTATAAATAATATTATTGATTGAAAAAAAGTTATCGAGAGAATACATAGAATTGCATTATTTAAATATTTAAATTTGAAATTAAAGTTATTGGGTTAATTTGAAAAAAATTTTATAATAATTCAGAAGTTTTAGAAAGTTTTTTCACATATTGCATTTGATTTACACATTTTTTTTTAATTAAACTATCTAAAAATTGATTGAATATAATTATATAATTTTAGCATTGAATAAAAATGAGAAACTAATTCACAACTTTCTATTTTTTTTAATTTATATATATTAAATTTAGACGTCTAATATGAAACTAATTTATCTAATGGTTTTCGTGTAGCTGGGAGACGATATGTGCGTTCTGGCTCATCAATTGGGTAACCAAACGGTTGACTTTCATATTCTAATGGAGATTATGGTATTCCTTTTTTTAATTTTACTGCTTGGACTTCTTATGCTTTTTCCAAGAATAACAATTAATTGATAGTTTCAACAAATAATCTTTTACTTTTTTGTATAAAGGTAAATCTAGTACACACTAATAAACAAAATACTTAAATTTAATCGAGATGAGATTTTAATAACATTTTAAAAGTTTTATCAAAAAAATAAGTGTATATTATGGAAAAACAAGAATATCAATTTAAAAACAGTTATATTCTAATTTTCTCGCTGCTTTATTTGATACAAGGAATAACCCAAAGTGTTTTAGCAGTTATTATTCCTATTTATATACTAACAATACTAGGTTCGGTAGAAGCTTCTACTATTGCATTCATAGGATCAATAGTTGGGATCCCTTTCATACTCAAAATAATTTTTGGTGGTTTAACTGATAAGTATGGTATTAAAAAATTAGGAAGAAGGAAACCTTGGATTATTGCAGGATTAACTTTTGCTGGATTAGTTTGGATATTAATGCCTTTTCTTATTACTGCGAATCCTAGCTCATCTATTGTAATTATTTCAATAGTGGGCTTTTTTTCTATGTTCGGAATAGCTATGTCAGATACTGTGATAGATGGATTTATTCTCGATATTACTCCTAAAGAACAATTAGGTCGTACTCAAGGGTTTACATGGGGATTTAGATCTGCAGGAATTGTGCTTGGTGGTCCAGTAATTTTAGTTCTTATGTTAATAATGCCATTAAATCTAATATTTATTTTAATAGGAATTTTAACTATACTCTTTGGAATATTTGTTCTTTATATTGAACATGTTGAGAAACCGAAAGAAGTAAATTTCTTCAGGAATCTTAAATTAATACTCGTTAAAGGAGAAAACTGGAGACTATTTAGTTTTTCGTTTTTTATGGCGATTATTGATGGTGTTTTATTTTCGGTTATTTCCCTTTTTATTTTAATCCGTGGCGGTTTGGTTGGGGCTGAAGGTGCTACACTTGAAATGTTAGAAGCGGATATTAATTTATATGAACCACAAGCTTTCATATCCTCAATTGTAGGAGTAGGCATTCTATCGGGGGCTTTACTAGGAGGTTACATTGCTGATTTAAAAACAAGAAAACTTTCTTATTATTTAGCATTAGCCGTTGTAACAGGTTCTTTAATTTTATTAATAATTCCTGTTCCTGTAGTAGTACTATTAATTTTTGTATTTATAGTAGGACTTGGGAGTGGTATGATTCACTCGAGTTTTGGTTCAATTGCTAGTGGATATTCAAGAGAATATAAAGAGTTGCGGAGTTCTTACTTTGCTCTAAGTGCTTCGTTTGTTAATATGGGGACAATATTAGGGTTATCTCTCACTGGAATAATATTAGACTCAATGTCAGGGATTACTTCAGATACTTATCTTATTTATTCAGTTGTTTTTATATTTATGGCAATCCTTTCAATGGTAGGAATAATACCGTTTTTAACACTTGATCCAAAAATTTACGAGCATAAAACTAAGAAAGAATAGTAAAATTCAATTTAATAAAAAATATATATATTTTTTTTAATTTTTTTTTTATTAGAAAAGCACTTAAAAAAAAAAAGGAATAAATTTGTCAAAAAAATATGCTAATTGGATTGAAGAAAATCGGCAAAGATTAATAGATATTAGTAATCGAATTTGGGAATTTGCAGAAGTAGGATTTCAAGAATTTAAATCCACAAATCTTTTAATTAAAACATTAGAAGAGGAGGGTTTTTCAGTTGAAAAAAATGTAGCAGGTATGCCTACAGCATTTATTGCTAGCTATGGTAATAAGAAGCCTGTGATTGCTATTTTAGGCGAATATGATGCTTTACCAGGTTTAAGTCAAATTACTGAACCAATAAAAAAACCATTTAAGGAAGGAGCACCGGGCCATGGTTGCGGGCATAATTTACTAGGAACAGGTTCTTTGGGAGCCGTTTTAGCAGTAAAAAATGCAATTATTGCTGGAGATGCTGAAGGAACTATTAGATATTATGGCTGTCCCGCGGAGGAAAAATTTAACAGCAAGGGTTATATGATAAATGCAGGAGCATTTAAAGACGTAGATATTTCTCTAACATGGCATCCTGCTTTTATGAATGCATTAACTGATGTGTCACTTTTGGCAATAAATTATGTAAAATTTAGATTCCACGGTCGTACAGCTCATGCAGCTTTTGATCCACAAAATGGGCGCAGTGCATTAGATGCTGTAGAACTTATGAATGTTGGTGTTAATTATATGCGAGAACATATGATACCTGAAGCTAGAGTTCATTATGTAATTACAAATGGAGGTAAAGCCCCAAATGTTGTACCGGATGAAGCAGAAGTGTATTACTTTATCAGAGCACCTGAGCGTCATTCGGTTGAGAAACTTTATAAACGCGTAATTAAAATAGCTGAAGGTGCGGCATTAATGACAGAAACTAAAATGGAAATAGATTTTTTAGGAGGAACATACAATCCTTTACGTAATGATGCAGTTGGAGCTGTAATTCTTTCTAAAATGAAAAAGGTTGGTAGTCCTAAATTTGATGAGAAAGATAGAGAATTTGCAGAGAAGCTCAAAAAAACGTTACCGTCTGGTTCAATGGATGCTTTTAAAAGTTTAATTCCTCCGAATTTTCAAAAAATGGCTCAACAAATTTTTAGTCAACCCTTAAACACATTTATAATTCCTGGAATCGGCAAAGGAAAAATTATGCCTGGCTCTTCAGATGTTTCTGATGTATCAAGAGTCACGCCATTGGGTGAATTTGCTACAACTTGTCAAATTATGGGTTCTCCACAACACTCTTGGCAAAATGTTTGCACGTCAGGTATGAGTATTGGTCATAAGGGTATGTTAACAGCAGCAAAAATATTAGCATTATCTGCTATAGAATTCATGAGCAATCTCGAATTAGTTGATCAAGCAAAATTGGAATTTGAGGAAGTTACTAAAGATAGTCCTTATAAATCTCCATTTCCTGAAGGATTCAAACTTTCTATTGCTAAAAAACAAGAAGAAATTAATAGTTAAAGTTTAAAGATTCATTAAATGATTATTAATTTAATCATTTCTTTTTTTCCTTTTTATCAATATTAATACACATTCGAAATATCCCTCTATTCTTGTTTCATTTTTTTTTCAACCAGATCAATCAATTTCTTAGCCAGTAGCATTGCATTCTTTGCTTCTTTAGGATCATCGAAATATCTAGAAGGTATTCCCCCGGGAAGTCCGTTTGGATATCGTGTTGGGATATAGTATTGGTCTAACTTCTTCACGGATTCGATTTCCTTGAATTCTGTGTCGATTTCAATTGCTACTTTTAGTAAATCATTAATGGAATTTGTAAAAAAAACTTCTATGGATTTCACTTTTAAATATAAAAAAGCTTTAACTGCCTTTTCTGCTGCCTGTTGGAAATGAAATAGGGCAAGATAAAAACGCTCTCTTTTTCTCAAATCATCTGCATCAATAAATTCATCCTTTGCTTGAGTAAACCATCTCAATGCTTCTTCTTTATTAGGTTTTTTCATATACAACTCTTCCTGAGTTAATAATGTTCTCCAAAAAAGAACTATAAGGTAAATTTTTATTAAATTCTTCAAGATTAAACACAATTATATCTGATGAAATTCCCCTTTCAACTTCACTGTATATTAAATTCATCCATTTCTTTCCGGTCATATTTGAAGGCATGATTACAAATAAATCGAGGTCACTATCTACATCTATTTCATCTCTTACAAGTGAACCAAAAAGAATGATTTTTAATGCTCCAAGATTTTTTAATTGATCTATTAGAGACTCCAAAGATGAAAGTAATTTTCTTTTTCTTTCAGCTTTTTTTTTCAAAATTTCTTTAAGATTTAGCAGAATTTTTCAAATAATTGTGTTTTTTATAGATTTTTTAATTTTTTATGATTACAAATAAGTGCTCTCTTTTTTAAAGTATAAGAGGGCTAAATAAAAAAAATTTGCTTTGTAAATAACAAAATAAAGAATTAAAAAAAAAAAGAAAGAAATTAAAGAAATAAAATATTATTACTTTTCTTCTCTAAGTGCTCTTTTCAGCACTTTACCAATTGATGTTAATGGGAGTTCATCACGGAAATCCCATTGTTTTGGAACTTCATACTTTGCCAGATTCTCCTGTGCAAATTTCTTAATATTTTCTTTCACTTTATCGCTTGCTTCAATTCCTTCTTTTAATTGAATTACAGCTTTCACAATTTCGCTTCCAGGTCTGTCTTTATCAGGGAGTCCAATAATTGCCATTAATTGTATGTCTGGATGTTTAGTCATTACATCTTCAACGTGCACACTATAAACCTTAAATCCACTTACACTCAGCATGTCTTTTGTGCGGTCAACTATTCTTAAATATCCTTCTTCATCAAAAATACCAACATCTCCCGTGTGAATCCAACCCTCAGTGAAAGTTACTGCTGTAGCATCAGGTTTATTATGATATCCTCGTGCTACTTGTGGTCCTTTTATCAATACTTCACCAGGGTTACCGAGTTCAACCTGTTCTCCAGTTTCTACATCCACAAGTTTTATCTCTGTATCGGGTAATGGGAGTCCAACACTTCCAATCTTCTTCTTTCCTAATGCAGGATTTACCGTAGCCAAAACTGCAGTTTCGGTCATACCATAAACCTCTACGAATTTATTTGCCGAATGAAAATCTTTTTCAAAATCTCTAACTGCTTCAGCTGGAAAGGGTGCAGCTCCAGAGACATATAAAGTAATGTTATCTAATATTTCATCTGGGATTTCCTTAGATTTTGGATTACGTTGAACCATTAAAAATAAAGTAGGCACATTTCCAAAAACAGTAATTTTTTTATCAATCATTTCATGTATAATGTGATCTGTGTCACGTGGATTTGCTATAATAATAGATGAGGCTGAAATATACGTTAAGAATAACCCAACAAAGAATCCGGCGATATGGAAATAAGGAAAAGCACAAAGAACAACATCAGTTCCTATTTCTCTCTTGAGCCATACATCAAATTGATGCATATTCGCTATCCAATTAAAATGTGTAATTTCAGTTCCTTTGGGAGTTCCAGTGGTCCCACCTGTATATTGAATTAACGCTAAATCTTTTTTAGGGTCAATTTCAACTTTTTTTATATCGATTGGAGTGGTCATTACTTCTTGAAAAGGAACAATTTTTTTTCCTGGCCATGGGTTCATTTTCCCCTTTGGGATTTTTTTTATTAACTTGCCCATAAATACTTTAAAACTAGAGAACCCCATATATTCCGAAATATTTGTAGGAATGATAACTTCGAGTTTTGGTAAATTATCCAGAATTTGGGGCATTCTTTTTGCGTAAATAATATCCATAGTGACTAGAAATTTTGCACTACTATCGTTTAATTGAAAAGCCATTTCATCAGCACTTAAGAGGGGAGAGCATCCAGCAACAGTACCACCTGCTAGATAAGTCCCAAAAACAGCGATTAAGTATTGGGGCATATTAGCAAGATTTACAGAAACAACATCACCCTTTTTTAAACCATTTTTTTGCAAAAACGAGGCAAATATTTGAGATAATTCCATTAATTCTTTATAAGTCATCGCATAATCCATGAAATGACAAGCAATTCTATCTGGAAATCTATTCATCGCTTTGCTCAAAGCGGTTCCGACATCATCATTTGAATAGGTTAGGGTTTCAGGGACATGTTTATCATATGATTTTAACCAAAATTTTTCTACACTCACTTTTAAATCATCATTTTTTATTTTTAGTAATTAAAAAAAGATAATACTATATTATTAGATCAAATTAAATTTAAAACTTGATAATTTGAATCACTTTTTTCTTAATTTTGATCTCAATTGAAAAACGATTAAAAAAAGAAATAAAAAAGAAAAGCTTTAGGTTTCATTTAAATTTAAGTGAATGTCGGTGAGTGGATAAGATATACATGGGTGGATAAAATTATAGTCTTTATCGGCCTCTCTGGTTGTTACTTCAGGTGGTATAAAAATTTTACCGGATACAAGTTTTGTCCTGCAGAGAGCACATTCTCCAGAACGACACCCACTTTTAATCTCGAGTTCTTTTAGTTCTGCGCGTTCGAGGCTGTTTAATATGGGCTCTGTACATGATGCTTCAAATACTTTTTGTTCGATCTTTCCATATCGCCTAAAATCAATAGTAATTTGAACTTTTTTAGATGTATCAATCTCTACCGGCCATCCCATAATCTGAGTTATGTCATCTGGCACTCCGAACGCCTCATGTGCGATACGATGTTGTGGGACACCCAATTCTTTTAATTCATCTAAAACAAAATGATACATTGGTCGATTCCCAACAATATAAAAGAATTTTTTCTCGATGGAGCCAATTACTTTTAAAATCTTGTCTTTAGAGATAAATCCGGATTCTCCGGTCCATTCAGAACATGCTTCCGATAGAATATTTACAACTTTGATATTTGATCGTCGTTTTTGGATATCTTCTAATACATTTCGAAATAAAATATCTTCCTCAGTTAAGCACCCGAATAACATCCAGACATTAAGAGGAATCTCTCGCTCTGAAATATCTCGCAACATTGAGATAAAAGGTGTACAACCGGAACCACCTGCAATAAATACTAAGTTTATCCCATGGAAGAGTCGATTATAGTAAAGGTTTCCCAAGGGTTCGGTGGCTTCAAGAATATCTCCAATTTTAATATTTTCAAATAAGTATGGGCTTACAAATCCTTCCTCTTTTTTTTTAATACCCAATTCATAGTATGCTAATTGATTCGGGGATGATACAAGCGAATATGGGCGACTTGTTCGGACACCATTTATTTCTATTGTAAGACCAATATATTGACCGGCACGAAATGGTGCTATTAATTGCTTAGGATTTGCGGAAACTAATCGAAACAATTTAGTATCTCTTGAGAGTTGTTCTATGTCGGTGATTTTTAGCAGTTGTTGCTGGGGATGGAGTCGGTTGCACAGATTTTCTAGCCCATCGTAATACCAAGGTATTGGTTCGACTTGATCTCGCCATTTTTTTAATTTTTCGGCTTTTTGATATTTTTTAATATCTTCCATCATGATTTTACCACTTTCCCTCCCTAATATCATTTAGATACATTCCAGCGGCAATTCTGCCACCCATAATTGTAGTTGAATATCCTCCACCAAAGTTTGTCCAAGCACCTGCTTGATATAGTCCGGGAATGGCTCCTCTGCTTTTTAATCGAAGCATTGGACCATTTATGATGTCTTGAGTATATCCATAAATAGCACCTTCTATATTTTTTGAGTATCGATAATATGTAAGAGGTGTTGCTGCTTCTGCTACTTCAATGTAATCGCGTATATCTGAGCAGAGATATTTTTCCACCATCGCAATCATTTTATCCGCGAGATCATCTTTAATATTGTGGTATTGATCGGGAGAAACACTCTGCCAAATTTTGCCCATTTGGAGAGTGGTGAGAACAAGTTGTGTTGTTCCAGGAGGAGATATAGTTTCATCAATGTGATTATAGCATGCTGCAACCAAATATTGTGGTGATTCTAATTTTCTGAAGGTCTCGAAAGCTTGTACCGTATCGTAGGTTTCATTAATAAAAGTTTCATGAGTATTAAATCCCAATTCTTTATGCGATGCATTTAATCCAATATAAACTGAAAATCCAGAGACTCCGATTTCTGGAGCGTAAATTCTCTTTTTATAACTTTCTGGCACAATTTCTTGTGGTATCATTTTCATTGCTGTGCATATCGGATTGACATTTGATATAACTGCCTTACTGTGATAAATTTCTCCATTAAGGAGTTCAACACCAGCAACTCGTCCATTTTCCACAAGGATACGATTCACCAAGGCATTGAACCTTGCTTTTCCTCCTAAATCTTCAAAGGATTTTATCATAGCACTTGTTAATGCATGAGATCGTCCTATGGGAAAGGCTGCTCCCCATTTCAAATAAAATATTAACATTGCAATATATGCATATGCATTTATTCTATTCGCTGGTAAACCAAGATATCCCCATAGTTGAGCTATTAAACACATTAATTTTTGGGCTTTGAAGAATTTATCGAAAAGTTCTTGAAGCGTGATACCTGAGACGCGTGCAAGCCATGGATGTTCTTTAAGGATTTCACCTTGTGAAAATTTACCACCTTTAGATGCAACATACTGAATCCCCGCTAGCACTGCTTGAACCATTTCCATAAATTCTTCTATTCCCTTCTTTTCGGCAGGAAATAGTTCTATCAATTTATTAGTATATTCCTCAACACCAAATGGAATGGTAACATCATATCCATCGTAAAACACACTGCGATAAAACTCTGGAACATAATTGAACTTAAGTTTCTCGGGGAGTATCCCAATTTTCTCTAAATATCTATAAAGGCCTCCTTTATTGGTTTCGTTCCCAATATCACTTAATTCATGTAAGGCTCCTTCAAACTCAAATCGACCCCTAACAAAAGAAGTTGCGAATCCTCCAGGTACATTGTGTTTTTCGAGCAACAAAACTTTTTTATCTAAAAGAGCAAGTTGACAAGCAGCACCGAGTCCACCAAGCCCAGCACCAATCACAATAACTTCATAGGTTGATATGTCCCGGCTTTCATCAAAATTTATTTTTTCCATAAAAAAATATTTCTATTTTTATTTTTAATCTTTTTGATGAAAATTTACAATTATGTATAAAAAAGGGGAGAAAAAAAAATTTTTTTTAAAAATCGATATCTTTCCCGTTATAAGCATATGTAAATAAATTTTTAAATATCTCTGGATTTACGCTTCTTGGGACCATTCCAATAGTTGCATCTTCATAACATAAAGTTATTAGCATATCTAAATTCTTATCAAAATCTTCACGAGAAATTCCTAAATCTTGAATATTATTCGGAATTCCGACTTCTTTTTGGAGTTCTTTAATTTTCTCGATTACAGTAAAGGCTGCCTTTTTATTATCTTCATCCCAGTTTGACCATCCTAACTGTTTCGCTAATTTTGCATAAATTTCTAAAGATTTATCTTTTTCATCAGGATTATTTAAACAGAATTGTGTAACATAACTAAGCACAACACCAACTGCCCTTCCATGAGGAATATGAAAAATTGCTCCCAAACTATGACCCATTCCATGTCCTATATGAAGATTTCCATTACCAAAGGCTAATCCAGCCATAGTTGCAGCTTGATGCATGTAATCTCTAGCTTCCATATTCTTACCTTCTCTAATGGCAATTGGCAGATATTTAAAAACCAATTCAATAGCTTTAACTCCTAATGCATCACTGAACTCATTTCTCCAAACAGAGACCATTCCTTCAATCGCATGGGCTAATGCATCAAAACCTGTATCAGCAGTTAAATTAGAAGGCATTCCTACGGGAAAAACTGGATCTAATATAGCATATGTAGGAACTATTCCTTTATGAGCATATAAAAACTTTTTCCAGAGATCATTTTCAAATTTTGATATAAGTGCGGCATATGTTGTTTCTGCTCCAGTTCCTGAAGTTGTTGGTATGGCAATTAATTTTGCTTTTTTGCCCATATTATGAAGGTCGGGTCTAAATGGATGGATATCATCAAGTGAAAGCTCTGGAAATTCATAGAAGCACCAAACCATTTTTGCAACATCCATAACCGAACCTCCTCCTAAAGCAAGAATTAAATCGGGAGTATAAGAATTGCACATTTCTCTTGCTTCTGCTACGTAAGTTTCTCGAGGATCAGGGAGTACTCCATTATATACATTATACTGTTTTCCGTATTTTTCCAGTTTATCTGTTAAAATTTTTAAATAACCCAACTCCTCCATTACTTTATCAGTGACAATAAAACATTTATCTCCCGGAATATTTTCTAAAAAATTTAGTGCATCCTCACCATATATAATATTAGGACTATAAAAGTACCACATCTTTTTTACCTATGAGGTTTTTTTTTGTTCTATTAAAAAAATAAAACGTTAAATGAAAATTCTTTTGTTTTTTATAAAAATTCTGTTTCGAACATTTGGAGACTGTTCACAATTTCTTTAGCTGCTTGAACATGTCTCATCAATTTTGCCATATCACCAGTTAGTTTTAGCTTACCAGACATGACTCCTTGAATAGGATCAAATTCTTTATTCATAACTCTCACAAAATTATCATAAGGACCAGATAGAATATATGGAGTGTCTACCTCTTCTCCTTCTTTTAATAGTCTAGTCCCTGTACATTCACCATGGTAGAGTCCAATAAATACCCTGACTTCATGATCCAATTTCCCACTAGGTTCAATTATAAGAAGCATATCACCTTCCCAGGTAAGCGCCGACGGTTTATAATTTGGATTATCATTAATTGCTTTACCAAAAGCTTCAACCCATTCTTCAGTCAATATTTTCATTTTTTTCCCTCTTAATTTTAATACTCTTTAATTAATTCTCATTTTAATATTTTTTTTAAAAAATCCAAATAAATGAACTTTTTTTCCAAAATTCGATCGCATTTCCATTTTATATTTATAGAATTCAATAATTAGAAATAAAAATTTTAAGTTTTCAATTGAATTAATTTATTTCCCTTTAAATGCTGGTTCTCTTTTTTCTTTAAGTGCGTTCATCGATTCTCTAAAATCATATGAAGTAAAAGCTTTTCTAAGTCCTCTATTTTCTAAATCTAAAGTCTTATCTATGATCTCAAGGAAATAAGAATGCATGGTTTTTTTCATTAATTTTATTGATAAACTTGGACCCTTGGGAGGAATCAGTCGTAAAGCTTGTTCTCGAGTGTAGGGAATTAGTTTCTCCTTAGGTAAGACTTTATTTACAAGTCCAAGTTCATAAGCTTCTTGAGCATATATTTTTTCGCCAAAATATACAATTTCTTTTGCTTTTTGAAACCCTAAATAAAATGGTAAAATAAAATTGGCTCCAAATTCGGGTATAATGGCTCTCTTTCCAAAATAAAATCCTAACCATGCATCTTCAGCCATAAAAATTAGATCAGCACCTGCTAAGGGCATTGTTATTCCTCCTCCTATGGCTAATCCATTAATTGCTGCAATGACTGGCTTATCAAATTTCCATAGTTTCATACATAATTTTTTTTGAGCAATATCCATTAAATCGATTTCTTGCTTAATTTCATCCTTTAGATTTTTAAAAATTTTTGGGTCAAAATAACCACCTGATGTGAAGGCATTACCCTCTTCGTTTCCAGTTACTATTAAGACCTTAGCATTTTTATCCTTTTCCATATCTTCTAATACCTTATGAATTTCGAAAAAGGTTAAGTAAGTCACTGCATTTCTTCTTTCAGGTCTGTTAAAAGTAACCGTGCAAATACCGTTATCCTCCTTCTCATAAAGGATATCTTGAAAATTAAATTCATTCATTTTAAATTTACTTGGTTTCTTTCCTTATTTTCTAATATCTATTTTATTTTTTATTACTTCTATTTTTCTTTTTTTTAAGAATATAATAAAAGGCTGAATTTAGATATTTTTTTATTTAAACTAATGTTATTTTAAAAATGTTAAAAATTCATTATGCTTAAGTTGAAAACTTTATAAATTTTTTAACTCTTATCTAATTATTTAATTTTAAAATAATATATTAAAATTAATTTCGACTTGGATAAATGAAAATTCTAATCACTACAAATTATTTGAAACTCATAGAAATTGAAATTTCTATGATTTGATATATTAAATTTCAAATCCAAATAGAGGTTATAATATATGGATAAAGTAGCAATTGTAGGAATTGCCCAAACAAAATATGAAGCAGATAAAATCGATCAGACATATTCAGAACTTGTTTTTGAGGTTGTTAAGAAGCTTATGGATGATCTAGGGATCACAAAAGATGATATTGGAAGCATTATAACAAGCTCTAACGATTTCAACGATGGAAGGACCATCGCTAATATGGCGATTATAGATGCAGTGGGAGCTATTGGAAAATCAGAATCAAGAGTTTCGGGAGATGGAGCTTTTGCATATGTATATGGAGCTATGAGAATTCTTTCAGAGTATTATGATACAGTTATGGTTGTATCCCACTGCAAATGTTCTGAAGGAGATCAATATCTTATAAATAATTCCATTTTTGATCCATTTTATCAAAGAGCTTTAGGATTAGATCAAATATCTGCTGCCGGTTTAATGGCTAATATGTATGTAAATAAGTATGGAATTACAGAGGAGCAAGCAGCTAAGGTTGTTATAAAGAATCGAAAAAATGCACTCAATAACCCATATGCACATTTACAAGAAGCAATTACTATTGAAGATGTCCTTTTCTCTCCAATGATAGCATATCCTTTAAAAGAACTTGATTTACCACCACTCTCTGATGGTGCAGTTGCAATGCTTTTAACAAAAGAAGAGATTGCTAAAAAATTCACAGACTCACCTGTTTGGCTTATGGGATACGGTAGTTGTACTGATGCTTATTATTTAGGGCATAGAACAATGACGGATCTAATTGGACTAGAATTAGCTGCTAAAGAAGCTTATAAAATGGCTGGAATTACTGATCCTATCAGAGAAATTGATGTGGCAGAAGTCTATGATATGTTTTCATATCATGAATTGATGAGTTACGAAGCATTAGGATTCTGTGGGAAAGGACAAGGTGGAAAATTTATTGAAAGTGGTGAAACTGAAATGACTGGAAATATACCTGTTAATCCTTCGGGAGGTGTTCTATCAAGTAATCCAACCATGGCAAATGGTTTAATTCGGGTAGCTGAAATTGCTCTGCAATTAATGGGTAAAGCAGATAAAAGACAGATCCCGAATGCTAAAATTGGATTAGCAAATGGAATGAATGGAATTTGTTCCCAAGGAAACTGTGTTCTAGTATTTGGAAATGATGGAGGTGTATAGAATATGGGAAAACATGATGTTGCAATAGTAGGTATAGGACAAACAAAGCATAGAAGCAAAAGAAGGGATGTTAATATCCCTGAAATGATATATGAGGCCGTAAGAATGGCTCTTGATGATGCTCAACTTATACCTGCTGACATAGATGCAGTAATAATCGGAAATATGGATCATTTTGAAGGAATTAACTTTTCAGAGATGTGGTGTGGAATAGATGCGGCACCAGGCTATTTAAAACCAGTTGTTAAGATTGCAACAGGAGGAACTACAGGATCATCATTAGCAATATGCGGATACCATAATGTGGCATCAGGAATATATAATAAAGTTTTAATTGTAGGCTGGGAGAAGTTACAAGAAGGCGGAGCAACAACAGGAATAATCACAGCTTTCGATCCAGTATGGGAAAGACCCTCTTTAGCAGGAGCCTTAGGTCCTCTGGCTCTTATGGCCAGCATGTATCAACATAAATACGGTATAACTCCTGAACAAGCTGCAAGGGTTACCGTAAAAAATCGTCGAAACGCTGCGAATAATCCATTTGCTCATTTAAAAATGCCTAATCTTACAGTCGAAGATGTTATGAAATCCCAAACTATTTCATATCCATTAAGGCTTCATGATTGTTGTCCGCAGAGCGAAGGTGCATGTGCAGTTATTTATGCCAACGAAGAAGAAACTAGAAACATTACCGATAATCCTGCATGGATTCAGGCTGTAGAAACTGCCCATTATTACACTTATGGTACTGATGAAGCAATGTTCGATCTTCCAACTGCAACAATTGCATCTAAAAAAGCTTATAAAAAGGTTGGAATCACAGATCCGGTAAAAGATTTAGATGTTGCAGAAATATATGAACCCACTTCTTGGAGTGAGCTTGCTTGGACTGAAGCATTAGGTTTTTGCAAATTTGGAGAAGGTGGAAAATTACTGGATGAGGGTATTACTCAAATGAGTGGAGAATTACCTGTTAATCCATCAGGAGGTGTATTGAGTACTAATCCCATTGGTGCAACGGCATTAATTCGTGTTGCAGAGGCTGCAATCCAAGTTATGGGCCGAGGAGAAAAACGACAAGTTCCTGATGTAGAAAAAGCTTTAGGAATGGGATTTGGTGGGAGTTTATGGACTGAAATAATGATTCTTTCCAAGGAAAGGAATCTTTGAGGTGATTATCATGAGTAGAGGTAAAGATAAAGAAAAAGTATTTCAAATTAAATGGAAAACTGACCTTCCTTACAGATATTCTATGGGGAAATTATCAGTTCAATTTTTTAAAGAACTAAAGGAGAATAAAAAATTACACGGAAGTAAATGCCCACAATGTGGAAAAGTATATTTCCCACCTCGAGCAGTCTGTGGGGATTGTATGGTGGAAATGACACGACTTATTGAATTATATGACACTGGAACTTTAGTAGGATTTACTGTGGTTAATTATCCTTTTGTAGATCCTCAAACAGGGGGATTAAGACCTTTTCCTTACGGATATGGATTGTTTAAATTAGATGGTGTCGATACTTATACCATGCATTTCATTGATGAGGTAGATCATACAAAATTAAGGGTTGGGATGCGAGTTAAAGCAGTTTTCAAAGAAGAGAGAGAAGGTAATTTAGGAGATATTCCATATTATAAAATAATTAGAGAAAAGCCAAAACCAAAAAAGGTTGAAAAAATGGTTGAAGATATTGAAGAGAAAGTATTTAGAGGCAGAATAAAGGTTCCTTATAAGCATGTCGCTGGAGCTTATGTTGAAAAATTTATAACTGAAATTGGTAAAAATAATAAAATCATGGGGGTTAAGTGCCCAAAGTGTGGTAAGGTCTATGTTCCGCCCAAGATGATATGCTTTAATTGCTTTGAAAAAATGGATGAGTGGGTTGAAGTTAGTAATCAAGGCTCAGTTAAGGGTTTTACAGTTGTATCACATTCTACTCCCGTTATGCCTTTAGAACCACCCTTTGCTTATGCATTAATCACACTTGATGGCTCTAACACAGAAATAGTGCACATAATAAAAGAAAGCGATCCAAAAAAGTTGAAACCTGGAATGAGAGTTGAAGCTGTTTTTAAAGATAAACCAAGAAAGAGAATTACGGATATTGAATATTTCAGACCAATATAATTGTTTTTTTATTTTTTATTTTTAATTAGTTCTGTTATCTAGTAAAAAGTTGAGTGCCTAATAAACAGAATTTTATAACAACCTTAATTTTAACCAGATAAAACAAGACAATATTTATATGAAATAAAAGAAAACATAAATCTAACAACAAAAAATTCTTAATTTAAATAACGAAATTTAACTCAAAAAATTTGAAATCATAAGGTGATAATATTGGAAAAATTAGTTATAACTTGCGCTTTGACTGGTTCACTCACTTCGCGAGCACAAAATCCAGCGCTTCCACATACTCCGGAAGAATTAGCAAATGACGCTTATGCTTGTTATGAAGCTGGGGCTACAATGGTCCATATACATGCTAGAATGCCTGATGGCACACCAACTGCTTCTCCTGAAGTGTTTCAGGAGATTGTCAAAAGAGTAAAAGAAAAATGTGATGTACTTCTATGTTTATCTACTGGGGGGGCTCCAGGCATGACTCTTGAGCAAAGACTGGGACATATACCTATATGCAAACCTGATATGGGTTCCCTAAATTCTGGATCAATGAATTTTGCTCTTGCAAGAGGAACAACAATTTTAAAGGAAATTATATTTCCAAATAAATTTGAAACTTTGGGACATTTTGGAGATACATTTAAAGAAGCGGGTACAGCCCCTGAATTTGAAGTATATGATGTTGGACAAATAAATAATATCCTCTTTGTAAGGGAACAAGGACATTTCCATGATCCTTTAAATTATAATATTGTACTGGGCGTGTTAGGCGGAGCGGCTCCGACAATGGAAAATCTCATGTATATGAAGAATCTTATCGAAAAGATTCCAAGGGCTACATGGTGTATCACTGGGATTGGCAGACATCAATGGCGGTTAATTACTCAAGCTATCCTTTTAGGAGGGAATGTAAGATGCGGTCTGGAAGACAATATCTATATTTCGAAAGGAGTCCTCGCAGAAAGCAATAAGCAAATGGTAGAAAAATGTGTTCGCCTAGCAAAAGAATTGGATCGGGAAATCGCAGATTTGGATGAAGCCAAAGAAATTATGCAACTTCCAAGGATATATTAATAATTTTATTTTTTCTTTTTGAAGAAGGGAAATTTTAATCTTATATTATTAATTTTATTTTTTCTTTAAATATTCACACAAGTTTTTTTTAAATGTATTTCTCTTAAATTTAATAAGATAAATACAGTGATTCTTCTATTCATTCCAAAAAAATTTTTTAAGTAGAATACATTCTTAAATGTAGTAGTTATTAGTTATGGCCCTCTTGGTACAGCGGTTAGTATTGGGGACTGTGAAGTAATTTCTACTTCAGAATTACGGAGTCATCCCTAGAGGCGGGTTCGATTCCCGCAGAGGGCCCTCATATTACTTCTTAAATATAAATATAGAAAAATTCATGATGATTAAGAAATTATGAAAATCTCTTTAAATGGGAATTGGTTTTGTGAAGTTGATAAAGAGGATATTGGTAAGAAAGCGAATTGGTTTAGTTATAACTCTTTTAAATCTAAAAAAAATTTAACTGAAATCAAAATCCCTATTAGTTTTAACACCATGAAAGGATATGAGAATTTCGAGGGTATTTTTTGGCATTATTTTTTATTTGATTTTGATCATCAGATTAAGGATGTGGATGTTTTTATTGAGCTCGAGGGAAGTAATTATTTCACTGAAGTATGGTTAAATAATGAATTCCTTGGTGATAATGAAGGAGGTTTTCTACCTTTTAGATTTAAAATTAAAAACTCAACTCGATTAAAAGCTAAATCTAATTTTTTAGCAGTTAGAGTAGATAATATTAGAAGAAAAGATGGAATTCCAGGTCTATTTTTTGATTGGTTTAATTGGGGCGGTATATATCGAGATGTGAATTTGGTTATTTTAAAGAGAAATCGATTAGAGAATGTAAAAATTAAAACACTTTTACCTTCACGCAAAAAAGCGTTAATTCAGATTTCTTACAAAATCAAAGGTTCATTAAATTTTAATTGGTCTATTATCGGTCCAAATGAGAAAAATGAAAACATGCCAATAATTTCTGGAATTAAACCAAATCAAAATTTTATTGAAATTACATTAATTAATCCTAAATTATGGTCTCCAGAATCACCAAAATTATACAAATTGGTTTTAGAATCAATAGATAACGGAAAAAATAAAGAAATTTTATTTGAAACCAAATTTGGAATCAGACAAATCGAAACCAAGGGTATTTATCTTTATTTAAATAAAAAAAGAATTAAAATTAAAGGCGCTTCCTTACACGAGGAATATATACCGTATGGAAGAACTATTCCTTATGAAAAGCGTGAAGAAGATATTAAGAATATGAAATCTTTAGGATTCAATGCGTTAAGAACAGCTCATTACTCTCATGATGAAAAATTAATGGACGCTGCTGATAAGTTAGGGATATTAATTTTAGAGGAAATTCCTCTTTGGGGCTTTTGTGATTTTAGAAATCCTAAGACATTTAAGTTAGCTGCGAAAATGTTAAAAAAATTAATTAAAAGGGATTATAATCATCCAAGTGTTATCTGGTGGAGTGTAGGAAACGAAATTCCAATCCAACAACCAAACTGCTCCCGATTCATAAGGCGTTTAATGGAATGGGTAAGAATGCATGATGATACAAGACTTGTAACCTATGTTTCATATAAGTTTTTCATTGATTTAACTCATAGGAAGGCTGATATTGCTGCAGTAAATGTTTATCTTGGATGGTATTATGCGAGAGTTAATCAACTTAATTTTATGGCAGACGCTATGAGGTCTTTATCACCAAAAAAACCCTTGATATTTACAGAATTTGGAGCTGGTGCAAAATATGGATTTAAACCGGGTTGGAATAAACAAATTAAATTTAGTGAGGAAAAACAAGTTCACACCATTGAATACATAATTCGCACACTTAATTCAAAAGATTATGTAGCTGGCTGGTTTATTTGGATTTATAGAGATTTCCGCTCTTTAGTTAGAAGAAATCAATATCAACAAGGATTCAACCGAAAGGGTATAGTTAGTGAGAAAAATGAAAAGAAATTGATAACTAAATTGTTCCCTAAAATAATTCATGAAAAAAGGAAAGTTAGAGATTTAACTTTATTAGGAAGCTTATTAACTGCGTATTTTTTTCCACTTTTAATTATTGGAAATTATATTTTTGATTTTTTTATTTTATATAGTATGAATTTACAATATAAACGAGGTGTAATAAAAGCTTGAATGAAGAAGTTTATGAGAAGTTACAAGAATTTTTAGATCAATTCCCATTAGGTTTTCCCAAAACACCATCTGGAATAGAAATTAAGATATTGAAGAAACTTTTTAAAGAGGATGAAGCAGAAATAGTTCCATTGTTAACGCATATTCCAGAAACAGTTGCTCGAATAACGCGACGACATAATCTGGAAGAAAAAGAATTGGAAGAAAAATTTGAGCATTTGGCGAAAAAAGGACTTATTTTTCGAGTTCACCGGGATGGAAGAACGCTTTATAATGCTGCACCTTTCATGATCGGTTTATATGAATACTCCGTTAAAAAAATCGATAAGGAACTTGCCAAAATGTATAAAGAATATTATGATACTGCATATTTAAATGAAATTGGTGTTAGCAATGTTCCAGGTTTTAAAGTTATTCCAGTAGATGAAACAATCCCTATAAACACTACTCTCTACCCATATCATAAACTTAAGGAGAGCATTAAAAAAGCTAGAATAATTTCTGTCACGGATTGTATTTGCCGTAAGGAAGCGAGGTTAAATGGAGAAGGCTGTGATTATCCTATAGAGACATGCCTTAGCTTCGGAGTAGCAGCAGAATATTATATCGAAAATGGTATAGGTCGAGAAATAACAGCAGAGGAAGCAATAAAAATCATAGAAGAAGCTGATGAGGCTGGTTTGGTTCATGCTAGTGCTAATTCTAAACATTTATCTAATATATGCAATTGTTGTCCTTGCTGTTGCGCATCTATGCAAGGGATAACAAAAATGGGGCACGATAAACATAAATATATGAATGCAATGTTTGAATCAATTATTGATCCAGAAAAATGTATTGGTTGTGGATCCTGTGTGGAAAGATGTCCAGTTGGAGCAATCGATCTAGAAGATATTGCTATTGTAAATAGAGAAAAATGCCTTGGTTGCGGACTATGTTATAGAGTTTGTCCTGAGGAAGCGATAACTTTACAATTAAGAAAAGACGGAGAGGAGCCCTATAACAAGGTGATTGAAATGGGAATGGCTATCCTCGAAGGAAAAAAGAAATCAAAATAAAATTTTTAAATTTCTCCACTCTCTTTAAGAGCATCATATAACGCTTTTACAGATCCATAAGTATCATATTTTGGAGTCCAGCCCAAAACTCGCTTTGCCCTGCTTGAATCAACAATTATTGGATATCTTGTAGCACGTATCCAACCAGGTGTTAAATTTCTTAGTATATGAAGTTTATATAAAGTGTTTATTAAGAATAATCCAAAATAGTATGGGAATTTAACACATTTAATACCTAATCTTTCAGCAATTTGCTTTGAACTTATAGGGTTATCACCTCCAATATTAAATGCTCCAGAGACATCTTTCTTTAAAGCTAAATAAAAGACTTCCGTAACATCATTAATCCAAGTAAATTGCACCAAAACATCTGGCGAAAATGTATAAATTCTTTTACCAAGAAAATAAGTTCGAAAGAAATTGTTAATATTGGGACCTAAAAAAATACTAGGACGAATTCTTGTAATAATTACATCTGGGTATTTTTTTGAAAGCTCATCCAGATATTTTTCTACATAATATTTTGTTTCATTATAATAAAAATGTTTTTTCATTAATCTAATGGGATGTTCTTCTGTAATAGGAATTGGGTTTTCTGGAAAAGCACCATAGGCAGCAATTGAGCTTGCATGAATAATTTTTTTAACACCAGCTTTTATTGCGCAATTGAAAACATTTTTACTTCCATCCAAATTTATGGAATACATCTCTCTCCTATTAGATATTGGACTTACAATAAACGCTAGATGTATGATTGCATCATATCCTTTTAAATCTTCAAATATTTTCTTATCTCGGACATCTCTTTTAACGAATTTGATCTTTGATGAAGTATATTTGGGGGCTATTATGTCTAATCCTAAAATCTCAGTAATTTCTTTATCAGACTCGATTGAAGGAACTAATTCTGATGCAAGAAAGGATGATATTCCTGTAATTGCAACTTTCATGATGAAATTTTTTAATTCATTTTAAAATTTTAATATTTTTTTTAATGAAAACACTCAAAAATCTTTTGTCTTTTAGCAATTTAGAATAAAAATGATTAAAGCTATAAAAAAATTTATAATGCATTTATTTAAATATATGATATATCTTAATAATATATAGAAATCTATCATAATATTGTAAAGTAGTCCAATTACGTAAAGAAAGATGATCATTTATTTAATCGGAGTAATTTTAAGTATAGTTATCTCAGTTATAACAATTTATTCTCACATAAAGAGATTTCATAATTTAAAAATTAAACTCCTCTTTGTATCAACTAATTTTCTTATTAATTATGGAATTATCTATCCCTTACTTAAATATCTTAGTTTAATTGCATTTTTTAATGAAGATTTTACACTTTTTTTATGGAGGATGAGTTCCAATTTACTTATATGTTCTGGAATTTTGATAGTTATTGGAATTGAGACTTTCGATCTTAAAAGATTTAATATATTTCTTAATTTAATAATTTTTATCCTAAGTGGCTACATTATTTCACTTACTCTTCTGAATGAAACTTTCATTATTTCTACAGCAATATTTGATTCACTTTCATACTATGAAGTAGAAATAAGTTTTAATTACCTTATTAGCGGACTAATTCTCTTAATTTTTATTCTTCTAAAACTTAATTATAATTTTTTATCTGTATTAAAATTTGAAATAAAAAAGAGAAGATTAAGGGTTTATTATATAATTCCTAATACAATGATTATTTTAATGATAATATCTTATCTAATTCTACAATATTTAAATCCGTATTTATTTTCAAGTTTTTCTCTTTTGTTTAATTGGATTGGAGTTCTTTTTAGTTTCTATGTTTTTTTAAAATATTATACTAAATATTTAACATTCTTCAATACTGCTTATGAATTTGTAGTTTTTCATAAATCGGGGATAATGTTGTTTAGTTATGATTTTGAAAAAAGAGAGAGAAAAGATACTTCAACCATAAAGGGGGCTGTTCTTATCGGAATAAATCATATTCTCTCAGAATTTAGTACTGCAAAAGACCAGATTACTTCGATAATATTAAAAGATCGAGAAATAATTTTAGAATATAATAGAGAATATGGGATAGCTATTCTACTTACAGTGAATAAGAGTACCAATTTTTTTAAAAAAGGTACGCAGTTATTCATGGACCAATTTATTGAGAAATATAAAAATGAATTAAAATCTTATATGGATTTAAATACTGCAATTGATACATCTGCTTTTCATGATGCAAAAAAAATACTGCTTAAAACGTTTGAATTTGTTCCTTCTTTAAATAATAACTCTAGTAAATAAAATTTAATTTTATAGTTGAAAGCTCTCAAATTTTAAATATATCCAAATTAAATTTTAAGGCAACATTGGGCTCAGCAAAAATTGCTTTAGAAAGATTCTTCCCTACTTTTCTTGAATCAATATCGATAGCTGATACTATCTCTATATCTGAGAATTTATATCCAGCTAAATTTTTATGAAGTAATCCTTTCCCTTCACTAAATATGCCTTGAATTAAACTAGAAAATAAATTTCTTACGCCAACAATAGATACGGGAATCTTTCTCATCATAATTCTTCTCTAATTAAAAATATTTTAAAAATTTTATTTTATAAGGATTATTTTTTAATAAAAATTTCTCTATTAAGGTTAAATATATACACAAAATTTGAATTTGATTAATATTGGACTATAATAAGTTTAATATGTTTCATAATTTCTATCCAAATAAGAATTTAGAGGATAATTAAAAATGTTATGTCCAAAATGTGGAGAAAAAATACGTGAAAATCTCAAATTTTGTCCAAAATGTGGATCTGAAATAAATTCGGAGAAAATAAAAAAAGTAGAAGAATCTCGCTCTCAAACTGTTGCACAAATTCAAGAAGGACAATCTGTAAAAGAAGTTAAATATGCAGAGTTTTGGGATAGATTTTTTGCATTCATTATTGATCTCCTTATTATTAACGCTATAGGTTGGCCGATAAGTATCTTTCTTCCAATTCCCAGATGGAGCTGGGGTATCCCCTTTGATTTACCATATAACGATTTAATTAACTGGTTAATTGGGTTTGTGTATTTCTTTTTATTAGAAGCTTATAATAAAGGCCAAACCATTGGAAAAATGGCGTTAGGTTTAAGGGCGGTCGATGAGGAAACACTTGCTATAGCAACACCAGACAAATATGCAATCAATAATCTTCTTAGAGGGACTGGTTTTCAAATATTTGATTTTATAATTGGTATCTTAGCGAATTCTGGTGATGAAAAAAAGCGTTTAAGAATAATGCAAAATATTTCAAAAACAGTTGTTATTAAAGTTAAATAAAAAATTTTTTTTTTATATAATTTCCTTTTTTTTGATTTTGTAATAAAAACTTAATCTGGACATTGAATTTTAGACGAATATTTCTTTACAAATAATTTTATATCATAAAACTAAAATTTCAAATAAAATTGAATTATTATAAGGCTTTTAAAAGAGGAATAAAATGTAATGGAATATTGTCCTAAGTGTGGAGCGCGATTAAATTCTGGAGTTGAATTTTGTGTTTGTGGTTATGAAATAACTGAAGAAGAAAGAATTCGTCGAAAGAAAGAAGATTATTATATTGACCTTAAAAAAAGCGCTAGAATTCCTGGAAAAGGAATAATTTTTCCTAGATCTTGGGAGCGTTTAATCGCATTTATTGTTGATATGATGTTTATCACCATAATTGGATTTATAATCTCTTTACCATTCCCAATAAACAGAAGTCAGACTTTATTAGACTTTTTTCTTCCAGACTTTATGGATTTATTTAATTGGATTGTTGGTTTTAGTTATTATTGGTTATTTGAAACATATAACAAAGGACAGACTATTGGTAAGAGGATTTTAGGCTTAAGAACAGTAGATGCGAATTCATTTGAAACAACATCCAAGGAAAAGTATACAATTAATAACCTTTTAAGAGGAAGCACCTTACTATTTTTAATTGATTTAATTGTTGGGTATATTGCGAACTATGATATTAAGGGAAATAGACTTAGAATTATGCAAAATGCTTCGAATACTATAGTTGTAAAAATAAAAAAAGATATTTTCTAAAATTAAAGGTCATAAATTCTATATTTCAAGTGAATTAAACTTCAGGTCCTATGTGTTTAAGCATTACTAGATCATCTGAATTGCTTTCATTTTTTATTTCAATTCCACTAAGGGCAGCATTAAAAGTAATAAATAATTCATCATTAGTCATCTGCCCAAACCTAATTATTGCAGGCGATTCAATATCCAATACTCCAAATTTCCCTTGCCCCTGAATCACGATTAATCCATATGCACCCTTTTCTTTTATTATAATCGATTTTTTTGGATGTATGGTTAATTCTTTTGCAGCAAAGAAGTCAGAATTATATACAATCCAATATTCTTCATATCCTTCTTCTCTCATTTCTTCAATAGGCTTAACAGCTTTCGGTTCTAAAAATCTATTCTTATGAAAATCTGGATCCAGATTTAGTTCCCAATCTATCATATCAACTATGTAATCAAGATCTTTTTTATATTCTTCAGGTACGTCTTTCACAAGTAGGTCTTTAGGAATAAGATTATCCCCTGCTAATGATTGAAACATTGCATATACATCTGATGCTTTCTGAAGTTCATAAGTGAGAAGTGATCCTGGTGCATGTAAAACTCCTGGAGGGACATCCCATCCAGTTTCAAGTTTAAGCTTATAAGACTTTGAAAAATTTAATATACCATTATCACCTTTGTCCCAATTTTTCAAGCATAACTTTACATCATCTTTAGTTGTTCCCGGATTTAAACCAAAATAAGTATAGGGAAAGTATCCAGAATGAGGATTTAGTTGTTTAGGATAATAATAACTTTCTGGTTTTCCTTTTTGTCCAACAAGAGCAGCAAGTTCATCACTCTGATGTAAGTGAAATGGTATTGGGTCCATATTGTCAAAGAATTTTGAAAACATTGTCAATCCACCGAATTTTTCCATTACTTTTTTTCCTAGAATTCTATTCCCCATACATTCAATTGCATCTTTTAAAAGGATTTTTTGTTTTTGAGTGCCCTCTTCTATATAAATATAACTTAATCCTTCGTCCGGTAGGGTTTCAGGTCCATTATCGGCTTTTATTGTTGATGCAAACCATCTTTCATCTATACCTCCCCGATGAGTCCCAAATGAATAATAATCTTTTGGATGTAATTTTAACCTTCTTCCAGGTATACAAAATGCACGAGGAACCCAGTTGGGAAACAAACGGAGAATGCCTTCTCCTTTTTTCAACGCAATATTTAATAAATTTTCAATGTTTTTCATTACAATACCGTTTTTTAATTTGTGTTTTATAAATACTCCGATTTTTTATCTATAATCTCAATATCTTCTTTCTTTTTATTTTATATAAGGATTTGGAAGAATGTATTTTATGAAATTTATACAATTGAAAAAATCTTCTTTATACTCATTATATTACTTGGATGTTACGCAAATTAATAGTTTTGATCTTAATTAATTTATTTAAAATATTTTAAGGCTTTTGTATGATAAACTTTAATTCTTTTAAAGCTCAAAGAGTTCGAAAATTAAATGAGATGCCAATAAAAATCTCATTTATTGGATATCCAGCTGTCGGCAAAACAACAATTCTTAAACTCTTAACTGAAAAAACAATAAATAAATTATATTTGCCAACCCAAGGACTTGATTTTAAAACTGTTAAATTTGGAGAAAATATTATTAGTTTATGGGATTTTGGAGGTCAAAAAGCATATCTGAAAATGAATTTAAAAAATTTCATATTTGGGAGTGATCTCATCTTTATAGTGACTGATTCTACTCCACAAAATGTTCTAAATTCGCAAAAACTAATAAAATTAGCTAATAAAAATATAGGAAGTGAAAGCCAAATCATTGCTCTCGCAAATAAACAAGATTTACCAGAACATATAGAAGTGAATAAAGTTGAAAAAGTACTTAAAGTTAAAACTTTTGCTTGTACCGCTATTAATTATAGCGAAAGAGCTAAGCTAATAGATATAATTAAAAATGAATTAGAAAAAGCTTCAATTAGAAGGAGGAAAAGAGAATAAATGAAGTTTGAAGAAAATGAAATAGTTAGTGCCGCATTAGTCGGTTTTGACATGATAAATGGACCATTCTTAAAATGGAAAGCAAGTATCAGCAAAGGAACCCCAAATATTAATTTAGAAGATTTTGCAACGAATTTCTATCTAGCATTTCGTGGAGGTAATGCTGGGAAAAAACCTCGAGCAATATTATATGATGATTTCTATATTGTTGCTTTTCCAAAAGGGTTAGAATTATGTTGTTTATTTATGAAACCTCAAGGTATTGAGAAAAACATCAAAGAATTAAATAAAATTGCTGATAAAATAATTATAAAAATGGAATCTGAGGATGAAGAAGATTCTACTGATCTTGAGGAAAAGCCGAAATATGAAGATATCGATGAAATTAAAAGACTTATTAATGTACTTTTAAAAGAAATGGAAATGGCAACTCCTGATTTAAGGAAATATTTCAATTTAAGTAATTCCCAAATATGGAAAATCATGAATGATCTTGAGAGTGCAGAACAAATTAAAAGAACGGGAAAAGTTGGTAGAACAGTTTATTGGGGTGTGTAAACATAATTTTTTTCTTTATTTTTTGAATTAACAGAATAAGTTAATATATGTCTTTTATTACATAATCCAAATTCAATTCTCTTAAAGTTTCTCTTAATGGATATCCATTTTCCGGATTCCAACCCATTTCTTTGCAAACACCTTTGTAAAAATCTCTATACTTTATAGTTACCCCTTTATTGGGTCCTTTTTCAAAAGGCGGATCTCCAATTACCCTTGATGGTAAATCATTTTCAGCAATTATAACTCCCTCTCGAATTGTAAAGGATTGTCTTAAATTTTGAATTCTTAAACCCGTTTTAATTAATTCATCAGTAGATATATCCCAACCAGTAATTGATTCTATTATCTCTTTTAAGGGATACGAGCCAAACAATGTAGTAAATGTGCATAAACCTAGGCAATTTATAACTTGCTGTAAACCACTGACAAGCATTTGCCCTTTATATTTCGCTTCCTCATTCTTTTTCCAATTTTTTGGTAAAGAAAAATCTTTTATATATTTATTGATAGGTCCCAGATTCATATAATCTATACTTGCCGCTGTATGTCTTCCGGGTGTTGGGTCAAATGCATAAGTATAACCAAGAGATTCGATGAATTTCGGATCATGCATTGCAATTTCTTGTCCGAATGAATGCATGGCAAACTTTTCACTCCCCCTACCAATTTTTTCTGAAGCCTTTTTTACACCATCAGCTAATATATCTCCAAAGCCCTTACGTTTTATCATCATATTTATTAATTCTATTATTGAGTCTGACTTTCCCCACCCTAATTCAAGTCCATTTGTATCATCTATTGTTATAATTCCATTCTCAAAACATTCAATTGCAAAAGCTACAGTCGCTCCCGCTGAGATAGAATCTAATCCTTCACGGTTGCATAAATCATTAAGTATAAATAATGACATGAGATCATTATTTAGTAGAAGAGTTCCAAAAGCACAACAAGTTTCATATTCTGGGAGATGTGTTTCTTCTAGTCCAAGTTCTGGAACTTTTAAAATTGCTCCACACTGAATTGGACAACTGAAACATCCATAATCTCTTTGTTTGTAGTTATTTATACTTACTGTGGATATTTCTGTAGATAAATCTGGCGGAAAATCAAATTGTCCAATACCACCCCAATTTTTAACTGGAGAATCTCCAATTTCAGCTAATAATGTATTTCCTAAAGAAGTCCCAAAAACTTTATAAATTTGAGTTATTATTTTTCCGGGACCTTTAAATGAGATATGTAACCTTCTTAATAACTTAGGGATCCCAGGGATCATCTTTAATATAGATTTTCTAAATTTTCCTGGTGATGGGTTTTTTTCACTATTATATGATTTAGTATATTTTAATAAATCCCTTTTATTTGCTAAAGGAATTTGTTTGTTTCCTTTAAGAACTAACATTTTAACCTTTTTTGAGCCCATTATTGCTCCTATTCCAGATCTTGCTGCGATTCGACCTCTATCATTCACAATTCCTGAAATTAAGGAAATATTTTCTCCTGCTTTGCCTATTCCCGCCGTTTTAATAAATTTCCCATGCTTTTTCTTTAATTTTTCCTCTGCCTTGATGATATCAAGACCCCAAATATCATTAGCATCATGAATTCTCATTTCATCTTCAATAATTGTAACATATTTTGGACTTTCAGCAATTCCTTTAAACAAAATTGCATCATACCCACATTTTTTAATTTCTGGACCAAAAGACCCTCCTGAATTGGCATCTCCCCATGTTCCCGTTAGAGGAGACTTCCCGGCGACCATATATCGACCAGAGCAAGGAGCTGTAGTTCCAGTTAATAAACCTGGAAAAAAACCGAATATTGAATCTGGACCTAAAGCATCATATTTTTTTGGGGTATTATCATAAATTAATTTACAACCCAATCCATAACCGCCAAGATATTGCCGATAAATACTTTCAGATAAGTTTTCTTCCTTAAATGTCTCATCAGAAAGGTCGATCCATAAAATCTTACCAAAAAATCCGTTTCCCATAATTTAAATATTAAAAAATTGCAACTTATTTATATTTTTATAATAAACATAGTGTGATATTAGTTTTAAATTATCTAAAATATAAGATTATTTATATACACGATTCTATACGAAATTTAGGAAGAATAAAAAAATATTAGAGGTTAATATAATATGGAATGTATTAATGCCCAAGATGAGGAATGGGCTGAAGATTGGAAATTAATTGTTGAAATATTTGATACAATTGATTATTTTGAATCGCTTTTAAAGAAATTAGATGTGAATTTCTTGAGAGAAGTACATCAAAAAGTTTTAAGTTTAAATATGAAAAAATACGCGTGGAGTTTGCAAAATTATATAATTGAAAAATATTCTAATGAAAAAATTTAATTATATCATTCTCTTAAAAAATTTCTTTTGTTCAAAAAGTTTAAATTTTATTTAGGAAAATTATTTACACCTATTCTTTTTTTATATATTAAAAGAAGATCTTTTCATAATAGTATTAACTCATTTCGAGATAAAATATATTGGTTCACCCTCCTCCGACAGAAAAAAGTATCTGTATACGATGTAAAGGAGCAAGACTCTTATGTGGAAAAAAAACTTGTCCGATTTTAAAGAAAACTTCAATTTTAAAATCTGTTTTACCTTTTGAATTGGGTAAATCTTTACATAACATTAATGTATTTGGTCCCAGCCCTCCAGGCTTTTTTGTTGGTAGGTATAATTATCCAAAAGTATTTGTTGGTCCTTTAGTCCCATTTAAAGAATATGTAGAAAGACTAAATCTCAGTGATTTTCATATTCTTGATGCCCCAGAGTTATGGTATGGAAAGCAATCTGATGATATTATAAGTTATAGAAGTAGTTTGGTTCGAAGTAATTTCAAAATAGATGTAAAGTCAGCAGCCAAGGATAAAAAAACAACACCATCTTTACATACTCAAAGATTATTAGAAACTTCACAAGAACTTTCGATGGCTGCAAGACCAGTTGACACCGAAACGCACCTAGAGAAGTTAAACCTTAATATTATTATGGATAATCACGCTTTACCACTGGGTCCTTCTGGAATTACGAAAAAGATACGTATTACAGAAAATGTTAGAGTTCATCCTAAAGTTGAATACTGCGTTTCGGATACGGATTTGAAAGCAAGTGAGGCAATAGGGGATTATTTGTTCTTGAAGGGGCGCGTTCCATTTTCAACAATTCAAAGAATATTTTCAGCTGGATTGCTAGGTGAAGAAAAAAAACGTAGGTTAGTTCCAACAAGATGGTCTATAACAGCGATTGATGATATTATATCTAAACGATTGATTAAAGAGATTAAAAAATTCCCTGAAATTAATAATTTTCAGATTTTTGAATCAACCTATCTTGATAACCACTTCAAAATTTTATTATTTCCCGGAAAATTTTTATATGAAATGAATGAAGTTTGGGCTCCAAATTCTCTATGGAATATCTCACTTTCGGGGAAAAAAACCCCTCTACAACCCCAAATTGCAAGTGATATGGAATTTTATCATGGTAGGAAAAATTACGCAAGTAATATAACTGGTGCCTATTACTCAGCACGTAAATCAATATGCGAATATCTTTATAAAATAAAAAGACAAGCAAGAGTTTTAGTATTTCGCGAAGTTTCAGCAGGTTATACTGTCCCATTGGGAGTCTGGGTCATTAGAGAAACCGTTAAAAATGCAATGGATTTGGAAAAGCCTTTAATTATAGATAATTTCGATACGGCTTTAAAGAAAATGTCTGAAGGATTAATGGTTGATTTAAAATACTGGAAAAAATATAGTAAATTAATAGATTTTATTAAAACTCAAAAAACTATTGATACCTTTTTTTAATCAAATATTTTTCTTTTTAAATTCAATAGAATATTATCTTCATAACATTGCTGAAAGGTTTTACCTTTCTTTACTTTTACCATATTTTTACCCTTTTTATAATTATTCTAAAATTCAAAACTTCAAAAATATTGAAGATAAAAACTTTTTGGTAAATTGGATCCACAATATAAATTCTTAAAATCTCGAATTAGATTAAATAGTTTCTTATCCGGGATTCATATTTAAATTGAATTAAATTAGACTCAATTTCTATTGAATTTTATCTAAGTTGTACTTAAATTGTATCTAAATTGGAATTAAATTAAAATTAAGAATAAAAATTTTAAAAAATCATATTAAAAACTATTTTGTCGGAAAGATTTTTTTTCCTGAGATAAATTGTTCATAAATCATTAAAAAATTCCCACAAAAAATTGCTAAATTTCTAAAAAATGGAATTCTATATTTTGGGATCAATCCTAATAGTATTCCCTTTTAAGTATAATTTTTATTATTATAATGAAAATAATATTAAATTTTTAAAAAATTAGTCGAAAATCTCGAATTTAAAATTGTTTGAGCTGAAATTAAAATGAATGATAATAAGGTTAAGATTATTGGATTAGATGAATCAGGGAATATGGGAGATAAGTTTATCGTGTTTAGTCTAGTGGAACTTAATGAAGAAAAAAATAATTATCTTTTTATTCATAATCTTTTAAATTCTGGCTTTTTTTTTTTACCCAAAAGAATAGTTCAGGGATGGGATAAAAAGACAAAAATTAAATGTTGTCAAACACTTCTCAAGAGTGATTTAATAGATGTTAATTTCTATAGAATTAATTCTTTTGAACAAAACAAGGTATTATATGATGTTTTTAGATTTCAATCTAATCTTGTTTTTGATATTAGAAAAAAGCTAATTGAAGCTTATAAGTCTAAAAAATATGAGAAAAATGTTATGAAAGAAATAATTAGTTTATTACATCCTTTTCGTAATAGCTACATAGGACCTGATACATATATGAAATCTTTTTCATATATGCATATTTTAAACAGGATATGTAGTAAAACTAAAATATGTGATTTTGTAAAAAACCCTGACAGTAAAATCAATGTACTAATAGATGGAGGGTATAGATTTACATTTTGGTGGCGTTTTATAATTGAAAACCATGAAAATAAAGAAGTATTAAGAAATAAACTTTATATTAATGGAATCGCAAAAGGAGATGAGTTTTACTTATCAATGAATATTGCTGATTTATTAGCTAAATCATTCCGTGAAGACCCTCACTTTTTCTTTAATAAGAAAGTAAATGATATAAATTATGATTTTAAAAGTCTGCATTTTTCTAAAGAGATTTTCTTTAATGATTTATGGAACTATACCATAAACCCCTATTTCAAGTATAGAATCCTATTTATCGGGAAATCAGATTTATTTGAAATTCTTCCTTATATATTACATCAAGAAAATAAAGATAAATATTATCAAGCTTTCAAAATTCGTAGCGACGAAGATATTGAGAATTTTTTTAGGGTTTTTAAAATTAGCAGTTCCAAAAAAACAATAGTAGTTTATTCTGATAATTTATCTCCAAAAGAGAGGGAACATATTAAATTTTGTAAAGATAAAGGTTTTTATACTTTACATATTATGGAATTTAAAGATAAATTTTCTACTTTTTTCACAAATGTCAATGAAACTGCAGATTATTATCAACAAGAAGTTAAATTGAAAATAAGAGAAATATTGGGAAAGAAATTTGCACTTCTTACGTAAAAAATGTTATGTTTAAAATGTAAGAGGTAAATAAATGACCGGTTTACTGGCTTTCACGGAGATATTTATATTTAAATATACCGATTCAGTCACAATCTAATTATAAGTAACTACCTATTTAAAATTTTATCTTTTATTTAAAAGATAATTCATTATTTTCTGTTAGTAATTCATATTATATTTAAGCTATTCTTTATCGGCAAGATTTTGTCGATTTGTGTCGAATTTTGTCGAAACTGTCATTAAATTCTTATGAAAATCTTCCCACAAGAAAATTTATATCATTATTTAAAAATATGAGATTTTTTAGCACAAAATTATTAATTTTTTTCAATACAATTGATTTTTTTTAATATTAAATTAAGGAAAATAAAAAAAAAATTAATAAAAACTTTATAGGTCTTAACCACTCTTTTCGTATATAATCATTGCAGAATATAACCTATCATTGATTATTCCATCGTTAGTGCTTCCAACTCCAATTGAATATTTTATATCTTTGATTTCTATCCCAATTTTAGCTTTCCAATTATTTATTTCTTCAAGAAAACGCTCTTTATTATTTTCTTCAATTATTATTATTTCCTTTATATTCATTTTTCAATCACTTATTATTCTTTTTATCATTTCTTTTATAATTAATTATTTTTAATTATCAATTGGAAAAATTTTCCATTTGAAACCTGATAAAACATTTCAATTTTAAAATACCCGACAAAATTCGAATTTCAAACGACTCTTCTATAGGTAATATATAAAAGTTCATAAAAAAATAAAGAAAAATGAAAATTAAGTTTTAAATTTCGAATTGTAGTTCAAATTCATCTAAGTATGTTATATTTCTGTTATCTATCTGTTTTTCGATTGCATCATTCCATAATTTCTTTTCTTCAGTATTAATTATATCATTAGGTAATTCTAAATCTCTTATTGCTTTGTTCAGTTTATTTCGGTTCTTTATTCGGTATTCTTCAACTTTTTTATTCCACTTTTTTTTCTCCTGTTCTTTAATTTTATTTAATGGTCGTCTCAATCTTTTTTCTAAATAAAAATCAAAATCAATCCAGGACTCAAGAAATTCTTTTTTGTCTCTCCAGGAAGGAATTTGTTTTTTATAAAAATCCGAATCTATTTTTTGTTCGCAATAAGGACAATATATCCTATTCTGTAATTCCTCGCACATTTCCAATTTATGTCTAATATATTTCAATCTTTCAATATTTCGATTATAAGATTTAATTCTTCTACTTAATCTCTTCTTAATTCTTTCAATTTTCTTATTTTCAATCAAACTTTCTAAACTCAATCTAAATCATCTCAAATTACTCTACTAAGGAGATCGGGAGAAAGTTTAAAAGTGTTTGCAATTTAGATATATACTACTTAGCGAGAGAGAAAAGAAATAAGTGTTAATATACTAAATTTCTTTCGTATTTAAATATATATCAGAAATAAAAATTAAAAAAAAAGATGGAAATTATATTTTTCTCATTTCTAATAAATTGTCATAATTGAATTTTTGACCTCTCCAGAAATCCAGAGTTAATAAGTCTCCATTTTTTAATATATTATCTGCAATATCTTTAAGTATCTCTTCTTTATTCATATCTTTATCCTGAAATATCTTATATTTTCTATTGCATTCAGGACAAATATCGAGAACTTTCTTTTTTGATTTTCTTGGCTTGGCCATAACTTTAGTTTTTACTTTAGGTGCAATAATCGGTTTTGGCACTATTTTTTTAGGTTTAATTTCTTCTTGTTCCTGTTCTTCAAATTCTCGAAACATATCTCCTAACTTACTCATTTCCAGTCAACTCCCCAATTTTATCTATTAGTTCTAGTTTGTCTTCAGGTAATCTTTTTATTGGCTTCATATATTCAATCATGATTTTATTTAACTGTTTTAAAAGTATAATTGGATCCACCGTTTTTATGGCCGTATAAATTTTGAATTTTCCATCTTTACCAATTTCTTTAATTTTATTTTCTTGTCTTAATCTCCAAACATTGGTCCTGATAATATCAATAGACAAACCTAATTTCTCTTCAATCTGTAAAGTTGTTATTTCCGATTCTTTCAATAAATCCAATATTTTTTGTTTATCTGTTTTATTTATCATTTTTCTCGTTTCTCATTAAACATATTCTGTTAAGTAATAGTAAATCAATTTCATATTTAAATGTTTAATATTGTTTAGCATAACAAGTATTGTTGAGCAAACATATTTGGATAGAATATACCCAATATTGGGTAATCTGAACTAATAATAAATTATTATATTTAGAAGAAGAAAAACTTTAAATAATTAAAAAATGAAACGGTTAACTTCTTTATTAACTTTTCTTAATTAATTAAAATATCAAAAACAGATTATGAAATATGCGGGGAATTAAAAAAGGATTCCCCTATAGTTGTTTTCCCCATACTGGGCGTTATGGGGGTGTTAATATCGTTAATAGTTTAAAAGCACCTGTAGGTGTGAAACTTTTTTTATTTTTTAAATTACACCTCTAAAGGCATTTAAATATATGTTTTACAATTTTAAAAAGATTACCCAACAATGGGTAAATAAATAATGAAAATTATATTCAATTATTGTTATTATTCCGTTTATTTAATATTCTTAATTCTACCCCCATTTTCTTCAATCTCCTTGAAATGGTAATAGAATTACATAGAGCAATCTTCGAGATTTTATTAATGTTCATTTTCTCTTCAAGATATAATTTTTTAATCTCTTCATTTGGGATATTTAGTTTGATTTCTCTATGATAATAATTTCGTGATGGATCGATCCCCATATTTTTCACTCTATCTCTAATTGTAGCGGTATTACAACCGATAATTTTAGAGATTTCAGTAAGATTTAATCTTTTTTTTAAGAACAGGTTTCTGATTTGAGAATTTGATATATAAGGTGTTGAGAAAACAATTTCTTTAATGGTATTAGCATTATTATTTTCATGTTTCACCTGAAACACCAAACTACTATGTTTTTGGAGAATACCGGATTGAAATAATTTGGTTATTATTTTGGAGATAAAGATATGGAGTTCGTTATATTTCATTGTAGTCTTTCCAAGTTTCAGGTGAGAAGTCAAAAAATCATAGATAAAATCCTTTTTTCTAAAATAATAGTGTTCTTTCAAATAATCAAGGAGAAAATCTAATGTTTGTTCTTTTAATGGAGAATTAATCATAAATAAACCTCAAAAAATTATTAAGACTTAAAAATTCAGAAAAGCTTTTTTCTTAAATAAATACCGGCAAAAATCAGAATTAAGATAATACCCAAAAATACTCCAAAAATAATAATAGTGTTTACATTTAATGAAATCGGAAACATATTACTAATCATAGAGAGAATTGTAGATATAACAATATAAATAATAAGAGAGATGAAGGAGAGAGACAATATTAGAAGGAAAAATAAATGCCTTTTCTTTAACGGCTCTTTAACGGGCTCTTTCAGAAGCATTTTTAAACAAAACTCCAGAGAATATATAAGAAAATAGGGAGAGAAATTTGCACGAGCATTTGAATTTTCTCAGTCCTGGTCTCGGTCCTGAAAAACATAACGATTCCGTAAACAATAATTATTATTGAAATAATGATAGGGATGATAAATTCAATAATTGGCGTTTCCGGTATTTCTAAAACTCCACAATCAAAGGCGATCCAAATATTATCAGGACGAAAATTGTTCACTAACATGTCTTGAACAAAAAAACCGCCTCCGAGAAAAATTAAAGATAAAAATAAAATTCCAAAAATAAAACCGAATCTCTTAATTTTTCTAACAAATGATCTTCCCGTACATGCTATACCCAAACCTATGAATGATATTGCAATAAATTTATAGATTCGAATATTCCACACATTGCCCCCGAAATCAATCTCATTGTTAATTTCCATGAAGATCATTAAAAATCCGATTACCATAAAGATTATTTGTAAAATAGTAAAAACAAATTCGTTTTTAAAAATATTTCTAATATTCATAAAAGGACCTTTAATGTGTTGATTATTTTTAAATTAAACCGATTCCCGATAGATTCAATTATTGGGAGTATAAAATCAACAAAAAGAATAAACATGAACACGCAAAAAATAATTATAATAAAAAGTACTAACAGAAATGATATTTTACTCAATATTCATCCTCTCCCTCCAAAACTCTTAAATACTCACTTTTGAAATTTCTTAATTGTGCAGGATTAGCTTCAGGAAAATTATCATATAACATCTCTAAAGATACATTTTTTTCGTTATCAAGATAAAAAAAAACACGTTCTTTTAAGCTTAAAAATTCTCTAATGTTATTATTGTCAATTCCGTTTTCGAATATATTCTCATATTGAAGGTATACACCCCATCTAATTATATAGCTCAGATCACTATTAGTTAATGTAATTTGGGGATATATATCTCTTAGATTATCTGTTTCATATAAAAGATACCCTTTTACGATTTTATCAGGTATTTCGAAAATTGTTGAAAATTTATTCATGAGTTTTGCGATAAGTTCTTGAATTAAAACCTCCTTCCCCGACTCATATAATAAAAATGGAATATTTACTTCATTTTCACTCACCATATGATTCCGAAATTGAAATATATCCCCTGTTTGAACAACTCCAACACCAACCTCTCGTGCCTTTGGGTTTGAACAAATTAAACTCTGATAGGTAGCCTCTTTCATAAAATTGATGATGTCTTCGTCATAGTTTAACTGTTCTTGAAAGAATTTTTGCCGATAATAAGTTTTGAAAATCGTGCATTGTACATTGTCCCGAATCCTCTTGTCAATTGCACTAAATGATTGAGTCGCCAAGATAAGTATGATAATACCATTTGTTCTTCCCATCTCGGCAAGTGTATGGCGTATTTGAAAATATCTTTGCGTAAAATCCACGTTAGCAGACGACATGGAACGTCGTGAATCTATCCCTAATTTAACTGCATCATCTATGATTATCACTTGAATTGGATAATTCCACAATTCTTTATATTGCTCTAATTCGAGTATTCGAATATCATTCGTCATAAATGCATTAACGTCTTCTGGATGATACAATTTCTGAATATACAAAACTATATTGCGTATTAACACACTTTTCCCAGAATTTTGGGATCCCACTAGGATAAGCCGTTTTAAATCAAAATCATCAGGGAGTTTATCGTATTGAAACATATCCTCAAATAACTGACGTATATCTATGACTTCATACTCGATTCCCGATCCGAAATTAATTGGAAAGTAGTCTAATTTCCTCCCGCCTAAGAATTTAGTTAGGCCTGGTATCTATATTCTCTCCCCCTTTTCAATTTTAAAATCTTTACAATATTCTGGTTTATTAAAAAAATCATCACAAATAAAAGCGTAATCTAACATTATTGGTTCATTATCCTTATAAATCTCGGAAACCGCTTTGTTAAAATCTTCTAGGAAATTTATTTTTAAATGTTTTTCCAAACAATAATCTTTAAAAACTGGAACCATCTTACCTGATTTTATCTTTTGTGTGGTTCTAACTCTAATGGTTTCACTTTTTCTAAATTCTAAACACGCTTTTAAATAATCTCGATAAATATATTTAATATTTCTTGTTCTTAGATGCTCTGCTTTAATATAAAGATCGGTAAATAAATGAGATAAAATTTTTGCTTTAATAAAGTGTTTTACTTGAACAAAACACTCATTTTTTTCCGATTTCTTTCTAAAGGGAACAAGATTACCATCATTATCAAAAATCGTTTGCTGTAAAACTACATTGATCTCATCAATTATTTTTACAAACTCGTAGATTTTGTTATGAATATCAACCTCTTTGAGATTCATCTCATTATAGACGTTTTTTACTTCCTGATAAATATCTAATGAAAAATCGGAAATCTCACTAAAATCCGTCATTGTTATTATTTTTTCAAATAGATTATTATAAATATCAACAAAAGAATAATTCTTTTCTTTATAACCCAATGTAAGATAAAACATTTTCATAAAGAGAAAACCCGTAAGGATAGGATACATTTCTAGAATTGAGTAAATAGTTGAAAAAGGGACTATTTGTTCTTTTCCTGAACTTTTGGTCATAAATAAATTATATTTCAAAAAGTCGTCATATTTATCTCTAAAATCTTTTATATATGCTTTTAATGTAGAGTAATTTACCCCTTTAAATTGTTTCTGTTCGCACAACCCTTTTAGTTCAATATAAGGATTTTTCGCTAAAAACTGAAAAACTTTCTGTCGTATAGATATCATTTTTTCTTGTGTTGTAGTTATATTAAAATTCTCTAATTATTATTTATCGTTTTGTAGTTATAAACATTTGTTATGAAAACAAAAAGGAAATAGGAGATACTATTGTATAGAGAAACAGTTTTTAAATATCTCATTAGTATTGAAAAGTAGAAACTAATTACCCAATCTTGAGTAATCCTAAATCAAGTTTAAGAATGCCTTAAAAACATACGCTAGAAAATTCGGGAGTGTAAATATATAATAAAAAAAAAGAGATTTAAAATTTTTATGTTTCATAACCCAGATCATAATTTATATTGAAATCATGCAGACAATCGGTAATTTCTTCTATAAAAGATTCAAAATATTCTCCTAAAGAGTCATAATCATCTGTTAATATCTCTAACTCGCAAAAAATAAATCTGAAGATTATTTTCTCCGTTGATTTGCCTGACCATTTACCCAATTTTTCGATAATATTTACAATATTTTTTGGTAATTTTATTGATATCTCAATTTGTTTCTTAGGATCCATGTTTTCTAAAGGTTTTTTATCTTCTATTTTAATCACCAATTTCTTTTAATTCGGAAATTAATCCGCCGATATCAAAATATTCGGTAATAAACGTATCAGGCTGTTCAATTATATTTCCTTTAAACCATTTTATTTCTTTTCTTAATATATGATTAACTAAGCGTTCCGGTGTCCATTGAAGATATTTAGATATCAATTCTAATTGCTTTAACAGTTTATTATCTATCTCAATTTTTTGTTTCTCGGCCATGTTTTTCACATTTTTAATTTAATATTTTCGGGATTTAAATATATTTCAGCCAAATTTTTATATCTCTCTAATTCCATTTCAAATATGTTTATCAATTTATTAAATTTCGGATCATTTATATCGCTAAAAATAACCTCGCCGTAATTCACAATTTTATTGATCTTTTTATTCAAGATCTGGAAATAGATTTTATACTTTTTCTCTCCAGGAAGATTTTTTGTGAGTTTTGCTTGAAATTTAATGGGGTATTCGTTAATGTTTATTATCTCATGTATATTTTCTTTCAAAACGACCTCAAATATTTCCCTAAAATAATGATTTGGTTTTTCAAATTCTTGGACTGACATTTTATATCATTTTTTATTTTTTTAGATTTTTTTAATAAATTTTTATATTATATGAATTCAATATTGAACTCATTATTGTTAATAAAAACAATACCAAAATATAAATGTTATGAATTCAATATTGAGATTAAATATGAAGAAAAAATATGAGATTATAAAATGGATGGCGAAACTGTAAAATATCAATATTATCCCGCTAACAAAAGAAGTTTTATTACAATTCCCGTATCAATGGCAAGGGGGTTAAATTGGCTTCATGGAGACGATATCGGGATTGTGATTGATATAAAAGATACAAAAAAGGGGTTATTTCTCTTTAAAAAAGAGAAAGAATAAAAAAGTTTAGATAAAAAGTTCTTTAAAGAACTTTATTTCATTCCAACTCATGTGGGTGATATCTCTTTTTGAGAAAACCAACTGAGTTGGTTTATTCATTTTATCCCTACCCGCAGGGGTGATATTCTTTAACCCGACTTGAAGTCACGTTAAAAAAAATATAGATAAAATGGATTTTCAGAGAGTTAAATTAATTCAAATCAAGATTTTAATTTTTATTCCTGGACCTGATGAAAATATTAAGTCTTTTTATTTCGATTATGTTGGAAAATTAGAGCTTTTACAAAATGTAAAAGTGGCGTAAAAGATATATATGGGATTTTAATTGAGGTTTATAATAATTTTTTATTGCTGGAGAGATAAAAATTTATGAAGTATCTTTAATTGAGGTATATTTGTATTTACTTTAGGAAAAATGCGCTAAATTATGTTTAAGACGGTTGTATATATATTTAAATTAACTTTCTTGAAATTTTTGATATTGGCCATCCATTTTCTTTTTAACCTTGCCAATTTTGTTTTATCTTTAATCTCCAACATTAGTTACCATTCTTTATTTTAAATAACCACTATAAATAATATATATCTTAATGTTTATAAATTATCTCAATATTCGATTTTACGAAATTTCCCCCCCCCTATATATGCTTGTATTTTTTAGCATTACAATCCTTACAAAATTTTTCTTTAAATAAGACTATATCTCTATCATATCATAGAGTGAGGAAATTGTAAGAACTCATTTTCTTACCTAGCCTTATGAACATTACATTGGCTCAGTTTGATTATAGCATTTTGTAATGTTTTGTAATGTTTTGTAAGAATTCATTTTCCTTACAATTCCCTAATTTAAAATATAATATAATATCAATTAAAATAATGTAAGATTTGTAATACTCTTTTTTTTATTTTTTAAGTGTATATATCACTATCTTTTTTTCGTAAATTTGACTTCTCCAATTTTCTCTAAAAATAATGAGTTTTAATAAATTCAGAGAAATTATGAGAGAATAAATAGTGATAAATGTTGTAAATAATAAATAAGATTGAATTTAATTAATAAAAAAAATTTAAAAAAATTAAAAAAATAGTTTAATTAATGAAGAATATCCCTCTATTTTTAATCTTCTTTTATAAGAAAAATGATCAATTGCTTACTCATGTATTTTCCCGTATGGGATTTTAAAAATGAATCATATTTTTTAACAATCTCATCGCAATTATATTTATTATTTCCGCAATATAAAAAAAACTCGTCATCATATTTCCAGGTGCTGACATTAATACTTTTTCCGTAGACATTTGAATTGAAAAATAATAAATCCATATAAACCGCTAATATCTTAAGAAAAGATTCTATACTATTTTCTTTTCTCAAATTTAGTGCTAAAACTTGACTTAATCTTTCCCTAAAATCATCAAGATCATTAATAATTACCATAAGAGAATTATGATTTTCAATATCTCTTTTAATATCTTTAAAAAGTCTATCTCGTGCCTTCTGTGATGTAGACCAATACACAAATTCTATATCCTTCAAGAAAACTCTCTCTAATTCCTTATAATCCCCCGGCTTTAGTAAGCAAAAGAGATTTATATTATAATTATTTAATTTCTTCTCGCCGTATAATTTTACAATATCATCAAATCCTAAATTCCCCTCTTTTATCGCTTCTATTTTTATCACCTCCTGCTTCTAATTTAAGATCTCTTTAAATAATTCCCTTCCTTTTTTTGTAAATTGAATTAAATCATCTCTCGGTTTAAATAATATATTCACGCCAATTGCTTCTTGTATCACTTTTGAAACCAATTCTATCGTCAAATCATCTTCTAATTCCAAGATTTCTACTATCCCTTCTATCCCGACGGCTTTATTATTATTTTCATAAATCATTTTAGCAATTCGGGTTAAGATCTTTTCAGTATTTTGTTCTTCAAAGATATTAATAACATCTCTTTTATCTTCAATATCCTGATTCTCAATTTTCATTAATTTACAGATTTCATTAAAATAAAAAACTAATCCCCATTCAACTCTTTCTTTATTTATATCAAGATTCTTAACCCTAATAGTTTTTGTTTTTATCTCTCTTCCAAGTAGTTCCGATTCTATTCTTCCCAAATTAGATAAATTCTTTAATATAGGATATCTCTTACGAACTGCCCATTCATCATAATCATTGACAAAATTTGTGAGCAAAACAATTTCATAATCTTTATTTATATTCTTTTTATACAAATCCCCCTTTTTACTAAAGAATTCTAAAATATTATTAAATTCTTCGAAACCTATGCTCTCCAAATCTTGTTCTAATTCCCGAATAATCTCTATGAAACTCTCTTTGTTTTTAAGATCTAAAATATTCTTTATTCTTTCCGATTCTAAACCATGAATTCTAAATACATAATCCCAAAATTGAATTCCCACATAAATTAGAGAATAAATCGTCTCCCTCCTTATGTCTATCAACTCGATATTCTCTTTTCTAAGTAATTCGGTAATTTTCTCTTTATTTATATCCATTAATAATGTTAATTTTTCATAATCGGATATATCATCCGATATCTCATTCTTAATAAATTCTTTTGCTTTATTTAGTAAATAATATCCAAATATCTTTCCTTTCTTAATTTTACCCTCTAATTTTTTAAATATTTCCCCTTTCCCATCGGATTTTATTCTTTTATTCCAATTTAAAATTAAACATCTCAAACGAAATGCCTTCTCCGTTTTTAAGAAATCTCCTTTATTAGTTGTGCCCATATAACTAGGATATGTTTGTTCGCTAATCCTACTCTGATCTTTTCGCATTCTCTCTCTCTTAAGTTTTCTAGTACTATTCACTATGATAAAATTCATTTGTTTATCTTCTACACCCTCTATATTATCAATATACATTGGTGTAGTGAAAGCTGTTGATACTTTAGTAAGCCTTGCCATTGAATCAATAGATTCTGGTAATAGCGTTTCTGTTCCATAAAGCTTACTAGAGAAATCCTCAAAAGCCGTGGTTTTCCCCGTTCCTGGAATTCCCACCCCAAATAAATTGGGAAATATATCCAAATAATCTTTCAAAGCATAAAAAAATGGAGATATTGCACAATAACCAATTAACATTACCATCTTTTTAAACGGAATTGTATCCAAATGGATCAAATCAAAATAAACTTTAGCTAAATCTCCCTTTTCATCAATTCCTATTTTCGTGAGTTTTTCAATTATATCAGTTTGATAATCATTCTCACCATATAATCTTATTCCCATATCTTTTTGACCAGGATATACTATTACAATTTCATCCTTTATTGTCTTAAACACACCACAAGCATTAAACATTAATTTGGGTTTGAGATTTTTTTGCTTCTCATATCCCTGTAAAATTATACTCAAATAATTTTGCAGAATCCTACCCGAAACAAAAGACAAGTTCGTATCATTCTCAATATAAGCGATTAAATCTTTCTTATTTTTACAGATAATCGCACCATCCAATTCAACCTCATAATATCTCTCACTTTCGCCATCATATATATCTAATAATGCTATTGGACCATCTAAAATTTTATTAAAACCAGTATATTTATCAGCATATGTATATACAATTAACCCTTGTTCGGTACTCTGCAATTCCTTTATTGCATAACCATAATCCGCAATTGTAACGATTATATTCTCAAAACTCTTTAATGCTTTAATGTCAATAACTTCAAGGTATCGTTGGGTTATTCTATTCCCATCTTTATCTTTTACCTCTTCTAATTTTACAATCCCTTGAACTTCAATTGATGTTTCCATATCTAATTGTGAACCTTCAAAAAATTCTACATTATCAATGATTTTACAGGGAATTACATTATCATTTTTATCTCTAAGTGAAAATATTCTCTCTCTTCTAATCTCCGTAATTTGCTTTAATTCAAAATGCTTCTGAGCATTCGCTTTACATTTTGGATTATAACATTTATTTGGAGGTATTTTTTTAGTCC
>Ga0315547_1000294_pt1 | contig 53055 bp, 38 predicted proteins | sample SalMarSW160240MG_2_FD_202542 | JGI IMG/M metagenome (GOLD analysis project Ga0315547, IMG submission 202542) | Salt marsh sediment microbial communities from the Plum Island Ecosystem LTER, Massachusetts, United States - Salt Marsh Sediment SW1601-240 ...
ACAGACTGATATGGGAAGCGGCCGATGGCGGTTTCGGCTGAAAGCATAACAAAGTCGGTGCCGTCAATAATGGCATTGGCGACGTCGGCGACCTCGGCGCGCGTAGGCCTGCTGTGCTCGGTCATATTTTCCAGCATCTGAGTGGCTGTGATTACAAACTTTTTGGCGGCGTTGCATTTCTTTATTATGCGCTTCTGGATTATGGGCACTTCATAGATTGGGACGGCGACGCCCATATCGCCACGAGCAACCATAATCCCGTCGGCGGCGTTGATTATTCGGTCTATATTGTCTATCGCCTTTCTGTTCTCAATTTTTGCCACAATCAGACAGTCTGGTAAGGCCTGCTTTATCATTGCAGCGGCTCTGCGAATATCGTTTTCACAACGTACAAATGAGAGGGCAATGTAGTCAACGGTGTGTTTTATGCCGAATTCAATGTTCTTTTTGTCTTTATCGGTTATCCGGTCAAACGAAAGGTCAACATCGGGGATGTTTATGCCTTTCCTTTCTTTAAGGATACCGCCTTCGACAACGACAGCTTTTATGCTGTTGGCGGAGCTGCTCTTTACTCGCAGGGCAAGCTTGCCATCGTCAATATAGATAAATTGTTCCGGTTTTATCCGGCTCAAATCGCCTTTGTAATCAAGCGGTATTGTTTTTGGGCCATCGTCTGCCGTGTTATTGGTCAACCAAACAGCGGTTCGTTGCTTTAAGAACTTTTCTTTGGTGTGTTTGAATCGGCCGACTCTGATTCGGAAACCTTCCAGGTCCTGCATTATACGAATGTGCCTTCTGTATTTTTTGTTGAGCTGTCGAACAAGCTCTATACATTCAAGATGCCGTTTATGGCTGCCGTGCGAGAAATTCAATCTGACCACATCCAGACCTGCCGTGAACATTTTTCGCAGGACGGTGTAGTTACTGCTGGCGGGGCCTAATGTGGCTATAATCTTCGTTCTTGGCATCTTATCAAGTTCCTCTTTATAAGAGACTTGTATCTGAATTTGTTATATAGGCAAACACTATAGATTATCATTTGTCAAGCAACAAGGCTGGATTTCTCATTTACAGCCTTTTTTCCTTTTCTATAAAATCCATTAGAGCAAACGATTTTTTAAAGTGAAGTAAACTGCCTCTTTGCAATTTTCTAAACCTCTCGCAGCATATCGGCCCCCAATTGTCCGCAGGCGGCCTTTATTTTGCGGCCTTTTTTATAGCGAATCGTTGTTTCAATCCCTGCATCCTCAAGTATTTGAACGAACCGTTTTATGGTTTCTTTGCTGCTTGCCTCAAATGAGCCGAGCGGGTATGGATTATACTCGATAAGGTTGATATTACATTTCACCTTATGTGCCAGTCTCGAAAGCATTTGGGCGTGCAGCGCAGAATCGTTGAAACCCTTTATCAGCACGTATTCGAAAGTAACGCGCAGTTGTGTTTTCCGCTGGTAATACTTCACCGCCGACATAAGTGCCGCAATAGGGCATTTTTTGTTGATGGGCATAATCTTCGAGCGCAGTGTATCGGTCGGTGCATTCAGGGATATGGCTAATCGCGGATGAATGTCTTCATCAGCCAGTTTTCTGATACCTTCGGTGATTCCACAGGTGCTGATTGTTAAATGCCGCAGGCCGATACGTTTGCCCAGCGGATGATTGAGTATGTGTACGGATTTTATAACAGAGTTGTAATTTTGCAGCGGTTCTCCCATCCCCATATAAACAACATTGTTGATTTTGCCCTTGTCTTTCTGAATGACATTTATCTGGTCGACGATTTCTGCCGCAGTAAGGTTCCTTTGGAATCCCAGCTTTGCCGTCGCACAAAATGTACAGTTCATCGAACAGCCTGCCTGTGTTGAAACGCACAGTGTTTTGCGTTTGCCGTCCGGCAGAAGGACCGTTTCGATTCGATGCCCGTCATCCAGCTCAAAAAGATATTTTATGGTTCCGTCGGGATCGCTAAATGTACGTACGGTGTTCAGATGGGAAATATAGTAACCCTTCTCGACAAGATTGGCGCGAAAGGCTTTGCTTAAGGGCGTTATATTTGAAATCTGGCCGGTGTCCTTGCTGTGGATAAACGTGAAAATGTATTTCGCCAGGTACCTTTTTTCGCCGAAATTCTCGACGATATCCTCAAGCTCACCAAGCGTCTTGTTTTTCAGGTCCTTGTCCATAATGAGTATTCTACAAAACGCCTCGGTATATGTCGAATAATGTCGGTTCCCTTCCGCTCTGCCGTTAGTTCTTTCATTCTCCTGCAATCATACAGCCGCCGGTTCATATAATGAAGGGCATCTATTCATTCGGCTCTTATTCATTATTTCTCTTTCTCCTCTATTTTCGCCGGACAGGAGCTTTTATTGTATCGCTCAATCTTGTGATATGTTAAAATCCTTCTGTATTGCCGTTATGGAGGAAATAAAAAAGACGGTTTAAAACCTTACCTCCAGTTTGCAGCTTTCCTACGCGAGGCAGCGTGATTTTTTTGTTTCATTGGGAAATGCAAAAAACCTGTGAAAGGAATTGAGATGAAAAACAAGGTTATCTTTCTGTGTCTGTTCATATTTTCTGCCACCAGTATTCAGGTCTTTGGAGATGATGCTGGGCAAGGTTGGGTATCGCTGTTCGACGGCACGCTCAACGGCTGGAAGGCCAGTGAGAACACCGCCAGCTTCACCCTCCGAGACGGCGCGATTGTCGCCAACGGGCCGCGCAGTCATCTTTTCTATGTCGGGCCCGTGGAAAATGCAATCTTCACCGACTTCGAGCTTAAGGTCGATGTCATGACGAAATCCGGCGCCAACGGAGGTATCTACTTCCACACAGACTTGCAGCAAACCGGCTGGCCCGATAAGGGTTTCGAGGTCCAGGTCAACAACTCCTATGATAGAGACCCGAAAAAGACGGGCAGTTTGTATATGATGGACGATGTTACCACGAAGACTGTAGCAGACGATGTATGGTTCACCGAGCACATAATCGTCAAGGGCAGGCGCGTCATCGTAAAAATAAATGATAAGAAAGTCGTGGACTGGACCGAAGACGATCCTCCCCGCCCGCCCTCGGGGTTTCCAAAACGCGTCTTGTCGAGCGGCACATTTGCCCTGCAGGGACATGACCCGGGCAGCACCATCTACTATAAGAACATCCGGGTCAGGCCGCTTCCCGTCATAGACTTCCCCCTCGTGGATTATCACGTCCACTTGAAAGGCGGTTTGACCCTCGAAGAGGCCATTGAGATGTCGAAGAAAAGAGGCGTCAAATTCGGCATCGCCCAGAATTGCGGCCTCGGCTTCAATGTCACCAGCGACGAGGGGCTAAAAGAATTTCTCGAAAAACTAAAAGGCAAGCCCGTCTACGTGGCAATGCAGGCCGAGGGACGTGAGTGGTTGGGATTATTTTCGCCGGAATGGATTGCGAAATTCGATTACGTCTTCACCGATGCTATGACCTTCACCGATGACAAGGACAGAAGGACCCGCCTATGGATAAAAAACGAGGTGAACATCGATGATGAGCAGCAGTTCATGGATATGCTGGTTCGCAAGACCGTCGGCATCATCAATAACGAACCCATAGACATCTATGTCAACCCAACATTCCTGCCCGCACAAATCGCCGACCGCTACGACAGCTTGTGGACCGAGCAGCGCATGATGAAAGTCATCGAGGCCGCCGTGAAAAACGATGTCGCCATAGAGATTAATGCCCGCTCTAAAATCCCGAGTGCTAAGTTCATAAAGCTGGCAAAGAAGGCCGGCGCAAAATTCACCCTGGGCACAAACAACGGAGGCAAAGACCTCGGTAATCTCGAGTACTGCCGCCGAATGATAAGAGAATGCAAACTCACAGAGAGCGATTTCTTCAGGCCCCGCCCGCCCGGTAAAAAGGCAATCGACCGCTGGAAAGGCCGTAGATGAGCAGCACCCTATGTCCCTCGGCGACACTATCACAGCGACCAATCGCATATACCTCGATGCCGACCATCCCTCGCACATCCTTCTGCCCGTTGTCGAACCCTGACCGGCCCTGTCATAAGCACGATGCCGGAGAGGACAGAATAAAGACAAACCAAATTACTACAGTTCTCTATTTATGGTAGAAAAGTTACAATTTCCACCTGTGTCTGCGCAGCCCCAGGTGAGGTTTTAATTCCGCTGTCGATTGACCGGATTACTGCAACCTGATTTCACGGGGACGAACTATGTACGAATGACAAATACATTGTAATTCCGGGAGTGGCGGCTATAATCTCCTCTATGTTTAAGAATATCTCGATAATCGGCGATGGTGCGATGGCTACCGTAATGGCTGTACTACTTTGTGAGAAGAATATGCAGGTGCGTATTTGGGGCTATGACCGTGAGCAATTGAGAGAGATTGAGCGACATCGCGAGAATATCAAATTTCTTCCCGGCTATAAACTGCCTCGAAGCCTTGCATTTGAGCCGGACGACGGACGCATCATGGCCGGCGACGAACTGATTATCTCCGCTGTGCCCTGTCAGTTTATCCGTCAGGTATGGAAGCGGCTGAAAGATTATGTTCCTGAGGATGTCCCCATTGTCTCGACCGCCAAGGGTATTGAAAATGATACCCTGCTTCGTCCCACTCAAGTACTGGCTGATGTGTTAGGCGAAAAAGGAGGGAGGAGATTTGCGGTGCTTTCCGGGCCTACGATTGCTGATGAGCTGGCCAGGAAGCTGCCGGCGACTGCCTGTGCAGCGGCAGCCGATGGGCGGTTGGCCAAAGACATCCAGCGTACTTTCAACTGTTCGTGGCTGCGCGTTTATAGCAATACGGATGTTGTTGGCGTAGAACTGGCTGCCGCCTGTAAGAACATCATTGCGATTGCCGCCGGGATTATAGACGGGGTAGGGGCGGGTGACAACGCGAAGGCGGCCCTTTTGTGCAGGGGACTTGCGGAAATAACTCGGCTGGGCGTTGCCTGCGGTGCAAGGCCGAAGACATTTGCAGGTCTAACCGGCCTTGGTGATTTGGTAACGACCTGCATTTCGCCTAAGGGAAGAAACCGCTCGTTCGGCGAAAGGATTGGCAAAGGTCAAACCGTAGAGACGGCCCGGCGCGCTACCGAATCGGTGATTGAGGGTTTTGCTACCTGCAAATCGGTAATTGCACTTGCCGAACAATATGATGTTGAGATGCCGATTACACAGGCGGTATATGAAGTGCTGTTTGAAGATAAACCCGTCCAAACGGCAATTTCCGATTTGATGACGCGACGGCTCAAAGCTGAATAGAGTCCTTGAGTCTGATATTCAAACGGCTTTTAATGTCCTATAAGTTTTTTTATTCCTTTTGAGGAATTTTCCGGCCATTATATGGGGCGGTAATAAATCCTTTTTGAAAAGACAAAGCTTTTCTTTGAATATTTTTTGTTTTCAATAATTTTTTTCTCACTTCCAAGCTATCCAGGTCTATTTATAAGCCGAAACTGTTTATTAGTGTATTCTAACTTGGCAGCTAAAATTGCAGTTTTTATAGGATTTAGATTTTCCGCTGTTTTGTCGACGTCGGCCTGTGCAGGTGTTTGGCAAATGAGTTTTTATTATTTTCCGCTGCGTTTGGCCGGTTTGAGGATGTTTCTTATATTTTAGTTAGTCGGCGTCTTATTGTATTAACATATATCGGATTTGGTGTTGCGCACGAGGCCTTACATACCGAAGAGGACGAATTTATGATGCATTTTTTGAGAGACCGCGCAAGTTCAGCAGTTCCGATTTTACGAGGAATTACAAGATTGAGCCCTATTGGTGTTGATGTGGGCGATGATACTGTAACGATGGTACAGCTTTACAATAACGGTAAGGGTGTAAGTTTGGTTGCCGGCGCGAACGAAAACAGGCCGCCGGAGATAAGCTCCGGCAGTGTCGAGTGGCAAAGGTGGGCTTTGGAGACTATGCGTCAGGTAACGTCAAACGGGCATTTTCGCGGCAAAGAGGTAGTAGCGGCGATACCGCAGGCCGAGCTGTTTATCGACTATATAAAAATGGCCAAGACAGAAGGGCGAAAAGAGGGGACAGTGCCTGTGGATGATGCCGTCATATCGAAGATAAAACGAAAACTGCCGTTCGAATTTGATGAAGCGTTAATAAAGTACATCCCATCAGAAGAGGAAAACGCTCTGGTGATAGCAGCAGAGCGCAAAATTATCGATAGGCACCTGGCGATATATGAAAATGCCGGGCTGACCGTTAAGTCAATCGGCATTTGGCCTTTGGCGATGACAAAGTGCTATGCAAGGTTTTTCGGCAGGCGTCAAGCCGATATTGATGCGGTTGTCTACCTGCTTGATATAGAGCCGAACTGTACGAATGTTGTAATTAGTCGCCAGGAGAACCTGCTTTTCGCTCGTTCGATACCTATGGGAGCAAACCAGCTTAATGGGGAAGAGACGGTTTCGAGATTGGTGTTGGAATTGACCGGCTGCCGACGTCACTTTTCCTCGATGTACAAGAGGTCTTGTATTGAGCGTTTGGTTTTCCTTTCCGGCAGGGCGGTAGACAAAGATATATGTGTGGCAATAGCAAAGCATCTGGAAATGCCGGCACAGATGGGCGATTGTCTTGGTGCAGTGGAGTTTACAGGCCTGTCTGAATCGGGAGTGGATAGACGTGATTGTCGAGTTAACTGGGCGATTGCCTTTGGACTTAGTTTGTCGTAAAAGAGATGAGACTATCAATTTACAGGTTAGCGGCCATAGGCTTGAAGTTTTGACCTGTTCAGCAGGAGGACCTGAAAATGCTGAATATAGATTTTGTGCCTGATGATTATGTGCAAAGCAACGTGTCCCGCAGAACAAATTTGATATATCTTGTTTTGTTTGCGGTAGTCATGGCGGGTTTGGGCGGTTCGTTTGCGACTATCAAGGTCCGGCAGCGGGCCATTTCTGACAAGGAGAAATTAATCAGCGCAAAAGCTGCCCAGGCGGAGGAGTCTATCAAACAATTTGAAGAGCTTCAAACGAGGCGCAAGGCGATGTTAAAGACAGCTCTTACGACGGCGGAACTTATTGAGCCTGTACCAAGAAGTGTTCTGCTGGCGTCTTTAACGAATAATTTGCCGGAAGGCGTGTCGCTTCTGAAACTAAATGTTATTCAGAAGGAGCCAAAGATAACGAGAAGTGCCGCTGCGAGCAGTAAGTACACAGAAGCACAGAATCGAAAGGCGGCAGCTCAACTGAAAGAGTCGCAAGAGAAACTGCTCCAGACATATATGAATATTGAAGGTATTGCGCCCAGTGATCTCCAGGTGGCAGCTTATATTGAACAGCTCAGCAGTTCAGCTCTTCTTGAAAATGTGGCTCTTGTCGAGTCGAAAGAACGCGAGATTGATGATACAACATACAGGCAGTTCAAGCTGACGGCGATGCTTAAGAAAGAAGTCCATCTTAGTAATGAAGACATTGAGGGAATCAGAGCCAAAGGTAAGACATCGGTGTGGAATTTCTGAAACAGATGTTGATAAGGTGCGTGGAGTATGATGCGGGATATCAAATTATGAGGTGAGGTTATGACAGACAGTTTTAGAAAAGCAGTTTTTTTCGTTTTGCTGGTAAGTGTATCAGTTGTCGGTTACCAATATATGATTAAGCCTGCGAACATACATCTTTCTGAGGCTAAAGAGCGAGTTCAGGTCAAGTTATCCAAATTGGAGGAATTTGAACGGGCCACCGCCGCCGCAGAGGGTCTTACAAAGCAGCTTGAGCAATTGCAGGAGGCAATCACATTTTTTGAAAGCAAGCTGCCGCCTACCAGTGAGATTGACAAGGTCCTTCGCGACGTAACCGTAATTGCGCAAAAGCAAGGCCTGAAGTCAAAGACATTTCAAACACTGAAGAAGAAGGGTAACAGCGGCTATGTAGAACAGCCTTTGAAAATGGGATTAGTGGGAAATTTTAATTCCTTTTATTCCTTCCTCTTAGAGCTTGAGAAGCTTCCGAGAATAATGAAAATCCGCGAGCTTAAGTTGAATAAGGAAATAAAAAGCGAGGGGCAAGTAGAAGCTGATTTTATAGTGAGTATATTTTTCCAGAATAAAGTTAGTTAAACGGTCGATTGGCTGAATGGTAAGCGGTTATGCCCGGCCAATTGTCACCAGCTTTAGTGGAGCTTGGCTATGTTATCATTTTTGCGAGAACAGGGATTTGAAGATTCGTTGGTGGAGGAGAAGGGGAAATCTGCAAACGGTGAATCGAAGAAGCATCAATCCCCCAATACATCCGCCCGCCCAGAAAAAACAAAAGAGCAGCGATATCTTACCGTAGCGGGCCAAGGTAAAAACGTTCGAAGGATGACAATATTTCTGGTTGTTTTGTTCGTTATAGGTTTGTTGTGCCTTTTGTTTATGATAAAAAAGAGCGTTCCCCGAACAGCGACGGCATCCTCAGTTGGGATAGAGGAGTCACAGATAGAGAGGGCTATCGGCCGACTAACCGGCGTTGGTTCAGAGATGTTTGAGCGGATGGACCAAATAGTGAAGAAATTTTATGAGTTTTCGGACGTAGAGCAGGTTCAAGTCAATGAACTTGTTAAAAATCCGTTTACACTTCAAATATTCTTGGCCGATGCAGAGGAAAGTTCCGATAGTGAAGAGGCCGCAATGAACGCCGAGATGATAAGGCGGCAGCAGCTAAGGCAAGGGACCAAAGGCCTGCAGCTTTTGACGATTTGTCAAATGGACGAGGGATATAGCTGTATGATAGATGATAAAATCCTCTATGAGGGAGATTCAATTAAAGGTTACAAAATTAGCCAAATTAGTGATTCGTTCGTTAAGCTTGAATTAGAAGGCGTGGAAGTAGTATTGAAGATGTCAAAGTGATAATGGCAAATTGCGTATCGTCTGTCGCGTATTGCGATTTGCGATTTGCGATAAGGGATTGTGAGATGGCAGGTGTAGATGTAAGAGCTATATTAGAAAGGTCTATAGAAGAAAAAGCAAGCGACGTACATATCAATGTTGGTATGTCACCGGTGTTGCGGAAGAATACAGAGCTGCTCGATACGGACTTTCCTGTGATCAGCAACGAAGATGCAAAAGAGATGGTAGTTTCGATGGTTGGGCCGGACAGGTTCAAGAAATTAGTTGAGGAAAGAGATCTTGATTTCTCGACGACCGTCGATGATGGCCATCGGTTTCGTGTTAACGCTCATTATCAGCGTGAAACTATTGCAATTTCGTTTAGAGTGATTCCGAACCAGGTTCCTACTCTGGAGGAATTGCATCTTCCGCCGATAGCACAAGAGCTTGCGGATCTTCCGAGAGGCTTGGTGCTCGTAACCGGCCATACCGGTTCAGGCAAAAGTACGACCCTTGCTTCACTTGTAGGACAGATAAATTCAAAATACAGGAAACGTATAATCACCCTTGAAGACCCCGTCGAATATGGCCTTGAAAACGAGAACTGTATGATTGAGCAGCGTGAAATAGGGGATGACTGTCCGAATTTCGCATCGGGTCTCAAGCACGTATTGCGGCAGGACCCCGATATCATCATGGTAGGCGAAATGCGAGACCTGGAAACTACAAGCTTCACAATTACAGCAGCAGAAACCGGCCACCTTGTGTTCAGCACACTTCACACTGTCAATGCGCCCCAGACAGTCGAGCGTATAATAGATATTTATCCTTCAGGTCAGCAGAACCAGATTCGTACGATGTTAGCGAATACACTTCAGGCCATTATCACTCAGACCCTGTTTAGAAGGATAGATGAGCCGGGAATGGTACCTTGTACCGAAGTATTGCTTTGTACATCAGCGGTAAGGAACTGTGTTCGTGAGAACAGAATTTATGAGATACCGAATATTATCGAGACCTCTCGCAGAGTCGGTATGCAAAATCTCGACCACAGTATCGTTGAGATGTATTTCAAGGGTTACATAGACAGAGAAGAAGCAATAACACGTTCGAACAGTCCCGGTAAAATGGAGAAGCTGCTTACACCATTAGAACAGTTTGAAGTTATACAGTCTCCGGAAGAAATAGATACGGACGAATAGGACATATCGATATGTTCGAAGAAACCACTCAAGCTACAGCGGCTCAGGAAAAAGAGCAGCAGCAGTATCACAAGAGCGAACCTGAGGAAGTCAGCGGTCGTTCCGGTGCCCGTGTGCCGATGTCGTCCGAACTTTCGCATGCCCGTGAGCCTGAAGGCAGGCTGAGAAAAATAAGGCAATTTAGATTTGAGTTCGGACCGAGTAAGAAGGATATTCTCAACTTTACAAACCAGCTTGCAATTATGATACGTGCGGGCATAAGTCTGCCGGATGCACTTGAGTCGATCGCTAAACAGCATGATAACCAGAAATTCAAGGTTGTCATTATGGATTTGAAGAATCAAATCGAAAGTGGACAGAGTTTTTCTCAGGCTCTTGCCGAGCATTCTAATCTGTTTAGTAATCTTTATATAAATATGGTTGGCGCAGCAGAAGTTTCAGGCTCTCTTAGTGAAATGCTGCAGAAGTTAGCAGAGTATCTGGACAGGGAGGCAGAGACGAACTCACAGGTTAAATCGGCGAGCGTTTATCCGATTATCATAGCAGTTATGGCGGTGTCTGTGACGATTTTCCTGCTTGTATTTGTTTTGCCGAGGTTCACTACCGTATTCGCCGGAAAGGAGCATTTGCTGCCGGTTCCGACAAAGATTTTGATGGCGACCAGCGCGTCGCTGCGAAATTTCTGGTTCCTTATTATCCCGGTTGTTGCCGGAGGTTTTTGGGGATTTTGGTACTTTGTTCGTACCGATGTGGGCCAGTTATGGTGGGACAAAATGAAGCTGTTTTTGCCATTGATAAGAACTCTGTGCCGATGTCTTTATATAACAAGAAGCCTTCATACAATGGGAGTGCTGAGCCGGGCAGGTGTGCCGATTCTGAATACCATTTCCATAACCGCCCAGATTTCCGGAAATATCTTTTACAAGGAAATGTGGCTTAAGGTGTATGAGGATGTTCGTCAGGGCAAGAAGATAGCCGACAGTTTACAGCGAGCTTCTAAAAGCGGGGAAAAAAGCTTCGGCTTAATGCCGAGCAATGTCGTCCAGATGATAAGGAGCGGAGAGGATTCCGGTATGATGAGTGAAGTATTGAGGGACGTCAGCGAGTATTACGCAAGAGAGCTCAGAACAGTAATCAAGATGGTGACATCGATGATAGAACCTATAATGATAGTGTTGATGGGTGTTTTGGTCGGTTTTATTGCGATGAGTATTATTCTGCCGATATTTAAGATGTCCAGTCTTGTCTCCGGCAGATAAAACAGAGAATAGGGGACAGATACCAGATGCGGGATACCGAATACGAGGGTGGTTTTTCACTTATAGAGGTCTTGGTTGCAATAATCCTTGTAGGCCTTGCCGTTATGTGTCTTGTTGCATCCAACAGCTCGTTCACCAGGGCTAACGCTGCCGGGACCGAATTATCGACCGCTGAGTTTCTTTCCGAGCAAATAAGAGAGCTTACCATGCTGCTGCCGGTGGTTGACCCGGAAACTGGGATTTCTACATTCGGCCCTGAAGCCGATGAGGCAGGGCTGGCAGACTATGACGATTTAGATGACCTGGATGGTGCGGTTTTTTCTCCTCCTATAAATGCCGAGAGGTTGGTTTTGAACGAGTTTGTCGGTTACTCCCAGCAGGTTACAGTTGAAAATGTCAGCGCGGCCAATTTTGAGCAGGTTTTCACCGACCATGGCAGCTACTTCGTTAGAGTAACTGTAAAAGTTTTGCTAAACTCCAAAGAAATCACTTCCGCCAGATGGATTCGAGCTCGGTACGATGAACAATAAGATATATCTTATCAAGCCGGTACGAGAAGCGAAATGAAAAAGGCCGGAAACATAAATGGTTTTAGTATTGTAGAATTGCTGATTGCGCTGGCGATAACAGCCATGTTACTTGCGGCAGTGGCGGTTGCTTTCAACGCCTCGATAATGAATTATTGCGAAAACGAAGATATTTTCAAAGCAGTGAACAGCGCCCGGCAGGCATTGCATCGGATAACGACTCAGCTTCGCACAGCGACTCCCGTTGATCCATGCTCGCCCTTAAATGAATGTTCGTTTTTTGCTGCCGACGGCAAGGATATAACATATCGATATAGCAGCGCCGACAGAAAGCTTTATCTTATAACCAACAGTGATGGTCAGGAGTACGTCCTTTGTGACAATGTTACTTCAATGAGTTTCATTAAGACCCTCACGGATGACGGGTCGGACTGCAAGAGTGTTCAAATCTCTATGACTGTGAAAATTGACGATAATACTGAGCGGACAGTTTCAGGGGCGGTGGTTATACGCAGAAATCTGAACTGACCGGCCTCCAAATACCCATCCGCATTTTACTCACGACTCACCAATTAACCACTCGCCATTTAACCACACACGAGCAGCAAGACCCTTTTAACTCAAAAATCCTCTAAATTAAAAAATTCTTGACTCTTTGTATTTTTTAACGATATTATATCAAAGCTTACAAGGGCGGTTAGCTCAGCTGGATAGAGCGCCTGCTCGACACGCAGGAGGTCACTGGTTCAAGTCCAGTACCGCCCAATAAGAAAGCACGCTGAAAGCGAGCTTTTTTATTAGAGCAGGGGAGCAGTAGATAGGTGGACAGGTGGGTTAGCGGTTGAACATGCGAGCGGACTGCAAAGTTGGAGTGAATCTATGAAACGACGGGAATTTATCAGGAAAACTGCTGTTGGATTGGGAGTTCTGGCTGCGGGGTGGAATGGTTGTTCAAAAGCCAAAGGCCCGAAGTATCGAGCTGTGGTCATCGGAAGGACGGGGCGGGGCAATTACGGTCATGGGCTGGACGTGGTGTGGAACGATATGGAACAGGTTCAGGTGGTGGCTGTAGCAGACGAAAACGAGAAAGGGCGAGCGGCGGCAGCCAAGCGGCTCAAGGTGTCCAAAGCGTATGCCGATTACCGTGAGATGTTAGAGAAGGAGCGTCCGCAAATCGTAAGTGTAGCTCCCCGTTGGCTGGACTGTCACCGTGACATGGTGCTGGCGTGTGCGGAGTATGGCTGTCACGTATTTCTTGAAAAGCCCATGTGCCAGAGCCTCGAACAGGCCGACGAAATGGTCGCTGCGATTGAAAAGCGGAATTTGAAACTGGCAATTGCTCATCAAACCCACTACAGCCCGACACTTCAGCACGTTCAGAGAATCATCGCGGAGGGCAGACTTGGGGACATACTTGAACTGCGAGGGCGTGGCAAGGAGGACCGTCGGGGGGGCGGTGAGGACCTTATGGTGTTAGGTACGCACGTTATGGACCTGATGCGATTATTTGCCGGTGATCCACAGTGGTGTTTTGCTTGCGTCAGAGACAGTGGAAAGCCGGTGACGCGAAAGGAGGTGCGTGAGGGGGCGGAGGGTATTGGATTGCTTGCCGGTGATGAAATCCACGCGATGTATCATTTTGATAAAACGACGACGGGTTATTTCTCGACGCAGCGTGCCAGAGACGGTATTGCGAAACGCTTTGGCCTGCACATTTACGGAAGCAAGGGAATAATTACAATGACAACCGGCGCCCTGCCCGAGGTATGGTTCGTTGAAGACCCTTCCTGGCAGCCGGGACGGAGCAATGCCCGATGGACGCAGATATCCAGTGCCGGGATTAGCAAACCGGAAAGTCGTAATGACTCCAACCACAGTTTCGGTAATCGCCTGATTGCACTCGATTTGATTCAGGCCATTGAGACGGACACGCAGCCAAAGGGCAGCGCGTATGACGGGAGGGCGGCGTTGGAGATGATATTGGCGGTATATGAATCGCACCGGCTGAACGCGCCGGTTGAGTTACCGTTGAAGAATCGTAAGCATCCGCTTAGCCTTTTGTAAGTGGATTAGGTACATCGCGGGAATGGTAAAAACAAGAATCCACATTGCGACTGCGGACTAAATATGAGATTGCTGTGAAAAATTCGATTTCAAATAAGTAAAGGATTGATGAAGATGATAAACACGCTTCACCTGGGAATTGGTCCTCTCGGACAAATATTGGTTAAGTATGCGGTGGAGCGGGGATGTTTCAAAATCGTCGGGGCAGTCGACCCTGCTGCTGACAAAGCCGGCAGAGAGCTTGGTGAATTGTGCGGTATCGAGCCGCTTGGAATCACGGTCAGCAGCAATCTTAGTGATGCGATTAAGGGTAAGTCCGTTGAAGTCGCATTAGTTACAACTGTCAGCAGCCTTGTCGTCCTTGAAAGCCAGATTGTCGAACTTGCCAAAGCTAAAATTCATATTATTTCCACCTGTGAAGAACTTTTCTTTCCGTGGAATACTCAACCTGAAGTTTCGAGCAGGATTGATGAAATATGTCGCGAAAACGGTGTTGTATGTCTTGGTACGGGAGTTAATCCCGGATATTTGATGGATTTTCTTCCAACGGTTTTGACGGGTGTTTGCCAGGAAGTCAAAAGAGTAGAAGTCCGGAGGGTGCAGGATGCTTCGATTCGCCGAATTCCATTTCAGCGAAAAATAGGCGCCGGCCTGACGGTAGAAGAATTTGAAGTCAAGAAGAAAGAGGGTACACTAAGACATGTAGGTTTACCTGAGTCTGTAGATTTTATTGCCAACAGACTCGGCTGGAAACTCGACCGCAATACCGAGAGCCTTGAGCCGGTAATGGCGGACAGAGATATAAAAACCGGTTACAAACCGATTTCCAAGGGTATGGTCTGTGGAGTGCATCAGGTAGGCAGGGGTTTTGTAGGCGATACGGAGGTTATTACTTTAATTTTCAGGGCTGCAGTCGGTGAACGCGAATCTTATGACCAGGTGCATATTGATGGTCAGCCTACAATTCAATCCAAAATTGCCGGCGGTGTTAACGGCGATATAGCCACATGTGCCGTCACCCTTAACGCAGTGAGGTCTGTTCTTGAGGCAGGAGCCGGTCTTAAGACGATGGGTGACATCCCTCCAATTGCGTATTTCAGGGAAGGGGCAATATAAGATTTTAGAGGTAATATTTGAAAAGACAAGAAATCAAAGGAGCAGCTTTTAATTTTGGCCGTGTTACATTGGTGGAATTGGATAAATAGCCTTCATAGAAAAGGCGATTGTCCAGAGCAAAATGACTATTAGAGGGGCGAGTCGGCATATCACCGTATACCAACGTGCAGGTCTGGCTGGTATCCATAAGCCGAGCAGCCACAGAAATCCGGAGATAGTCATAAGGACAGCAAAGAGCAATCCAAGAATGCCGAAAACGGCGCCTGTAATGAGACGAGCTTTCTTTATAAATGGGGAGATATTCCGGTCCAGAATTTCCTTTGGCGGATATTTTGCACAATAAAGATGACCATCAGGGCCTTTTTGATAGCCGTGCAGGCACTCAAGGCATTCACAGGCGTGGGGAACGTAATACTCCGGCTCGGTAGCTTTGATAATACCGGGAGCCATAATTACGAACCATAGGAAAATGCCACCTATTGCCAGATACAGGAAGCCAAAGGAACGTAATCTGAAACCGGAATGGGGCCCGGCAATCCGTTCTGGAAATTGTCCTACCGTATTAATTTTGTCCAGGGTAATATCTTCCATAATTGTTTCTCCGTATCTTATAACAAAGCCTTAATTGCCTATCGGCTGTACCGGCGAAACTACTTTAACTATAGAATGAAAGGTTGGTATGGGCAAGGATTTAACAGAAGCGGCAGGTAATCGACCGGTATTTTTTGGACTCTTTTGATTAAATGGTTTGTGGCCATTGTTTTTTACTAAGGGCAGGTTGTTCGTTTATCAGGGGGAGATGGATTTTGAACATGGTATGTGTTTAATGATATCGGATTATTTTTGGAACTTATTGATTTGGAAGTTAGAATTGCATTGCTATTATTAATGATATGTATGAATATATAGTTTCGAGGTGATATATCAACTCCCAGGGAAGGGTGTCGTTTATGATAACTAAATATCCTGATTTTTCGAAGATTACGAGGCAGTTAACCGTGAGAAGGACATTGAAAAGGAGGGGCTTCGACAGGCGAAGGAAAGCTATAATCTGGTCGATTTTGTGAAGAAGAACAAGGTTCGGTCTCAAGAGTATATAATAAAGTAGTCCGGAAAGGGCAATAAAACAGCTCTTTTTGTCTCTATTAGAAAACTAAAGTATTAATGGAAGGATGCACGTTATGGAATGTAACCAATCGAAAAAAGAACAATATACAATTTTGGCCCTGGTCCTGACGGTCATTTTCTTAGTGTTTATGGGGGGGTGCGGAACGAAAGACGTGCATACGCTCGGCTCCGGGATAGCCCCGACAAACGGTCGGATATCGAAGGAAGATATTCGTGAACAGCTTGACAACTTTGCGGAATATTACAAGGCAACGTTGAGGCAGACGGCAAATGAGCTGAATGAGCGACTGCAAACCAAGAGAGTGGAAAAGACCACCCTCCAGATGAGGGCACGTATGGTACAGGGTTTTAATGCGATACTGGACCATGACGATCCCGTGATTGCTTTTATCGAGGTATGGGCCTTATGTACGCGCTTTAGAATCTATCTTGAAGAAGGTGAAGGGAGCACGTTGTTTGCTGAAGGCCAGGAAATCGGGGTCAAGGCGGCCAAACGTTTGGAGGCGGAAATCGAACGCATCGGACATATCTTTCTCAAAGACGATGTTTTTGAGGCGACTGCGAAAAATATAGCCGAATTCGCCAATGTCAATCCGATAAGCGGGACTTTTTACAACGTGATTGTTTATGCGACAGAGGTTAAGAAGGGCCAGCCGAATCCTTTTATGACCGTACTCAACTTGCCTATGACGCCTTTTAGAGCAATGGAAGGCGTCGACCGGACCGCGTCGGCGATATATCAGTTCAGGGATACGGCCGAGCGTTTTTCGGATGTCGTTCGCGAATTGCCGGAGTCTTCGCGCTGGCAGATGGAATTGCTGCTGTACGAACTGGAAGATGCGAATATGCTCAAGTCGTTTCTCGACAGTTTTACTAAGTTTTCCGAAAGCAGCGCCAAAATGGCGATATCGGTTGAGCAATTGCCGGAGCAGCTTGGCAAGGAGTTGACACAATTTGTTGATGAAGTTGACCGCAAGCAGGCGAACCTGCAAAAAACACTGGCACAGGTCGAGAAGACCACCCTTGCCGTGAACGAGACCGTTGAGAAGCTGAACGCATTGGCGAAAGATACTTCGGAAACAGCCAAGGTCTGGGAGGGTGCGGCCAAGGCGACAGGTGAAGTAGTCCAGGGATTTAACAAAGGCAAAGCACCCGGGGATTCAACCTCATCTTTTAGTATTAAGGAGTACCGGGGTGCGGCTGAACAGACTTCGCAGGCGGCAACGGATATCAAAGAACTTTTGGCAGCGATAGAGGCGTTCTCAGAGTCTCGTAAATATGGTTCTCTGACCAACCACCTGACTTATCGTATAATGGGATTGATTTTATTTGTCTTTGTTCTGGCGATAGCCTATCGGCTTATCACAGTTCGTTTTATAAAAACAGGAGTCCGCACCCATGGGCCTAAGGCCTGATTTTGCAGGCGATGTCGCGGGTGAATGGGGGGACGGGGATTTTAAGTGGGCTTGCCGTGAGCGAGACCTGCTGCTTTTTAATTATAGTGCCGTCGTGCGTGTTCCACCATTCGATGTTGTAGGTGCCGGGCGGGAGGTCGCGAACCGAAATTGTAGCGTCTTCGATTTCGGTCGGCTGGTTCTTTTCGATTACTATGCCGGACCAGGCGGCCTTGGGATTGAAGAGCCATAGGTATGCGAAGTCGCTTGCCTGACAGCCGAGCAGGCGAAGCTGATTATCGGAGGCGTCAGCATTGAGCTGGCGCAGGCCGGCAAAGGATACGTCAGAGAGGAAATCGGCCAGGGGTTTATAGTGGCTGTAAATATCCTGGCGGTCGAGCTGATCCCACCACCAGAACATCGCTGTGCCCGACGTGCCTGCGAAGGCGGAGGCCCAGAGGGAATTGTGGAAGTGGACCGCCTCGGTGTCCTTTTTCATATCGTCACTGAGTCCCCATTTGGGGGTGGCCAGGCCGAATTCGCCAATCAGGACGGGCTTGCTCGGGGAATTCTCTCTTAGAAATTTGGTCTTGTCGATAATGACGGCCACTTCGTCTTTGTAGTTTTCTTTTGTCACCGGGCGCATATAGTGATGTAACTGGCCTATGTCGATGTCGGGGTGGCGGCAGTCTTTGGCTGAAGGATGCCATGTGCTGGTGGTGCGTAAATGGTGGTAGGGGTCGATTTGCTCAAGGTATTCGCCGACTTCGGCGTAGAAGCGGTCGGTGGGCAGGCCTGGGTCAATCTCATTGAAGTATTCCCACGCGGCAACGTTAGTGGAATAGCCCCAACGGGCAACGGCATAACGCATAAATTTTTTGGCACCGAGAATGGCCTGCTGATATTCCGGGCTGTTCTCGATGGAGAGTGTGTTCATATACAGGTCTCTGGTGATAAGGCATAACATCAGGTAGATGTCGTTTTGCTCGGCTGATTCGATGAGCTTATCGAGCGTGAAGCAATCGAGCTGGTTGTAGACGCCTCTTATGGGGCGATTCACGTCGGCTTCCCAGAGCAGTTCCGCGCTGCCAGCGGCTTCTTTGAGAGAGAGAGTATCGAGCCAGATTGTGCCTGAGCCGACGAAGCTGATGGCCAGCCTGCCGAGCCAGAAATCATTTTGGCCGGTGGTAAACTCTATCTTAAATTTTTTCCATTTGCCTTTCGGGAGTGTGTCGAAGCTCTGTTGGCCATTGGCGTGTGAGAGATTGACACGCAGGGCGGTGGGACCATCTGCCATGAATTGGCCGGTGAGGACGTAGCTTGTGCCGGGGCGCAGGGATACCGGATGTGAGGGCGAGACGTCGATTGAAGCTCCGTTGCCTTCGAGCTTGACGCACTTGCGTGGGGATGGGTCATTTTCGCCGCCCGGTATGGGGACAATGATTTTTCTTCGGTGCCAGGAGCGGTCCCAGGCACTTTTTCTTGCCTCGATAGCCATTGCCCAATCCTGGCAGCAGGTCCAGATTCTCAGGAAGTTGGCGCCGTTGCGCGAGAGCTTTTCGAAAATCTGTTCTGCTCTTGTGAGATTTACATATTGACCTTCGCCGATAAAAGCGAGGTTTTGCCCGATGGCGAAGAACGGAGCGCCTTCGGTGAATTCAAAGAAGCGCGGGTCTTTACGGCCGGCTTGGATGAAGCCTTTTTTCGATGATGGTGTGCAGTCGAATTTTGTGGTTTCTGAATGGATTGTACCGTTTTTGTCCCTTAGCGCTGCCGTTACCGAATACGTGCCGGTCCGGTCGGGGGCGAAGCGTGCCTTCCATGAGCACTGGCCGATGGGGTAGTACCAGTTGGCCCTGCCTCGCTGGCGGTCGAATTTGCGGCGTTCGTAGTCCTGACAGTAAAAGGCGGGAAGCACGGTTTGTTTGTTGTCGGGGGTTTTCAAAGTAACTGTCAAATCGACCTGGTCGGGGTCAAATGGATTGTCGTAGGTAGTATCTGCTTTGATGAGGATTTCGAGCTTTTCGTATTTGCCCACCTTCGCTGCCGAAGGTTGTATTTCGAGCTTTCTCTGTGCAATGGAATCCTGAGCGCAAAAGGCGGTTATAGCTAAACAGATGAAGAGCGTATGGATTTTTATTACTTTCCGTCGCATTAGATATTACTTTGCGTATTTGTATGGTTCAAACCAGAAACAATCCGGCCTTGCATGGCAAGGTGGATATGTCTGAGGAAGAACTGCCATTTGGTTCTAACGCAGCACTGCTTTAACGGATTATCCGTTCAGGACCCAGCCTTGCCGGTACGATTTTCGGATGTACCTGTCGGCCTCGGGACAGTTTGTGGCCTTCATGTTCTTGGCGTCGTAGTCGAGTTTTTTGCCGACGCGATATGCGGCCAGTGCCAGCATGTTGCTCTCGATGAGCGCACCGGAATAATCGAAGTTGCAGAGAGTGGGTTTACCTGTCTTGCAGCCGATGAGCCATTCGTTGTGATGGCCCGGCGAGCTCGGTATCAAATCCTCGGGTTTTGGCGATTTGTAATGGGTCATATCGCCTCTGAGCATGAGGATTCGCCAGTCATAGTCGGCCACGAGCCAACCCTTGTCTCCCTTGAAGATGACGCCCTTGAAGAGCTTTTCGCGGTCGAATGCCTCGGAGGGCATACCGGGTTTTTTGGTGCCATCGTACCAGTAGACCTTAACGGCCGGGCGCCAGTCGTTTGCGGGATGGTCCCATTCTGCGGTGAGCCATTGGGGACAGGTATCGGTATTGACGGGAGTTCCTTCGGCCTTACAGGTAGTAGGGAGCTTGAGGTCGAGTGCCCAGTAGGCCATATCCATCATGTGGCTTCCCATATCGCCGATTTGTCCGCTGCCGAAGTCCCAGAAGATGTTCCATGCGAGGCAGCCGCCGAAGTATCCTGGGTTGTATGGATGATATGGCGACGGGCCGAGCCAGAGGTCCCAGTTGATGTGGTCGGGTACGGGCTTGACTTCGGGCAGGTAGCTGCCGCCTTTGGGCGTGCGGTTGCACCAGACGCGAGCTTCCTTTACGGTGCCGATTGCGCCTCGCTTGACGAGCTCAACCATACGGCGGTAATTATCGCTGGCGTGAATCTGCGTGCCCATCTGTGTTGCGAGTTTGTTCTTGTTTTTAAGGTAAGTCTGGCGGACGACGTGTGCCTCGTGTACGGAGTTTGCAAGGGGTTTTTCACAGTAGACGTGCTTGCCTCGGTTCATCGCCCAGACATTGACGAATGCGTGTGTATGGTCTGTGGTGGAACAGACGACGGCGTCGATGTCCTTTTGGTCGAGGCACTTTCGCCAGTCCGAATAGGTTTTTGCATTGGGAAACTGGCTGGCTGCCTTGGCGAGATTTTTGGCGTTGACGTCGCAGAGGGCGACGATATTCTCGCTTTTGACATTGTTGAGGTTTGCGCCGCCTCGACCGGCGACGCCTATGACGGCGATGTTGAGCTTTTCGTTCGGTGAGTTACCTGCCCTGAGGATTCCTGATTTTAGAATGGTGAGTCCTGCTCCAAGAGCGGTGCTTTGTTTAAGAAATGTGCGACGATTCATTGACTGCCTCCTTTTTCAAATTCAATAGTCTGATGGCAATTTGGTTTTATATAAAAAAAGAGTGTAACCTAAAAGTCGGCTGGATTCAAGGATTATTTTGGGGGATTAGTTGGTATTTTAACGGCCGGCAAGGGCGGTATTTATTTTTTTTTCGGAGAGGTCTGCGCAGACGAGCTCTTCGTCGTTTCTGATGTAGACGTGTTTGTAGGCGAAGGCGGGATGGGACCAGCAGACGCCGCGGTTGAGCTGGCCCTTGGTGGGCTTTATGAGTTTGGTGCGGCTGATTTCGTGGAATCCCTGCGGTGAGAGTTTGCAGATGATAAGCTCGCCGCTTTCGTTGAACATCCATATTTTGTCTTCGTGTTGTACCATGTGGATATTGGCCCAGCGGTTTTTGGGGACGGCGTCGAGGCTTTCCCAGATACGGTCGCCGGTGTAAAGGTTGAGACATCGAAGCTCGCCGTAACTATCCACGCCGTAGATGTAATCACCGAGCAAGAGGGGGGTGGATATGCAGCAATGGAGACTGTCTGTATCTCTTTCGCTGCGGCCTTTTCGCTGCCAGAGTTTTTCCACGGAGAGCCTGTCGGGATTAACTTTCAACAGAAGTGAGCCATCAAAGAAGCTGGTTACGAAAAGATAGTTGTTTTTGAAGACTGGGGTGGAAATGTTGTGGACCATGCGAGCCTGGGGGTAGAGATGCTGCCAATAGAGCTTTCCGGTACTTGGATTGAGGCCGACCACCGTCTGGCCTGTCCAGCAGAGAAGCACGGGCCTGCCGGCCAGTTCAATAATGATGGGCGCCGAATATGAGGCGGAGTCGTTTAGAGCCCGCCATTTTTCGGTCCCGGCAGCTTTATCAAACGCAACGAGGCAGGCGTTTTCTCTTCCGCCGATTTGCACTATGAGTAAATCATTTTCTGCGAGTGGTGCGGCGGCAATACCCCAGAGAGGCATTTTAATTTTGTATTCGGCGTTGAGGTCTTTGCTCCAGAGAACATTTCCCTTTGCCGCATCAAAACAAAACAGGTTTCCCATAGCGCCGAGGGAGTAGGCACAATTGTCGTCGACGGTGACCGAAGCTCGGGGGCCATCACGATGTTCGAACCTTTCATATTTGCACTTATACTCGTAGGACCAGATTGGTTTGCCGGTCATAGCGTCGAAGCAGAGGACGCGTTCGACTTGTTCAGGCGCAGTCAAGCGGTCGGTGATATAAACACGGCCTTCGGCGACGGTCGGCCCGCTGTAGCCGTTTGAGATTTCAGCGCGCCAGCGGATTGGCAATTGCTCAGTGGTGAATTTTTTGACGATACCTTTTTCGTTCCATACGCCGTCGCGGTTTGGTCCTCGCCACTGTGGCCAGTCCGCCGCGTGTGCACCATTGTGAATGCTCAGGATGAGCAGGTATAGTGCGATATGAGAGCAATATTCTTTAATTGTTCTTAACATAATCGCAGACCTCGAATGAGAAGCTTATGGAGCTATCTTTGCGTAGAAATTACTTTTGATAATTTTCAGTTTAATTTCAATAAAACCGACCTGAGAGCATTTTATTATTTGCCGCTGACATCAAGACAAACGAGCTGTCCATCGGGATTGTTGCGAGCGTAGATTCTGCCGTTGGCCAGGACGGGTACTGTCCAGCACTTTTTTTTTGGCAAAACCTGGGCCGATGCGAGCTCCTTGTATTCTGTCGGCGAAGCCTCTGCAATCGCCAGCTTTCCTTTATCGCTTAGAATGATAAGCTTTCCATCGGCGAGCATAAGGCTTCCCTTGCCGAATCCTCTCTGTTCCCACTTGACCTGGCCTGTCTTGAAATCCAGGCATGATATGGAGGGAGCATCATCGACACCGTAAATATATCCCTTCCAGAGGACACAACTGTTGAAATGGTTTCGCATTTTCTTGTTTTGCCAATCTTCAGTGAAATCGGAAGAGCTGAATGTGTAAACTGCGCAGCCCTTGTTATATCCTGAAGAGAGGAATATCTTGTTGCCCTCGATAATAGCATCTGCGGCGTTGACGTCGTAGCTGGTTTTCCAGGGGATCTTCCAGAGAATCTTTCCGGTTTTAGGTACAATAGCCACCATTTCCCTTGCTGTGAATAAAGCGATGCGTTTTTGGCCGTCGATGGTGAAAGGGACAGCGGTCGAATATCCGGCGGCGTCTTTGCCGTTTTCCCATATTATGCTGCCATCGGCTTTATTGAGGCCGACACCATAAGAGCCGGCGTTAAGAATAACTATATTATCGATGATTAATGCCGAGCCGGCAAAGTACCAGGTGGGGTGCTTAAAGCCCAGGTCCTCGTTCAGCTTCTTGTGCCAGACTATCTCGCCCGATGCCGTCTTGAAGCGTATGGCGTCACCATTTTTGCTAAAGGTGTAAACGGAGTCACCACTAACGGTTGGAGTGGCGGCGGGACCGCCTTCATGGTTTTTTTTGAATAACGGACACGGATAGGATTTTTTCCATACTTCTTTTCCGGTATCGGCATCGAGGCAATAGAGTATATCATTATCGTTGATGTTGCCCATTGCGTAGACTCGGCCGTCAGCTACGGCCATCGAGGCAAAACCCGGTCCAAGTGTTTTTTCCCAGAGCGCTTTTGGACCGGCCTCGGGCCAGGTTGCGAGCCATCCTGTTTCGTTTGAAATACCGTTGTGGTTCGGTCCGCGCCAGTTGGGCCAGTCGGCCGCTTTGACGGTTGTATAAAAGCCGGTGCACATTGCACAGACTGTGAAGCCAAAGACCAGTGCCAATACGTAGTGATTGACCATTCTTTGAAATTTCATAATATACCTCCAAAATAGACAATAAATTATGGCCGCTGCTTTTATACTAAAATTTGATTCGAATGTCAATCTTATTTTTGGTTCGATTATTGTATACTGTTTCAATACTGAGTTGTATAATCTGCTGCTCAATATCGAGTCTGCAGATGATTATTTACTGGAAAATGGCTGCGTTAGTTCAGTAAAAAATAGGTAAATATGTTAGTAAAGCAGCTTCGATTGATGATAAAGGATTTTATTTATTATGAATGAAGAGGCATCCAACAATCGTAACGAAATTAACGAGGGTCCCCTGATAGAGGAGTATTCGTATACCCGACAGATTGTTAATAACCTACCCTACGTTGCTATGACATTACTTGGGGGCGCCATTTTCATTACAGGATTCGCCAATCCGGTATGGGGATGGATTTGTGCAAGTGCATACGTGATTTACAGTGTGGCCGGGGCGTTCTGGATTATGATATTTTTGTGTCCATACTGCGAGCGTCATAATACAATGAACTGTCCCTGCGGGTATGGCCGTATAGCTTCAAGGCTTCGAGAGAAAGCAGATGTGAGCCTTTTCAGGGAAAAGTTCAAGAAGCATATCCCGGTTATTGTGCCTTTGTGGTTCCTACCGGTTATTGCAGGCGTTGTTTTTGCGGTACTGAGTTTCTCCTGGTTGATGGTTGTTCTGCTTGTTGCATTTGCTCTTGTTGCGTTTGTTTTCCTGCCCTTGTTTTCGAAAAGGCACAGTTGTACCCATTGTCCCCAGAAAGAATCGTGTCCCTGGATGGGCAGTAATAGTGATGAAAAGAGGATTCAATCGGAGGGGTAAGTCCTGTCAATTTTTTGTTTTGAAGACGAGTGCTCCGGTTGGGCACGCTTCGACGCATTTTTTCGCTGCGAGCTTCAGGCCTTCAGCGATTGAACGTTCAAAAGGTACTGCGACCCGGACGTCAAATCCGCGGCCTATAAATGTCAAGCCGAGCGATTCACCGGCTTCAGCGGTAATCTGTATACACAATCCGCAGTTTATGCACTTGCCTGGTTCGTAGATTATGTCGGTGTGCTGCAGGTGCTGAACAAAGGAACGGCGCCCGCCCTTATAGCGTCCCGGTTTGGCTCCGTATTGTTGGGCGTATTGCCTTAGTTTACAGTTTTGCGGTTTTCGGCAGTCACAGTGCAAGCATCGAGCAGCCTCGGCCCGGGCCTGGTCATCGGTGAATCCTGCGCCTTCGGGCGAGGGTGTCAGTCGTTCGGCTTTGCCGGCATCGGCGACAAATCTTTCTATCTCGTTGTCTTCCAGCTTACCCAACCGCGTGTTAAACACGTGAGGCGGCCCTGTCACGGCTTGGCCGGACAAAAATTGGCCGATTGCCAAGGCGGCTTCCTTGCCGTCCGCAACGGCCCTGACCGCGAGCTTGCTCTTGCGAACGGCAGCGCCGGCGGCAAAAACGCCGGTCAGATTCGTTTGATATGTTCTTGGGTTGATTGCGATGCCATTAGGGGATGTCTCAAGCCCCGTAGATTCAACATCACCGGGCTTTGTCTGGCCAATTGCAATAAGTACGGCATCAAAGTCTTTTCGCAATTCTTCCATTTTTAAGGCGTGGCCTATAGGCATTTGACCTTTAAAGACCATACCGAGTTTTTTAATCGATGCAATTTCGGCGTCAAGTACATCTGTCGGGAGCTTGTCCTGCGAAACGCCGTATCGCAGCATACCGCCCGGGCTTTCGTGGTCATCGAAAATTGTGCAGCTATACCCGTCTGTGAGCAAATAATAAGCGGCTGATAATCCTGCGGGTCCTGCTCCAACAATTGCCACTTGTTTATTCCGGGTTTTTTTACATTCCGGGATATATGGGTTGTCAGCTTTCAGGTCGACATCGGCGACGTACCTTTTCAAGAGGCAAATTGAGACGGCCTTATCGAACTGGACCCTTCTGCATGTTTGTTCGCAGGGCTTTGGACAGATTCGGCCGAGGACGGCGGGCAGGGGGATGTCTTTTTTGACCGTTACGATTGCATCGCGGAGTTTACCGGCGGCGATTTGGCGAATCATCAGGGGAATGTTCATATGGGCGGGACAGGCGGCCTGGCAGGGTCCGATGCAATCGCCGGCGTGGTCGCTGAGCAATAATTCCAGGGCGGTCTTTCTGGCTTGGCGGATTTCGTCGGAGTCGGTTTCAACTTTCATACCTTCCTGTGCGATAGTACCACAGGCCGGAAGCAGCTTGTCGGAACCATTTACTTTGACAACGCACAACATGCAGCTTGTGGAGGCCTTGTACCCTTTCAGGAAACACATCGTGGGAATTTCAATTCCCAGTTTGCCGGCGGCATCAAGAATCGTTGCGCCGTTATCGACTTTTACCTTCTTGTTGTCTATGGTCAGTTTTGGCATTATCACTCGACCTTAACCGCGTCAGATTGGCATACACTTTTACATGTCCCGCAGCGGATACATTTTTCCGTGTCGATTTCATGCTTCTGGTACGGTTTCATTTCAATGGCATCGGCGGGGCAATGCTGGGCGCACAAGGTGCAGCCAATGCAATCGTCCGTTATCGAATATGTAATAAGGGCCTTGCATCTGCCGGCGGGACAGCGTTTGTTGAGGTGGGCCAAGTATTCTTCCCGGAAGTACCTGATTGTTGACAGGACCGGATTCGGCGCTGTTCTGCCGAGGCCGCACAGACTTGTATTCTGAATCATTTTTGCGAGGTGTTCCAGTTCCTGAATGTCTGTTTTTTTGCCTTGGCCTTCACACAGGCGTTCGAGGATATCGAGCATACGCCGGGTCCCGATTCTGCAGAAAGTGCACTTTCCACATGATTGATTCTGTGTAAAATCGAGGAAGTATCTGGCGATGTCGACCATGCAGTCTGATTCATCGAGCACGACCATGCCGCCGGAGCCCATCATCGCCCCAATATCGTTGAGCGTTTCATAGTCCACGGGAATATGTGTCATCTTGACGGGGACACAACCGCCGGAGGGACCTCCGACCTGTACGGCCTTTAATCTCAAACCTTCGGCAATTCCTCCGCCGATGTCTTCTATAATCTGGTGTATGGAAATGCCCATCGGCACTTCAACCAAGCCTCCTCGTGCTATTTTTCCTGCCAGCGCAAAGACTTTTGTTCCCTTGCTGTCGGCTGTGCCAAGTTGTGCGAAGGCATCGGGTCCGTTGCGAATAATCCAGGGCATAACAGTATAGGTTTCCACGTTGCTGATGAGGGTCGGTTTGCCCCAAAGGCCGCTTTCTGCCGGGTAGGGCGGGCGGAGGCGGGGCATACCGCGGCGCCCCTCTATACTGGCTATCAGGGCGGTCTCCTCGCCGCATACAAAAGCGCCGGCACCGTGCACGATTTTTAACTGAAGTGAAAAGGAGCTTTCAAAGATTTTATCGCCGAGGAATCCCCGCTGCTGACAAGTATTTATCGCCTGGCCCATTCGTTTGACGGCAAGGGGATACTCCGCACGAATGTAAAGGAGACCTTCATCAGCACCTACGGCATAAGCCGCTATAGCGATGCCTTCGATAAGCCGGTACGGATACGACTCAATCAACATGCGGTCCATAAAGGCACCGGGGTCACCCTCATCACCGTTGCAGATTACGTATTTTTTCTCATGTTTACTGTCAAATACGGAAGACAACTTGAGGTGTGTGGGGAAACCGGCACCACCTCTTCCTCGCAGTCCGCTTTTTTTGATTTCGGAGATAACCTGCTGGGGATTCATCTCAGACAGAGTTTTTCTCAGTGCCTTGAAGCCGCCGTTGTGAATATATTCATCGAGGTCAAGAGGGTCAACACAACCGCAGTGCTCGGTGGCGATATGTACCTGCTTATTTAGGAAGCCGGCCACCGGCCTGTCCCGTACGTCGATCGAATAGCGTGTTATCGGCTCCCAGGTCTTGTCGGTCAACAGTTTATCCAGCATTGTGGAGATGGTGTTTCTGATTTTCCGGGTAGTCTGTTTGGGTTTGAAGTGCCTGAGTACAATGGCCCTGGCGTCGTCGGGCATGACTTGTGCATAGCGAAACGAAGGCCCATCAGCCAGGACCACTTCTACAAGCGGCGCCAGGAAAGACATCCCTGTACACCCGACACTTTTGACGATGACTTTTGCACCCGTTTCTTTAACGGCTTTTTTTAAAGCCTGGTATATTTTAGCACTGCCGCTGGCGACACAACTTGAATCAAGGCATATCCGGATTTCACCGAGGATTCCATCGCTTTTTATGTGGGACCGGCCTTTGGCTTGTCGGGCCTGAGCTTTTTGCTGTTCGAGGAAGTCCCTGAGGACAATCGGGACCTTGTCTGACGTCAGGTGTCCGTATGTAATATCATCAATCTGTATCGCAGGGGCGAGCATACAACATCCCAGGCAGGCGACTTTTTCGATAGTAAACAATTTTTGCGGGTCCGTATCCTCGCCCTCCGGGATGTTGAGGTCTCGCTGGAAGGCGTCATAAATCTGCTCACCGCCCTTAACGTGGCAGGCTGTTCCGATGCATACCTTAACCGTATGTCGGCCGGCGGGGTGGTGTCTGAACTGGCTATAGAAAGTGGAGACGCCGGTGATGGATGCAGGTGTGATTTCTGTAAGCTCGCAGACCCGTTCGAGGGCTTCGGTGGGCAGGTAGCCGTAGTGTCCCTGGAGGGCCTGGAGAATTTCGAGTACCTTTTCTTGTCCGGTACCAATTTTCTCAACGGCCTCAGACACAAATGTCAAATCCAGCTCATCCATCAATTGGTCGTCCCTATGCAGTATAAGTTCTTTATGGCCCGGATGTAGATTCGACCGTCCATAAAAGCAGGTGAGGCGTAGCATTCCTCGCCAAGCTGGCATTTGGCCAGCTCTTTGTATTCGGCTCCGGCCTCAGCGATATACATAACACCTTTTTCGCTGAGCATGTACAGGCGATTGCCGACGAGGCTTGGGGATGCGAGGAAATTCTTTTGGAGCTCATGCTCCCACAGCTTCGTTCCATCGGCGGTTTTGTAGCAGGTTAGAAATCCTTCTGTTGTCAGCATAAATATGAATTCGCCATTACTGACAGGGCAGGAGATGTCCGGCGTACTTTCATCAGCTTTCCATGCGATATGTGTTTTTGTAACGTCCCCCTTGCCATCCGGTCTTATGGCAACCATTGTGGCGTAGGGTTCTATAGCGATTATCAGGCCTGCGGTGTAAATGGGTGAAGGTGCAATTTCACCGCCGAGACATTTGGCGCGCCAGATTTCCGTGCCGTTGCTCGGATTGTATGCTATGACACATGGGTCGCCGCAGGTAATTATCTGAGGTTGAGCCGCCACTTCGATTACTATTGGTGAGGACCATGAATTCGGGACGGGCCGTTTTGTTTCCCAGACGGTGCGGCCTGTAAATGTATCTAAGGCTATTAACTTCGAAATTTCGTCATCGGCGGCTCCCTGGTCGTATTGAATAATCACCAGATTTCGATACATGTCCACTGAAGAGGCATAGCCATAGGCACTGTCGGGTACACCCAGGTTTCTTGTCCATAATTCCTTGCCTTCGAAGTTAAAACAGCCGACATCGCCGGTTGCAAAAATGGCGCACACCCGGCGACCATCTGTTACTGCGGTGGATGCGGCGAAGCCGGTATCCTCCATTACGTCAATCGGCTCGGCGCCTTGTGGCGTGCTTTTGACGGGACGATTCCATAGAAGCCTGCCTGAAAGTGCGCCGAAGCAGAACACTTCGCATGTATTGGGGTCGGCCCCGGTGACAAAGACGCGATCGTTCCAGACGATGGGCGAGTTGTGGCCCGGCAGGGGGACCTTGGTTTTCCATAAAATAGCTTCGCCTGTCGTGCCATTCCACTTTGCGGGGACATTTGTATCGGCACATATTCCGAGTCCGCCTGGCCCGCGAAACCGAGGCCAATTTTTTTTAATCTCTTCCATCGTAGGGAAAGAAGCAATCGTGGTGTCGGCTGTAGTGAAATCAATCCAGGGCCTTGTTGCAAGGAACAGCGCTGATGAGGCGAGTAGAGTTAAGCCTACGGTTACGGTCCATCGAGCGTATATTGCCCTTCGGAGCTGCTCGTTGAGTCTGTCAGGCGCCGGCTGGGGTGCGGGCAGCTTGTTTTTGTAGCGGTGAGCGGATTTGACGCCGATTAGAAATACTACGACACCGCCCAGTAGCAGGTAACTTCCTCTGTGGGAGAAGTTCCATCTTCGCATCCTGATTTGCCTAATCTGCAAGTCCAATTTGCGAATCCTGTTTTGTCTGATTTGCCTGTACACATTGCGCATTTTTGACAAGAGCTGCTGGTCCTGTGGGTTGGCGGGAAATTCTGATTTGAGCAGATTGAGCTGCTTTGCCAGGTTTGGGTCGGGTATGCTCTTTACGTCCAGCTCCTGGAGCTGGGACAAGAGCTGCTGGTCATTGAGGGATTGGCGAAGTTGTATTTTGAGCTCTTCCAGCTTATCATCTCGTTTGGGTTCTGCGACCGTTCTCTGAAAGTAGTTGAATAGCATCAGTTCGAGCACGATGAGAGAGAATACGCTGCCTATGACCGCAGCGGCTACTGCGGTGTGATACCATTGGCTTGACACCTTATTATTGCCGGATGGAGCTTTATGTGTATCGTCAATCGCCAGTTTCATCGGCTTTCACTCATCGTTTCTTTTGCTTGCTTGCGCTTAGAGTGCTCTTTGGGACAATATTCGAAACATCGACCACATGCCAGGCAGCCCGCCCTGTCGGCTTCGTAGTCTGACCTGTGGCGTCTTAGAGACGGGCCAATCAGTTTTAGTGCGATGACGAGGCCGATAAATCCACCGGCGAGCCAGCCGCCAAGGCCGAACCTGGCCTGGATAGCCAGGGCTTCGGCGTAAAGCACTTTGATGTCTTTGCCGGTTGCTCTAAAGGCGTCACTGGCATCTGTTGTTCCTTCGGCCTGGCCGGTTTCTTCGAGGTATATGCGGTCAGCCAGCCTGACTGTGGCGTGTACCCGGGATGTCACTGGTTGAAGTATGGAACCAATCCAGCCAAACGACAGGACTAATATGGGCAGCAGAATTATCAGGAACACGAGTCTTCTTTTGCTTTTGTTATAATCGTGGGCAGGCCAGTCTTCGGTAGGGATTTTGATAGCACCAAAGGGGCAGGAATCTTCGCAGAGCCTGCACTTTATGCAGTCGTCCGGTGTGATGGCAACCTTCCATTTCGAGATGCGCGAAAGCTGCCTGAGGATAACACCGTATGGGCATATAAAGCGGCAGTAGGGTCGGCCTATGAACATGCTTATGAATAAAAAGCAGGCTCCGAGTATCAGGATGTTCAGGCTTCCGTTCAGTCTAAAAAACGAGACGAATGGGTCGTAGCGGCATATAATGAAGGCGCTGCCGGTGGCGGCGAAGAGAACGGCTGCCGCCAGGTAGACATAAGCGAAGAGGCGCAAACCGCTTTCGAGCCATTGGGGCAATGAGATTGGTCGGAGGAGCACCAGGTCCTGGATGGCGCCGAGGGGACATACGGCCGCACAGAATGACCTTGCGAAGAACAATGTGAATATCAGCGGGAGCAGGAAAAACAGTGTAATTGTAATCGGGACGGCGTAGCCTGGGTCAAAGAAGGACAAGGTGACATTTTGAATTGCTCCAATCGGACAGACGCAGCCCTTTCGCCAGAAGCCGAAATAAATCAGTGAGAAAATCATCATCACGAAAATTGCCCAGCGTTTGCGTGTTCTTAACACGAGATAGGATGATATGGTGAGGGCTACAAAAAGCACGATAGTATCTATGTATTCGTACACAGTCTGGCGTGGACCCGGTGTAGTAGGGGTAGGCTGAACGTAGCCGCTTTCAAAATCCGGCGGAGGGAAACGTTCTACTGCCGATGCAACAGTACAGGGAAGCAGAAAGAGCACCACGCTGATTGTGATATAAGCCAGACGTATCATTAAACGTGGTCCACCCTCTTAAGCAGGTAAGGCTTGTCTGCGGGAACACGCTTAAACGCTCCCGAAGGACAAGCCGCGGCAATTGAGCACTCATTGCAGTTCAAACAGCGGTCGTGGCGAACCTGAAGATACAGTGCCCCGTTTCCAAAAGTGCTGCAGCCCTTGACACATTTGCCGCAACCCATACAGAGCGATTCGTCGATGGTGTATTCGTAATAGGGGTCCTCGACGAAAGAGCGTTTTATCGCCCCGGTTGGACAAAGTTGATTTTCTGCACCCTCGTTGATATCAGCGGGTTCGGGCCCAAAGAAGCCGAAACAAATTCTACAGTATCCACACACTGCGTAGGCGTGCATGCACTTTACCGCCGATTCTTCCAATACGCAATACGTGGCACAGTTGCCGCAGGCGATGCATATTTCGGGGTCGATTTGCCAGACGGTGTTTTGTGTATTGTTCTTTTTTCTCGCAAAGACGGCGGCCCCGCCGGTCGCTCCGAGCAGCCCCAACGCTCCATATCGTAAAGCCGCTATAAGTATTTGTCGGCGGCCTGGTGTTTGTTCGGAATGTTTACTCATTATTTTTCCTTAATTTTAGGGAAACGTGATATCGCTGTTATTTTTTTGGGAAGTCCGAGTAAATATCCTCACTACGTTCTTGATGGTATCCAACACGAAAATACGCCCGCTGGTATTCACGGCCACGTCAAAGCCTGGGGCCTGAGAGGCGGGGCCAAATTCAGAAACACGCGAGGGGCCACCTTCGACCAATTGTTCCGGCCCGGCGACGACGCCGACAAAAGCGCCCTCGGGGTCACAAATTTTGACGCGTATGAGGCCCTTCTCGCAGGTGACAAAGGTTTCATCTTGAAGTATGGCAAAATTGACCGGATTGCAGCAGCCGCAGAAGCCTTGTACACCTGCCGAGAATTGGCCCCACCAAAACTCGAGGTCACCATCAAACGTATATGCTTCAATTCGATGCTGTCCCGGATTGGTCACTCGCAACAATCCATCACGGGCAACTGCAAGGTCAAAATATGGACTTGGTACGACGAAGCCCGAAATGTTTTTGTCCTTGTCTCTTGCGCCGATACGGTTGCTTAACTTTCCGGTTTTATCGAAACGGTGAACAATTCGATTGCCGGCATCGGCGACAAAGACATCGTTTTTTGAAACAGCGATACTGGTTAAAACCGCATCACTGCCCAAATTTTGCCATGTTGCCAGCGGCTTTGGCGGGTTTCCATAGACCTGCACATAGTTCTTCATCGCGATATAGATTTTTCCGTCGGTATCGATAGTCAAACACATCGGCGCATCAGCCAGCTTTATTTCGCCGAGGTCATTGCCACTTTCATCGAATTTGCGAATAGCTTTGTCGCCGGCCACGTAAATTGTTCCTTGAGGTGCCAAGGCAATGGCGCGGCATTTGGTAAATCGAGTGTTGATTGCCGGGGCCGACTCTTTATAAAGAATCAGGTTCGGGTCGATTTTGCCGAGTTCGCCAACGTCATAGATGAATTCCTGTCCAAGGCCGCTGCCTTTTTTGCCCGTCGTATCAAACCGTACAACGGCAATGACAGCAACGACAATAGCGACGGCAATGAGACCGGCTATAAGTATTTTGGTATTGGCTGTTGCTAATCGCCTGTTCATTTTCATGTCTTTTTAATTTTTATGTTCCGGTTTTCCAGCGATTCATTTTAACAAAGGAACCGCCCGGCTGCAACGTGAGCCGGCTACGGCCCTGTGACATCCAGACATATCATTCTATTCATATCGCGGACAATCAATCTTCCGGAAGCAAGGGCCATAGGTCCCCATGATTCGGGGCCCTCGAGCACTTTGGCTTCTGCAAGCTGTACGTAGCCGGTCGGCGTGGCTTGTGCCAGAGTAAGGACACCTTCGTCATTCATAATATATATCTTGCCATCCGCAATCATATACGGCCCCAATCCACGCGGTCCAAACAGATGCGTAGCCGGGCTGGTCCAGACAATTTGGCCGTTTAGGTCGAGACAGGTCAGGTGCTTATCCGGGCGAATTCCGTATATATGGCCATCATAGAAAACGGGGCTGTGTTGCTCCGAGCCAAACACCTCCGAATCGAGCTTAAAAACAGTCTGCGTGCTTATCGTGCCGTTTTCCCGGGTTAATTTCAGCATCATTGCTCCGGCATTGTATCCACCGGCCAGGAAAAACAAGCCGTCGCCAACGACCAAAGGGATTGTGACGTTTGCAACCCGGATTTTCCACTCGTTGTTTTCCCACAAGATGCTTCCATCCTCTGCCCAAACGCCCACTACAGCACCACTGGCACAGTAGACGTACATACGAGTACCCATAAATTCGGCCGGTATAACGGAAGAATGTGTCATCACCCATTTATTTGGGTTCGGGCTTTGCCATAAAATTTGGCCCGTTTCGCAATCTACCGCCATTATCAGGGTATCGCCGCCGACAGCAATAATCGCCTTGCCGTCGTCGATGAGCGGACATTGGCCGGCATACCAGTCGGGCACCGTTGCCTTAAAATCCTTGACCAAATCAAGCATCCATCGAAACTCGCCGGTTACAGAATCGAGGCAGGTAACGTGGCATTTCGGTCCTAATGTTACGACATATTTTTCTGTAACTGTGGGCACTGTTCTGCTCATCCCGTGATTTCTTTTGACCCTGACAGTATACGAATATTGCCAGATATCTTTTCCATCCTCAAGGGACAGGCATCGAATGACATCGGCCTGCTTTTGGCGGTCGTAATCCAAAAGGTAGACTCTGCCGGCCAGAATTGCCGCGCCGGCGTAGCCTTCACCGACATCAATAGACCAGAGGACCGTAGGTCCGTCCGGGCCCCAGGTTTGTGCAAGGTCAACGTTTTCAGTACTTATGGCGTCGAAGTTGGCGCCTCTAAAGCGAGGCCAGGCGCCGGGCAAGTCCGCGGGGACACCATCTAACCGGAGGAATTCACTGCGAATTGACCCTTCACCATTTTTCTCGATAGATGATTGCGGGAGGTTTTCAGGGATTGGCAGGCGGGGTGTAAACTGGGCTGCGACATCCCGCTTCAGCCAGAGGTATAATGAGACCACACCCACTATAACCAGTGCGACCGGAATTATCCTGGCGATGGGTGAATCCCTCATGTGTTCCTCGTCAGTATTTTGTGGCAATTATTCATTTCTTAACGCTTCCAACAGTTTGCCACTCAGGGCAAATGTAGTTGCCACCCATATCCATACTAATCCACTTATTCCTATAGCAAGAATTATCAATGCCAGCGAAGGATAGGGCACATTCGCAGCCGGTGAACTCAAGGCAGGGCCAACTGCCACGATGGCAGCGATAATCCCGCACGCCAGGCCACAGAGGCAAAGTGCCCCGTGTTCATACAATATCATTCGCTTCAGCGCGATTTTATTAATTCCTACGGCCTGCATCATAGCCAGTTCTCCCCGGCGGTCAAGCACATTACGCAGGACGACGAGGCCAAGGCCTGAACTTGCAAGGATAAGCCCCAAGCCGCCCAGGAGCTGGAATATAGACAGATATGTGTTCTCGACGGCACTAAAGTCGGCCAATCGCTGAGTCGTGCCAGTCAGCGCCAGTCCGAAGTCTGTCAAGGCTGAGGAAATAATATTCATCACCTTGTTCGCCTCTCCCGGCGGTGTGTCGATGAGGAAAATTCTGTACCCGTTTTCTGACGGGAAATGTTTTACAAATTCGTTTTCGGAAATGACTAAATTTCCCTGCAGGATCGAATTTTGCAGCATTGCCACGATTCGCAGCCGAAAGGTTCGTCCCATTTCGTCGGTGTACTCCAGATCCTCGCCGACGGATTTGCCCAGTGCCCATACGATAGTTGCGTAATCACCAATTGCGGGCACGATATGATCTGGATAGTCAAGGCTGAGTAATTTCCATCCGTCCTCATTGCCGATACCTTCAATCATGTCCGTGAAACGAAAAGCATCTCGTATTTGTTCCGGCTGTACGCTTAGCAAAGAAGGTGTCTGAGCCCTGTTCAAATTGAAACAGCTCGCATCGTCACCCTCATGGAGGCGCAACTGAAGTATGTTGACGTTGTCAAGGCTCCTGTCATCCAGACCTGTTGATTGGCGGCCGGTCTTGCTGTTCAAGTTATGTACAACACCTATGGCGGATTCGCCGAAAATGGCAAAGCCCCCTGTGCCGGAGTCGCGTCTGTGGGCATTTTTCAGGGGCTTGTGCCTGTTAGCCCCTACTGCAATGACCAGAAATATCCCACACGCCAGCAGGGCTGCGACGGCCAGGCTTCGCCCGCTTCGTCTTGTTGCGTTTCGCAGTCCCAGACCAGCCAGTGACGCCAGAGGTTTGCTCCAGGTGTCTTTGAGCGTTCTCAGGAGGAACTGGATAAGGGCGAGTCCGGATATCAGTATTAAGGCACCGGCTCCAAAAAACGCACCGGCGGCGGCGCTTCCTTCAGCAGCGGTCATAAAGGCAATCAGTCCTGCCGCCGCCACGGATGTAATTGCCGCTATCCATAGGCTGAGCCGGTGTCTTGTGACGGGTACGGCCTCGAAAAATTGCCATTTCAATTCCCCCACAAGAAGCTCGTGGGCCGGCCTGGAGACCTGCTTATGCAAAGTCAGCCATATTGTTATCAGGCAGATGCCTACAGCAGCCGACGCTCCAATCCATAACGTAGATGGTTTTGCATGAAACTGGATTGCCGAACCGCTTACCGCAACTCGCCAGATGGTGGCCAGTCCGTAAATCATGGCCCTGGTATAGAGCAGGCCCACTGCTGTTCCTGCAATGGCTCCAAGCAGAGCCAATATTCCGCCTTCGATAAATAGTAACCGTCTTACTAACCTGGGCGGAAAACCTACGGCCAGCAGCATTCCAACCTGCTCGCTGCGTTTCTCGACGCCGAAAACGAAGATAAGACTCATCAATACCAGGGCGGCTATAATGAGAAAGAAACTAAAACCTAAAAAGAGCTGGCCGAAGTCGGTTGCTTCATTGCCTGCTTTGATGCCGCGTGCGCGAACGGATTGAAAGTAAAGCCCTACCGAAGCGGGGTCGACTGCTTTTAATATCTTTGCTGTTATATTCTCGTAGGTTTGCATGCTCGGTTTATCAGATAGTGGGTAGCGTACTGCTGTCAGGTTTCCGTACCTGTTGGCCCATATTGCCTGGCCGGCCTTGAGTGTGATAAAAGCCTTCGGTGTACCCTTGAACTTGTCCCAATAATCCTCGTCGACTTTGCGTATCTTATCGAGGTCGATAGGAATGCCTCTGTCCCAGTCCCTGCAATTATCAGCGTGTGCCAGGCCGGGAAAGTCCGGCATTAAGTCCGGGTCGATTGCGGGGCCTTGCATGGGAAGGATTCGGCGAATTTTGAAGGCGGTTTTTTCCTCGTCGAGTTTTCTCATCGGGCTGACAACGAAGTAGGTCAGCTCAAGCAAATCGCCTACTTTAGCGCCAAGGTCGTCGGCAAGCCATTGATTGATGATGATTTCATCGTCCTCGATGTCCATCGGGATAAAGTGATTGGAATCCGCCGAGTTTCCGATGGCGGTTACCATCGAATAGGGGGTAGACTTATCACCGCAGTGTAATTCGTTGACAAAATAGGTGAGGATTCCAACAGCACCGTTTGCGGAATTCATCGCCGCTTCGGCCAATGGCTCGTCAATGAATATCCGTCTGCTGCGTAGTTCAAAGATATTTTGTTTGTCCAGTTTGTGCAGTTCAAGGCCGGCGTCGGCGAGCTGCCAGGACTTGTGGACAGCTTCATTAGCTCTTTCAGCCGTTAGAGTGTTGCTTTTATCGCCGGCGACTAACAGGATGTTGGCTTGTTCGGTTCGGTCGAGTTTCTCCTGGAGCCATTGAATGGGGACATAGGCATTTAATGGTGGGATTTGATTGGCCTTTAGGCTGAAGCGGCCAAACTCGGAGGCACCTGCCACTGCTTTTACGACAAGTCGAAAGGCGAGGGACAAATCCGAATCCGGTGTGATGGGGATATCGCGTGACATCAGGGCCGGCTGTTCGATTCGCAGCAGCACTTCATCGCCGACAGTAACGTCGAGTCTTGCGGCCAGAGAGTCGTTGAGGGCAATGCCTTCAGTGAAATCTTCGCCGAAGGGATTATTGTGTGCGCCGAGGGTAAAAAAGCGGTTGTCAACGCCAAGCACATCGATTTTATTTGCGCGTTTTGTGCCGTCGCTGTTTGCAACGATACCTCGAAGATAGAGCACGGGGGCCGTGGTTGTGTTCAGCTCTTTTTGTAGTTTTTCTGCCAGTGCGGTACTGAAGAACCGGTTATTGGCGACGAGAGCGAGATTCGTATTGCCCAGCCGGGATACTGCCATCATCCTGAGGCTGTGGTGGACCGAATCTCCGACAAGCAGTGCGCCTGTGAGTATGGCCGTACTGGTCATAACGGCCAGGAGGACGCCAAGGTTCGTCCTCCAGTAAAAGAGAAGACTTTTTTTAACGAGACCTAATAATCTCATTACGAAGATGTCCTATCGGCCAACGTGCCGTTACTTAATTCCAAAACCCGGCCCATGTGCTCGGCGAGCTTGATTGAATGGGTCGCGAGAATGAGTGTTACCTGTTCACTGCGGTTTAGCTCAACGAGCAGCTCCGCTATGTTTTGTGCCGCGTGCTCATCGAGTGAGCCGGTCGGTTCGTCGGCGAGCAGGAGCTTTGGCTGATTAATCAATGCCCTGACGACGGCTACGCGCTGTCGCTGTCCGCCTGAGAGTTGGCCCGGCCGATGGAGCAGCCAGTCTTTGAGGCCGACACGTTCGAGCAGACTCACAGCCCTATTTTTTGCCTCCACACTTTTGGTGCGGTTTTTTTCAGCAAGGGTGGGCACTAATACGTTTTCGAGTACGGTACACTGAGGCAGAAGATGGTGCAGCTGGAAGACGAAGCCGATTTCCTTGTTGCGGATTCTCGCGAGTTCAATATCGCCGGTTTTGGCGAGGTCTTTGCCGTCGAATAAAACCCGGCCTGCGGTGGGGCGGTCGAGGGCACCAATGATATTAAGGAGCGTGCTCTTGCCGCTGCCCGAGGGGCCGACGATGGCAACGGATTGGCCTTTCTCAATCTTAAGAATTATGTCCTTCAATACAATGACGGTGCCGGTGTCGGCCGGTGACGGATAGCTTTTTTCGACGTTAATCAGTTCAAGCATAGTGATTCTCATGGATTAGATTTCGTGATTTTCTTATATATACGTATTAATTCGGCTGCGGTTTGCTCAACATTGAATTTTTGGTGGACCTGGTCTCTGCCCTGTTTTCCTAATTGCCGAGCGTGTTTTGGGTTGAGCAGTAAAGGTTGCATCGCTTCGACGAGTGCGTCTGTGTTGTTAGGCTCGTATAGTACGCCTCCGCCTGTTATTTCCAGTAGCTCAGGGAAGACACCGCTTTTGGGTGCGACGACCGGCACGCCGGCGGCAAGGGCTTCGATTAAATACCGGGCATAGGCGACAGGCTTTTTCTCCGGCACCGAGAGCAATGACAGCGTTTGAAGAAAATCTATTTTTGTATCTCTATCGAAAGCCGACAGGAATTGAACATCATCAATTAATCCGACGGATGTGAGTTTCTTGTGGATACTGTTTATGAATTCGGTGTCAGCGCTCATTTTGCCTCCTGCTATGCGGAGTTTTGCATTTTTGAGATTTTTATTTTTCTTCAATTTTATAAAGGCGTCAACCAGCGTATCGAGGCCCTTATCGTGACACATGCGTGAAAGATAACCGATGGTGGGGACATCAGGTTGGACGGGGGGCGGCTTATACCCATCCAGCGAAATACCCATATACACGACGTGCACTTTATCCTCGCTGAGATTGAGTCTTTGCTGCATCACTTCGGCGTAATATTTGCTGACGGCTATAAATGCGTCTATATTGTTTGCCCGTTCCGTAAGCATGTCCCAGATTTGTTTGTCATAAGGCGACGGCATCATGTCGAGAAAGGCATCCTCATCCTGAAGTAAACAGACAATCGGGACGCCCAGTCTTTTCTTAAAGCTTTCGCTCAGGCCGGCCAGCAGGATATTGGACAGGCATACGATGTCGAGTCTGTTATCCTGTGATTCGAGCCATTCGATGAGGCGGTTTAATTCCTTTAATTGTCGGCCTTGTTCTCCGCGCATCATTGACATTGTGGTTTCGGCCAGTTCACGGGAACTTGTCATTTTGGATTTGCGGGCGAGCCATCTCAGGAGTTTCGGTGAATCGAACAGACGGTCGAGCCAGCGGGGTGTCTTTTGGAAGAGTTTTGATTTTTGCTGCAGGTAGACGTTTATACCTCCGAAGAAAATCGGGGTATCATCGAGAGGTTGGTTTCTGTCGCTGCTGACGGGCAGGTACATGGGGACCATTACAACATCGTGGCCTATGCTGCGCATCGCCGTGACGAGGGCGGTGTCGCGGAGGCAGTTGTCGCAGTAAAAGCTGTCACCTGTGCCGGGTGTAATCTGGATGATGTTCATAAGGATGACCTCCGGTTCTACCGCTTTTGCCCAAAGGCATAAAGATACCCATCTCCGCTGCCTACGATAACCATTCCCCGGGCGACGGCGGGAGAAGAAGAAACAGGCTGGCCAATTTCATAGGACCATACTTTACTGCCATCGGCCAGTCTTACCATATAAAGCCGGCCGTCCTCTGAGCCGACAACGACCTTGTCTCCGCAAATCACGGGGGAACTGTCTATTTCATCAAGTGCCTTGAATGTCCAGACCGGCTTTCCATTGTCGCGGCGGACACAGTGAAGGCGATTGTCACGGCCTCCGAATATGACGACGTTTCGGTCGACTGCGGGCGAGGAGAAGAAGGGATACTCGCTGCCGGTGTATTTCCAGACGATTTTGCCGGAATCAATATCGGCGCTGAGGAACACATTATCGTAATTGCCTACATAGACCCGGCCTTCAAAGATGGCGGCGGAAGCGGCGATGAATGAGCCTGAGTCGATTTGCTTGATTTCGCTGCCATCGATGAGGGACACGATGTGAATCATCGCATCACAGCCGCCGAAGGTGACAATACCCTCTCCGACGGCGGGTGAGCCGTTTATATAGTTTGCCGTTTCGTATTTCCACATCAGCTTGCCGGATTTTGAATCAAGGCAATACAAGGTATTATCGTAGCTGCCGACGAGTATCCAGATGCTCTTGCCGTCCGGTGAGCGGGTCCAATTGGCGGCTCCGAGAATCTGGCCATTCGTTTCGTATTTGAACTTAAGCTGACCGCTGTTTGCGTCAAGGGCGTAGAGGAAATTGTCGGACGAGCCGATATAAACGCCGCCATCAACGACACAGGGTGTGGCCTCGACGGCGTCGCCGGTTGGGTAAGTCCAGACCTTGTGTCCTTTTTCCAAATCGACGGCGTAGACATTTGCATCCGCTGAGCCGATGAAGACAAGGTTGTCCTCGATGGCGGGTGAGGATTTTATTTCACCGCCGGTTTTGAATTTCCAGAGAAGCTGGAGGGAATCCGGCAGAGAGCCTGCAGCGATGCCGAGCAGGCTTTGTCCGCCGTGAAACATGGGCCAATTCATCTGGGCCTGGATATCGACCTGTGGCTGGGTGAGCTTTGTTTTGGTTTCCTGGTTGCCTGTGTCAGGTAGCTTGAGCATTTTCGCTACGATGACTAAACAAAGTCCGGCGATGACAACAACGGCTGAAATGGTTTTATTTACCTTCATAAATAGTTCACGCAAACAGTGATTATCACATAGTCCTTAAAGTAATGTTTTAATGATAATGGATTTGCTTATCATAATCAACGATGGCTTTTGAACACTTTGTACTTAAAGCGATACTTATGTTGAAGCTGTGAGTTCTTCGATGGCCTTTGCGACGATGTAGTCGGGCAGTTTGCCGAGAGCGGGGGAGGCCCGGTAAGCAGCAATAATGCTTTTATCCGGGAAGGCACCAAGGTCTTTTATAAGTTCATCGGCCAGTTCCTGCAATTGCTGCTCGTTTGTTCGTGCCTGTAGTTTGTTTTGGGCAGCTTCTACCAAGGCCTCGAATTCGGCCAGGCTGTCGTAGAAATTGAGCTGCAGCTCTAATTCGAAGGCCTGTTTTATTCTGGTGCTGTCAAAGGTGTATTGAATACCGATCGGATTGTACATTTCAATCCGTTCATCGACAAAGGCCAGGCAGGCATCTTTGTATGCGTCGAATTTTTCCCGGGTGATATTTCCAAAGCCGCTGTTTGCGAATTCGGCATGGAGCAGCTTTTCTATTTTCTCGGCCAAAAGCTGCCTGCCGGCTACGAGGCGGTTATGCAGGGTCTCGTAGTATGTGTTCAGGAGTAATTTTGTTTCACTCATTTTTTTCACAAATCCTGCTGCGCACATACAATCGAATTGCTTAATTGTATCATGGAGAACTCTCCGATACTACAGTTTCAGCAGTTTGAAGTAAAAGAGGTGCGCGATGTTAAAACAATGTTGAAAAAAGGTGCTTTTTTGAAGTAAAATTTGTTTAATTTTTTGCAAATTTTTATGGAATTTTATTCGTTTTCTTGGCTATCAAATTTGCCGAATAGGCCGTTTTCGGCATTTTTCAACAATTTCACCTTTATTAGTTCGTTTTTGTCCGGTCCTTTGTCTGAATTTTCGAGATAGACCATAAAATACCGTTCGCATCGTCCGCCGGGCTGTCGCTCGACCTTGAGGCTCTCGACAGGCTGATTGCTGTTTTCAGTTAAAATTGTCGCTGTTTCGCCCAGAAATTGTTCGCGAAATTTGGATTCCAACCGGCTGTTCAAAACGCGCAATATTTGTGCTCTTTGCTTTATAACTTTAGTATCTACGGTATCTTGCATATTTGCAGCGGGAGTGCCTTTACGCGGAGAGAAGCTAAAAATGTGCATTTTTGCAAAGCCAACGTGTTTAGCTAAATTTACAGTTTGCTCAAAATCAGCATCGGTCTCGCCGGGAAAACCGACGATTATGTCGGTCGTGATGGCGGGCCTGTCAAGGCGGGATTTAATTAAGGCGACTTTATCAGCAAATTCATCTGCATTGTATTGTCTGCCCATTCTTTTCAGGACGGCGTTTGAGCCGGACTGGAGCGACAAATGTAGATGTGGCATAATGTTAGAGTTTTTTGAGAAGGTTTCGAGTAATCGGGGCGTTACGTCAGCCGGCTCCAGTGAGCTTAGTCTTATCCTTTCAAGATTGAGTATTTTGGCCATTTTATCGAGCAGTTCAGGCAATTTGTCGTTTTGTCGGCTGGGCCAGTTTTTTCGTCTGACGGTTTTTTGGCCGTAAGCTCCGAGAAATATACCAGTTACGACGATTTCCTTATGTCCTGCCTGGACAAGTGCTCTGGCCTCTTCGAGGACGGTTTCAGGCGGTTTATTGTGGACAAAAGGGCGTGTTTTAGGTACAATACAGTAACTGCAATATCCGTCGCAGCCGTCTTGAATTTTTAGAAAGGCCCTTGTATGGCCTCTAAAGGCTGATAATTGCGTTAGTTTGGGTGGATTGATCTGGTTTTTGGGGGAGAAATGGAGGTTTTGGGAACTGTAGGCAGCAGTTTTTGCACCTGTTATTTCAGCTAAAGTGGCAGGCAGGCTATCTCGATTATTGATAAGATAAACATTTTGGCCCAGATCGTATATTTCGCCGATTTGGACGGTTGGCAGGCAGCCAGCGACGATTACAACGGCATCGGAATTTAGTTTTTGGGCTTTTCGGATTTGCTGCCGGCTCTTTGCTGATGCAGTGTGTGTTACGCAGCAGGTATTTATGACGGCGAGTTCGGGCTTTTCGGCTATATCGACCTGGCGCAGACCGAGCTGTTCGAGCAATTGTCGAATTTGCTGGCTTTCGTATTGATTGACTTTGCACCCAAGAGTATTTATGGAAAAAGTTTTCATAATAAGATATAATATAGTTGTTAAAATAGATTTACAAGCTCGTTGAGTTCATTGTTGGTAGTTCATAGTTCACAAACTCAAAGGTTTGAGCTAAAAACTGAGCGGGAGGTGTGTTATGGCTGTAAAGTCCAGTGCGGTTTGGGCAATAGATATCGGCAGTAATTCGCTGAAGGCACTGCACCTAAGCGCTGAAGGTGACGTTGTTGAGGTGGTCGGCTTCGACAATATCCAACACAGTAAAGTTGTTACCGGGGCCGGGGTCACGGCTGCAGAGAGGGATGAGCTTGTTGCATTAAGTTTTCGTCAGTTTATAGAGCAAAACAATCTTGGCAAAGATGTTGTAGTTGTCTCTGTTCCGAGCCAGAACAGTTTCGCGCGTTTTGTGAACCTTCCGCCCGTTGAGGAAAAGCGTATTCCGGAGATTGTCCAGTTTGAAGCAGTTCAACAGATACCTTTCGATATTAATGATGTGCAGTGGGACTGGCAGTTGATGACGGAAGAGGAAAGCCCTGAAAAGAAAGTAGGTATCTTTGCGATAAAGAATGAAGTAGTTAATTCGGCTCTGGAACATTTCAGCAGAGAAAATGTACAGGTCAGCTACGTTCAGATGGCACCGATGGCTCTTTATAACTACGTGTTGTATGACCGTGCCGACTTGGTTCGTTCCGATGATGAAGCAGTTGTTATTCTCAATATAGGCGCAGACAATACGGACCTTGTTGTTTGCACGGCCTCGACCGTGTGGCAAAGGTGTATCCTAATAGGAGGTAATGCCTTTACGCGGGCGATAGCAGATACCTTTAGACTTAATTTTGAAAAAGCAGAGAAACTAAAACGTACGGCTCCGATGAGCAAATATGCCCGGCAGATATTCCAGGCGATGCGGCCGGTTTTTACAGATTTGGCGACTGAAATACAGCGTTCACTTGGTTTTTACAGGACTTCTCATCCGAAAACTAAATTGTCAAAGATTATCGCTCTTGGCGGTGGTACTAAGCTGCGAGGCCTTCTGAAGTATCTTCAGCAGACAGTGGAAATACCTGTTGAGATGCCTGATTCATTTAAGAGACTTGGGATAAGCTCAAGTGTGTCGGCAGCAAAATTTCACGAGAATGTGAGCGATTTTGGTATAGTTTACGGTCTTGGTTTGCAGGGTCTGGAACTGAGCAGGATAGAAAGCAACCTTCTGCCCCGCAGCATAGCACGTTCAATGGCATGGGCAAGTAAAGCCAGATACTTTATTGCTGCGGCGAGTTTGATCCTGTTGGTTTCAGTTCTGGCCTTTGCTCGAACGCTTTTCGACAAGGCCACCTATGGTGAAAAAGAAGATGTTCGGCAGGAAACCACTGAAATTCTTGCCGCAGTAGGCCAGGCCAAGAGCAGAGACGACGCAGAGAAAAAAGCGGGGTCGGGTTATGAAGCGATGATAGCAAAGAGATTTGAAGTTTTTAAATATCGTGGAGTTGTCCAGCAATTGATAGAATGCGTAATATCTGCTTTACCTAACGAGAAAAACAATCCTGCACAAAGCGAGCTTTATCGGGCCTTTGCCGCCGGTGATGTGGAGAAGGTTTTGGAGACTGAGCGCAGTGAACGAAAGCAGATATTCATAACGAACCTGGACATTTACTTTGTCGAGGACATTAACACAACGAAGTTTGAAAACAGAACCAGAGACTATACCGCGTTACATGAAAGAAGCCGGAGTATGCAGCAATACGCAGGAGCTGGAATCGACCCGGGATTCTTTGTAACAATAGTGGGGTATAGTCCCTATGACTACCGGAGAATATATGAATTAATGGATCCCGCGGGAGTGGAAGATGCCCCGGCTAAATGGGGATTTATTACTCGATTAGCGCATCTTGATACAATAGTTGACGGTAACAGCCCGTTTGAGCTTTATGAGAGAACCGATGTCAAGCACTTCAAGCTGGAAATAGGTGAAGTCGAAGCCCGTGAAATGCGAAGTGGAAGAGATACTATCGATATGCTTAGAGGTATAGGTGTTGAGGAAATTAGGTATGAACAATCGAGAGCGGAAGGGGCGAGTATGACAGGAGCGAGAATGGCAGGAGCGAGAATGGCAGGAGCGAGAATGGCAGGAGCGATGGGAGCTGAATTGAGAGCTGTGACGTTTTTGGTAGACCCTATGACAAAGGAGGTTATCAGTAAGGTTGCAGAGTTGGACGAGGACGGGAAACTTAAACTCGACGGCAGCGGTAAACCTATTTATAAGGTTAATGACAGTTGGTTTGTCCTGAATGTCAAATTTGCGTGGAAAGATGCACCAAAGCCGCCTGCCGCAGCAAGTTTAGCCGGGTCGTCTACTTCTCGTCAGTCGCGAACGTCTGCTGTTCCGAGCAGCAAGACGACCAGCAAGCCGAGCACAGTTCAGCCCGGCCGAAGCCGAACGAGCAAATATGAGGACTATTAGAACAAGGTTTTGTATGTCTATAATGCGGATTGTTGATTTAGGCGGAAGATTGACGCTGAACAGTAGTAAAAAATGAAAAGAGCAGAATAGAGTAGTGAGCTAAAATGGACATCTCCCGATTTAAGGTTGTTATACGTAGGTTGAGTGTTGTAAGAAGACATTCATCGCTATTTGTACCGGTTCTTATAGGGCTGGTCGGAGTTTTTCTTTTTATACCTGCCCAGTTAATGAGCGGCAAACTGAAAAAACAGATGTCCCAGGAAAGTGTTACTAACAGGGGCAGACAAGTTACGTCCCTACGACAAAGTGCCGTTTCCAGTGACCAGTGGTTAGTAGAGCGTGAGCGTCAGCAGGCCTATAAAAACGATGCCAATCAAATAATGATTTTGGCTGAGGGACTTACAAAAAGACCATTATTAAGCGAAGGGATATTTCCCTCGCCGACAGATGCCTCAATGTCGATTTTCCGTCAATTCGGTCAGCGGTTTCGCGAAGGTGTGAATGAAATGCTTAAGCGTGTAAAAGCCGGTGAGTGTCCTACGGAAGAGGAGTTGAAGAGAAGTTTGGGGGCCGTATCGGGCAGGCGCAGCAGGTCCAGTCGCTTCAGAGGAAATTTGAGCGGAGCAGATGATGAGATAAGAGAAGCTCTTTGCCTGTCGAAAGCTAAGGCAGCAAGTATTTATTGCAGTCCATTAGATATGAGCGGATATGAATTCTGGGGCGAATATCAGTATGCCGGGACAAACGAGGCAGTTGAGGATTGCTGGTATTATCAGTTGGCTTACTGGATAATCGAAGATATTATCGATACGATAGAGTCTGTGAATTCGAGTTCAAATAGTGTTTTCGAATCACCGTTGAAAAGTCTTCTTGGTGTGGATTTTCATAACGCGTGGATGACCACTTCATCCAGGGGAAAAACGAAGGGTGAAAAGCCCAAGTATGTTCTTACAATTTATGAAGGACTTGCAGTTCCATATACTCGTCGGGTATGCGACGGCGACATTGACGTTGTGCATTTTAACGTTCGTGTTGTGGTTGCTGCGGATGCGGTTTTGCAGTTTACGCAACAACTTTGCAGTGCCAAGGAGCATATAGTTCGCGGCTCAAGCGGGCATATACAGGGTGCAAAATATGCAAAGCATAATCAGATAACCATTTTAGAAACGAGGATAACAGCGATTGACCGAGAGGATGAAGCTCACAGTCTCTATCGTTACGGTGAAGATGCTGTGGTGGAATTGAGTTTAATTTGCGAATATGTCTTTAGCACGAAAGGCTACGATGAGCTTAAGCCTGTATCGATTAAGAAGAAGCAGGTAGTTCCCACTCTACCGATTGGGATGGGCCGGGGTTCTCAGCGTGCTCCTGTTAGTACGCCGAGCAAAAAAGTAATGGAATAAAACAGGAAAATATCCAAAGGTGTAGCAATGCGTAAAAAGGACAGTAACTTTTTCGAAGAGCACGTTGAAAAAATGATTTTGGCTGTTGTCGGGCTTGTGTGTTTATGGCTTTTCATTACGCGTGTTGTAATCAGCCCGAACAGAATTGAATACTCCGGCAGGAAGCTCGGCCCCGGCGAGATTGATCTTAGCATAAGCAGAGAAGCGGAGCTATTGAAGAATAAGCTGGACAGCAGTCCTGAGCCGCTGCCGCCGTATAAACGGCGGGTTGATGATTTTGTTGGTCTTGTCAATTTGCCGATAGGTGATATTGATACCAGCCTGAACTGGCCACTGCCTATTTATAGTTCCATGGACTTTTTTACTGATAAGCGAAAGTATCATATCCCCTCGATTGGGGAGGTCAGCGATGCGACACTCGAATACATCAGGGCGGTAGCTTATGTGCCTATGGTGGAGATTGACCGGGAGATTCGTTATGATTTAACGGTTAGCAGGCCAAATGATATTGATTTTGTGACGGTAGAGGCGAAGTTTGATATCAGGGGATTGTATGAGAGATTTAATGACAACTTTGCCGGTGCGAGTGTTGAGCAGGAAGAGTGGCGTGATCCGTGTCTTGCGGAACCTGTATTTGCGTCAGTTCAGTTGCAAAGACAAGAATTGAATGCCGACGGCAGCTGGAGCGAGTGGTTTGTCGTGCCTCGAACGAAGATAGACCCTTATAAAAAGATGTTTGAATCTATTGAAGAGGTTGAAGAACTGCCGCCCGGGGGGATGAAAGTACGTTTGCTTCAATTTGATAATGCAGAAGTACAAATGGCTCTACTTCAGCCGGAAGCTTATAAAATTGCATCGCTGAAAGAAGAATGGTTTCCCCCCTCACTGCATAAGCAGTATGTAGAGTATAAGAATGAGATAGAGATGGAAGAGTTGCGCAGAGCCAAAGAGGCGGAAAGGCAGGAACTTGAGGCCGAGCGTGAAAAAGCGAGGGAGAAGCGGGAGGATGCTCGCGGCGAACGGGGGGACAGAACAACATCCGGCTCAAGATTGTCCAGGGACCAGTCCGGCGGAAGGCGTGACAGTATCACCCGCAGTGAGGGCCGTTATGGAGGCACCAGTAGAATGGGGGGCGATACTCGGGTAGGAAGAGGAAGAGATAGCAGCGGTCGCAGGGGCGAGACGGATGTTCTGACAAGAAAAGAAGAGCGAGAGGAACGTGCGCGTGAAAGAGAGCTGCGTCTTGAGGAAGTGAGGCTGACTTCAGCCAGAACAACTATTGATGATCTTTATAAAAAACTTGATGAGGTTTTGATTGCCGACAAAACGGGCTTAAGGAGGCTGCGCGAGCAGTTAGTATTCTGGGCACACGATGATTCTTTGGAACCGGGGAAGACCTACCGATACAGGATTCGCCTGGGCGTTTTTAATCCGGTAGCCGGGACGAATCAATTCCAGGAAGAAGACAAAGACCTTAAGAACCAGATAGTTCTATGGAGCGATTTTTCTGAGATAGAGGGGATAGTAAAGGTTCCCGGTACATTGTACTTTTTCCCGCAGGGTGTAAAGGAAGCAGCCAAGGTTGTTACGGTTCAGGTTTCGAAGTATGCATTAGGTTCCTGGTACAGTAAGAACTTTGCGGTCAAGCCGGGAGAGGTTATCGGTGCCGTTGCGGATGTTGGGCCGGTCGAGAAGATAAGAGGTGGTGGTAGAGGTGGTGGTGCCGCGCCTGTGTCGCTCGATACAATTGATTATGGTACCGGGGCGGTTTTAGTGGATATTGTATCTGTGGATGACTGGTCCGGCGGAAAGAATATGTATGCCAGGCATTATTATAATATGCTTTACAGTTTTGACGGAGTCGGTATTGAGCAGATACCTGTAAGTCAGAGGTTTTGGGAGGAGGACTTACGAAATCAATTAAATGAGATCAGAAAATCTCAGCAGGAGCCGAGAGAACCATGGCGGGCATGGGACATGAAACTGACTAATATGGTATTGGCTCCTGAACTTGAGTATCGTCCTGGTGAACGTAGAGAACCGAGTCCGGATAGGCGGAGAGAACGTCCTCGAGAGAGCCGGCCCAACATTAGGTAGAACGGTGGGTTCGTCAGCAGAAGGGACTTTGTTTTAGTAAGAACAATTCTGAACTCTCATTACTCACGTTTGTGTATAAGCCGGCTTTTCGGCAGCGAAAAAGTGTAGATAAGCTCGTTGTCAATATTGATGATTTTGTAAGTTACTATTGGGTCGGGCGCGGTTGTGTCGAATGTGAGCAGTCCAAATGAGCATTTTTTGTTGTAACCGAACAGGGCGGCGGGCATCAGGCGGTGTGTATGGATGTTTGTGAGTTTTGAACTTTCGAACTCATACAGGTCGTATCCGTTTTTACGTTCAATCTTCCAGACATCGCAGCGGTGACGGTCGGCTGATAAGAGAATGACTCCGTCAATCCTGTTTTCTTCAAGAAATGAAAAAATATCTTCCCGTTCTTTTTTGTAGCCTTCCCATGTGTCGCGACTTCCGGGTTTGGTGCCAAAGGCCCAGGGCACGGAGGATGCAAGTACTTTGAATGTAGCGGTAGAGGTCTTGAGCTTTTCAAGCAGCCATTTTTTCTGTACGGGTCCGAGCATAGAGGGATTCCTGTCCCTTGGACTTGTGCGGTAGAAACGGCAGTCGAGCATAAAGAAATCGACGTCGCCGATAGAGAAATCGAACCAGCAGCCGGGTTGCTTTTCTCCTCCACCCCAGTTCGGGTTGTTCCAGTTATCACGGAAAACGTGCCAGACGGGAATTTTCCAGATTGGTTCATTTATTTGCGGTCCTCCTCTGCCATCGTTGGTAGTAAAGTCGTGGTCGTCCCAGATGGCATAGATGGCCGATGAGGCGGCAAAGTTGCGGAATTCAGGGCGGGACTGCCGGCGATAATAACAATACTGTTGAACAGAAGGTCTTGTCGGATTGTCAATGTAGACGTTGTCACCGAGAAAAAGAAAAGCGAGCGGCTTGTGTGCGGCAATAGTGTCCCACATTCTTTCATTTGAGGGTGTGTATCCTGCTCCCCCGCCAAAGCCTACCTGAAATTTTGTTTTCTTTGCACGAGCAGGGAAAGTTTGAAACGACCACTGTTTCGGCTGCTTCCTGCCGTTTACCAGCAGTTCATAGTAATACTGAGTGCTCGGTTTCAGGCCATCTATATTCACTACGGCTGTGAAATCTCTGTTTTTGTTTGTTTTTGCCATGGAGGACTTTATAGGCGAAGTGTTATTATGTGAGGAGCTGACGAGAGCCTGCACCGGCACTTCGTTTGTTGTGCGGACCCAGAATTTTGCGCTGCTGTCGGTAACGGAGCCGAGCATCGGGCCGTGCAAAAGCTCAACAGTGTGTTTTTTTGCCATTTGCTTAAACTCGGCGCTGTTGGTCAGAGGCATTAGCAAATCTCTTGGGCCGGCGAGGAAACGGCCGAAGGCAAGCCCTGCGTCAACGGCCTGCCTGGCATACGCAACTGCCTCATTAATGTCTTTTTTCTGGGCGTAAGCAACTGTCAGGCCATACATAGATTCGAGGTCACCGGGGTGTTTTTTGAGATAGTTCTCGAGGTTTTTTATGGCCTTATCATATTTGCCATCTACGATTTGAGACATTGCGTCGCGAGTGTGCGTCTTATATTGTTCCACGGCTTGGACAGGGGGCACAGAAAGGAGCTGTGGTAAAGAAATAAACACCAATATTTTGTAAATCATTCTACAATTCATTTTCTCATTTCCTTTAATCCTGGATTCGTCCAAACCAGTAACTGTAGATTAAACTGAATGGGCATAATTTAATTTTATGAAGTTCATATTATGACTTTATATTTGATTATTTGCTTTAGCGACAGTGAATTTTTAGAAGGTTCAATTTTTCGGCCCATAAGGGAGGAATATCAGTGTAGGTGTTTTCGAGGACCTCGATAGTGTGAAGGATACCTCGATTATCTGTTTGAGGCATTTTGGAGAAGCAATCCAGTTCGTAGAATTTTGCCCGCCACCATTTCCAGCTTTGTTGATTCTTTTGCCGGGACTTGATTTTTTGCATGTTGGCGAGCTGTGCCCATAATCTGGCTGCCTTGGCGGATTTGCCCTGTGCTGTTAACAATCTTGCCCTGCAGCGAAGCAAATCAATATCGTTGGTATCGCCCTTTTGGATCCAACTATCAACCAGTTCACAGGCAGCGGATGATTTGCTCTTATCTTTTTCCGTAATGAATGTACTTATTTCAGCCAGGATAAGAGCGGCACGCCGACTGTCTTCTGTTCTGCCATAATCCCAGCAATAACAAGCCAGAGTGTAACAGTCTTTGGTTATTTTGGAGAAATCCTCAAACATTGCCTGGTAGTATTCGATTTTATCAATAAATTCCGACAACAGTTCCATTGCTTCTGTGTACTTATTGATATTGGAGCCGGCAATTTCACACAAACACACAGCAGCTTCGTCTAATTTGCCCAGTTGCCGAAGCGCTTTTGATTTATAGACGTTTAGGTTGGGATCGGCTTCGATTTCTGTTTTGCCGAGTATATCCAGTACCTTTGGGGCGGAAGCAATCTGTTTCGAATCGAAGAGCAGTCGGCAATATATGTTTATTGCTTCTGTTCGGAGTTTGTCGTCTTCCTCACGGCGGCGAAGGTCTGTTATAAAGCCATCCAATTGCTGAAGTATTACGCTTATCTTTTCAGGATTTCCGGATTGGTGCTGTCGTATTGCGGTCGTTATGAGGTCCAGTTTTGCTCTGTTGCGCCAACGTCCGGCAGGTCGGTTTGCTATTTTGTCCAGCAGGATTTTGCTTTTTTCAACTTGGCCGCAGTTACTGAGAACAACGGCATAGAGATACTCAAGTTTTTCGTCGATTTTTTCATCGGCCATTGTGTAATAATTTTCAAAAGCTTCGACAGCGAGCTGGCAATTCGCTATGTCGTTACTATAAGAACTGTATGCAAGCTGTGCAGCTTGACCGGCAATATCATGGGCCTCGATATTGAGTCTGTTACTTTTTCGTCCACCGACGGCGGACTGCAGGGTACTTGCCTTTATCAGCAGATTAACAGCCTCGGCCGGTGACGAGTCGGCCAGGGCTATTGCGGTAATATACAGGATCAAAGGAGTCTGGAATTTTTCCGTACCTGAGAGGCAGGTTAGCAGAATTTTATATTCTTTAGTTTTATTTTTCCAGGCGGCCTGGGAGGCCAATTCGGCTTCAAAAACGCTGATTCGCTGAAAGTATTGTATGGTATGCTGTTGGTCATCGATGCGATGGGATAAATCCGACAGAATAAGTGAGCCAAAAAAATCTTCTATTTGCGGCCGGGTTTGTAAGGTTTTTCTAAGTGATTCAGGTTCGTATTTTCGCTGTATAAGGGCGAGCGACAAGACCAATTCGATGTCATCTTTGCATTTGCTTTTTGCGATGTCTTCGGCCAATGTTTTTAGCTGG
>Ga0315547_1000297_pt1 | contig 52765 bp, 38 predicted proteins | sample SalMarSW160240MG_2_FD_202542 | JGI IMG/M metagenome (GOLD analysis project Ga0315547, IMG submission 202542) | Salt marsh sediment microbial communities from the Plum Island Ecosystem LTER, Massachusetts, United States - Salt Marsh Sediment SW1601-240 ...
TGCAGCAGGTGGCAGTGCAACAGACAACTGCGGGATCGATGCAGCCAGCTTCACATTGCTGAGCGAGGTGAGTGATGCAGCGAGCTGTCCCGAGACCGTTACCAGAACGTACCAGATCGCCGACCTGTGTGGTAACACCGTTACCTACGTCCAGGATATCGTAATCGATGATGGTGTCGCACCGACCTTCGATGCTACCCCGGGAGACCTGACGGCAATATGTGACATCAGCGAACAACCGGCCTATGCAGACTATGCAGCATTCGTTGCAGCAGGTGGCAGTGCAACGGACAACTGCGGGATCGATGCAGCCAGCTTTACCCTGCTGAGCGAAGTTAGTGATGCAGCGAGCTGTCCCGAGATCGTCACCAGGACTTACCAGATCGCCGACCTGTGTGGAAATACAGTCACCTATGTACAGGATATCGTCATCGATGATGGCGTAGCCCCGACCTTCGATGCCACACCGGGAGACCTGACAGCTGTCTGCGATATCAGTGAACAACCGGCGTATGCAGATTATGCAGCCTTTACGGCAGCCGGCGGATCAGCCAGTGACAACTGCGGGATCGATGCGGCCAGCTTTACATTGCTGAGTGAAGTGAGTGATGCAGCGAGCTGTCCCGAGACGGTAACGCGTACCTACCAGATCGCCGACCTTTGTGGTAACACCGTTACCTATGTACAGGATATTGTCATCGATGACGGAGTGGCCCCGACCTTTGATGCCACACCGGGAGACCTGACGGCAATATGTGACATCAGTGAACAACCGGCCTATGCCGACTATGCAGCATTCGTTGCAGCAGGCGGAAGTGCAACAGACAACTGCGGGATCGATGCGGCCAGCTTTACATTGCTGAGCGAGGTGAGTGATGCAGCAAGCTGTCCCGAGACGGTAACGCGTACCTACCAGATCGCCGACCTTTGTGGTAACACCGTTACCTATGTACAGGATATTGTCATCGATGACGGAGTGGCCCCGACCTTTGCCGCCACACCGGGAGACCTGACGGCAATATGTGACATCAGCGAACAACCGGCCTATGCAGATTATGCAGCTTTTACAGCAGCAGGTGGAAGTGCAACAGACAACTGCGGGATCGATGCAGCCAGCTTTACCCTGTTGAGTGAAGTGAGTGACGGACTAACCTGTCCCGAGACTATAACCAGGACTTACCAGATTGCTGACGACTGTGGAAACACAGCAACAACAACACAGGATATCGTAATTGATGATACTGAGTTGCCAGTGATCACCTGTATTGCAGACCCAACCGTAGACCCAGATGCCGGCGAAACATATTATACTGTGGCAGGAACTGAGTTTGATCCTGTTTCTGCGACAGATAATTGTACGGTAACAAGCATTGTCAATGACTTTAACGGTGCGGCAACGCTTGTCGGTGCTCAGATAAATGATGGCACTACCATCCAGTGGACAGTAACCGATGGAAGCGGAAATTCAGCACAATGCAGCTTCAATGTAACTGTAACTACTTATCCGGAAGATCCGGGGCCGATAACTGCCAGTGATGATCCGGTATGTCAGGGTCAGACAGGTGTTACCTATACGATCAATGCTGTGGCAAGAGCTGATTCCTATTCATGGACCGTACCGGCAGGAGCAATGATCATTGGCTCTGCAACCGATACTGTGATTGTTGTAGATTATGACCTGACTGCTATCAGTGGCAATGTTACGGTAGTTGGTGTGAATGCACATGGAACAAGTATTAATCCAAGCGTGTTGGCAGTAACCGTAAATAACCTTCCTATAGCCACATTAACCAGCAGTGATGCAGACAATAGCATTTGCGCCGGTGAAAGTGTAACCTTTACCGCCGTGGGTGGTGATAGCTATGAATTCTTTGTACAGGGTATTAGCGTGCAGGGGCCGGGTGCATTGGATAATTATACTACAACAACCCTGAATGATGGAGATTCAGTTTATGTTGATGTGTTGAACAGTGCAACCGGTTGTTCCGTGTTGAGTGCTGCAATAGCAATGACGGTTAATACACCGCCAACCGGATCGATTGACAGCCAGACTGATGTGGATTGCTTTGGCAATTCAACAGGAAGTGTAACCATTACCGCAACCGGAGGCATTGTGCCCTATGAATACAGCCTGGATGGTGGTGCTTACCAGGCATCCGGTACGTTTACAGATCTCTCAGCAGGTAACTATATTGTTTCTGTGAGGGATGTTCCGGGTTGTGCTTCGGATGTACCGGTCACGATCACACAGCCTGCTGCTGCATTAAGTATTACAGAGGTTGTGACCGATCTGTTGTGCAATGGTGGCAGCGATGGGGAAATTGATATTATGGTATCCGGAGGAACCACTCCGTACATCTATAGTTGGACCACATCCGATGGTTCGGGATTGAATCCGACGGATGAAGACCAGACGGGCTTGACAGCCGGAACGTATGATGTTACGGTAACGGATGCTAATAGTTGTATGGTGAATACCAGCATTACAGTAACCGAGCCATCCCCATGGACTATATCATCCACGATTACCGATGTTACCTGTCCCGGCAGTGCTGATGGTCAGATAAGTATAACAGTTACCGGAGGGGCTGCTCCATTGACCTATCTCTGGTCAGATGGACAAACGGGTTCGACCGCCATTAATCTATCGGGAGGTGATTACAGTGTTACCATTACAGATGCCATTGGTTGTGAGGTTACAGAAGAGTTCACCGTGATTGAACCATTGCCCATTGAGATCAATGCTGTTGTGACACAGGCAAGTTGTCCGGGTGTTCCTGATGGTGCAATCTACCTGAATGTCACAGGTGGTACCGGACCGTATGCCTATCTCTGGTCCGATTCGGCATCCTCAACCACCATGGATCTGATTGGAATTTCGGATGGCACCTATACAGTGATTGTTACAGATGCCCATCTCTGTGTGAAGGTTGACAGTGTGGAGGTAACATACGACGGATCATCCTGTATCACACCAGGTATCATCCCAACGGTAATTACTCCAAATGGTGACGGATACAATGATGTCTGGAGGATTCCGTTCATCGAGCTTTATCCAAAAGCCTCAGTGGAGATCTTTAGCCGTTGGGGTCAACTGGTATTTAGTAGTAAGAATGGATATACTAATCCATGGGATGGTACATTGAATGGTAAGGACCTGCCAATGGATTCCTATCATTATGTAATCGATCTGGGGAATGGTTCAAAACCAATAACCGGTAATATCACGATAATCTATTGATTTTGAAATAAATTTTAGCCGAAGGTTCATGAAAAGACGACAAATTGTATACCTCATACTACTTCTTTTCTGGTTTGCAACTGAGATGGGTTATTCCCAGCAAATGCCTCTTTACAGCCAGTATATGATGAATGGGTTTTTGATTAATCCGGCCTTGGCAGGGAATGATGGATATACAGCAATTAACCTTACGGCCAGGGAGCAATGGCTCGGGTTTGGTGATGCTCCGATGACGCATGCCTTAAGTTTCCAAACACGGATTTTAAAAACCAGTTACATTTTAAAATCGACCTCGGTTCGCAAGAAAGTAACAAGGCCTACACGCGGAGGAAGGGTTGGTTTGGGTGGTTATGTTTATAATGACAGGAATGGGATCATTGACCGAACCGGATTCCAACTGGCCTATGCATACCATATACCATTGAAGTCCACCAATAATGCCCAACTATCCTTTGGGCTTTCGGCTGATTTCTTTCAATTCAAGATTGATGAGGATCAGATCATTACATATGATGCGGATGATCCCCTGCTGCTTGAATACGATAAAGTGCTCTACATACCCGATGCCAATTTTGGCGTCTATTATACCACGGTAGATTATTATGCCGGGTTTTCTGCCACCCAACTGTTCAGGGCATCCCTTAAGCTTGGTAAGAACGGTGCTTCGAACTACCGGACGATGCGGCATTATTATTTGACCGGGGGATATCTGTTTGATCTGAATATTGATTTTTCATTGCAGCCATCCGTTCTCATAAAGACATCCGATTACCTGAGCAGTTTCCAGGTTGACATCAGTCTCAAAACCTTTTACAAGGAGGATTACTGGTTAGGACTCTCATACAGGACCAGTGATGCAATAATCATCATGGCAGGGGTCAAGGTTGACCAGTATTATATTGGTTATGCTTTTGATTATTCGCTCAGCAGTATACGGAAGCACAGCTTTGGTACTCATGAGTTCATGGTTGCTGTGAAGTTTGGCTCGAATGCCAGAAGGTACAGGTGGTTGAACAGATATTAGAAGGTCAGCGTAAACACGGTTTCTTTTTCCGGTTCTGAGTAAGCGGAGATGGTACCGCCATGGAGCCGTAAGATTTGCCGGGAGAGGCTTAGTCCAATACCTGAACCCCTTTGTTTAGTAGTAAAAAACGGGATAAAGACTTTATCCAGCACCTCTTTAATGATACCCTGACCGTTGTCAAATACCTGCATAATAACACGCCCTCTCTTATTGAGTATTGCTTTCAGTATTATCCGGCCTTCTTTGCGTCCCTCCAGTGCATGAATGGAGTTTTTAATGAGGTTGATGAGTACCTGTTCTATCAGTTCCTCATCGGCTGAAACTTCCAGATCTTCCGGTTCAATGCTCACATCAAAAGCAATCTCTGTACGCTTGATCTCTTCATCCATCAGGAGCAGGATGTTTTTAAAAAGATCTTTCACTTTCGTGATTTTGAAATTGGGTTTCGGTATTCTTGTAAGGTTCCGGTAAGTATTTACAAAGTGCAGCAGGCCCGTACTTCTTTTATTAATGGTCTGCAGTGCCTGCTGGATCTCATCAACGGTTGCCAAATCCATCTTTATAGAGCTGTTTTGATTTTCGCTTGATATTCCCTTGAGCATGATATCCAGTGTGGAAGAGAGAGAAGCAATAGGAGTGATGGAATTCATGATCTCGTGTGTAAGGACACGGATCAATTTTTGCCAGGCTTCTGTCTCCTGCTCTTCCAAAACGCTTTGAATGTTTTTTATGGTGGCAAGGATGATGAGTTTGTCATGTATCTTAAACTCGGATGCATTAATTACCAGCTGTAAGATGTCGTCTTCATCCTGGACCTTAACCAGTGGATTTTCTCCTGGTTTAATGTTCAGCAGGGTGTTAGCCAATTCAGTGCTTAATGGTTCAAGTGCGGTAATATTTTTGAGGTTGTTTATCTGGAACAGTTTTTTTGCCGCTTTGTTGATCATCTCCACGTTACCGTTTTTCTGGAAAGCAATGATGCTGACATCAATATTCTGAACGATACTCTGCAGGTAATGATAGTGTTCTTCTTTTTCAGATCGTACTGTTTGAAAATCTTTTATAACTGCATTGAATGCTTTATTCAGTTCATCAAAGGAGGATCCCATACCTTCCACCTGAAATGAACGGGTGAATTCCGAAAATCGAATGGATTCGAGAAAACTGGCCAGATCCCGATTGGTTTTGTCGACAAATCGAATCAGTGAATATACTTCGTATACAATGATTGCACCAACAATAACAGAAGTAATATGATACCTGGTGGTTAGTGAAAAGAAGAAGAGGAATATGGTTGCTGCCAGCAACAGTATCCTGAAGATAGCAACTACTTTGAATTTTTTAAAGATCATATTTTTCCATCCTTCTGTATAATGATGTCCTTGTTAATCCAAGATCGACCGCTGCCTGTGTGATATTACCCTGGTGGTGTTTCAGCACTTTTTCAATGATTGACCGTTCTATTTCATCCAGGTTATATGTATCGATCTCAAGGTCAGTTACTTTTTTTGTTTGAGGTGACAAAATAAAATCATCGGGTTGCAGTGTATCGGAATCACTCATAATGATCGCCCGTTCGATTGCATGTTGTAGTTCACGGACATTTCCTGGCCAGTGGTATTGAGTCAGGGTTTTTAATGCTCCGGCACTTATACCGCGAATAGACTTCTTATATTTCTTAGCATAGCTTTTTAAGAAATGGTCTGTCAGCAGGGGGATATCACCGGTTCTTTCTCTGAGGGGAGGAAGGTGTATCTCAACGGTATTGATCCGGTATAACAGATCCTGTCTGAACTGGTTTTCATCAACCATTTGATGAATGTTGTTGTTAGTGGCACAAATCAATCGCACGTTTACTGGTCTTGGATTGTTTGAACCAACGCGTATGACCTCTTTTCTTTCAATAACCGTTAATAATTTCGTTTGTAATGGAAGGGATAAATTTCCAATTTCATCCAGAAAAAGCGTTCCCCCGGACGCGATTTCAAATCGTCCGGACTTTTCCTTTTTTGCATCGGTAAATGCACCTTTTTCATGCCCGAAAAGTTCACTTTCAAATAGTGTTTCACTTATCGATCCAAGATCAACACTGATGAAAATTTCATCTTTACGGAGCGAATTCCTATGCAGTGCTCTGGCAACCAGTTCTTTGCCAGTTCCATTTTCGCCAAGGATAAGCACGTTGGCATCCGTTTGAGCAACTTTCTTTATCGTGGCAAAGACGGATTTCATTTCAGGTGAATTCCCGATGAATTCATGGAATGGTTGATCCAGTACAGCACTGATCTCTTTCTGTTTATTCCTCAAACTCTCTGTTTCCTTCCGGGATCTTCTGAGCTTGATGGATGAGGAAACGGTTGCCAGCAATTTTTCATTCTGCCAGGGTTTCAAAACAAAGTCAGTAGCCCCTGCTTTAATGGCTTTTACAGCTTTTTCTGCATCTCCATACGCTGTAATGAATACCACTACCGATGAGGGATCGATCTCCAGTATTTTAGCTAACCAGTCGAATCCCTCCTGACCGCTGATGGCATCTTTTGTGAAATTCATATCCAGCAGGATCACATCGTAATTTCCGGTACTGACATAATCCGGAATTTGTTTGGGATTATTGATGGTATCGATCACCTCAACATGAGGTTTAAGTAATAATTTTAAGGCAAAAAGTATGTCTTCGTTGTCATCAATTGCCAGTATTCGTCCTTCCTGTTTGCTCATGGTTTATAAAAAGAGTTTAAAATGATTAGAAAAAGATAACTGATCGGGTTGCAAATACTTGTATCAGTAAATTTAGTCCAAATTTACAATTTTTTTTCATTGTTCGAATTCGTACTATTTCTGTTTCGAATTCGAACACTTTTTTTTCAAGAAGAGATCCTGGCTTGTTGATAAATTATTGTATATGAGCATATAAGCTGGTTTGGCATAATAAATGCATTTCTGCACACGGACAAACCAATTGCCTCATAGAATGGATAGACCTATTGAAAAAAAGCACAAATTTGCCAAACGTGTTATTTGGATTTCATTAGCTGGAATAGTTTTTCTTGCATTGCTGTATTTCATTATTTTCGGAGATAAGAGTTCCAAGTTAAATGTTGAGAAGGATAAGGTAACCATTGAGGAGATAACGGAGGATCTATACAAGAATTACATTGCGGTAACCGGTGCAGTCGAACCAATCCAAACGATTTATCTATCGTCCATGGAAGGTGGGAGCCGTGTGGAGGAAATTGTTATAGAGGAGGGTAATTTTGTTAAAAAGGGGGACATTATTGTCACATTAAGCAATACCAGCCTGATCCTCGAGATTTCCAATTATGAAGCACAGGTATCCAGAATATCCAACGAATTAAGACAGGCGCGGTTGTTGATGGAACAACAGACCCTGAATTCAAAAAGCAGATTGCTCGAGTTGCAGACCAATATCTTACAACAGAAAAGAGCTTTTCATAACAATAAGATTTTATTTGAGGGGAATCATATTTCGGAGGAGGAGTTTAAGATTTCGCAAGAGCAGTATGAATTATCCCTTCAACAACTTGAACTGTTGAAAGAGAATCTGAAACAGGATTCAGTATTTCGTAGTGTTCAGGTTGAATCCCTTGAAAGTTCGGTTCGACGAATGCAGCAGAACCTGGAGATTGTGACCCGTAGACTTGAAGGGCTGAATTACCGGGCTCCGGTTTCAGGGGAGTTGGCCAACCTGAATCTTGAAGTAGGACAGGTGATTAGTATGGGACTTCGGTTTGGACAGATAAATATTCTGGATTCTTACAAATTGCGGGTCGAAATAGATGAATATTTTATATCTAATGTATCCAAAGGGCTTTCCGGCGATTGTGATTTCTCTGGAAATTCCTACAAAGGCTTTATTACCAAAGTATATCCCGAAGTTACCAACGGGCGGTTTGCCGTTGACATGGAGTTTGTGGATTCCGTTCCCGATCGGATCCGGATTGGGCAAACAAGTCGCATACGGTTGGAATTAGGCAGGCCAAAAACAGCGATCCTTATACCCCGTGGCGGATACTACCAAAGTACCGGCGGACAGTGGGTATATGTAGTGGATCCTTCCGGAGATTTTGCTGAAAAACGAAGCATTACACTGGGTAGTCAGAATCCAAGGTATTATGAAGTACTTGAGGGACTCAAACCCGGAGAAAAAGTGGTTGTCTCAAGCTATGATAACTTCGGAGATGTAGATAAGTTAATATTCAAATAACCACATAAAAGGAATTACAACGTTTATTTAACTAAATTTTACCATTATGATTAAAACAGTAGATCTGACAAAAATCTTCAGAACCGATGAAGTGGAGACCACAGCCCTGAATACGGTTTCAATGGAGATTACAAATGGCGAATTTGTTGCTGTAATGGGGCCTTCCGGATGCGGGAAATCAACCTTGTTGAACATCCTGGGTCTTCTTGACAATCCGACAAGTGGAGAGCTCTATTTCAGCGAACAGGAGGTTGCGAAATACTCCGAAAGGAACCGGACCAACCTGCGAAAAGGGAGTATCGGATTTGTTTTTCAAAGCTTTAACCTGATCGATGAGCTGACCGTTTATGAAAATGTGGAATTACCGCTGTTGTATATGAAGGTTTCCGGCTCTGAGAGACGCAAAAAAGTGGACGAAGTGCTCGAAAGAATGAAGATTGTCCACCGTAAAAAACACTTCCCGCAACAGCTGTCCGGTGGACAACAACAGAGAGTGGCTATTGCCCGAGCCGTTGTTACCAGGCCCAAGCTTATCCTTGCAGATGAGCCAACCGGTAACCTGGATTCTGCTAACGGTGAGGAAGTAATGAACCTGCTGACCGAGTTAAATAAAGATGGTACAACCATTGTTATGGTGACACACTCACCGACTGATGCAGAATATGCACACAGAATTGTTCAACTCTTCGATGGCCATATAGTAACTGAGAACATCAAGCAGGTGCTGTAGCACGGAGCATCTTACCCGGGGAACACCGGATGGAACCATCTTTAATTAAAAGAAAGGGATCGTTATGAAAGAACTATGTGTACCCGTACCTCATTTCCAGGAAAAAGAAAATGCTGAGCTTGTGCTGAAAGTTGGGAAGGAAAGGATCAGCTTTAGTTTCCGGGTGGTATCATTTCCATGGGACGTGGAAGATGAATATTCGAATGGAAAAGATGAGGTGTCCCGCTCACTGGCCAGAATTACCAGGTTAAAGAATGCCATCAGTTCGTATGATAAAAATTGGGAACTGATCCAGATTTATACCCCACTTGAGGAAGCCCGTTTTATTCAGGTATTGTACAGACAGAAGAAAAAGGCATAATCAATTTGAGGGTATTCATCAAACTATTTACAATGAAGAGAAAGTTACTGGTATTGAGTTTATTTTTTGTTATTACCCTGCTTTTTACATTGAGCGGCCAGGAAAACAAATGGTCATTGGATGATTGCATCTCCTATGCTCTGGAGAATAATATCCAGTTGAAGCGGGAGCAGTTAAACGCTAAAACGTCCCAGAACAGCCACCTGAATTCGAAGCTTCAGCTTCTGCCTTCTCTTAACGGATTTTCAAACGTATCATATAACTGGGGTAAGACCTTTAGTTACGATGAATTGGCGTATGTTGACCAGAACTATCTGGATTTCAATTTTGGTGTGCGGGCAAGTGTTGAATTATTTAACGGACTGCAAAAACTCAACACCATCCAGCAGAACAAGTACAATGTAATGTCAAGCCTTGAAAGTGTTGAAGGAATCAAGGATGAGATAACGCTTAATATAGCAGCTGCTTTTCTGCAGATATTGCTTAACAAGGAATTGTTGACCCTGGCTGAGGAACAACATGAATTGACAAGATTACAGGTAGAGCGAACAGCGAAGTTGGTTGAAGTTGGAAACGAACCAAAGGGGAGTTTACTGGAGATGCAGGCGCAGGAGGCATTGGAGAGATCAAATGTCATTAATGCTAAAAACAGTTTAAAAATTTCCATACTTACCCTGGCTCAATTACTAAACCTTGATTCAATTGGATCATTTGAAATAGAAATATCCCAGGTGCTTAAAATTGATGAAAAACTCGTTCTGGTTTCTCCTGAATCCATTTATACAGAAGCTGAGTTATTCATGCCCTATGTAAGAAGTGCTGAATTCGGATTGAAAAGCCAGCGGGAAGGACTGGCCATTGCCCGAGGCCTGCGCAGTCCGAGCTTAACCTTGAATTTCCTCGAATACTCACGGTATAATGAACTGGCCGTCCTGCCGGGTGTTGATGAATACCCGTTCAAGAATCAGATTTCAGATTTTGAATACAAACAGGTGAACCTGAGCCTTGCAGTACCGATTTTTAACAACTGGAATGTGCAGTATCAGATCAGCAATGCAAAAGTTGCTCTTGAAGATTCAAAACTGAATCTGGATCTCGCAAAACAATTGCTGTACGAAGCCATTCAACAGGCTCATGCAAATGCGGTTGCAGCACTCGAAAATTATTATGCCAAGCAGGAATTGGTCATTTCGAGTCAGGAAGCCTTTACTTATACCGACGAGCGATATAACGTGGGAATGGTGAATTCTGTCGAATACAACCTCGCAAAAAATAACCTGACAAGAGCCCAGTCCGATCTGCTGCAAGCCAAGTATGATTATATTTTTAAAACCAAGATACTTGATTTTTATCAAGGTATAGAGCTGAAGCTCTAACCTGCAATTTTTTGCGAACCTTTTCATAGTTTGGTTATTTGTGGTACAAAAGGCCTGGAGCGATCCGGGTCTTTTTTTTATGAACTCACGGCGTTACTCAGAGTCACACCGTGATTAATCTAAATTCCAGCTTGCAAAATCGGAGTATTGTTTGCAAATAAAAATCCGGAAATTCCGTTGTTAACAAAGGATGATGATTTTTGGTTAATTTTACAACCAAGCCAGGGTTATGAGCAGGTCTATTATCTTCATTTCAGGTTGTTTACTGTGTTGTTTCATCCTCTCCTGTGAAAAAGACACATTCAATACAGATCGGGATGTCAAACTTTTCTTTTCTGTTGATACCCTGTTTTTCGATACAATTTTCACAACCATTGGCTCGACGACAAAAGAGTTTAAAGTGTATAATCATGAAAAACAGAGCATTAAGGTGTCTGATATTTTCCTTGCCGGGAGTGATGCTTCCAGTTTCAGACTCAACATAAACGGGCGGGAACAGAATCAAGCAAAAAACATTGAGATTCGCGCCAGGGACAGCCTTTATATTTTTGTTGAGGTTACCGTAGATCCGCTGGGGCAGGATGCTCCAATGGTTATCCAGGATTCCATTGTGTTTATAACCAATGGGAATGTGCAGGATGTGGACCTGGTTGCATGGGGTCAGGATGTAAACCTTATCAATGGGGAGGAGATCGGAACTACTACCTGGACAAATGCGAAACCCTATTTGGTGTATAACTCCATGCTGGTCGATACCCTCCAGACACTAACCATTGAAGCCGGGACACAAATTCATTTTCATAACCGGTCCACACTTTATGTTAGTGGAACCCTGATTGTGAATGGGACACTGGAAGAACCGGTGATCTTTCAGGGAGACCGGTTAGAGGAGATCTATGAAGATATCCCGGGACAGTGGGGGGGACTCTATTTCCTGAATGGAAGCAGTAATAACATTATTGATTATGCTGAAATAAAAAATGCAATCAACGGGATTCATCTCGGAAACCTCTATACCTCTTCCTTGCCACCCGATCTGAGCGTTTCAAATAGTAAAATTGAACACGTGAATTATGCCGGGATCTCTTCTATTGGAGCAACTGTTTCCGTAATCAACACCATCATAGCAGATTGTGGCTTTTATGGCCTGCTGCTAACGACCGGTGGGGATTATGAATTTTACCATACGACAATTTGCAACTTCTGGAATTATGCCAACCGGATCACCCCTTCTGTGGTATTGACAAATTATTACAACATCAATGACACAGCCCTGTTCACCGGAGATTTGGTTAGGGCTGAATTTGGCAATTGTATCATCTATGGTGACAGGGAAACAGAGGTTGGCATTGACCGGCTTGAGGGGATTGGTGATTTCAATTATCTTTTCGACCATTGCCTGATAAGGGCTGATACCACAAGAGTGGATCTGTCGGACCCGGTAACCTGCAAAGATCTTTTCATTAATATTGATCCACGGTTCATTTCTGTTGCCGAATACAATTACCAGCTGGACACTTTGTCCGGTGCAAAAGATCTTGGATCAATTGATATCGGGAATCGGTTTCCACTCGATATTCTGATGCAGGATAGAACGGTTGACGATGGACCGGACCTGGGTGCTTATGAAAGGGTTGAGAAGTAGATGTAGGGGAAGTTACAAAAACTTAATTTATAGAACACTGCACATAATATGGGTAAAGTTTCATGTTGTTCTGCCAAAGGCCTGCCTACGGCAGGCAGGCATCTCTTACGGGCCATATGGTCCCATATGGTTTCAAGAATAGAAACCAGGTCTTTTTTTTTGTTGGCAATTACTCTTTTTTTACATCAGACCGGGATCTCCCAGGAAATAGTCAGGGAGGAACGGGGCGACCTGCGGATCATGTTTTATAACGTTGAGAACCTCTTTGATACCATCGATGATCCGTCAACTCAGGATGATGAGTTTTTACCCACTGGGGAGAGGTATTGGACACCCCGACGCTATCGAAACAAACTCACTCATTTGTACAAGGTTATTATTGCCCTTGGTGGGTGGAGACCTCCTGAAATCATTGGTTTATGTGAAGTCGAAAACCGCGGTGTGCTGGAAGATCTTCTACAAAAAACACCCCTTGCCAGATACAATTACCAGATCGTTCACCGGGATTCTCCTGATGAACGGGGAATAGATGTCTCTTTACTCTTTCTCCCTGAATGCTTTACAGATCTTGCTACCAGTTATCTTCCGGTAACAGTTGCCGGTGAGCCCGAATGGAAAACAAGGGATATTTTGCACCTGGAAGGAATTACTGTTTATGATGACACGCTACACCTTTTTGTCAATCACTGGCCCTCCCGGTCAGGAGGGCAATTGGAAACTGAAGATTACCGGTTTGCAGCTGCCAGGGTATTGAGAAAAGAGATTGACAGGGTTTTCGCACTTAATCCTGGATCTTACGTGATCGTAATGGGTGATTTTAATGATAACCCGGATGACAGGAGTATTCAGAGTGTACTTGGAGTTGAAAGCGAAATTGGCCTTATAGGGTATGAAAAGTTGTATAATCTTTCGGTGAGTGGGGAAGATCAAAAAGTGGCAGGTAGCTATAAGTATCAGATGATCTGGGACTTGATGGATCAGTTTATCGTATCCGGCAAATTGCTTTGTGAGAACGGGGACCTTCATGTCAAAGAGAATGGTTTCCGCATTTTTTCACCGGATTTTCTTCTGGAAGAAGATAAAACAAACATGGGTATAAAACCCTTCAGGACTTATTTCGGGTTCAGGTATCAAAACGGCTTCAGTGATCATTTACCCGTATTCATTGACCTTTGGAAACAGACAAACGTTAAATGAACCGCTATTTCCCCGATTTTTTTAAACCTAACTCAGCTGCTTTCTTCATCATAAACTCATGCGCTTCTTCGTAATTGTTGCCAATCTCCCCTTCCAGAATGGCTTCTTTGATGGCGTTTTTGATGATGCCAATTGTCCGGGATGGCTTAAGATTAAAGGTTTTTATTATCTCATCTCCTGATATGGGTGGCTGAAAATTGCGGATGGCATCTTTCTCCTCGATCTCCTTTAATTTTTGGCGGACAAGTTTGAAGTTCCGGAGATGGGATTTTACCCGTTTTTCATTTTTTGATGTTATGTCTGCCTCGCACAACATCATCAGATCATCAATATCATCACCCGTATCAAAAAGTAATCGCCTTACCGCTGAATCGGTCACTTCTTCCTGAACCAAGGCAATGGGGCGTAAATGCAACAGCACAAGTTTCCTGACATATTTCATCTTCTCATTCATGGGTAACTTCAGCCGTTCAAATATCCTGGGGACCATTTTTGCTCCCCGAAACTCATGACCATGAAAAGTCCAGCCTTGATCGGGACTATACCGTTTAGTCTGGGGTTTGGCAATATCATGCAGTAAAGTCGCCCAACACAACCAGAGATTATCGGTTTTTTGACTGATGTTATCAAGGACTGAAATGGTATGGATCAGATTATCCTTATGCTGTTTTCCTTCTTTTACTTCCACCCCCTTCAAATTATCCAACTCAGGGAAGAAAATCGAAAGCAATCCCGTACTTTCCAGTAAAATAAATCCAATGGAAGGTTTTGGTGACAGTATGATCTTATTCAATTCGGTAACAATTCGTTCAATTGATACAATGGTTAATCTTTCACGGTTTTTCTTAATGGATTGCAGGGTTTTATTTTCAATTGTGAAATTGAGTTGGGTAGCAAAACGAATGGCTCTCATCATCCTGAGCGGATCATCTGAAAAGGTTTGATCCGGGTCTAAAGGAGTCCTGATCAATTGATCATGAATATCCTGTAACCCATTGAACGGGTCAATCAACTCTCCATACGTTTCTCTGTTCAAGCTGATCGCCAGTGTGTTGATGGTAAAATCCCTTCTGTTTAGATCATCTTCCAGACTTCCGTTCTCAACGGTGGGTTTCCTGGAGTCTTTCCTGTATGATTCCTTCCTGGCACCTACAAACTCTATGTCATACCCTTCATGACGAATCATGGCTGTCCCAAAACGTTTGTAAATGGTAACCCCCTTCTTAATCCCTAACTCATCAGCAACTTTGTATGCCATATCAATTCCATTTCCAATGATTACAATATCCAGATCCCTGTCCCTGAGATTCCTGTTAAGGATGCAATCACGAACATATCCGCCGATCAGATAACCCGAAACATGTTCACGGGTCAGAACACGGGATATAACCTTGAGAACAGGATTATCAAGACATTTCTTCATATGTATATATGACAACTTATTACTTTTTAATGACAAAATTACAATTTAATGTATTTTTTTGGAATAGTTGGTTTATATTTGGCTTTGGTACTGCATTTGATAAGGGTAAGAACTCAAAATAAGAGGTTTTAAGTAATTATTAATTTAACACGCGAATAATGATTGAACATTTAACAAAAGAGACGTTTAAGGAAAAGGTATTTAACTTTGAGCAAAACAAAGATTGGAAATTTGAAGGTGAATTACCCTGTTTAATTGATTTTTACGCCGATTGGTGTCAACCGTGTAAAATGGTTACTCCTATTCTTGAAGAATTATCCAGTGAATATAAAGGGAAGTTGAATATTTATAAAGTAGATACTGAAGACCAGCAGGAGTTGGCTGCAATGTTTGGAATTCAAAGTATACCATCACTACTTTTTGTTCCGGTGAATGAACTGCCACAAATGGCGATGGGTGCTTTGCCCAAAGACTCGTATGAGAGAGCGATTAAAGATGTGTTGAAAGTTGAAAAAAATTAGACCAACTGTTCGACGCAAAGGTATCAGGTTGTCTTAAAAAACAAAATTTCGGGGGTGTCTGAAAAGTTTATCGATATACTTTTCAGACACTTCCATTTTTATTTCTATTCGAAAATTCTTATCTTTGGTAGTGGTAAAGGGGTGCCTTAACATAGCGGGCTGAGATCAAACCCAAGGAACCTGATCCGGGTAATTCCGGCGTAGGGAATAGCCTTAACCCCCAGGTTTTACAAAATTTCAATAAGATGAAACGGGTAATCATTTGCTGTTTTGCCCATCTTCTTATTCTGTTTGTGCAAGGTCAACACAGACTGGAAGGGGTCATAACGGATGCATCGGGAAACCATCTGACTGGTGCTAATATTGTATTAAAAGGAGAGATTCGTGGAACAACCTCGGATTTGAATGGCAACTTTGTTTTTTCTTCCGTAAAGGAGGGAGAACATACGCTGCAGGTTTCATACCTCGGTTATAAAACGTTGCTAAAAACAATCATTCTCGAACGTAATACTTCCCTTCTACTGGTTTTAGAAAGATCCAGTATTATGGCTGATGAAGTGATTATTAAATCATTGCGGGCTTCAGAAAAGGATCCGCTGGCGTACACAAACGTGGATAGGGATGAACTTCATCGGGTGAATACCGGCGATGATATTCCGTTTTTATTATCACTGACGCCTTCTCTCATAGCAACCTCAGAGACAGGGACTGGAATTGGATATACTGCCTTGAGGATCAGGGGATCGGATCCTACACGGATAAACGTTACCATCAATGGCATACCGCTGAATGATTCAGAATCTCAAGGGGCATTCTGGGTGGATATCCCGGATTTTACCGCTTCAGCCGATAATATTCAGATTCAGCGAGGCGTTGGGACATCAACCAATGGAGCAGCTTCGTTCGGTGGTACCATTAATTTTCAAACCACTGCTCTTAATCATGATCCTTATCTTGAGATACGGAGTACATCAGGTTCATTCAAAACCTTTAAGAATTCGGTAAAAGTGGGTACCGGCATGATCGATGAGAAATTTTCATTTGATGCCCGGTTTTCAAAGATCCTGTCGGATGGATACATAAAGCATACTGCATCTAATCACACCAGCTTTTTCCTAACCGGTGCCTGGTATTCGCAAAAAAACCTGTTACGGGCAACAGTAATTTCCGGAGAGGAGCATACCGGGATCAGTTGGTGGGGTGTACCGGATTACATGCTTGAAACAGATCGGAGATACAACCCTGCCGGAGAGTACCTTGATAGTGAGGGGGATTTGAAATATTACGAAGATCAAAAGGATAATTATTGGCAGACCCATTATCAATTGCACTTTTCCCGTGAAATATCACAGGAGTTAATCGTAAATGCAGCAATCCATTACACCCGGGGAACGGGTTATTATGAGCAGTATATGGATGATGAGAATTCGTATCATTCCACACTGTTTTATGAGTATGGTCTTGATAGCATGTTCATCCTGAACAACGATACAATTTTATCCTCTGATCTCGTCAGACAAAAATGGCTTGACAATGATTTTTATGGTTTGGTGTTTTCATCCACGTATACCTTTGGAAAAACAGAAGCATCAATAGGTGGGGGGTGGAATTATTATGACGGGGACCATTTTGGAAAGATCCTATGGGTTGAGAAGAACAACCTGGTGCCAAAGAATCATGAATGGTATTTCAATACGGGCAGAAAATCCGATTGGAATATATATGCCAAACTGAATTATTCACTGAGCAACCGGCTAAATGCTTTTGCTGATTTACAATATAGAAAGATTGTTTACAAAATGTCGGGGCCGGATGATGATTTGACAGACCTGACTCAGAAACATACATTTGGTTTCTTCAATCCCAAATTGGGTTTACATTATACCATTCATCCCGGAATGACGACTTTTCTTTCCTTTTCGATCGGCCAGAGGGAACCTGCCCGGAGTGACTTTAAGGATGCAACAGGGGATGAGGAGGCAACACCAAAACCAGAAAAACTATATGATTTTGAAGCGGGATTCTCGCGGTCAGGACAATTTTTGAACCTCGCCCTGAATGGGTATTACATGTATTATAAGGATCAATTGGTCCCTACCGGAGAGAAGAGTAACGTTGGCAATGATATTATGACCAACGTAGATATCAGTTACCGGGCAGGAATTGAGTTACAAGGGGCACTGAAAATAACCGACCGGTTGATCTGGGATCTGAATGTAACCCTTAGCAGTAACAAGATCAAGAACTTCGTTGAATATGCCACCTATTATGATGAGAATTGGAATGAAACGTATCAATCGAAGGGGTTAGGCAAAAGCGACCTGGCTTACTCTCCCTCACTGGTTGGTTCCAGCAGACTGGCTTTTAAACTGTTTAAAGGACTGGAACTGAGTTTATCAACAAAATATGTCGGTAGTCAATATTTTGACAATACATCATCCGACGATCGAAAACTCGATCCCTACCACGTCACTGATTTAAGAATAGATTACGTGGTCAATCCAGGATGGATGAAAGAACTTGTATTCCAGGTTCAGGTAAATAACCTGTTTAATAACCTTTACATCAGCAATGCATATGGCGGGAACTGGTATGAACAGGGTGAGGAAAAATCATGGATATACTATTTCCCTCAGGCCGGAATGCATTTTCTTGCAGGATTCTATCTGAAATTTTAGGACTTCGTCTGACGAATAAAAAATCACACTTAACTTTTTTTAAGATCTTTGTAACAAATCGGATTTTCGTGCGTTTAAATCAATAGAAGATAACAAAAAGTCACACAGAAAGTAAGCAAACGCATTGTTATTTTTTTAGATTTTAGGTTAATTTTTAGGGGATGAATGAAAAATCAGGGCTAAAACCCTGATTTTTTTTTATTAACTTACAGGGCAGGAAAGTATCGTGTTACATTATACCTAAGAATCTGATCAGATGAACCAATCGGATGAGAAATACCCTTACAGTGTAGAAATGTTCACCAGGTTTGTCATTGAATGTGTGGATCGTGCCCGGGGTGAGGATATATATGAATTAATTGGTGAAAATCTACTGGAATTGAATCCTGGAGCGATTGTTATTTCGGTTGTAGTGGAGCTTGAAAAAAACATTATCCATCTGAAAAAGATCACCGGTCTGGAACCCTTCACAGATAAGGTTAGTGCGATACTGAATTGTAATCCACAAGAGTTGAAATTAACAACGGAAGGATTGAATGTTGACGGTCTACAAACCCGTAAATTACTGAAAGTTGAGGGAGGATTATATAAATTGAGCATGCATCAGATCCCAAAGAAGGCATGTACTGCTATCGAGAAGTTATTGAATATAAGAGAGATTTTTGAAATTGGATATGCATGGGAAGGTGTTTTATTTGGTGGTGCTGTGATTATATTAAGGGATAACGTGGCCCTTACGAAACAAGAGATTCTTGAGGCTTATATCACCCAGGCTTCCATTGCCTTGAAGCAATTTCAGACGGATGAGGCTCTGCGGGAGAACCAAAAGGAATATCAGGATCTGTTTGATAACGCCCCCGATATGCACTTTCTAGTCCAGCCGGACGGATCCATCAAATCAGTAAATCTTTTTGGAGCTACCTACCTTGGGTATACTAAGGAGGAGTTAATCGGTAAAGAAGTATGGCATGTTGTTCATCCGGATGATCTTGAAAAGGTAAAGAGCCAAATTGCTGAGATCCTTGCCAGCAGGAAGGACTCAAGTGAGCTGGAATTCAGGAAAGTGAGAAAAGATGGATCAGTGCTCATTGTTCAGGAGAGGGTCCATCTGATATTAGATGAAAACAAAAATCCGGTTGAGATCAGGATCATTTGCAGGGATATTACAGATAACAAAAAGTATGAGAAAGATTTAATAGACCGGGAATCCCAGATACGAACAATCCTGAAATATTCTCCGGTTCCTCAAATCATTGAAAACTTTGAAGAGGCAAAAACCTATGTTGAGGGATTGAAACAACAGGGTATTACAGGAATAAAAGAGTACCTTAAACAACATACCGATAAACTGACGGAATGCCGGGATAAAGTTAAAATCATTGAAGTGAATAATGCATTCCTTAAACTCTATCAGGCTGAAAATATTAAGATACTGGAACAAAATGTCCACAGAATCATTACACTGCAATCTATTGAAATGTTTGTCGAAGGACTGCTCCATCTGATGGATGGTGAAGACTCATTTACCGGCGAAACCGTTTATTATGATCTGGAAAACTCGAAAATTGAAGCAATCACCCGGTGGGCTGTTGTTCCGGGGCATGAAGATACACTCGATATGATTGTTGTTTCCATGGAGGATATGACAGAGTTGAAGAAGAATGAAAAAGATCTTTTGGAGGCAAAGATCAAGGCTGAAGAATCGGATAAGTTAAAAACTGCTTTCCTTGCCAATATGTCCCATGAAATCAGGACTCCAATGAATGCCATTGTGGGATTTGCAGAATTGTTAAAAGATCCCAATCTTCCTATAGATCAGCGACTGGAATTCTCCAATATTCTGACCAGCAGTTGCGAAACACTATCTGAAATCATTGACGATATCATAGATATTGCAAAGATTGAGGCGGGGCAGACAAAAATCCGGTATTCCAACTGCCTGGTAGACGAGGTGATGCAGGAATTATATACATTTTACAGTAAGGAAATCAGAAGAGAGGAGAAAAAGATAGAATTAAGATTAAAGAGCAGCCACCGGATGGTCATGGTAACCGATCGTGCACGATTAATGCAGATCTTGTCAAACCTCCTGGATAATGCCGTGAAATTTACGGATGAGGGAATTGTTGAATTTGGTTGTCGTTCACTAGAGGATGAATCAGTTGAGTTTTTTGTTGCCGATTCGGGAATTGGAATACCCGAAGAGATGCATGACCTGATCTTCGACCGTTTCAGACAGCTGGACAATTCTACCTCCCGGAAGCATGGTGGGACAGGGTTGGGATTGACAATCTCGAAAAACCTTGTTGATCTGTTGGGGGGAAAGATCTGGTTGGAATCGGTTACTGGCAAGGGAACCACTTTCTTTTTCAGGCTACCGGATAAATCCGAAAAGGAGAAGCCTACAGAATCATCCCCCTATTTAAAGATTGTCAGGGAAGCCTTGAAATGGAATGAAAAAACCGTTTTGATTGTTGAAGATAACCATGCCAACTGGGAGTTTTTTAAGGCGGTTCTGGCAAAAACCGGTGCTTCACTGGTCAGAGCTTCCACAGGACAGGAAGCCTTAGACTATGCAATATCAAATGATCCGCTGGATTTGATCCTTATGGATATTCAAATGCCGGATATAAATGGTTATGAAGCCACAAAAAAGATAAGACAGTTGCATAAAAACCTACCGATCATTGCACAAACTGCTTATGCTATGCCACATGACAGGGAGAGATCCCTTACCGCCGGATGTGATGACTATCTGCCTAAACCCATAAAACCGGAAGATCTTCTTTCAATCATCAAAAAATACTTTTGATCTTTTCTTAACGATGTCGCTGTTTCCATGCAACAATCAACAACTGAATTTATGCTTTCACCAGAAATAATTATAAAATATGATACTCATTGCAGATAGTGGCTCTACAAAAACTGACTGGCGGATTATTAAGAATGATGGTGAAGTAACAGCACTGGAGAGTTCCGGGCTCAATCCCTTTTACCTGACTGAGCAGGAGATCAGTCATGAAATTGAAAACAGGGTCACGCAGGATATTCAGCCTGGAGATATCGAACGGATCTATTTCTACGGGGCAGGTTGTTCCACACCGGAAAAAAATCAAATCATAACCAATGGCCTGAGGTGTGTCTTTCCTGAATCAGCCATAGCGGTTGCCTCAGACCTTCTTGGTGCAGCCCGTGCCCTTTTTAAGAATCAGTCGGGACTGGTCGTAATACTTGGAACAGGTACAAATACTGCACTATACGATGGACAGGATATTGTAATGAGTATTCCCGCTCTCGGATACATACTGGGAGATGAGGGAAGCGGAGCCTATTTTGGTAAAAAATTGATAAAAGCATACCTGCAGGATGAATTACCAGGTGCTATCCTGGAAGACTTCCGCCATGTTTATAATCTAACCGTTGAAGATATAAAACACGCCGTTTACAAAAAGGCAAAGCCGAATCAGTTTTTTGCATCATTCACTCGATTTATCTCCCAACACATGAATGATTCCTTTATTCAGAAAATGATCAGGAAGGGTTTCAGTGAATTGTTTGAGAAGCAAATCATGAAAGTAGATGGATGGCAAAATCAAAAAATCAGGTTTACGGGATCAATTGCTTATTATTTCGAGCCTTTGCTCATGAAGATTGCCGTGGAGTATGGCACTGAAATTGACAGGATACTGAAGGCTCCCATTGATGAGTTGGTTTCGTATCACCTGGATATGCTGCAGGAAAACGAAAGATCGTAACATGAATAGAAAAGAGGTAATTCATTTCATCAGGGAAGACACGACTGGAACACGATCTGCTGGGAGAACGGGAGGTACCCAATGAGTACTATTATGGCATCCTGAAGCCGGAAAACATGATTATGCCGCATAAGATGCAGGGAAGGAAGAAATAGGACCCGCCCGGAATGATACTTTCCACTTCCTTCCGGAGCGAGATTCATTTTTTCACTTTTCAGACCGCCTCATTTATCCTGCATCTCTTCCAGTATCTTCTCAACTGCTTGCTCGGTTTGGGTTAACTTCTTCCGGCACAGTTTAATCAGTTGAGCGACACGTTTCACTTTCTCGGTGAGATCGTCAACATCAAGGTCTTCATTTTCAATGTGCTCAAGAATTTCTTCAATTTCTTTAATGGCATCGCCATACCGAAACTCATCATTTGTCATATCCTTTGTGATTATCAGGTTATTTTTTTGTTGATCCGGCGGGTGTTTTTGGAATGGTGAATGCGAATCGGGTGCCTTTACCTTCTTCACTTTCAACCGAAACAGAGCCCCGATTCTTCAGGATTAATTCATGTGCAATGATCAATCCCAATCCGGTTCCCCGCTCATTAGCTGTTCCCTTACGGGCAATGTGGGTATCCATTCTGAACAATTTCTTCATGTCTTCCTGGTTAATACCAACACCATTATCTGTAATGGTAACTTCAGCAAAACCATTCTTATCCGTAATACCGATCTTCACCCATCCGCCGATATGAGAATATTTAATGGCATTGTTCACCAGGTTTCGAAGCACGGTAGTGATATGGCTTTCATCAGCATAAACAATAAACGCTTCCTGCAAGTCCCGTCTGAATTCAATGTTCTTTTTATGTGCTAACACTTCTTCGACAGAGATCAGGTGATTAATGGTTTTGTACAGGTCGAAATATCCGGGATGAAATTCAATCATTCCTCTCTGATTTCTTGACCATTGTAAAAGATTCTCAAGCAATTGAAAGAGGTTTTTTGAAGATTGATAGATGATTCCACTGTTTTTCTTTATTGCTTTTGTATTTGATTCTCCAGCATTCTGCTCCAGCAAGTCTGTATATTCAAGCAGTAAATTGAATGGTGTTATCAAGTCCTCCGCAAGGACCGTAAAGATCTTATTCTTTGTCAGGTTGATGTTTTGCTGTACCTTCTGCGATTCAATCAGTTGCAGGTTTGTCTCCTCCTGAAGTTGTTTTTGTTTTTCAAGGATTATATTCGATTTTCTTCTCTGGTACAGGTTGTACATGCTAATGGTACTGAATATTATGAGAATGATTATCAAAACGATCATAAAGTTCCGGTAATACCTGTTTTTTTCGATCTCGAGCTTTTCAATCTCTTCATTTTTCCTCAATAACTGAAGTTCCTGGTCTTTACTTTCAATATCATATTGTCTCTGGAGGGTTACCAGCTTTTGTTCGATCGAATGAGTAAAGAGTGTATCTTCAAACTCACTGCTCATTGTGCGATAGTTATACGCTTTTGGCAGGTCACCGATTTTCAGATAGTATTCAGAAATAGAGAAATATGCATCACTGATTGTTGCTAAATCATCCGACGCCCTGGCATTTTCCAGACTCGAACGTAAGAAGGTTAGCGCATTCCCGAAGCTGCTGTTTGCCAGGAAGATCTTCCCGATCTGGTTTTCGGCAACGGACAATTGTTTCAGCAAACTAAAAAGGATAGATTCTTCTCTTGAAAGGTGAAATTTCTCCAGTGCTTTTTCCTGGTTTCCTGACCTCAGGTATACATCTCCCAGGATATTCAAAACTTCAACCCTTTTAACAAAATTGCTGGCTTTCTGATAATAATCTGCAGAAATTTCTAATTGTGATGCGGCTTTGGTAAGATTTCCCAGGTAACTGTTCAGTTCTCCAAGGTTGTGATAGCTGGCCGCCAGCAGGGTGTTATTTTTCATCTTCTGGCTGCTCCTGGTTGCTTCTTCAAAACAGGAGAGGCTGTTCTCATTGTCCCCGATATTAAAATATGCGATCCCAAGATTATTAAGGCTTCGAACCAATCCCTTCCTGTCATAAATGACATTGCGCAGGTCCCTGGCTTTTTCTAAGTATGCAATGGCATCATCATAGATCTCGAGCGTTGCATATGCGACTCCAATGGAGTTATATGAATCGGCAATACCCCTCTGATCTTCCAGCCTTTCGGCAATTTCAAGGGCCTGCGTCGCGTATTGAAGACTTTTTTCAAAAGATATTGTCCAGTACAAACTTGCAAGCTCGTTAAGTATTGCGATATGTTTCGATTCAGGGGTATTTTCCATTTCCCGGATGAGGCTGTCGGTTAGTTGCCCAACAGGTTCCTGTGCTGCAACCTTACTATTGCAGATTAATCCAAGCAAAAGGATCATGATTGCCATTTTCCAATGGGAACAGGGTAGTCGTTGATCTCTTATTCTTTTCATTCAGCTCTTTTTTGGCACAGTGAAGAAAAAGCTACTTCCCTGGCCGGGAACACTGTCAACCCAAATTTCACCACCGTTTTTCTCAACAAACTCTTTACACAGGATCAATCCAAGTCCGGAACCTTCCTCTTCGGAGGTGCCTTTTGTGGAAAAGGTTTTTTCCAGGTCAAATAGTTTATCCAGATGATTTTCCGGGATCCCGGTGCCATTATCGGCTACTTCAATTTGCACGACGTTTTCATCCTCTGCAGATCGGATACGGATCAATCCGCCGGAGGGGGTAAATTTTATAGCATTGCTTAGCAGGTTACGCAAGATTGTATTAAACAGGTTTGCATCAGCATTGCCCCGGATCTCTTTGTTAACCTCATTCAGCAAAATTATCCCTTTCTTTTCAGCACTGGCTTTCATCAGGGAAATGGTCTCTTCCGCCCTACCATGCAGGTTAAATTCAGCAGGTTCAAATTTAAGTTTCCCTGTTTGCACACTGGTCCATTGAAGGAGGTTCTGAAGCAGGTTATAGAGATTATGAGCCGATAAGTTGATCAAGTGACAGTATTTCTTTCGATCCTCATGGTTGATCTCTTCGCTATGATCATGTAACAGTTGAGCAAGTCCGAGCAAAGCCTGGAATGGATTGATCAGGTCGTGACCAATGATTGAAAAAAGTTTATCTTTGGTGGTGTTCAATTCGTGCAAAGTATTTTCAGAGTGCTTTAATTCTTTGTTGGCATAATAATACTGTATGTTCTGTTCTCTCAATTGTTCACTGGTATTTTTTTTCCTGCGATAACTGTGTAAACTCAAAAGTCCGAAAACCAGCACCAGCAAAGAGGAAAGGATCAAATACCTGATCAGGTCGCTTTGTTTTTTCTTCTGAAGGTTTCTAATATTCTGATCCTGTTTTAATAACAGAATCTCTTCATTTTTTCTTTCAGCTTCAAATTTAACCTGCATTGCTGCAATTCGGTTGTTGGATTCCTGGTTGTAAATACTGTCGGCTACCTGCCGGGAAAGATCACGGTACTCCAATGCTTCTGTATAGTCATTTTGAATGTTGTAATAATGAGCCATCAATGAATACATGTCCATGACCAGATCATTGGATTGCAGTTTAACAGCGAGGGGTAATCCTTCCGACAGGTAACGAAATCCGTTTTCATAATCACCGATCTCGAAATAGAGTTGTGCAATATTAAACTTCGAATTAGCAATGCTGAACGAATTATCCAATTCAATATTGAGTTCCAGGGATTGAAGATGACAGGAAAGGGCTTCATCATATTTTTCCGCCTCTTTATAGATGTCTCCTAAATTGTTAAGGGCATCCGAAATCCCCGTCGAATCACCCAATTCATTATACAATTCAAGTGTTTTCAATCCATAATCCAATGCTGCGGGGTATTGTTCTGTCTCGAGGTGAAGGTAGGCAAGGTTATTCAGGCAGATTCCCATTTTTTGCTTATCCCCAATTTCAAGGAATGTTTGGTACGATTTCAGGGTGTACTCAATGGCTTTTTGGTTGTTACCAAACTCACTGTAAATCAGGGCAATGTTAGAATATGAGCCGGCTATTCCCTCGTGATCTCCCAGCTCTTCTCTAAGATCAAGGGATTCCAGGTAGAATCCCAGTGATTTCTCGTACTCGGCGAACAGGAAATAGACATTTCCTTTCCGGTTCAGCGCATCGGCTCTTCCTTTTTTATCATTGACCTCTTCACTGAGTAGCAGTGCCTCTTCTGCAAAATTCAATGCAGCAACTAAAGAAATATTTAAATGAATCCTTGACAGATCGATATAGATATTGATTTTTTCCGACTTATCAGCCGACTTCAATCTATTTTTTAAGCTATCGACAACATGTTGCTGACAGAGGGCAGGTTTGGTAATTAAGAAAGCAATACCAAGTAGAATGAGTAGTATGGTGAATCGCTTCATCATTCTGTTTTTTCAACTGTACTGATACTCTTTCCGCTAAAATAGGTTGTTTTAATAACATCTCCCGGGCTTAAATCACTGGATTTTTTGATTACCTGGCCATTTGAAGAGGTAATTGAATATCCCCTCTTCAGTACATTTCCCGGGTCGAGGAATTGTGTCGTTTTTTCAATCGTATTCAGCCTGTTTTTCTGGAATCGAATACCATTCTTAACCTGTGGTTGTATTGACCGGATCAGGTTTTTCAGGTCAACGAACCGGTATGAGATCATTTGTTTTACAGCACGGATGATTCTTGAATTGGTGTTTTTCAGTTCTTCCTGTTTCCGTTTCAGGTAATTTTTACCGATCAACATGCATTTTTCGCTTGCTTTGTTGAGCACATGTTGTCTGTTAGCAAGCAAATGCTTGGATTTCAGGGCGATGGAATTGGCTATATTATCCAGGTGCATGCCTCGCTTTTGAACCTCTATTCCGGTGAGTTTTATGGTTTTGTTTTGAATTTCAAGCAGGTGGGTAAAAAACACAGCCGATTGCTGGATGATGAAATCTGCAACGGCAGTGGGTGTTTTTAACCGCGTATGTGCAACAATATCGGTCACGGATTCATCTTTTTCATGTCCGATTCCAGTGATTACAGGCAGGGGGAATTGTGTGATGTAATAGGCTAACTGATAGTTATCGAAGCAGCTCAGGTCTGCCTGGGAACCGCCACCACGGATGATAGCAACCACATCAAAAAAATGTTCGTAGACGTGCACACGGTCCAGTGCATTGATGATGGAATGTTCTGCTTCCGATCCCTGCATTGTTGCAGGAAATAGTTTATAGTAGTATTTGAAGCGATAGTCGTTCAACTCCAGCTGGCGGACAAAATCTTCAAAACCAGCGGCTGTTGCAGAAGATATTACAGCTATTTTCTGCAGAACCAGGGGCAGTGGTAGCTCCTGGTTCATGGAAAGCACGCCTTCCTGTTCAAGACGATGTATTATTTCCTCTCTTTTCCGTGCAAGTTCACCCACGGTATAGGCTGGGTCTATATCCTGGATGTTCAGACTGAGTCCATACACTTCATGGAATTCCACGCTGCATTTGGCCATGATTTTTATGCCTGCATCAAGCTTCTGCCGTGTTGCTGACTCAAAATAGGGTTTTAACATGCGGTATGTATAGGCCCAGATAGTAGCCCTTGCCCTGGCTTTAATGTGCAGGCTGTCTGGATCCTTATCCACCAGCTCAAGGTAGCAGTGTCCTGCGCTGTTGACCTTCATCTCGCTTATCTCAGCAACAACCCAATAAAGATCCGGCAGCGAACCTTTGATCACCTCTTTAATTCTGAGATTCAGATCAAACAGGGAAATACTCTTTTCCATATCAGGGGAGTCAGTGGTTATTCAATCAAAATCAGATATACTTGGTTCGCGAAATTTCCCTTTATTTTTTTCCAACTGGTTCAGAAATTCTTCCTGCTTCCGGTCCAGTTCATCCTGGTTTCTTGCCACACCCATTATAAAATCGAATCGTACAACCTGTTCTCCTTTCTCATTGTAAATAAACCACTCTCCGTCTCTCCTGTCCTGGTTGTATTCACCGATAACATAGGGTATTCCGGTCAGGTGGTATTGGGCATAACCCCCATGAAGTTTGCCCTCTTTGAATGAACTTTTGAGTGATACCCTGCCATTTTCGAAGTACTGAATCCAATCTCCGTGTTTTTTATTATAACTGAAATTCAGTATTTCGGACACCTTTCCATTTGGATAATAGACAGTTGAAATACCGTGTTTTTTCCCATGAACATAGTTCTCCGAATAGCTTAAGTTTGAGCCGTAATAGGAGTAGTATTTCCATTCACCATGCTTTAACCGTTCGATGTACTGGCCTTCTGCAGCAAGGCTTCCTGTTTTGTAATAGATACGAGCATAGGCTTCCTTGCCATCCTCTTCAAATTCCATGATAGATTGGGTCCCTTTATCTTCATAAAACCTGGTGAAGGTCCCAACCGGTTTATCATCTTTGAAAAACCCTTCATACCTTTTATTCCCGTTTTCGTAATAGGTTACCCAATATCCTTGTTTTAAACCGTTCTCATCTATCCGGTTAATCGCCGTATCGGTTTTTAAGGTAACGGATTGAGCAATAGTTAGTACCGGGCCAAAAAATAATAGAAAAAACAACAATCTGCGTACGTATTTCATTTGGAGATGTCGGATTAATGCTGGCTTTGGATTAAGATTTTTCATTTCACATAAAACGGGATGGCTATGCATTAATTACTATGCAGGAAGTAAAAATAAAAAAAAAGTCCCGAACCCGAATAGCGGGAGGGACCTTTTTAGTTCGTATGAACCGGGTTATTTTACCTCTTCGAAGTCCACATCGGTAACTTCATCATCTCCTTTTGAATCCTTTTTCTTTTCCTCATCGGCTTGGGCTGATCCGGTACCAGCATCTGCTGTCTGGCTGGCTTTATACATCTCTTCTGATGCTGCTTGCCATAATGTATTGAGTTCTGCAGTTGCCTTATCAATGGCATCAATATCCTGGTTTTTATGGGCTTCCTTCAGGCTTTCAAGTGCTTTTTCGATCGGGCCCTTTTTATCAGCGGGCAACTTGTCACCAAATTCTTTCAGTTGTTTTTCAGTTTGAAAGATCAAACTATCGGCAGCATTTAGTTTATCCACTCTTTCTCTTGCCTGTTTATCCGATTCTTCATTCATTTTGGCTTCCTCTTTCATCCGTTTGATCTCATCTTCGCTTAAACCGGAAGATGCTTCAATACGGATTCTCTGCTCTTTCCCGGTTCCTTTATCCTTTGCCGAGACATTCAGAATGCCATTGGCATCGATATCAAATGTAACCTCGATTTGAGGAATACCGCGTGGTGCGGGTGGTATTCCATCCAGGTGAAAACGGCCAATGGTTTTATTGCCAGCGGCCATGGGACGCTCACCCTGAAGAACATGTATCTCTACAGAAGGCTGGTTATCAGCAGCTGTTGTAAAGGTTTCTGTTTTTTTCGATGGAATGGTTGTGTTTGCATCAATTAATCGTGTCATAACCCCACCCATGGTTTCTATTCCAAGGGAGAGGGGGGTAACATCGAGTAAAAGGACGTCTTTTACCTCACCGGTCAGGACCCCTCCCTGAATGGCAGCACCGACAGCAACCACTTCATCCGGATTAACTCCTTTTGAAGGAGTTTTTCCAAAGAAATCCTGTACTAATTTCTGAATAGCAGGAATACGTGTTGACCCACCAACAAGCAACACCTCATTAATATCTGAAGCCGTATATCCTGCATCTTTCAATGCCAATTTACAGGGTTCAATAACAGCCTGGATGTATTTATCAGCCAGTTTTTCGAATTGTGACCGGCTTAATTTTTTCACCAGGTGTTTGGGAATACCATCGACCGGCATGATATAGGGCAGGTTTATCTCCGTACTGGTTGAACTGGACAATTCTATTTTAGCTTTTTCAGCTGCTTCTTTTAGCCGTTGAAGTGCCATTGGATCTTTTCTCAGATCAATGTTTTCATCTTTCTTGAATGAGTCCGCCAGCCAGTCAATGATCACCTGGTCAAAATCATCACCACCCAGATGCGTGTTCCCATTGGTAGATTTTACTTCGAAAACCCCATCACCAAGCTCCAGTATAGATATATCAAATGTGCCACCACCAAGGTCAAAAACAGCGATTTTAAGATCGGAAGATTTCTTGTCAAGTCCATATGCAAGGGAAGCGGCAGTTGGCTCGTTGATGATCCGTTTTACTATTAACCCGGCAATTTCGCCCGCCTCCTTTGTTGCCTGCCGCTGCGAATCGCTGAAATAGGCCGGTACAGTTATCACTGCTTCAGTCACTTCCTGACCCAGATAATCCTCTGCTGTTTTTTTCATCTTCTGAAGAATCATGGCGGATATTTCCTGCGGAGAATAAAGCCTGTCATCAATTTTCACCCTGGGTGTATTGTTTTCCCCTTTCACAACTTCAAAGGGCATTCGTTTTATTTCCTCACTAACTTTCTCATACGTCTCTCCCATAAACCGTTTGATGGAATAAACCGTTTTTTGCGCATTGGTAATGGCCTGTCGTTTGGCAGGATCACCTATTTTTCGCTCATTATTTTCAACGAATGCAACCATCGACGGAGTGGTTCTTTTCCCTTCACTGTTGGGAATAACCACCGGTTCATTCCCCTCCATAACTGAGACACAGGAGTTTGTGGTACCTAGATCAATTCCAATAATTTTACTCATAGTCGGTATTATTTATAATAAATGCTCAAAATTTTCGTGTTGTATTCCTTTGATCAATCATTGTGCCATATTGAAATAGGGTCAGTTATATGTAATAATGACACCTGATCGAACGATTATAAGAATTCATTGCATGTTAAATGACAAAAAGACAGCATCTCCTGGGCTATTTATCTTCTCACTCTTTTTATTTTATGCATGGATACACCTTAAAAAGGCCGGGTAACAACAAACAGTAACTTCTTCTTTTTGGGGAAATTATCATCATTAAGCGGTTAATTTATTCCTTTAAATCCAACAAATTTGTAGCTTTGTAAAGATGATACAAAAAAATCAAACCATGTCACTTCACAAAACAGTCAGGAAGGTAACCACTCATGTTCTTATTGCGATGAAACTGAGAGGGGAAAAAATAGCCATGTTAACCGCCTACGACTATTCAATGGCAAGGATTTTAGATAAGGCAGCGATTGATGTTATCCTGGTTGGTGATTCAGCTTCCAACGTTATGGCTGGTCATGACACCACCATACCGATAACTCTCGATCAAATGATTTATCATGCTGCAGGGGTTGTAAAGGCTGTCAGGAGGGCACTGGTTGTTGTGGATCTTCCGTTCGGGACCTATCAGGGAAACTCCAGGAAAGCACTCTCCTCGGCGATACGAATCATGAAGGAAACCGGAGCGCATGCTGTGAAACTGGAAGGTGGAAGTGAGGTCCTCAAATCGACACAGCGCATTTTATCTGCCGGAATACCCGTTATGGGCCACCTTGGATTAATGCCGCAGTCGATCCATAAATTTGGCACCTATGTCGTCCGTGCAACGGATGACGATGAAGCGGATAAACTGGTCGAAGATGCACATAGCCTGGAAGAGGTAGGTTGCTTTGCTATCGTTCTCGAAAAGATACCGGCGAAACTTGCTGGCAAGGTTGCCCGGGAGATTAAAATCCCCATTATCGGAATCGGTGCAGGGAAAGATGTTGATGGTCAGGTTCTTGTCCTGCATGATATGCTCGGCATCACTCAGGAATTTTCACCACGTTTCTTACGACGATACCATAACCTCTATCAGGAAATTCTTGGTGCAGTGGAGAACTATATTAATGATGTTCGCACACTTGACTTCCCGAACGATAAGGAACAATATTAACGCAACGCCCTTATCTTCCCGATATGGAGATACTTTATGAGGACAATCATTTGATTGCCGTAAACAAATCATCTTCTGAACTGGTTCAGGGGGATGAAACGGGTGATAAATCCCTGGATATATCCATAAAAGAATACCTGAAAGAGAAATACAATAAGCCGGGAAATGTATTTCTTGGTGTTGTTCACCGGCTTGACCGGCCCGTTTCGGGAGTAGTAGTGTTTGCAAAGACCGGCAAGACTCTCAGCCGGATTAACACTCTTTTCAGGGATCAGAATATCAGGAAAACCTATTGGGCGATTGTGAAGAATAAACCCGTTCCTTCCTCAGGGGAACTGAATCATTACCTGACCCGGAATGCCAGGCAAAACAAATCATATGCCCATGATTCGCAGGTTCCCGGATCAAAGAATGGCAGGCTTGCTTACCGTACACTCATCTCGTTAAAGAATTACCACCTGCTTGAAATTGACCTGTTTACCGGTCGTCATCATCAGATCCGCTGTCAGCTGGCAAAAATAAACTGTCCTGTGAAGGGTGATCTCAAATACGGATTTCCAAGATCAAACCCGGATGCCGGAATATGCCTGCATGCCAGGGAAATTCGGTTTATTCATCCTGTAAGGCAGCAAGAATTACTGCTTACTGCTTCCCCTCCAAAGGAAAAACTCTGGTCATTTTTTCTGGAAGAGATGATGGGAAAACACTAACCTGTTAAAAAAATTGAACCATCAAAGTAGAGAGGGAGTAGTTGCCTGGCACTATCAATTACCTGTACCTTCCCCTTGCCTACTAGAATAATCCGCAATGGACAATTCTGTTTAAGCTCGGTTTCTATCATAACCTGCCGGCAAAAACCACATGGGGATACAGGCTCCCGGGTTAGCTCTTCTTTATTTAAAGCGGCAATGGCAATCGTTTGTATCGGAAGATCCGGGAAATTTGCAGAAGCATAGGATATTGCCACCCTTTCTGCACAAATACCGGAGGGATAAGCTGCATTCTCCTGGTTGTTGCCATCCACAATCTCTCCATTCTTAAGCAGAACGCTCGCCCCAACTTTGAATCGTGAATAGGGAGCATATGCCTTTTCTGCTGCTTTCTCAGCCCTGAGCGCCAGTGCCCTCTCCTCCGGTTTAAGTTCGGAAACGGAGCCAAATTCATGAATGATTGTTTTTATTTCCCGGGTCATTATCCAATTTGTTTGTTCAAATTTACAATTATATTTTTATATTTTTACGCAAATGAAATCCATGAAACACATTCCTTTTTTTCTGCTGTTTGTGCTTTTTATCGTTTCATGCAAGTCAGCCAGGTATGCATACATAGCTCCCGGATCTGTTACTGCCGATCGGCAACAGTATATTGACCGGTTCAGTGAGTTGGCTGTTTCTGAAATGAACCGTACTGGTATTCCGGCAAGCATAACACTGGCTCAGGGATTGTTGGAATCAGACAACGGTAGCAGCACACTTGCACTGAAAGCCAATAACCATTTTGGAATAAAGTGCCATGACAACTGGAGGGGACAACGCATCTATCATGATGATGATCGAAGGAACGAGTGCTTCAGGAAATATTCATCTGCCTGGGAATCATACAGGGATCATTCCGATTTCCTTCACGGTAGTGAGCGATATGCATTTCTGTTTGACCTGCAACAAACCGATTATAAAGGCTGGGCAAAAGGATTGAAAAAGGCCGGATATGCAACCAACAGGGAATATTCGGAATTGTTGATCCGGATCATTGAGGAGAATAACCTGCAGATGTATGACCGGGGAATTATTGCAAAAAAGAATATTCCTGCCGACCAGATGGTTGTGTCTGAAAATCAAACTGAACCTGATCAGGAGAGTTACAATAATGAGGTGACGGATATTGACAATTTTACGGTTGACCTGAATAAACGATCCATTGAGCAGATTAACCGGATAGACTATGTGGTTGTTAAACCGGGTGATACATTCATCGAACTGGCAGAGGATTTTGAATTGATGTATTGGGAACTGTTCAAATACAATGAACTTTCCAGGGATGCTGCACTTGAACCCGGACAAATTCTATTTCTGCAACCCAAACGAAACAGGGCGGAATTTGGGTACGATTATCACACGGTTGAGGAGGGGGAATCAATGTATTCAATCTCACAGAAGTATGGTATTAAACTGGCAAGCCTGTATAAAATGAACTTAATGGAAGAGGGGGAAAAACCGGCGGTCGGTCAGAAGTTATGGTTAAGAAAAACCAGACCTGCTCCGGGAGGGGGAGAAGAGGGATGAGACGAAGATAAGATGTGAGTTGTGAGTAGTGAGAGGAAATGGGTCCTCGGTAAAAGAAAAGAAAGATATTTTTTAGCCCCGATAGGCCTGCCTCGGCAGGCAGGGGCGGCATGTCTTTAGAAACGATACCAAACAATTATACACGGTCTAACTACATGGCTATTTAGCAGGAAAACGCCCCCTGGACCGTTATTCGCCAAACGCCAAACAGAAATACCAAGGAACGAGCACCGAGCACCCAGCACCAGTCACCATTGACTACTATGTGCTATAGTGACCAATGTACTTTATTAAACAAAACCAGCGCAAATCAAATCCTATTCCACCCTACACCCTTCAACCTGTTTTCCACGCAGAAAATCTGAAATTTTTATCCTTTTTTTCCCTTCCAACTGGAGTTCCAACAGGTGGATATATCCTCCGGGAACTGCTACTTTCAGGTAGGTTTTTTGATCACTCACAAGGGTCCCGGGATGTTGATCGTGCTCAATGAATTCAGGAGTTGAGGTAAAGATTTTTAAGACCAGTTTTCTTTCAGCAGGGAATTGAAGCATGGTCCATGCGGCAGGGTAGGGGGATAATCCCCGAATAAGATTATAGATACTTTTAGGGGTACGATTCCAGTCAATGGCGCAATCCTCTTTGTGTATTTTGGGTGCTCTTTTCAATTCTCCTGCCATTGATTTCAGCAACTCATCCTGATCGGTCTCCCGTACCTTTTTTTCAACAATAGCCCGTGTAGTTTTGAGTACCAGCTCAGCTCCGGTTTTTGCCAGCTTATCGTGCAGCTCCCCGGCATTTTCATCCTCTCCGATGGCTACCCGTTCCCTGAAAATGATCTTACCTGCATCAATCACTTCATTGATAAAAAAGGTGGTGACCCCGGTCTCTTTTTCTCCATTGATAATTGCCCAATTTATCGGTGCGGCGCCGCGGTAATTCGGAAGGAAAGAAGCGTGCAGGTTAAATGTTCCGTATTTGGGAATACTCATGATCTCCTCAGGAAGCTTCCTGAACCCTACGATGATCTGTAGATCCGGTTTCAGATCAACAATTTTTTTCTGGAATTCAGGATCTTTCAGGTTTATCGGTTGAAGAATGAGCAATCCTTTTTTTAAAACCGATCGTTTCACTTCAGATTGCTTCACTTTAAGGCCCCTTCCGGCGGGTTTATCAGGCGTGGTAACAACTGCTACAATCGTGTAGCCGTTTTCTATTAATGCGCAAAGACTCGGAACAGCAAATTCCGGTGATCCCATGAAAACGATCCTGACATCTTTATTTTCCATCCGTTATTAATTATCCTCATCGTCCTGGTATAATTCCAGAAAATGGCCCATTTTATCCCTTTTGGTTTTGAGATAGAATTCGTTGTACGGGTTGGGTTTTACCGGAAGCGGTATATTCTCGACAATTTTCAGTCCATATCCTTCCAAACCAGCCCGTTTAACCGGATTATTGGTAATTAAACGGATTTTTCCCAGTCCCAGTTCACGCAATATGTTAGCGCCAACACCATAGTCCCTTTCATCCGGCGTAAACCCAAGGTCTATGTTTGCCTCCACGGTATCCCTTCCCTCTTCCTGTAGTTTATAAGCTTTTATTTTGTTGAACAATCCAATTCCTCTGCCTTCCTGGTTCATGTAAAGGATTACGCCCTGCTTCTCCTTCTCGATCATTTCCATTGCCATATGGAGTTGAGTTCCGCAATCGCACCGCAGCGATCCGAAAATATCCCCCGTTACACAGGATGAATGGACACGCACCAGTACTTCATCACCGGTTGTCCATTTCCCTTTAATCAGGGCAACGTGGACCTGTCCATTCGATTTCTGGAGAAAAGGAATCAGGTTAAACGAACCGTATTTTGTTGGCAATTTGACCTTGGCTCCCTTTTCGATGAGGCTTTCCTTCTGTAATCTGAAGGCAATCAGATCTTTGATGGCAATTATTTTCAGGTCGAATTTTTCTGCAATGGTTATCAGTTGCGGAAGCCTCGCCATGGTCCCATCGCTGTTCATAATCTCAACCAATGCACCACCGGGTTGTAAACCTGCCAGTCTGGTCAGGTCAACTGCAGCTTCTGTATGTCCTGCCCTGCGAATAATACCTTTCGATTTTGCTTTCAGGGGAAAAACGTGGCCAGGTCTTGCCAGGTCATCCGGTCTTGTGTCATTATCCACCAGTGCTTTGATTGTCATGGCACGATCTTTTGCAGAAATTCCGGTGGTGCACTCTTCATGCAGATAATCCACCGAAACCGTAAACTGGGTTTCATGAAGGGAGGTATTTTGTCCGACCATCAGGTCAAGCTCCAGTTCCTCACACCGTTCTTCAGGAAGTGAAACACAGATCAGTCCCCTGCCGTGTGTAGCCATAAAATTAACAATCCTGGGAGTAATCAATTCGGCTGCAACGATGAAATCTCCCTCATTTTCACGGTCCTCATCATCCACCACAATTACCATCTTCCCATCCCTGATCTCTTCAATGGCTTCTTCTATGGTATTAAACGGATTCCCGGATTTGTTGATCTCAGTCATTTCCAAAGCAATTCATGTGGGTTTCAGAAATACACCGCAAAAGTATTATTTGTAAATAAGATTCCCTAACCAAATAGTGAAAAATAAGGAATAATATCTGATTGCCTATTTCACACGGCCCACTTTTTCCCATTTGACAGACTGACTGCCGCGGATATATCTCCAGATTCCTGCAATGTTTGAGTAGTTCATGATATAAAGGTAGTAGGGGAGAAAAAAGAATTTCAGTCTGATGCGGCTATCGCTTATTCCTTTTCCAGCCAACACAAAAAGATAAAATATCACCTGTAACGTGAATGTTATAAGGTAGATATCCATAGTGAAATGGTTCTCAACCACGATTATCAGGTTAAACAGCAAAACCAGAAGGATCGATATGGGGACAACTGTCCATCTGAACACCTTGTGTGACAGGAACTGGAAGGCAAAAAAGCCATGTTTCAGGGGATTTAGCATATCTTTCATCATGACCAGCGACTGGATTCCCCCAGTGGCAATCCGAATCTTTCTCTTGAGTTCTTCCTGGATATTGATGGAAGGCTTTTCAACAGCATAGGCTTCAGGACAATATTTTACATTGTACCCTTTTCTGATAACCTGCATTGAGATGTAGAAATCATCGTTAATCACATTTTTATCAATGGATTCAAAAAATCCGGTTCGTATACCAAATAGTTCGCCTGCGCATCCAATGGACGTGCTTATATCCGATTCAAGCTTTTTAATGTATGATTCATACCTCCAGTAAATCCCTTCACCTGTTCCTACCGCATTATCAACTTTGCTGGTACTGATTCTTTTTTCTCCTGACACACAACCCGTGTTGCTGTCGGCAAACTCACCGGTTATCAGTTTTATCGACTCCCTGTTTATCATCGTATTGGCATCTGTGAATATGACAAACGGAGTATCGACGAACTGCATTCCACGGTTAATGGCACTGGTTTTTCCCTCCCTCATATCCTGGTGGTAGACTATATGATCCGGGTATTTACGCAGGATGTCAGGACTTCCGTCATCGGATCCGTCGGTGATCCATACGATCTTCAGCTTATCCCCTGGATAATCGATTGCGGAGTTGTTCTCAATTTTCTCACCAAGGATATCCAGTTCATTATAGGCAGCGATCAGCAGGGTCACGGATGGCAACTCATCAGGCAATGAGGCTTTGGATTTTGTATGCATCATTCCTTTAAACCACCGGATGGACATCAGCAAAAGAGTGTAAAACAGGTAGGTATAGAGGATAAAACCCGTGAATATCCAGAAAAATATTTTTATGGCAATCATGTAATCTGTTTCGAGTAAAATTCCAGCAGACCCGCTGTCAGTTTATTGTTATCGTAATTTTCACTGATAAAACGTTCTGCATTTGTGATTATGCTGTTTCTGATTTTCCTTTGGTTCATCAGCGTTACGATGTGATCTTTGTATTCTTCCGGGTTATGGGCAACAAACAGCTCTTCACCCGGTTGTACATCAATACCCTGTATCCCTTTGGGAGTACTGATAACAGGAATACCCAGGGCCATAGCTTGTATTATTCTCACCCGTATTCCACTTCCGGATAACAATGGAACGATCAGCAGCGTGCCCGTACGGATAAAAGCGCTGGCATCTTCCACTTCACCAACAAATTCTACTTTCGCCTGGTTGAATTTTCTGACCAACCAAACGGGTGCATTGCGACCGGCAATGCGCATTTTTATGTTGGGACAGGCTTCCTGAACCTGTGACCATACCTTGTTGAGGAACCAAACAATTCCTTCCTGGTTTGGGCGCCAGTCAAGGCTTCCGATGTAGACCAGGGATTGTTCATGTTGTTTGTTCGTCTTGCTTCCCGGTGCCGGGTCAACGCCAAACCCGCAGGTAAATACCGGGATATCTTTTCCTTTTTTCTTGAAAAAAAGGGAGTCATGTTCCGTAATCGGGATGATCAGATCACAGATTTTGATGAGTTTCATTTCATACTCCTTCATTCTTGCAGCCAGGGATTTCAGATACAAGCGTTTGGCAATGCACCGTGCTCCCACAGCAAGCTCCTCCCATATTTCAGACTCAATATTATGTGCACGAAAAGAGAGTGATGCTTTACTGTATTGTTTTATTAACGGTATATAGAGTGACATGTTTATGCCTTCAACCTGTATGATATCAAAGTTATTTCCGGATACAATCTCCATCAGCTTTTTTCTGAATCGTGCTGATTTGAATCTGATTACATTATAAGGAACTCGTGAGAACAAAAGGTTTATCAGCAGGTTAAGGACAGTTATTCTTGTATTTATCTTCACCGTTTCATATCGTTTCAGGTTGCCGGGACCATTAACCGGGTTAATAGCGATGGAATGGTGTTTTTCAGTTGATGCGGATAACACGGAAACTTCAGTACCATGGTAAAGCAGACCCTTAATGCCGGCGTTAACCGCTACTGCACCCCCACTGGTAGCGGGCCATGGCGGTTTATCAGTTATTATCAATATCCTCATCTACGATATGTTTACTGTCCAGCTTGAATATCCTGCTAATCTTTCTTAGGAAAAGAGCATACGTTTCTTTGCTCATCATGGATGAGTCAGTTGTTGCTTTGTAGGTAAGAAATATTCCCAATGGCAATAAAATCATGGATGAGATCCACATACCGGTAAATGGGGAGAGGACGTCTTCCCTGACAAATTTTTCGCCGGTCAGTGTGATGACATAATAGATAACAAAGAAAAAAACCGAAATGACCACAGGCATACCCAATCCTCCTTTACGGATGATTGCACCCAGTGGAGCACCGATGAAGAAGAAGATGAAACAGGCAAAAGAGAGGGTTAGTTTTCTGTGCCACTCTATCTGGTAGCGCCTGATCCTTTTGGTCTGGGCAACAAGACTGGTACCGGTAGTTGAGACGAATCGCTGAGCGTTACTGGCTTTGGTAAGAGCCTGATCTATGGCACCACTCTGTTCCATATCGTTCAAATTATACAGAATGGTATAGGGTTCAAATTCTCTTGATATAACGGAATCGGGTGCCTCCTCCCTGATCCTTTCAGGTATTTTTCGACGGGTTGCACCAAAATAGTGACTTCCCAGCATGGTGTTTGAAAACATATCTTTACGATCATCCAGCACATCTGACAGTGAATCTCTGAAAAAGGATAACTGATCGATGTTCATCATGGAATAATTGTTTTTAAATAGATCTTCATCAGATCGTTGCAATCCGAAACCTGTCAATTCAAGCATGATCGTCTCCTCATCGAACGATTCTCTCCGGTGTGGATAGGTCTTTACGTTTCTCCTTATCCTCTTGTTATCCTCCTCAACTTCTGAATAGGAGTATCCATGATAGAGTGTCAGGATCAGTGTGCTGTCACCCTCACTCATTTTCATATACCCTGAATCTGCATAGGTAACTGCAATATTCCCTTTTCTGTCAGTGTGATCATAGATCAATACCTTCCTCAGCAGGTTGGTTTTGGGATCCTTCCTGGATATCTTGATGCTAAAGCCTTCAATCCCATTGTAAAAGGTGCCTGCTTTTATATTCAATTCTGGCCTTTGCTGCTGGATATCCCACAACAATGACCGGGATTTCAGGTTTGCACGCGGTAGAACATTATTTGAAAAAAAGAATGCACCGATACTGATGAATATCACCAGGACGATCAACGGAGTCATGATGCGTTGAAGGGATATCCCGGAGGATTTGAGGGCAGTTAATTCAAGGTTCTCTCCCAGGTTCCCGAAGGTCATCAGAGAAGCAAGAAGGATTGCCAGTGGCAGTGCCATTGGAATAAAGCTGACTGAAAAGTAAAACAAAAGCTCTGATAAGGTTGCTAGATCCAGGCCCTTCCCTACAAGGTCATCAATGTATTTCCACAGAAATTGCATGATAAGAATGAACAGGACGATAAAAAACGTCAGGATAAGAGGCCCGATGAAGGACTTGATTATAAAAATATGCAACCGTTTCACAATCCTTTTTTTCTGTTCGTACAATGAAGTAACGGGAATAAAATTAGAAAATTTTTTCTTAAGGAGGTTAACTTCTCGAATAGCATACTATCCTATAACAGGCCGACAATAAAGTAGGGCGACTTTCCAAGTCGCCTTTCGTTGAAAATATCATCAAAAGAAAAGGAAGATAACAACTACAACCCAATAATATGCTTCAACTTCGACACCTGTGTATCCCACAGATCGATAGCATCATCTCTTTCATCCTCTTCAGCGAAATCGGTGATGATCAGGGCGACATCACCGGTCAGATCATCAATGTTGATCTTAAACTCGAAATAGCATTTTTCTTCATCTTCTTCATCACACCATTTGAACCGGACGTATCGGTTATCTTTTTTTAATACCATTTCGGCAGTTTGTTGGGAATTTCCCCAGAAGAAGGTATATATTTTACCTTTGACATGAACATCATCCGCAAACCACTCGGACAGTCCACCGGCAGTACTCAATCGGTTAAACAGAACTTTGGGCGAAGAGTTAAGCGTATATTCCAGTTCTATTTTGGTTTTCATTAATCCGTTGCTGGTTGAATCTGTTCAGATGCAATATAAAGAAAAATGTTAAATAAAAAAATTAGGAATTTCCTATTTTCACACCGGCTTACATCATAAAATTTTTCCTGATGTTTCATCTCTACATTACACTGGCTTATATTATCCCAAATATTTATGTTTTTTTCCGCATAATGAACCTGTTCATCAGCAGGGGATACAAACTCTGGTACACCCTTTTCTACCTGGCGCTGGCTGCTGTTTATCCCCTTGCAGAAATAAGATTCGACCATGATATGAACGGGTTGATGCAGGTACTGTCAACCCTCTCCGGCTACATCCTGCCATTCTACCTCTATCTCTTCCTGTCTGTTCTCCTGTTCGATCTGTTCCTCCTGCTCAATCTCGGGATCCGGATCCTCTCTTCAGAAACAAGGAAAAGTTTCCGGTTCAGATTTTATGCGCTTTCGGCGATGATCATGCTATCGGTCATGGTGGTAATCGCCGGTGCCATCAACCTGAATACTATACGCGTATCAGAGTTCCGGGTGGAGGTTCCGCGGAGGAATGCCAGGATCGATAGCCTGCGGATAGCCTTCGTGGCCGACCTGCACCTGCAGCGGAATACACACCTGGGTTTCGTTGAACAGTTCGTGAGGAAGGTCAATGCCCTGCAGCCCGATCTCATGCTGTATGGCGGTGATATGCTGGAAGGGGACAGTGATAATGAATCCACGGAGGCTATTGAATCAGCATTGAGAAGTGTTCAGGCAACATATGGAGCTTTTGGCGTTCTGGGGAATCACGAGTTCTACGGAGGAGGGAATGAAACGCGTATCTTTTTCCAAAAGGCAGGAATACCCATTCTTTGCGATACGGTGGTTAGGATTGATAGTTCATTTTACTTAGCGGGACGATATGATCAGCGTTTCCGTAACCGCAAAACCATACATGAACTTCTGGAAAATGTCCCTTTTGACCTGCCCGTAATCCTCATGGATCATCGCCCCACGGAGCTCCAGGAGGTTAGCCGCACAGCTGTGGATGTACAGTTTTCAGGACACACCCATAACGGGCAACTCTTTCCCATCAATCTGATTACACGTTGTGTATACGAGCTGAGTTGGGGATACAAGAAGATAGGAAACACCCATTTCTTTGTGACCAGTGGATTGCGGTTATGGGGTCCACCGGTTAAAACCGCCGGAAAATCAGAGATCATGCTGGTGGAAGTCCATTTTGAGTGAATCAAAATGGAATTAATGGTGAGTGGTGAGTTATGAGTAGAAAAAGGCGCTAGGTGCTCGGTAAAAATAAAAGAGACTGTGTGGCGATGAGACGGGGAGACGATGAGAGGTGAGATGTGATTTGTGAGCACATTCGGGATGCGAGTTACGGGTTACGTGGGATGTTTCAAAAAGAGTAAAGCAGAGGGGAAGTCATTTTTTAGCTCCGTTAGAAGCGCCATGTTGGTAGGGGGCTGTATCAAAAGTCAATTTTTGAGTCATCCTGAACTTGTTTCAGGATCTCTCATGGCTGATAATTAATTCAATAAGATTCTGAAATAAATTCTCCATGGGAGTCCTGTGGACAGAATGACAGTTTTTATACTTTTGATACAGCCCCGTATGATTCATCACACAAACAGCGGTCCAACTGCCTGGTTATTACTCACCGCTTTACAGCGGATTATTCGCGCCCGCAAATCAATCACACTGTCTGCTCATGAGGTTCTCGCTCCTTCGTCGCTCAAACGTTCGTGAGCTCGCTTCGCTCGGTTCAGCAGGAAGGCGCTTCATGGACCGAATCTCACCAAACGTCAAACAGAAAAGAATTTTTTAACTGTCCCATAGGGATGCCTATGGCAAAAACCAGGAACTTGAAACTAGTCCCGTAGGGATGCCTTCGGCAAAACTATTTTTTAATTCGGTAGCTGTCCCTGTTTACAATGCAATTCTAAAAAAGGTGGATGCAGTGCATTTGCAGTGGTGATAAAATTATTACCAATCAGGAAAGGTATTATCCAACCAGGATGCCAGGAAAACATCCTGAACAAAGTAGGCTCCGTTTTCTTCAGTGATCAGTTCTTTATCCAGTAACGCTTTCAGGGCGGTTGCGATAGTACTGGGGGTACCAAGATTATATTTTTGCATGAATTCCTTGACATATGGTTGTTTGACCCGTTTTTCCTTGGCTATGCTTTTAAGCAATTGAAATTGAAATTCGGTTAATAAATTCCGGTAACTGAAAAACATACCCTCCCGTTCATGAAGAATTTCATACCATACCTCATCTATAATATCCTTTTTGATTATGTTCGATCCTCTGCTATACAACCGGTTTGACAGGTACTGAACATAAAATGTATGTGTTTGGGTCAGGGTGAGGATGTAATCTGTTTCATCAGGTGATATTTTCTTTTTTGCCATCTCAAATTTTTGTCGTATAAAAGGGTTGTACAGGTCGTTATCAATCTTATCCAGGTATAGAATATCTGTACTCTGGTAAAATGGTTTACTATACTCACCAAACATGGAAAGCAGGATGTTTTTTAAGCTGCCGGAAAAAATAAAATTAACGTTACCCATAGTCTGAATGTGCTTCCTCATCAGAGCTTCAATATTAGGGTCAGGATATTTCCTTATCTGCTGAAATTCATCCATAGCTATAACTACTCTTTTATCCACATTTTTCAAAAAGCCAAAGATTTCTTCCAGGGTATAGACCATTTCCTCCTGGTTTCGAAAATCGAAACTTAACGATGGCTGTCCCGTAAGCGAATCTACCTTTATTACCGGTCTGATGGTTTTGAATACCTGACCAATTTTCTTTATCCAGTTCTTCGTTTTTCCTTCTATTGTCTTTAGCACTGCATTCCCAAATTCCTGAACGAAACCCTGTAAACCGGATGTTGGCAACAAATCCATATAATGGGTTGAGAATTCTGTTTTGCCCGCCAAATTGTAAAAAACATGCTTAATCAATCCTGTTTTCCCCATTCTTCGTAATGAGACCAAGGTCGTATTCCTCTGGTTCTGAATAGCTTCCAGTATTTTTTCTGTTTCTTTTTCCCGGTTACAGAAATACCCGGGGGAATGATATCCTGTGACCAGGAAGGGGTTTGCAGGGGCTTTCATATTTTACGTATTTTACATTACGTTATTTACGTAATGCAATTTACGTAATTATTTTAACACAACAAAATGATTCGACATTTTTCAATTGAGTGTTGGATCCTGGTGCTTCTTGCTTTGTTTACGGTATATATTGCGGTCACGCTTCCGGTATTGGCTGTTGCACCCTGTTGATCTTATTCGGATTGTTCAAGGCAGCCATAAACCGGTTCAGGAAGCAATGAGGATTGTCTTTTTTATTAAAGGATGAGTTTGTATATTTGCCCGTCCATAGTGGAAGATATACTTTTCAAGGTATAGAGCGCATGATTCATTGGTATAGGAGTTATTGTTCTATAAATACTTGGCGAGATAGCTCAGATGGTTAGAGCGCATGATTCATAATCATGAGGTCCCCGGTTCAACCCCGGGTCTCGCTACAAAGGTGTAAATGGCCCGGAAGCATGCTTCCGGGTTTTTTGTTTTTCAGACCTTTTTTGTGCTTGCATAAAGGAAGGTTGAAAAACAAAATACAATCCTGGCGGAGCCAGGCTGGCCATTTACACCTTTGTTAAGCACCTCAAGAGGGCTCACGAGCCCCGTGTTTTACCTGCCGAAGGCAGAAGAGCGGGGCGAGTAACTAAAAATGTCCAAGTTTTGTTCCCAGTTTAGAGTAAGTACCCCCAAGGTAAGAAGCTTGCTTGCATAAGGCGATAAAATGAAAAGCCCCAATTTTTGCGTAGCAAAGTAAGGCTTTTCAGAGTTATGCATCCTAAAAGGGCTCACGCGCCCCGCGTTTTACCTGCCGGAGGCAGAAGTGCGGGGTCCGTAACAATAAAAGTCAAAACTTTGTACCTCGAACCGGATAAAAAGGCTTTTTTGGTGTTAACCCGAAAAATTCTTTGAATTTTTCGCCATTTATGGCTGACGAAAAGTCAAATTCAAGTATGTATCGTCATTATTCATGCTGAATGCATGAATAATTCGGGTTAAGTTCGTCCGACGAATAAAACATACCTTACCGAATAACCATTTAAATCGGTAGCTGTCCCTATTTAAAAAAAGCTTTTTTGTTTGCAATTTGTACCTTTTTTCGGTACTTTACGCAAACAATATTTCAAAACAATGAAACAGAATTTTAAGAAAACCAGTGAGTTTGTAAAATCACTTCAGAAAAGAGGGAGGTATACATTTTCATTGGAGGAATGTATGGAAAATGTTCCCAAGCAAGCTATAGCGGTAAAGAGAGATTTAGATAGATTAAAAAATAGCGGTGAAATTGTTTCAATCTGGAAAGGTTTTTATTTGATTATTACCCTTGAATATACCTCAAGGGGGATAATGCCCCCAATACTTTTTATAGATTTTTTAATGAAGCATCTAAAAAGAGAGTATTATGTAGGATTATTGAGTGCAGCCGCATTGTATGGAGCCTCTCATCAACAACCGCAAGAGTTTTTTGTAATAATTAAGAAACCATCGGTAAGACCGCTTCTTAAAAAAGGCCTTAAAATAAATTTTATCATAAAAAACAACTGGCCGTTAAATGGGATACAGGCACAAAAAACCAGTTCTGGGTTTGTTCAGGTTTCATCCCCTGAACTCACTGCTCTTGATCTTTCAACATATCTTAAGAGAATAGGTGGTTTAAATAGGCTTGCTGTCGTATTAAGTGAGTTAATTGATGAAATCGAAACTGAAAAACTTTTATCAATAATCTCACAGAAACAACAAGTATCTAGTATGCAGCGACTAGGATATGTAATGGATAGAATATTAAAAAAACCAATTCCTTCAGATTTTTTCTATAATAATCTTAAAAAACAAAGAATTACTTACGTTCCTCTTCAACCAGGGAAAAATGCTAAAGGGGTACAAAAAGATAACAAATGGAAGATTTTGATAAACGCTAAAATTGACATTACACCATGATCCCGGAGGCATTTATTATTGAGTGGTCTGCACAGGCACCATGGCAGTTTAATGAGCAGATAGAACAGGATCTTATCCTTTCCAGGTCATTGATAGAGATTTATAATGATCCATATTTGAATGAAGATCTTGCTTTTCGGGGAGGTACGGCAATTCACAAACTAATTCTTCCAAACGCAGTCAGGTATTCAGAGGATATTGACCTTGTAAGAAGGAAACCAGGTCCGGCAAAAGAAACAATATACAGGTTACAGCAACAACTTTCATTTCTTGGAAAATCAAAAGTTGAAAGGGGAAAGAATAACGTCACATTAAAATACAGATTTGAATCTGAGATACCACCGATAGTGAAACCCAGAATAAAAATTGAAACTAATTGCAGGGAACATAAAATTGCATATGAATTTGTTGAACAGGATTATAGTGTGCAATCTTCATGGTTCAAAGGATCAACAAAAATAATCACCTATATCAAAGAGGAACTACTGGGGACTAAAGTCAGGGCTCTGTACCAGCGAAAAAAGGGGAGAGATTTGTTTGATTTATGGTTCATTATTAAAAATTTGGGATGTGAGATGGAAAAAATCCTATATGCTTACGAGCATTACAAAAAATTGTCTGATGTCCGTATCTCAAAAAAACAATACATCAAAAATATTGAACACAAATTAAAGGACCCTGATTTCAGGGGAGATGTGACCGGTCTGATAAAACCGGATATCCAGTTCGATTTCGATGCAGCATGGGTCTACCTGAAAAATGTTTTGATTGATAAAATGAAATGAAAATATAATGATTAACCTGAAAACTTAAAAACCAAATAAAATCAAAGAAAAAATCTACTGATCCCGAAGATTTTTGCGAAGCAAAACCACATAACTAAGAACTGTAAACCGGGAACCAGAAACTGCGATTTCCTCCATGAAATCGCTATCTTAAATCGGTAGCTGTCCCTATTTACCTAGCATGAGGCTTTTAGTAAGGATTTGTTTATTGTCTCATTAACTGGTATTTGGAACAAATGCAACAATTCGAAGAGGAGCACCGCTCCCGCCCTTAATCTTCATGGGTAGCGCTACGATAAATGAACCCAGGGTGGGTACCTGTTCCAGGTTAGCAATGTTTTCATAAATTGTCAATCCGTGTTCACACAGGATCCTATGAGCCATGAAGTCCTTAGACTGGCCAAAGTCTATACTTGGTGTATCAAGCCCTATTGCCTTGATATTCCTCTCTTCTACTAACCATTTCGCTGCCTCAGGATGCAATCCCGGAAAATGGAGTTCAGGTATCGCTTCAGGTCCGGTTTTGGTTGTTCCGATATACTTCTCCGGATTATTCCAAAACTTTCCGAAGCCGGTATACAATAGAATAATGGCTCCAACCGGAATTTGACCGTACTGTTCCTCCCATCGTGTGAAATCTTCTATACTGACCAGGTAATCCGCATTTCTCAGTGCTTTATCTGAAACATCTATCACAATCCCTTCCCCAATACATTGTGAAATGGGAACTTCATGAATTGAATTCTGTCCCTGGCCAAAGTGTATCGGGGCATCAAAATGGGTACCGCCATGTTCTTCAGCGGAGTAGCGAAAGGATGAATAGAAATATCCATTCTCATTGATACCATAAAAAACTGTATCGTGTTTAAATGGTGTGTTCGTTGGCCAGTAGATTGTCTCTTCACTGAATTCATAGGTCAGATCAATCCATTTTCCAGTCTTCAGAATGGCTATTGGATCTTGATGGGTTTGGGTGCATGATATAATCAGCAAAGAGGTTAAATACAGTGTCAACTTTCTCATAAGTTTTTGGTTTTACCTGGATTTATAAATATAAATGAAGTTTAAGTGATGAATATGATATGATTTAAGAGCCTCAAGACAATGCGTTTTATTCTTCTAAATTAGGCAATTATAGTTATTTAGACAATTTTTATAACTACCTAAAATAAATAGGAACAGCTATCAACTTATCGACTTCAGCAAAGTATCAGGTTATTTATCCTCCTTCTGCGGGTTTTTCTGTTTTACCACCTCTTCGCTTATGGCTTTATCGATGGCTGCTCTTAGTTGTAATAATTCTCTTTCGTTAAAACTGTTGGTAGTCATCCATTGGTCATCTTTCTTATAGATTTTCTCTATTTCGAAATTTTTCCAGGGTCCGTACTCCCCTTCGTTTTCCCAGACGGTCACTACCGCCGCTCCAACCCGGTAGGTGGCTTTGGGTTTTTGGTTGCCCTGGCTTGTTCTGGCTGTGTCTTGCGAAAAGTTTATCACTGCGAAACAGGCAAGCAATAAAACGGTAAAGGCTGCTTTTTTCATTGTCGTTTAATTTTTAAGAGGTGAAGGTTTATAGCATTTGTTTTCAAGAAAATGCTATTGTTGGTTTATGAAATAAAATTAGCGTATCCAGAGGAATAATCAAAGTATAAGTTGGGACAGACACCAATTAAAATATCATAAATAATTATAAATGAGAGGATTGAAAAATAGTAGATACATGCTCCACTTTGTCCGCCGTAGTTTTAACGCAGGCAGATGCTCTTTGCTCTATGCTTCTTCCCCCGGCCGAACTGCAGCAGCCATTTCCTGTATTCCGTTCCATCGGCCGGAATCTCAATCCTTAATTTAAGAACCTGATATTTCAAATCAGTTCACTGTTCACGGCTCACTGTTCACTGTTCACTCTTTCCCCAGAAAATCGCTATCTTAAATCGGTAGCGTCCCTATTTACTTAGGATTGGTTTGGCTTGTGGAGGCTTCTCCAAAGGTCCACGAGTCGCGCCTAAAGGCGAGACAAGAAACTTCCCCTTCTGGGCCCACATTCTCATTCCAAACATTATGTGGTCTGCTTATATAAGGTTATTTATTTCTTTTGTCTGGAATCAACCACTTGTATAAACTACTCCTATTAAATAAACTTTATACATTTTACCATTTATTGTTACAACTTCTGTTACGGAATTCCAATCAATTGTTTCCGTAGCTTTTCCAAGAGTATAATTATGTAAAAGATCATCTTCCTGTTTCTGACCATATCCCGGAACGGATGAGGTGGTGAGATAGTCTCCTGCTTCAATATCCCCGTTGGAGTTGCACACCCATACCCGGCCCTCTCCAAGTGCATTTACTGTGCCTACCCTAACCTCCCTTTGTAACCAATGATCTTCTGTACGCTGATCTTCAGAAATAAATACTCCGAATACTGCTTTGTCATGATCTTTCGTCGCGATTGTAATTTCAGGCATTGTAGAGGACAATGAAACAGAGCCATCGTCTTTAAATCTTTTCTCCACATACCCTGTTAATGAAATTATCATTCCGGGCAGAATATCTTTTGGAAATTCTTCGGAAAGGATTACTTCATGTGATCCTGTAAACGGAAAGAAATTTGTACCGGGACCGCCGGCAAAAAAATCCCTTAAACTGCCTGCAGCAAAACAACCAATGCCATTTGTGCCATTAAGAGCTGAAAATGCTGCCCCGTAGTTAGCTGTAGCACCTGAGTATGTTGATTCTCCATGAACCACTCCGTAAGATTGATTTTCTGTAAATACATGAAGTGGTGTAGATGGAGTAGTCGTTCCAATGCCAACCCGCCCAAGGGAAAAATCACCATAAATAAAGGCACCTGGACCAATATATAACTTATCTGATCCAGTTTCAGAATAACCAGCAGCATAACCTATAAACACATTTCTATGACCAGAAACGTTAGTGTAACCAGCCGCACGGCCAATGATTACATTTTCGTACCCAGTAGCCATATTATGACCAGCCTGATCACCAATATAAACATTACTATAACCAGTGGTATTCACAATTCCAGCTGACGTGCTAATAAATACATTACTATAACCTGTTGTATTTACCTCACCAGCCCTATATCCCATGCATATATTTCCAGCGCCTTCAGCATATCTCCCGGCATAAGGACCAAGGAAAATATTATTGGCTCCAATATCATGATTTAACCCAGCCTGGTTCCCTATAAAAACATTATCATTCCCTGTATCATGATCTCTTCCTGCCAGATAACCTAGGAAAACATTTTGTGAAGAAGTCTGGTTGCCCAATCCTGCCTGGTAACCAATATTGACGTTGCTGCTCCCGGTAGTATTGGAGTAACCCGCATTATAACCGATAAAAGCATTATAGCCCCCACTTGAATTATAGCGACCACTTTCTCTACCTATAAAAACGTTATTGCTTGCCGTATTTGCATAACCGGCATAGTAACCGAGGAAAACATTACTCGTTCCAGTAAGGTTGGAGTACCCTGCCCGAGTCCCAATAAGAACATTGCTGGCCCCGGTTGTGTTGGAACGCCCGGCCTGGTATCCCATAAAAGCATTTGTTGATCCTGAAGTGTTATACCTGCCACTTTCAAAACCCAGGAATACATTATTACTGGCAGTGTTTGCATAGCCTGCAAGATTTCCAAGGAACACATTGTTTCCTCCTACCAGGTTAGAGTAACCGGATTGGTTCCCGATAAATACATTGCTGGCTCCTAAAGTATTAGACCTTCCTGATTGGTAACCTAAAAATACATTATAGGCACCAATATTATTTGAATAACCTGATTGGTAGCCCAAAAACGAATTATAGTTTCCTGAAACATTTGAAAACCCGGTCTGCTTTCCGACAAATGAATTTCCACTTCCAATGGTATTTGAAGGGCCTGAGAAACTCCCAATGAATGAATTATCTATACCTGTCGTATTGGCCATTCCACTTCCAATTCCAACAAAGGTATTATCGCTCCCGGTAGCATTTGAATAACCGCTTTGTACTCCAAGAAAAAGGTTGTTATTACCCGTGGTATTCATAAAACCACTCTGATAGCCAAAAAAGGAATTGTTTCCCCCCTCAGTATTGGCAATTCCACTTTCGTACCCAAGGAAAGAATTGTAAACACCTGTAGTTATTGCGGCTCCACTTTGATGCCCGATAAAATAGTTATCTGTTGTCATCTGCATAAATCCATTTGCAGGTCCTTTTGTGGTCGGGCTGTAACCACCAACCGCAAATCCGCCTTTTGTTCCTTTTGCTGTTTCATTATCCACATAGACACGTGTACTATCATCCGTTACCCGCAAAAATTCCCGTGTAACTCCTTTCACCGGGCTGTAACCTCCCACAGCAAATCCACCCTTGGTCCCTTTCAGACCATCATCATTTACATATACCCTGACACTATCCGGAGTTACTCTCAAGAACTCATTGATAATGCCTTTTACCGGTGAAAATCCGCCAACGGCAAATCCCCCTTTTGTCCCTTTGGTTTCTGCCCCTTCCTCAACATATATCCGTACTCCTTCCGGGTATACAGCAAAAACCGTTTGTCCGTCATTCCGTTTTACCTCGAAGAGCGGATCATCGGCTGCCTCTGTCCCGTCACCCATTATTTCCAGCTTTCCGGAAGGAGAAAGGGTCCCAATACCCACCAGTCCGTCATAGGAGATGGTCTCCCCGTCCCGGGTCCAGCTATCGGTATTGTCTCTGTATTCTCCCAGATTCACCGTTCCGATTCCTCCGGTGATAGACAGATCATCCCCCGAAAGAACAAGGCTCTGGTTATCCGTATTATCCAGGTAATTAATAAGATCCACTAATCCGGTTCCTCCGGAAATGGTTAATTCATTTCCCGATAGCATTAACGACTGATTATCACTGTTATCCAGGTATCCGGAAAGGTCAATGTCATTCACTCCATTATCGATGGAAAGAATATTTCCCGAGAGATGAAGGTCCTGGTCATCCGTTGCCGGGTCACCCGGGTCACCTTTATCTCCTTTGAGGCCTTGCGGTCCTATCGGACCCATAGGACCCTCATTTCCCGTTTGTGCAAACAACGCATAAGGGACAGAAGATAATTGTACCGTTCCCATTTGATGATCATAGGTAGTTCCACCCGTGGGATCCATTTCAATTTTCAGAAAATGGCTGTTGTTCCCCCAATCAATGGTGGTGAAATCACCAGAGATAACGATACCGTCACCAATTTCCAGGATTACCAAACCAAATGAATTAGTTGCAGGGGAATGTGTTTCACTGTAAACAACAGTTCCATCTACACTTCCCTGGAGTAAACTGATTTTTATACCTACCGCCTGGTCTGATACGATATTTCCGGCATCATCCCTGACTACTGCCTGATAATTGAATTTTTGTGGTGTTTGTCCAAATGCATAGATAACGCATATTATAAATAGTCCAATTGAATGTATTATTCTTTTCATTGGTTTTGTATTTTAAGTAAATATTGTTAGTTAATTCAAGTTGAGAAATAAATTTATGAAATTAAGGAACTTAGGCCAATTAATATGAGGTATTTGAAAACATAATTGCATTTTATTCATTTCCCTGGGAAGGTAAATGTAACATATGGTTAAGTAGGGACAGACACCG